>Ga0315901_10006807_pt1 | contig 13637 bp, 13 predicted proteins | sample LakEriMetagenome_10_FD_203761 | JGI IMG/M metagenome (GOLD analysis project Ga0315901, IMG submission 203761) | Freshwater fungal communities from buoy surface, Lake Erie, Ohio, United States - Buoy 2 MA116 | ecosystem: Environmental > Aquatic > Freshwater > Lake | place: USA: Lake Erie, Ohio... | reverse complement strand
GGTGTGAATAGCCAGATATGGATCGAAGTAATGCGCCAGCTTGATCCGATTGGCCTCAGTTACAAGGCGCAGCATGTCGCCGTCAGCATCAAACGACCATCCCCGCCCGCGAGCCTCGATCTCAATCCGAGCTTGATCATCGCGATAGAGGGTTGTCTCGGCGACCCCCGCTCCTGGCACACGATAGACTAAGTTGATGGCTTGATCACCAATCCATTCAACGGAAACAACCTCTACCGGCTGACCGGGAACAACGCCGCGCAATTGAGCGCCATTCTTGATGTCCTCAAGGGCGGCCATTTTCTCTCCACTTCACGCACGACCAGATCAGATCGATTTTGAGAACCGCCATACACGGGCCAGATTACCAAAATGCTTGAAATACCATTGCATTCAGCACGTACAAGGTAAGCGGACGAAGCGCGGGCGACAAGCCTGTCAAACGCTGCTTTGGATAGGAACTGGTGCCTCAAGAAGCGGGACCCTATTACTCCCCCACCACCCTGAGCCTCGGCTTCAGCATCTCGCCCACGGCGTTCACCCCGGCGCGCAGGAGCGCGTTGGTCCCCAACCCGAGCACAGTCACCTGCCAGAAATTCGGAGACCGCGCTTGCCAGCGGTGTTGCTCGCACAGTCGGCCGCATCGAGGCTGACCCTGCTCGCTCCACTTCGCCGCCGAGAGGGAGCATAGGGCCGCGCCAGGCGACCCTGATCGCCCCGGGCATGGCGTGAGGGAGTTGGAAGTCGTTCTGTAACCTTTTGATCCGATTACCCCCCGATCTTGGATGTATTCCCGCGCAAGGTATTGAAAAGACAGGCTTACGCGGTGTTCTGTCGGGGTCACCACGTCCTGGGAGAAGCGCAAGGCTTCAAGGTCTTCAGGGCTCCCCCGCATTCGCGGGGACAGACCCGCAGAAGATCGCGCCCGCTTCCCTCTCTCTGTGGCTCCCCCGCATGCGCGGGCATCTACCCTGACCTTGTGCGGGGCGGTTCTCACCTCGGCTGGCAAGCTCGTGATTTCCCTTGGGCCGTGTCCCAACGGTTGGTGTAGGAGGCGGCGCGCGGAGCCCCCGGCGTAGCGCGAGCCGCGCGGCCGGTGGTGGCTCTGGGCGACCATCGTCGATCTTCGCGATAGGTTCGGGTTACGAGGCCTTGAACCAGATGGAGATGACGATGACCGACGAGAGAATGGCGCTGATCGAACTGATTGAAAAGCAGGCTGACAGCGATCTGGTGTGTGAGATGCTGGCCTGACCGCAGCGCGCGCGACCGATCAGCCTCCGGCCAGGCGCCGCCCAACCCCGCAACGGGGCCATGTTGGTCCTGGCCCGGGTCTCGTCGATCAACACCAGCCTTTTCGGGTCGATGCTGCCCTGACGCGCCTTCCAACGGGCGCGCTTGCGGGCAACGTCGGGTCTGTCCTGCTCACTGGCGAGCGCGGTCTTCTTGAAGCCCAGCCCCTCGGCAAGGGCAAAGGCCCACATCGTGCCATAGTCCACCCCGAGGCCACGCTCGCCCAGTCCGGCCATCAGTCCGCGCAGAGTGAAGGCACCCTCTCCCCATCCGCGTGCACAACCAGACTTCGTGCCGGCCCCGAATCCTGCGCGGCACATGCCCGCCCACCTTGCCAGGCGCAACGCTGCCCGTGGCCCGCCGCCGTTGCGAACACTTCACCACGCTCGACGGCGCAACACTCAGCGCCTCGGCGATCCTGCGCACGCTCTTGCCCGCATCGAGCCGCGCCATCGCGCGCTCACGGATGTCCATCGGAACGGGTTGCGTCATGAAGGCTAGCCGCCACACCCGGCCTCAATCGTGAACCAGAAATCCGACCAACAGGGAATCCCCCGCGATTCCCTTCAGCGTCATCCCGCGTTAGCTGTTCATCACAGGTCCTGTCAGAAAACGACCCCGGCGAGCGATCGCCGGGGTCCTGGGCAGAGCCTCGCCGTGCGACGACGGTCAGAAGTCGAAATCGTCGATGTTGTTGATGTCGAAGGTGGTCAGCGACGACTGCGTGTTGATCGAGTTGTTCTCGTTGATCGTGATCGTGCCCAGGTTCGGCACCTCGAAGGTGGCCCCGACCTCGTTCATGATCGTGCCCTTGGTCAGGCCGTCGACGAAATGGGCGACTAGCCAGCCCTGGTTGTAGGGCGACCAGAGCTGGAACGCATCGACCGTGCCGTCCTTGACGAAGTCGCGCATCTCGGAGGGCAGACCGAGACCGGTGACCTGCACCTGATCGGCGATCCCGCGCGACTGCACCACCTGTGCCGCGGCCGCGATTCCCACCGTCGTCGGCGCGATCACGCCGCGCAGGTCGGGAAAGTTGGCCAGCAGCGCCTCCATCTCGGTCGTCGATTTCTCGGGCTGGTCGTCGCCATAGACCGTCGCCACCAGTTCCATCTTGGCGTACTTGGGATCGTTGGCGAGCGTTTCGTTCATGCCCACGATCCACTTGTTCTGGTCCGGCGCTTCGGTCGTGGCCGACAGGATCGCGATCTGTCCTTCATAGCCGATCAGCGAACCCACAAGCTCGACCTGGTCGCGGCCCACGATGTCGAAGTTCGTGGGCAGGATGGCCGCGTCGCGGAACTCTTCGCTGCCGGTGATGTCGCCGTTGACCGTCAGCACGAGGATGCCGGCGTCCTGCGCCTGGCGCAGCACCTGGTTCAGCGCATCGGGGCTGTTCGGCGCGATCGCGATCACCTCGACGCCGCGCTGGATCTGCGCATCGATGAAGGGGATCTGGCTCGTGGCCTCGGCGGTCGCAGGCGCCACGAACTCGAACTCGCAGCCCAGCGCCGCGCAGGCATCCTCGAACCCGCCGGTGATCGAGTCGAAGTACGGGTTGCCGGTGTTCTTGCCGATATAGACGATCGACAGGGGATCATCCTGCGCATACGCCGCCGAGGCCAGGCCGATGGCGGTGGTCAGGCTCAGAAGAAGCTTGGTCGTCATGTGTCGTCCTCCCAAATAGACCGGCCTATGCCGGCAGTTCAGCCCGTTACCGTTGAGTACGGGAATAGATCAGGTTCGTTGCGATGATCGACACGATCAGCAACGCCCCCAGTACGCAAAGCTGCCAGGCCGGCAGCCAGTTCGCAACGATCATGCCGGTCGACACGATCACCAGCAGCCAGGCCGCCAGAAAGCTGCCCGCGATCGTGCCGCGCCCGCCGAAGATATAGGTGCCACCCAGCATGGCGATCAGCACCATCTGCAACTCGCCCCCCAGCGCCAGGTCATAACGGACAGAGCCAAGCCGCGAGGCGGCCATCAGCCCCGCCGCCGAGGCCGTCAGGCCAAGCAGCAGGAAGAGGATCGTCTTGATCCGGGCCGAGCGGATGCCTGCATGGCGGGCCGCGATCTCGTTCGTGCCGATCAGATAGATCTGGCGGCCGAAGATCGTGAAGCCCATGATCAGCGACAGGATCAGCGCGACCACGACGAAGAAGACGACCGTCAGGGGAATGCCCGCGATCATCACCGTGTTGATGCCGATGTACCAGTCGGGCACCCGGATCGAGGCGTCGCCCGCCACCACCTGCGCGAGGCCGCGGTACAGGATCAGCGTGCCGATGGTCACGATGATCGAGGGCAGCTGCAGCGCGATCACCATGAAGGCATTCAGCGCCCCCATGGCCAGCCCTGCGGCAAGCCCGATCGCGATGGCCAGCGGCATCGGCACGCCGGACGCCTGCGCCCAGGCGAACAGGCTGGCCGAAAGCGCCATGTTGGATGCCCCCGACAGGTCGATCTCGCCCGCGATGATGAGCATGGTCAGGATCAGGGCGACCAGCGCGATCTCGGCATAAAGCGTGAAGCTGTCGAGGATGTAATGGATGTCGAGGAAGAACTCCGAAATCTGGCTCGCGGCGATGATTGTCAGGATCAGCAGGACAAGCGTCATCACCTCGGGCCGGATCAGGGCCACTTTCCAGGCGGGGCGGGTGGCGGCGTCGCTCATCCCTGCGCCTCCGCCATCTGTTGGCCGCGCTGGCGCACGAGCCGGTCGATCAGAAGGGCCACGAGGATCACGGCGCCGTAGATCGCGTTCTGGGCCGTGCCCGGGATGCCAAGCAGCGGCAGTGCGGCGGACACGCAGCCCAGAAGCAGCACCCCCAGCACCACACCCCCCACCGTTCCCACCCCGCCGTTGATCGACACGCCGCCGATCACCACGGCCGCGATCACCTGGAATTCGAACCCCGCCCCGGTGTTGGACGGGTTCACGAAGCCCCAGCGGCTGGCATACATGATGCCGGCCAGCCCGGCGAGCCCGCCCGAGATCGCAAAGACGACGAGCGTCACCTTAGTGACGTTGATCCCGCGCAGCGGTGCCGCGGTCGGGTTCGACCCGAGCGCGAAGATCTGGCGGCCCATCCGTGTATGCATGACGAACCAGTAGGTCAGGAGCGCCACCGCGAACATCATGAAGACGATCCACGGGATACCGAAGATGGGCGAGGTTTGCGACATCGCCTTGAGCGCCGACGGCACATATTGCCGGTCGATCTGGCGGGCGTCCGACATGATGAAGGTCAGGCCGCGGTATAGGTTGAGCGTGCCCAAGGTCACGATGATCGCGGGCAGGCGGAAGTAGATGACAAGCGCCCCGTTGACGAGGCCGAGCAGGATGCCCACCCCGATCGAGAGGGGGAAGCCCAGAACCCAGGGGACATCCGGCGCGTAACGGAACATCAGGCCCGAGGCCATGGCCGAGACCGCCATGATCGACCCGATGGAAAGATCGACGTGGCGGGCGGCCAGCACCAGCATCTGGCCCATCGCCGCGATCATGATCAGCGGCACGAGCAGCATCGTCACGCGAAGCTGGTTCAGCGTCAGGAACTGCGGCTTGTACAGGCCGACGGCAAGGCAGAAGAGGACGATCATCACGAGGATGCCGGCCTCGCGCCGGTAGAGCAGGGTCCTGACAAGGCTCATGCCCGCACCCGTTCGCGTTGCCGCGGGACAGCAGCGGTCATGATCGCCTCTTCGGTCGCCTGCGCCCGCGGGATATCGGCGGTCAGGTGGCCTTCGGACATGACCAGAATGCGGTCGCAGAGCGCCAGCAGCTCGGGCATCTCGGACGAGATCAGCAGGATCGCCCGCCCATCTGCCGCAAGCTGGCCGATCATCTCATAGAATTCGGCCTTCACGCCAAGGTCGATGCCGCGCGTGGGCTCGTCCAGGATGAGCACCTGCGGATCGGTCAGCAGCCAGCGCGACAGGATCGCCTTCTGCTGATTGCCGCCCGAAAGCTCTCCGATCGGTTGCCGGATCGAGGCGAGGCGGATGCGCAGGCGCTGCACGAAATCGGAGGCAAGACTGCGTTCGGTCTTGCGGCTGATCACGCCACGGGGCGCGATCCGGTCCGGAATCGCGGCGGTGATGTTCTCTTCGACCGAAAGCGTGCGGAAGATGCCGGCTGTCGCGCGATCCTCGGGGACGAAGGCCAGGCCCACGTCGATGGCGTCGCTGGGCGTGCGGATCGTGACGGGCCGCCCGTCCACCGCGATGGAGCCGGTTTCCGCCGGCGCGATCCCGAACAATGCGCGCGCCACATCGGTGCGCCCGGCGCCGACAAGCCCGCCTAGACCCAGGATTTCGCCCTTGTGCAGCGTGAAGCTGATGTCGCGGAAGAGGCCCGCCCGTGACAGGCCCGTGACCTGCAGCGCGACCTCGCCCGCCCGGGTGGTGCCCTTGCCGTGGTAGTCCTTCACGGCGCGGCCAATCATCAGCCGGATGATGTCGGTGTCGGACAGGTTCGCCGTCCGGTCGGTCGCGACCTTTCGCCCGTCGCGGAAGATCGTGACCCGGTCGCACAGCTCGCGCACCTCGGACAAGCGGTGCGAGATGAAGATGATGCTGCGCCCCTCGGCCCGCAGCTTGCGGGCGATGTCAAAGAGCGTCGCCACCTCCTTGGGGGTCAAGGGCGCGGTCGGTTCGTCCATGATGATGACGCGTGCATTGCTGGCCAGTGCGCGGGCGATCTCGACCATCTGCTGGTCGGCGATGGACAGGCCGCGCATCGGCCGGGTCACGTCAAGCCGGACGCCCAGCTGATCCATCAGGCGTCGCGCCTCGACCACCATCCGGGCCCAGGGAACGCGGGACAGCGGCCCGCCATCCTCGCGGCCCAGCACGAGGTTTTCGGCCACCGAAAGGTCGGGGAACGAGATCGGCTCCTGGTGGATCAGCGTGATCCCGAGCTCCTGGGCGGCATGGGGAGAGGGCACCTCGACCTCGCGCCCATTCAGCTCAAGCGTGCCCCGTGTGGGCCGGTGCACGCCTGCGATGATCTTGGCCAGCGTGGACTTGCCCGCGCCATTCTCACCCAGTAGGGCGTGCACCTCGCCACTCTCGAGCTCGAAGTCGATGTCTGTCAGCACCTCGACCCCGGCGAACTGCTTGGTGATGCCGCGTGCAGACAGAAGGGCGGTCATGTGACAGGGCCGTCCGGCACAGGGGCGGCGGGGTCCAGAAGGCCCTGACCCTTCAGGTCTGACCAGAAGCCCGCCGGGATGTTCGCGCGGATGGCCGCGACATTGCCCGCCACCTCTGACGCCCGTGCCGCCCCGGGGATGACCGAGGCCACGGCAGGATGCGCCAGCACGAATTGCAGCGCCGCAGAGGCGAGCGTGACGCCGTGGGACGCGGCCACCCGCTCGATCCCCTGCACCTTGGCCTGCACCGCGGGCGATGCCTTGCCATAGGCGTAGGTCGCCCCGGCCCCCGATCCCGTCACCAGGATGCCCGAGGCATAGGGCGCCCCGATGATGACGCCCATCCCCCTGTCGAGGCAGCGCGCCATCCCGTGATGGAGCGCGCGCTGATCGAGCAGCGTGTAGGGCATGGCCACGAGCAGGAAGTCGAGATCAAGCCCCGCCGCGACATTGTCGAGCGCGTCGTCGGTGTTCACCCCCATGCCGTAGGCCTTGATCTGGCCAGAAGACTTCAGCTCCTGCAGCGCCTTGATGCCGCCGCCATCGGTCAGTTCGCGCAGATGGCCCTGCGTCCTGTCACCGTGGAACAACGCTTCAAGATCGTGGATCACCAGCGCGTCGACGGTATCGAGGGCAAGCCGCTGCAGCGCCTGCTCGTACGAGCGCATCACGCCATCATGGGAGTAATCGAAGCGAACCTCGAAACCGAGGCCGCCGGTCCAGGGACTGCGGTCGAAACTGGCCGGGTCGCCGGGACGGTGCAGTGTCCGGCCGACCTTGGTTGTCACCTGGAAGGTATCGCGCGGTAGCGTCCGCAGGAAACCGCCCAGCCTGTGTTCCGCCAGGCCGCGCCCGTACCACGGCGCGGTATCGTAGAAGCGGATGCCATGGTCCCAGGCGGCGGCCAGCGTGGCGCGGCTTTCCTCCTCGGGTACCAGACGGTAAAGCTCGCCCAGATGCGCCGAACCGAAGCCGATGACGGGAAGATGCAGGGCAGTCCGGCCAAGACGGCGGCTGTTCAGGCCCAGGACGGTCTGATCCGATGTCACCGCGATCCCCTCCCCAAAGGCGCGATTCGTGCCCTTCTGCCGAGGCTCCGCATCCCTTTGCGGGGCAACTTGTCAGACAACAATTCGATTGACAAGTTTTTCCTGCGCGCCCAATCCTGACCTTCGGAACGCCCGGCCGGGCCTGGGGGAATGATGGCGATCGGCGGAACCTATCCGATGCTTTACGCCTTCTACGGGGCGGATGGCCGGCTGCGGCGCGAGGCCTTTGACCGCCAGATTGCCGCGGCCGTCGCCGCTGGTGCTGACGGGATCGCTGTGCTCGGCCTTGGCACCGAGGTGTTCAAGCTGTCGCTGGCCGAACGCCGTCAGGTGGTGGACTGGGTCCTGGCCGAAACGGCGGGCCGCCTGCCCGTGGCCGTCACCATCGCCGACGGCAACATGCCCGACATGGCCGACGCCGCGCGTCACGCCGAACAGGCGGGCGCGGCCTGGCTGATCCTGCAACCGCCGCGCCCGCCGGCCTCGGGGGCGGACCTGATCACCTTTTTCGCCACCGTCGCGGGCGCGACGCGCCTGCCCGTCGCGATCCAGAACGCCCCGGAGTTTCTTGGGATCGGGCTGACCTCGGCCGAGCTTCTGGCGCTCAACGACCGCGCACCCAATATCGTCGCGGTCAAGGGCGAGGCCTCCGCCGTTGTCATCGCCCGGATGATCGATGCGCTGGGCGGGCGGATGGCGGTGCTCAACGGCCGCGCCGGGCAGGAACTGACCGACAATTACCGCGCCGGCGTCGCGGGCATGATCCCTGGGGTCGAGACGATGGACCGTCAGGTCGCCATCGCGCGGGCCTTTGCGGCGGACGAGGGTCTGGCCGACCGGCTATATGCCGACCTGCTGCCGGTTCTGACCTTCATCATGCAGAGCCTGTCGAGCTTTCTGACCTATGGCCGCCTGATCGCGGCGCTGCGGCTCGGGATCGAGCCCGGCCCTGCGCGCGTGCCCTATGACCCGCCCACGAACCATGGCCTGACCTGGTCCCGCCGCATGGCGGACCGGCTCGGCCCGCTGCCCAGCTAGGAGACCGACGTGCCCAGGATCGTCGACGTCCGGACCACGATATGGGAATGGGTCGGACCCGTCGCCCCGATGCCACCCCACTTCTGCACCAGCGCGAGCGACCTGGTGGCAGATGTCACCGGCTCGATCGCGGGGTTCCGCTTCCTGGGCTGGCTGGTCGTGGAACTCGCGCTTGACGACGGCACGATCGGGATCGGGAATGCCGCGCTGGCGCCTCATGCGGTCAAGACGACGATTGATACCTATCTCAAGCCGCTGCTCATCGGGGCCGACCCGATGGACAGCGAATACCTCTGGCAGTCGATGTACCGCCGCACCCTGCCATTTGGCCGCAAGGGCATCGGGATGACCGCGATCAGTGCAGTCGACCTTGCGATCTGGGACGCCAAGGGCAAGGTGCTGAGGCAGCCGGTCTTCAAGCTGTTGGGCGGGCGGACCAAGCCGAAGGTGCCGGTCTACGCCAGCCGCCTTTACGCCCAGCCGCTCGACACGCTCCATGCCGAGGCGAAGGCCTATGCCGACCAGGGCTTTGGCGCGGTCAAGCTGCGCTTCGGTTGGGGGCCGAAGGACGGTGTCGAGGGGATGCAGAAGAACCTCGACCTCGTGAAGACCACGCGCGAGGCCGTGGGCGACCATGTCGACATCATGGCAGACTGCTACATGGGCTGGACCATGGAATATGCCCGCCGGATGCTGCGGCTGCTTGCGCCCTTGAACATGCGATGGGTCGAAGAGCCGGTCATCGCGGACGACCTTGCCGGCTATGCGGAACTGCGCGCGCTGGGCCATGTCGCGATCGCGGGGGGCGAACATGAATACACGCTGCACGGCTTCCGGCAGGCGCTTGACCTGCGCGCCTTCGACATCGTCCAGTTCGACGTGAACCGCGTCGGCGGCATCACGGCGGCCAAGAAGATCACCGACCTCTGCGAGTCGCATGACGTGACGGTCATTCCCCATGCAGGCCAGATGCACAACTATCACATCACGATGTCGAGCTATGCCGGGCCGATCGCGGAATACTTTCCGAAAGTGCCCGTCGAGGTCGGCAACGAGCTTTTCTGGTACATCTTCGAGGGTGAGCCGGTGGCCGAGGACGGCCATATCGACCTGGCCGACGACAGGCCCGGTTTCGGCCTGACCCTGCAAACGCCGGATGCGAATTTCCGCCTGACGACCTGAGGTGCCTCATGCCTGCTTTTCCGGTGATCGATACGCATCTGCATGTCTGGGACCAGACACGCCTGAAGTATTCCGCCTTCGACGGGCACCCGCTCTTCGGGCATCCCTACCATGTCGAGGACTATTCCCGCGATTGCGGCGCGGTGCAGGTCGAGGCGATGGTGTTTCTCGAATGCTTTGCCGATTTCTGGGAGGGTGGCGGGCAATACCTCGAGGAGGTCGAATTCGTCGAATCCGAGGCCGCCCGCGACCCCAGGATCAAGGCAATCGTCCCGATGGCCCCGCTGGAATGGGGCGCCCGGGCCGAACCGATCCTGCGCCGGATGCAGGACAATCATCCGTTGGTCTGCGGCATCCGCCGGATCGTGGAATTCGACCGCGACCCCCGGGCGCTGACGCTCTCGGATGATTTCATCGCGGGGGTCAATCTCCTGGCCAGGTTCGGCTGGCATTTCGAGATCAACGTCAATCACACGCAGATGGATATCGTCCGCGAATTCGTGATGCGCGTGCCCGAGGTGCCCCTGATCCTCGACCATTGCGGCAAGCCCGGCATCAAGGAAGGCGCCATCGACCAGTTCCGCGACGATGTGGCCTTCCTCGCAAAACGGCCGAACATGTGGATCAAGCTGTCGGACCTGCCTGTCGAAGCCGATCTCGACCATTGGACCGAAGCCGATCTGCGCCCCTACATTGCCGCAACCCTTGAGGCCTTCGGGACCGAGCGGACGATCTTTGCCGCGGACTACCCGATCCTGCATCAGGCGACGACGATCACCCAATGGGTCGAGCTGCTTGACCGGGCGTTCAGCGATCTTGGTCTGTCCGAGGCCGAAACGTACGCAATCTATCGCGGCAACGCCATCCGCTTCTATCGTCTGAGCCTGTGATGCACCCGCTCGCCTCCGACAGCCTGGGCGCAATCGGCGAGGACCCGGCAGGTTTCGGCGGGCCGATCCTGGCACGGCAGCCGATTTCGGAACAGGTGGCGCGGCGCATTCTCGGCATGGTGAAATCCGGCAACCTGCGCCCGGGCGACAGGCTGCCAACCGAGGCGCAGATGGCCGTTGCGCTTGGCATCTCGCGCCCGCCCCTGCGCGAGGCCCTGAAGGCGCTGACCATCATGGGCGTGCTCGAAAGCCGCCAGGGCGGCCGCTATTCGGTGACCGATCTTTCGCCCTCGCGGCTGGTCGCGCCGTTCAACGCCATGCTGTCGGTCGCGGAATATGACATCGACGAGCATTTCGATTGCCGCCAGATCGTGGATGTGGAGCTTGTGCGCCTTTGCACAATCCGTGCGACACCCGAGGAACGCAGCCGCATCCTGCGGCTGGCCCATGACGGGCAGGCCTTTCTGATCGACCCCATCGGTTTCCGCCTGCTCGACTACGAATTTCACCAGGCGCTCAATGCCGGGGCGCACAACACCATGCTGGCGACCGTCGCCTTGGGGCTGTACGACGTCGCACTTGACGCCCGCCGCATCGCCAGCGCGGTCCCCGGGGTGATCTCGGTCAGCGTCGCGCAGCACATCGAGGTGGCCGAGGCCGTCATGGCCCATGACGAAGAACGGGCCGTCGCCGCGGTCACGCGCCATCTGGAACATGTGCGCGATTCGACCAGACGGTCGATGGCACAGATGGCCCAAACCCCGGACAGGAGCTGACATGCCCGACCGCATCGCCTTCCGCATGACATTGCATCCCGGCCAGGCGGCCGAATACGAAAAGCGCCATGACGAGATCTTTCCCGAACTGGTCATGCTGCTGAAGGAGTCCGGCATTTCCGACTATTCGATCTGGCTTGATCCCGAAAGCTACCACCTGTTCGGGATCCTGACGCGCGCGGATGACCACAGGCTTGCCACCCTTCCCGACCAGGAAGTGATGAAGCGCTGGTGGGCCTTCATGTGCGACATCATGGACAGTCATCCGGACAATTCCCCGGTGCAGGTGCCGTTGAAGCAGGTCTTTTACCTCGCATGAGCCGCGCCTTCACCATCCGCGCGGTGCGTGTCTTCACGGTCGACCCCCAGGCTGGCCGCGGCACCTATTTCGAACCCGATGGAGACCACTGGCTGGTGGACAGCCTGATTGCCAATCCGATGTCAGGCCACCCCGCCTATCGCGAAAAGCGGTCAAGCTGGGGGATCGGCCTTCTTGGCGCGATCGTGGTCGAACTGGAAACCGAAGCCGGCATGACGGGTGTGGCCACGGGTTCGGGCGGGTATCCCGCCGCCTGGATCGTGCAGCATCATTTCGCGGGCTTCCTGATCGGTCAGGATGCCCGCAACATCAACCTGATCTGGGACCAGATGTACCGCGCCTCGCTGCCCTACGGCCGCAAGGGTGTGCCCGTCATGGCGATCAGCGCGGTGGATCTGGCGCTCTGGGACCTCGTGGGCAAGATCAGGGGCGAGCCCGTCGTCAACCTGATCGGCGGACGCGTACGTAGCGAGATCACCTTCTACTGCACCACGCCTGAACCGGCGGCGATCAAGGCGCTGGGCTTCTGGGGCGCCAAGGTGCCGCTGCCGCACGGGCCCCATGACGGTGATGCGGGGCTTCGGGCGAACCTTGACTTTCTCGCACGCCACCGCGAGGCCGTGGGCCCCGACTATCCGCTCATGGTCGACTGCTACATGGCCCTGAACGTCCCCTATGCCATCCGTCTGGCCGAGCTTGCGCGCCCTCTCGGCATCCGCTGGTGGGAGGAAGTGCTGTCCCCCGAGGACAACGACGGCTACCGCGAGATCCGCCGCGCGCATCCCGACCTGACCTGGACCACGGCCGAGCACGAATACACCCGCTACGGGTTCCGCCAGCTGATCGCCGAGCGGCTGGTCGACATCCTCCAGCCCGATGTCATGTGGGTCGGCGGCCTGACCGAGACGCTGCGGATCGCCGCCCACGCGGCAGCCTATGACATCCAGGTCATCCCCCACGGCAGCGGGCCCTATTCATACCACTTCATCGCCAGCCAGACAGGCCCCGCCTTTTGCGAATACGTCGCGGCCAGTCCGGACGGCCGCAGCATCCAGCCCGTCTTCGGCGATCTCTTTGTCGGCGAACCGCTCCCCGCGCAGGGCCGGCTGACGCTGTCGGACGCGCCGGGTTTCGGGATGGAGTTGCGCGACAGGGCGATGCTCGTTCCCGTCGCCTGACACCTGTCCCGGGCCCCCGGCCAGGGCCTCTTCTGCCCGCGCGATGACCGGCTCACCTTGCCATGGCCCGACGCGTTGCCGCTCAGATCTCCCGGTGCCACGGTTGGCGTCTCGCGCATTCGGGGCCGGATGCACGGTGCCGACCGCCACTGCGGACAGTTCCATCGTCAGGCAGGTGACGCTTGGCCCCTCCCGTCGGCTCTGATGATGTGACCGCCCCCGGACGGCATCGATCTGCCAAGGTGGGGTGCGAAAGGCCCCGGCGATGATCGTCTGGCCGAGTCATGGCAGATGCCGGCGGTCATCAGGACGGACCCGGGGCGGATTGCCCGTGACACCGCCACGACCGCTGGTGGCTGCGTCCTGATTGCCGGGCACCGCGAGGGGGGTGACGGGCCGGGATGGCAGGCCGGCGTCCTCCGGCGATGGCGGCATCGCGCGGGCCGCCGGGCACCGCGCGCCGGATGTTGCGGGGAGTGCCGCAGGATGGCCGGGGCGGGGGTGCCTCCGGCGGGGAGGGGGGCGGGGGGGCGCAACAGGGGTTAACGGGCTGATATTGCTGGAACCGGGGGTTCGGTATCACGTCGGTATTGCGTCGGTATTGCGTCGGTATCGATGGGCTGGTGATGCCGCGAGGCCGGGGATGAAGGCACCGGACGGTGGGTGTTGCGGGGAGTGGTGCGGGATGGCCGGGGAGGGGGTGCCTCCGGCGGGGAGGGGGTGGACGCAGTCGCGTCGGGACTCGGGGCGGGG
>Ga0315901_10006803_pt1 | contig 13639 bp, 11 predicted proteins | sample LakEriMetagenome_10_FD_203761 | JGI IMG/M metagenome (GOLD analysis project Ga0315901, IMG submission 203761) | Freshwater fungal communities from buoy surface, Lake Erie, Ohio, United States - Buoy 2 MA116 | ecosystem: Environmental > Aquatic > Freshwater > Lake | place: USA: Lake Erie, Ohio... | reverse complement strand
GTCAAGCTGCAGGCCGAGCGCGCGGACAGCGACCCCAAGGTCTTCACCAAGATTCATCTGCACTTCGTGGTCACCGGCAAAGGCGTGCCCGCGGCGGCGGTGGAGCGCGCGGTGGCGCTTTCTCACGAGAAATACTGCTCGGCCACCATCATGCTGGCCAAGACCGCAGCAGTGACCACGAGTTTTGAGGTGGTGGAAGGCTGAGCCCCGGGTTACACCCGGTGCGCCACCGTCGTCATCACCTTGGCGGCGGCCCGCATGACCCACTTCACCGGCTCGGGCATGGGGGTGGCACCGGCGGCCAAAGCGTCCTCCGCGTGGCGGGCCTCGTCCGCCTTCATCTGTTCAACGATGGCCCGTGAGGCGAGGTCAGCCTCCGGCAGCCGGTCCAGGTGGCTGGCCAGGTGGGCTTCCACCTGACGCTCGGTTTCCACCACAAAGCCCAGACTCGCCGCATCCCCCAGCCGCCCGGCCACCAGGCCGATGGCAAAGGAGCCGGCGTACCACAGCGGGTTCAGCAAGCTTGGCCGGTCGTGCAGCTCCTTCAGCCGTTGCTGCGTCCAGGCCAGATGGTCAGTCTCCTCGCGCGCGGCCGCCAGCATCTGTGCACGCAACTGCGGGCTTCGGGCGGTGAGCGCCTGGGCTTGGTACAGCGCCTGGGCGCACACTTCCCCCACGTGGTTGACGCGCATCAGCGCCGCAGACAAGCGGCGGTCTTCGTCTGAGGCGTCACGACCCGTGGCGTCATGACCTTCAGAGCCACGGCCTGCGGCAATGGTCGCTGCCGGGCCTTCCGTCGTAGGGCGTGGCGTGGGGCGTAAGCCGAGGCTGGCGCCCGAAAGTGTGCGCAGGGCGTTTTCGAGGCTGGACAGGACGCGGTCCCCGGGGGAGAGGTCAAAGGTTGTGTGCATGTGGCGACGAGGATACGCCATGGGGCCTTCCCATCTCCGCTGGGTCGGTGCCGGACTCCAGCGCTTCCCTTGGCACGCTGCCGCAACGTGAGCTGGGGATGCACTGGGCATCGTGATGCGTTTCGAGTCTTGGCTTGTTTTTTGCTTTGGGGCCCGAGCTGTAGCCTTGACCTGAGGTGCCGTTGTTCGGAGGCAACAAGCCTTTGGCATTTCGCGGACGCGGGTTTGCAAGGCGTCGTTGGGTCTGGTGCAATACGAATAGCTTCCGAGAAAAGCGGTGGTCGTTGAGTTCAAACTGTTGGACTTTGCCGGGCGCCAGCCGATCGGGACGTCTTGTTCAACCTAGGAGAATTCCGTAATGAAGAAGTCCATGCTCGCCCTGGCTGCGCTGACCGCGTTTGCAGGCGCCGCTTCCGCTCAGTCTTCCGTCCAGATCTGGGGTATCGTCGACGCCGCCATCAGCAAGGGCTCCGTCAGCGGTGGCAATTCCGTGACCCGCCTGGTCGGTTCCGGCATCAGCTCCAGCCAGCTCGGCTTCCGTGGCTCTGAGGACATGGGCGGTGGCATGCGCGCCAACTTCTGGCTCGAGGCTGCCCTCAGCAACGACAACGGCGCTGGTGGCCCGACGAACGTGAACAACCAGGGTACGGGTGGCGCTATCGCCGGCCTGAACGGCGGCCAGGGTCTGACCTTCGCCCGTCGTGCTACCGTGTCCTTGAGCGGTGGCTTCGGCGAGATTCGCCTGGGTCGCGACTACACGCCTCAGTTCTGGAACTGGACGGTGTACGATCCGTTCGGCACCAACGGCGTGGGTACCACCCGCACCATGCTCAGCAGCGTGGCGGTGGGCGGCGTTTATGGTGGCACCGGCGGTACCGCCGTGCGTGCTTCCAACAGCATCACCTATCTGTTCAATCATGGTGCCAACGCCACCTACGCTGCCGGCGGCCAGGGCTTGCACGCTGCCGTTCAGATGTACTACGGCGAGAACCTGTCCAGCGCAGCGAACAAGAGCGATGGTAACGGCAACGGCATCCGCATCGGCTACAACGCCGGCCCCCTGAGCGTGGCCTTTGGCGCTGGTGGCACGAAGATGTTGAATGCCAACATGCGCATGACCAACATCGGCGCTGCCTACGACATGAAGGTGGTTCGGGTTATGGGTCAGTGGACCAAGGACAAGGCCGGCACGGTTTCCGGCGACGGCATGCTGCTGGGTTTGACTGCACCCATGGGTGCCGGTCTCCTGCGCGCCTCGTACTCCACCTACGAGAACAACACGACCAAGGCTGAGTCCAAGCAGACCGCCATCGGTTATGTCCACAACCTGAGCAAGCGTACGCGCGCCTATGCAACCTACGCTCGTGTCAACAACTCGGGTGGTGCCAACGCCTCCCTGGGTGGCGCCACGGGTGTTGCCAACCGCGGTTCTACCGGTCTCGACATCGGCATGACCCACTCGTTCTGATCGACAGCCGTCTTAGGACGGCTTCTGGTCAGCAAGAAAAGACCCGCCGTGTCTCCACGGCGGGTCTTTTTTGTTAGGTGGTGGGTCAGGGTTGTTTGCTCTGTGCCGCTTGTCGACGGATGTTCATCCGGGCCACCCAGGCTTCCGCGTTTTCGTCCCACTCGTGCGTACGGAGGAAGGCTTTGGTCTCCTTTCGCACTTGTTCTCTGCTCAGCTGGCTCAAGACTCTGGGTTGGGGCAAGGGCGTCCAAGTCCCTGATGCGGGGTCGAACCGGTTGTTCTTCAAGAACTCCTCGCGCTCCTTGAGAACCTCAGCCCTGCCCTTCATCGGTGCGGGCGGTTCGATACCCTGTTTCAAGACCCATGTTTCGCTGGTCTCGTCCCAGCGATGAGACTTGATGAACTCATCCCTCTCCATCTTGACTTGCGCGCGCGTTGTGGGTGACGCACCGGATGCCGTTGTGGCTTGTTGAGCATGTGCCCCAAGGCCTGCCAAACAGAGCATCATTGCCGACAGTCTCATCACCCCTTGCACTCTTTGTACTCTTTGCATGGAACACTCCAAAATCAAGTTAGATGGCGGGCGCCATAGGAGCATGAGTCTTCTTGAATCGAACGGGTGGCGCGTTGAGGTTGAGCACGGTCGCTGCGACTGCTGACGGATGGCTCTATTGAGATGACTTCATCGTCTTGTGGCGGAACCAGACGCTCGCTTCTTCTGGTGTCTCTTGCGGGGCTGGTGGGCTGCGCTGGCGGCCCGACCTCTACACGTTCGCGCTCTGGGAATGAGGCTGACGGTTGGCATGACGTCCGCCTTCCGGGTAAACAGGCGACTCGGTACAGCCCGGCCCGCAAGGATGGTCGATCTGTTGTTCACGCGCGCGCTCAAGGCTCGGCCAGCATGTGGCGCCGCCAGATGCAGGTTCCAGCAGAAAACCTGGGGCAGGTCCGCTGGGCCTGGCGGGTTGACAGGCTCAATCCAGAAGCCAGCGTGGCAGATGTGGACCTCGAAGACGCTGTGGCCCGAGTGATCTTTGCGTTTGATGGCGACCGTTCGCGCTTGTCTGCACGCAACCGCGCCATGTTCGATATGGCCCAAGCGCTCACGGGCGAGGCGCCACCTTTTGCCACCCTGATGTACGTGTGGGAGACCCGCAAGCCTGTGGGCAGCGTGGTGTTGAACCCTCGAAGCGACCGGATCCGAAAACTGGTGGTGGACTCTGGTCCCGAACATCTGGGCACCTGGCGGGTGCATCAGCGCGACCTGGTGGCCGACTACGAGCGAGCCTTCGGCGAGAAGCCAGGGCCATTGGTGGCCATCGGCAAGATGACCGACGCTGATAATACGCGCTCCAGTGCCGAGGCCTGGTATGGCCCCATAGAACTGTTGGCTTGAACGTTTGTCGTGACCTGTGGGATTGAACCCAGGCGCACTACAAGGTTCAAAGGGTGCTCCATCTTGGGGCTTTCCCTTTTGCTCGCGTTCCAGGTTTAGAGCATGATGGAGGGCTTGGTCGATGCCTGCGCAGTCAGATGCCGACTCCATAGCGCAGACAACCATCAGATCCACCTCTTTCCCGCTACATGCTCGTCTTCATCCTCCGCCGGCTGATGCAGGCCGTCATCGTGATGCTCACGGTGGCCTTTCTGGCCTTCATGCTGTTCCAGTACGTCGGTGACCCGGTGACCAGCCTGCTGGGGCAGGACGCCACTCAGGAGCAGCGCGATCAGCTGCGGCAAGACTTGGGCCTGGACCAGCCTTTTCCCGTGCAGTTCGCCAAGTTCGTGGGTAATGCGGTGCAGGGCGAGTTCGGCCTGAGCCTGCGCCAGGGGCGCAAGGTTTCGGCGCTGATCGCAGAGCGCTTCCCGGCCACGCTGGAGTTGGCGGTGGTGGCGGCGGTGATTGCGCTGCTTGTGGGTATTCCGCTAGGCGTTTACGCGGCCTTGAAGCGCGGCACCTTTGGTTCTCAAGCCGTGATGATGGTGTCGCTACTGGGCGTGTCGCTGCCTACCTTCCTGATCGGTATCTTGTTGATTTTGGTGTTTGCGGTGATGCTGAAGTGGCTGCCGAGCTTTGGTCGCGGTGACACGGTGGCCTTGGGCACCTGGACGACCGGCCTGTTGACGGTGGACGGTTGGAAGCACTTGGTGCTGCCTGCGCTCACTCTTTCGGTGTTCCAGTTGGCGTTGATCATGCGTCTCGTGCGCGCCGAGATGCTGGAGGTGCTGCGCACCGACTACATCAAGTTTGGTCGTGCGCGCGGCCTGCACAACCGGGCGGTGTACTTCGGCCATGCGCTGAAGAACACGCTGGTGCCGGTGATCACCATCACGGGTTTACAGCTCGGCGGCCTGATCGCGTTTGCCATCGTCACCGAGACGGTGTTCCAGTGGCCTGGCATGGGGCTGCTGTTCATACAGGCCGTGCAGTTTGCCGACATTCCGGTGATGGCGGCCTACCTGTGCCTGATTGCGCTGATCTTCGTGATCATCAACCTGGTGGTGGACTTGCTGTACTTCGCCGTCGACCCCCGCCTGCGCATCGAGAAGCCCACCACGGGGCATTGAACGCATGAGTCCATCCTCTGAATCCTCTGGTGCGGGCGCAGGCGCCGCCGCAACCGCGGCCCCCGTGGTGCCCGCCCTCACCCCAGCGCCTGGCGCGTGGGCACGTTTCTTTGACGGTGACATCTGGTACAGCTTCCGCACTTCACCGGTGGCCATCGTGGCGGCGGTGCTGGCTTTCATCTGCATGTTCTGTGCGCTCTTCGCGCCCTGGGTGTCACCCCACAACCCCTTCGATCTGGCCTCGCTGGACCTGAGCGATGCCCGCCTGCCGCCCGCTTGGGAGGCCGAAGGGCGGGCCAAGTACCTGCTGGGCACGGACGATCAGGGGCGCGACATCCTGTCGGCCCTGATGTACGGCGCGCGCATTTCCCTGTTCGTGGGCTTTGCAGCGGTGCTGCTGTCGGTGGTGGTGGGCGTGAGCCTGGGCCTGCTGTCAGGTTTTGTGGGCGGCAAGATCGACGCCTTCATCATGCGCGTGTGCGACGTGATGCTGTCCTTCCCGTCCATCCTGGTGGCGCTGCTGATTGACGGTGTGGGCCGTGCCCTCTTTCCCAATGCGCATGAGGCGCTGGCTTTCAGCGTGCTGATCATCGCGATCTCGCTGACGGGCTGGGTGCCCTACGCCCGTACCGTGCGCGGCTCCACTCTCGTGGAGCGCAACAAGGAGTACGTGCAGGCGGCGCGCGTCATTGGCGTGTCGCCCGGTCGCATCATGCTCAAGCACGTGCTGCCCAATGTGCTGGGCCCGGTGATGGTGCTGGCCACCATCCAGGTGGGCCAGGCCATCCTGACCGAGGCCACGCTGTCCTTCCTGGGTGTGGGCGTGCCGCCCACCTCGCCGTCGCTCGGTACTCTGATCCGCGTGGGCAACGACTTTCTCTTCTCTGGCGAGTGGTGGATCACCATCTTCCCCGGGTTGATGCTGGTGCTGATTGCGCTGAGCGTGAACCTGCTGGGTGATTGGCTGCGCGATGCGGTCAACCCGCGGCTGCGTTGAGCGTCCGACCTCGGGCGCACTTCACGATTCTCGGCTCACATTTCTCGCCTTCATCGCACTGAACTCTGCTGAACACCGCCAACCCGGCCCGCGCTGCCCCCATGACCGCCCCCTTGCTTGAAGTGTGCCACCTGCGGGTGGAGTTCCCCACCCGCCGCGGCACGTTGCTGGCGCTGGACGACATCTCGTTCGACATCGCCCCGGGCGAGGTGCTGGGCGTGGTGGGCGAGTCGGGCGCCGGCAAGTCTCTGACGGGGGCGGCCATCATCGGCCTGCTGGAGCCGCCCGGGCGCATCGCCGGGGGCGAGATCCTGCTGGAAGGTCAGCGCATCGACCAACTGCCCTACGAGCAGATGCGCGCCATCCGTGGTCGCAAGATCGGCGCGATCTTTCAGGACCCGCTGACGTCGCTGAACCCGCTCTACACCATCGGCCGGCAGCTGACGGAAACCATCCTGACGCACCTGCCGGTCAGCGCCGAGGAGGCGCGGCAGCGCGCCATCCGCCTGCTGCAGGACACTGGCATTCCGGCGGCTGAGCAGCGTATCGACCAGTATCCGCACCAGTTTTCTGGTGGCATGCGTCAGCGCGTGGTGATCGCGCTGGCCTTGGCCGCGCAGCCCAAGCTGATCGTGGCCGACGAGCCGACCACGGCGCTGGACGTGTCCATCCAGGCGCAGATCATTGCCCTGCTCAAGCGCCTGTGCAAGGAGCAGGGTGCGGCCGTGATGCTGGTGACGCACGACATGGGCGTCATCGCCGAAACGTGCGACCGCGTGGCCGTCATGTACGCCGGACGGATTGCCGAGATCGGGCCGGTGCACGACGTGATCCACGCCCCGGCGCACCCCTACACCTCGGGCCTGATGGGCTCCATCCCGGCGATGGACGAGGACCGCGAGCGCCTGCTGCAGATTGACGGTGCGATGCCGCGGCTCACCGCCATCCCGCGCGGCTGCGCCTTCAACCCGCGATGCCCCAAGGCCACTGACCGTTGCCGTCAAGACCGGCCGGAGTTGCAGGCGGCCGGCGCCACGCGTGCGGCTTGCTGGTGGCCTGGTCAAGCGGTGGTCGCTGCTGAAGGAGGCCGCGCATGACCGCCCTGGTGCAAGTCCATGACCTCGCCAAGACCTTCGACGTCTCGGCGCCTTGGCTCAACCGCGTGGTGGAGCGTAAGCCGAGGCAGTTCGTGCACGCCGTGGACGGCGTGAGCTTTGCCATCGAAAAGGGGCGCACCTTGGCCCTCGTGGGTGAGTCGGGCTGCGGCAAGAGCACGGTGGCGCGCCTGCTGGTGGGCTTGTATGGCCCCACGCGCGGCCGGGTAGATTTTGATGGCCAGGATACGGCCACACTGGGCGACGGTGCCACGCTGCGGGCGTTGCGCCGTCGCATGCAGATGATCTTCCAGGACCCCTACGCCAGCCTCAACCCGCGCTGGAAGGTGCTGGACATCGTGGCCGAGCCGCTGCGCGAGCACGGGCTGGTGGACGGCCCCGAGCCGCAGCGTGCACGCGTGGCAGAGTTACTGCAGTCCGTGGGCTTGGCCGCGGCCGACATGGAGAAGTTCCCGCACCAGTTTTCCGGTGGGCAGCGCCAGCGCATCTCGATCGCCCGCGCGCTGGCCACGCAGCCGGAGTTCCTGGTCTGTGACGAGCCCACCTCGGCCCTGGACGTCTCTGTGCAGGCCCAGGTGCTCAACATCATGAAGGACCTGCAGCGTGAGCGGGGCCTGACCTACCTCTTCATCTCCCACAACCTGGCGGTGGTGCGCCACGTGAGTGACGAGGTGGGCGTGATGTACCTGGGCCGTCTGGTGGAACTCGCTCCCAAGGCCGAACTCTTCGCCCGCCCGCGCCACCCCTACACGCGGATGCTGCTAGATGCCATCCCCGACATCCACATGACGGGCCGGGCCCGCACGCCGGTGCAGGGGGAGGTGCCCAACCCGCTGAACCCGCCGGCCGGCTGCGCCTTTCATCCGCGCTGCCCGCACGCGAATGCACGCTGCTCAGCGGAGCGCCCGGCGCTGCAGACGATTGGCGGGATCCGCATCGCCTGCCACGCGGTGGAGGAAGGGCGGATCTGAAAGCCTGACCCGCTGGACAGCGGCCCGCAGCAGCGCGCCGGCGCAGAGCTGAGATGCCCACTCAGGCGTAGGGCAGCAGCCGTTCCCCGGCAAAGAGCGAACGCACGTCCTCGCGCTCGCGGATCAGCGTGGCTTGGCCTTCTTCCACCATCACCTCGGCGGCGCGTGGGCGACTGTTGTAGTTGCTGGCCATGACCATGCCGTAGGCGCCGGCCGACAGCACGGCCAGATGGTCGCCGGGTTGCACGGCCAGGTCTCGGTCCCGCCCCAGCCAGTCGCCCGATTCGCACACCGGCCCCACCACGTCCCAGCGCAGCGCTGACTCGGCCCGCTGTCGGCAGGGCTCGATCGCCATCCAGGCCTCGTACATCGCTGGGCGCACGAGATCGTTCATGGCGGCGTCGACGATGCAGAAGTTCTTCACCTCACCGGGTTTGAGGTACAGCACTTCCGTCACCAGCACGCCGGCATTGCCCACCAGCGACCGCCCGGGCTCGAACATCAGGGTGCGGTGCCCGTGGCCGCGCGCGTCGATGCGCTCGATCAGGCGTGACACCAGTTCATCCGCCCCGGGGGGGGATTCGTCGGTGTAGGTGATGCCCAGGCCGCCGCCCAGGTCCAGGTGGTGCAGATGGATGCCGTGCGCTTCCACCGCTTCCACCAGGTCCAACACCCGGTCCAGCGCGTCCAGGTAAGGAGCCACCTGTGTGATCTGCGACCCGATGTGGCAGTCAATGCCCGTGACTTCCAGACCCGGCAGCGAGGCCGCATGCCGGTAGGCCGCTACAGCGTTCTCGTGCGCGATGCCGAACTTGTTGCCCTTCAGCCCGGTAGAAATGTAGGGGTGGGTGCCGGCGTCCACGTCAGGGTTCACGCGCAGGCTCACGCGTGCGGTACGGCCGGCGGCCACGGCCACCTCGGAGAGCACGTCGAGCTCGGCCTCGCTTTCCACGTTGAAGCACAGCACGCCGGCTTCCAGCGCCCGGCGCATGTCAGCCCGCCGTTTGCCCACGCCGGAGAACACGGTCTTGGCCGGGTCACCGCCCGCGGCGATGACACGCTCCAACTCTCCCGCGGAGACGATGTCAAAGCCGCAACCCGCCAGCGCGAACGTCTGCAGCACGGCCAGCGAGGAGTTGGCCTTCATGGCGTAGCACACCAGGTACGGCCGGCCGGCCAGCGCACGCTGGTAGCTGGACAGGGCCGCCTGCATGGCGCGGCGCGAGTACACGTACAAAGGCGTGCCGAAGCGCTGACCGAGATCGGCCAGCGAGCAGCCGTCCAGCACCAGATCTTGCCCTTGACGGGCCAGCCAGGGCGCGCCGGGCAGGGAAGCGTTCATCATGGCTCCAGTCGGGAGGTGAGGGCTGCTGGCGTTGGCCGGCAGACAAAGTGAGGTGCGGTCTTGGGGTGGCAGCGTCAAGGGGCCGATGCTGCACGGCCCGAAGGCTTGGCCGAGGGGGCGCTGGCCGGTGTCTGGTTGGAAGCTGGTGCGGCCTTGTCGCTGCCCGCCTTGGCCTTACTGGGCGGTGTGAGCGTCAACGGCCCCTTCTGCCCGCACGCCGCTGTCAGCAGAACCACAGACATGGCAAGGGTCGCGGTCATGGGCGCCCTGACGGCCCTGGACCGCGTCGATACACTGGCTTGGCGGTGTTTGTCCGTCATTACGAAATTCTATCGACCATGCCTGCCGAAGATCGTCAAGTTCTTGACCAGCCCCTGAGCGACACCGAGTACCACGCCCAGACCGCCGCCATCCTGGCCGCCGTGGAGGCCCAACTGGACCGTTGGCTGGAAGATGACGTGGTCGACATCGACGCCCACCGCACGGGCGGACTGCTGGAGCTGGTGTTCCCTGACCGCAGCCGCATCGTCATCAACACGCAGCCTCCGCTGCATGAACTCTGGCTGGCTTCACGTGAAGGCGGTTTCCACTATCGCCACGCTGCGGGCCGCTGGGTCGACACACGCGACGGTTCGGAGTTTTTCGATGTGTTGTCGCGCGAGGCCTCGCGACAAGCGGGGATCGCTCTGCGCTTCAGCGCTTGAAGAGATCGAGGATGCTGCTGCGCTCCTCGGTGCTGGGGGGCTTGGGCACCTTGTCTTCCAGACCAAGGCTGCTGACGCCGCGCCCGCTGCCGAATTCATCAAACGCCCAGTCGTTCTTGGCCCGCACCACGCCCTCAGGAATCTCGTACTCCTGCACCGGCACGCCCTTCAGGGCCACTTGCATGTAGTCGATCCACACGGGCAGTGACAGACCACCACCGGTCTCGTTGCTGCCGAGCTTGCGCGGGTTGTCGTAGCCAATCCAGACCACGCCCACCAGGGTAGGGTGGTAGCCCGCGAACCACGCGTCCATCGAGTCGTTGGTGGTGCCAGTCTTGCCGAACAGATCAGGGCGCTGCAACTGCGCTTGCGCCTTGGCGGCCGTGCCAGAGCGCGTGACTTCCTGCATCAGCGACGACATGACGAAGGCGTTGCGTGCCTCCAGCGTGCGAAGGGATTCGTCCAGCACCGGTGGCCGGGTTTCGATCAGCACGCGGCCGCTGGCATCGGTGACCTTGGCCACCAGCATCGGCTCCACGCGGTAGCCGCCGTTCGCAAACACCCCGTAAGCCGTGGCCATCTGCAGCGGGGTCACTGACCCGGCGCCCAAGGCCATGGTGAGGTACGGTGGGTGCTTCTCGGTCTCGAAACCGAACCGGGTGACCCAGCTCTGCGCGAACTCTGCGCCGGTGGCCTGCAGCACCCGGATGGACACCATGTTCTTGGACTTGGCCAGGGCGGTGCGCAAGCTCATGGGCCCGTCGAACTTGCCGTCGTAGTTCTTGGGTTCCCAGGGCTGGCTGCCCGTGGTGGCTGCGTCGAAGAACAGCGGTGCATCGTTGACCACCGTGGCGGGCGTGAAGCCTTTCTCCAGCGCCGCGGAGTAGACGAAGGGCTTAAAGCTGGAGCCCGGCTGTCGCCAGGCCTGGGTGACGTGGTTGAACTTGTTCTTGGCGTGGTCAAAACCCCCCACCAGGGACCTGATCGCCCCAGTCCTCGGGTCCAGCGCCACCAGAGCGCCTTCCACCTCCGGCACCTGCGTGAGCGACCACTCCCCCTTGGCGTTCTTCAGCGCGCGCACCACGGCCCCACGGCGTATCTGCACCTTGGGGCTGGCCTTCTCCGACAGGCCCGAGGTCACAGGCTTGAGGCCCTCACCCGTGACCGTGATGGTCTCTCCAGACTGGAGCACGGCCACCACCTTGCGGGGCTGGGCTTCCAGCACCACGGCGGCTTTGAGCTCGTCGTTGTCAGGGTGGGCGTCCAGGGCCTCTGCAATGCGGGCATCCAGGGCGGTGGCGCTGGCGGGCAGTGCCACGTACGCCTCCGGCCCACGGTAGACCTGGCGCAATTCAAAGTCCATCAGCCCTTTGCGCAGCGCCTTGTAGGCGGCTGCCTGGGCCACGGAGTCGATGGTGAGGTGCACGTGCAGGCCTCGCGAGTAGGTCTCTTCTCCGTACTGCGCAAACACCAGCTGCCGCGCCATCTCGGCCACGTAGTCGGCCTGACCGGAGGCTTCTGTGGTGGCGCGGTACTTCAACACCTGCTCCAAGGCTTGTTCGCGCTGGGCCTGGGTGATGAAGCCGTTGTCCAGCATGCGCTCGATGATGTGGCGCTGCCGGATGATGGCCCGCTTGGGGTTGGTCAAGGGGTTGTAGGCTGAGGGAGCCTTCGGCAGGCCCGCCAGCATGGCGGCTTCAGCCACTGTCAGGTCTTTCAAGGGCTTGCCGAAGTAGACCTCGCTGGCGGCGGCAAAGCCATAGGCCCGATGCCCCAGAAAGATCTGGTTCATGTAGACCTCCAGGATCTGGTCCTTGGACATCAAGGCCTCGATCTTGAAGGCGAGCAGGGCCTCGTAGATCTTGCGAGTGAAGGTCTTCTCGGTGCTCAAGTAGAAGTTGCGCGCCACCTGCATGGTGATGGTGGACGCCCCCTGGCTCTTGGCATCCGAGAACTGTGCCAGCGCGGCGCGCAGCACGCCCTTGAAGTCCACGCCGCCATGACGGTAGAAGTTGGCATCCTCGATGGCCAGGACCGCGTCCTTCATGACCTTCGGGATCTGTTCGACGGGCGTGTAGATGCGGCGCTCTTCGCCAAACTGCGCCAGCAGCGGCCCGTCGGCCGCGAAGACACGCAGCGGTTGTCGCGGGCGGTAGTCGGTCAGGCTGGAGATGTCTGGCAGGTTGGGCGTGGCCATCGCCAGCGCCACGGCCAGCAGCAGGGCGCCCGCCAGGACCAGCCCAGTGGCCCCCAGCATCGCTTTCCACAGCCAGGCCCTGGCGGCCGTGGCAGCCGACCGGGCGTTTGACGCGGCGGGCGGGGCGGAGCCGTCGGGCGAGGAAGGGGAGGCGGTGGACGAGGAGGTGGGGCGCGCCATGTGACCTGCGGTGGGGCTGCGGCCGTAGGCAGCGAAACGATCACGGGATTATAGAAATCCGCCCCCCCAATGCTGATAGCATTCTGAAGGGCGCCAATGGGGGAGCCTTGCGTGTGTCGAGGAGATCGGTCTTGGGGGGCAGGGATTCGTGAGTTTTCTCGATCGACTGCTGAAGCGACGAAACGCTCCGATGATCGGACTGGACATCAGTTCTTCCAGCGTCAAGCTGGTGGAGTTGGGGCAGAACGCCGCCGGCCAGTACGTGCTCGAGCGGCTGGCGTCGCAGCCCCTGGAAAAGGGCTGGATCACCGACGGTCAGGTCGAGCGATTTGACGAGGTCGTGGAGGCTGTGCGCCGGTTGGTGGCGCGTAGTGGCACCAGTACCCGCCGCTGTGTGATGGCCATGCCCCAAGCCGCGGTGATTACGAAGAAGATCATCCTGCCCGCTGGTCTGCGCGAAGATGAAATGGAAGTGCAGGTGGAGGCCGAGGCCAACCAGTACATCCCTTTCTCGCTTGACGAGGTCAGCCTGGACTTCTGCGTCATCGGCCCCAGCCCGGCGTCCATGGACGACGTGGAAGTGCTGATTGCCGCCTCCCGCAAGGACCGCGTGCAGGACCGGCAAAGCCTTGCCGAGGCCGCAGGCCTGGAGCCGGTGGTGCTGGACATCGAGTCGCACGCCTCCCGGCTGGCGATCGGCCGTTGGACGGCTTGTCTGCCGCGCCAGGGCAGGGACGCGCTGGTGGCGCTGTTCGAGATCGGTGCCGAGAACACGGGCCTGAAGGTGCTGTGCAACGACGAGTTGCTGTACGACCGCGACCAAGCGTTTGGCGGCAGCCAGCTCACACTCTTGATTTCCCGCAACTTCGCGTTGACTTTCGACGAGGCCGAGCGCAAGAAGGTCGAAGGCGGATTGCCGCAGGAGTACATCAGCGATCTTCTGGAACCCTTTGTGGACAGTCTGGCCCAGGAGATTGGCCGCGCTCTGCAGTACTTTTTCACCAGCACACCCCATCACAAGGTGGACTACGTGCTGCTGGCGGGGGGCACGGCCACCCTGCCGGGGTTGGCCGCCCGCGTCACGGAGCTGACGGGTTTTGAGTCCATGGTGGTCAACCCGTTTGACCTGATGCAGGTCGGCTCTGCGGCGCCCGCCAATACCTTGGAGCGTGCCGCCCCTTCC
>Ga0315901_10006802_pt1 | contig 13640 bp, 9 predicted proteins | sample LakEriMetagenome_10_FD_203761 | JGI IMG/M metagenome (GOLD analysis project Ga0315901, IMG submission 203761) | Freshwater fungal communities from buoy surface, Lake Erie, Ohio, United States - Buoy 2 MA116 | ecosystem: Environmental > Aquatic > Freshwater > Lake | place: USA: Lake Erie, Ohio... | reverse complement strand
AATAGGAATCATCTTCATTCGCACATACGAGCTTCAGCTCGAGAGAATTTTTTAGCTGCTGATTAAGTCGACTGACATGAACTGCTGAAAGGTGAGGGAAGCGATTCAAACTAGGGAATGACTGAATGTTGAGCGCCTTGGTAGTTGGCGGGTGCAGAGGAGGTTGGCGTGAACTTAAGCAGGGATGACCAAGCGTACTTCAGTAAACTTGCTATCTTCTACATGCGCCCGCACTAAGGTCGTTGCAAACTCGTTGCACTTGCCACAGCAACTGCCCACGTTGAGTTGCTGTCGAATGTCTTCCATAGATTTGGCGCCTTCATCAAGCGCACGGCGAATTGCTTTGTCGGAGACGTTATGGCATACGCAAACGATCATAGTGACACCCCTCCAGTGTGGGCTCGCCGCTTTGCTTAAAAGTACCTGCAAGCGAAAAGCCGTTAATTTGAATGAGAACAATTCGTATTTAGATTATTAGCGAATTATCACTGGAGTGCAAGCTTTTTTTAATGGTGGGTGAAAGCCAGCGAAAACCCGCAAACAAAATTTCTCTTTTGCTACTTTATTTCACTAATTAAATTGAAGGAGACACCATGGCCAGATACATAGCATCTTTGAAGACGGCTGCCCTAGTTTTGCTTAGCATGATTACTTCTTTCCGCATGCGATATCCCATTCAGTTTTAACTAGCGAATTTGGAACAATTCGGTCCCATATCCATTCACTCTCTTTATATGTGTCAGATAAAACAAGATCTCCAGCGCCCGTTGAACCAGAATACTGAAGCACTGAAATCATTGTCAATGTCTCATACTTGCAATTAAAAGCTAAGAGTGATTTTGCTGATTTGTACTTACCGCCATCTGTATTAGTTCGCACCTCAGGGAAATCGTACATCACCCACATCTGTGCAGTTAGGTCATTTATTTTTATCGTAGATTTATCGTGATAGTGAGTGACATCATATTCTTTACCCGTCATCTCCCACTTTGCCCAAGACATTGAGCAGATCATCATCAGTACAACAAAGAGTAGTCGTTTCATTGCAAACTTAATCCTTTAATTTGGTATTCAACTGGTCGGCCATCAGCTAGCGTTCAAGTTGCTGATGGCATTGTTTTTTATCCTAGCCAATTAGCGAGACCAGATCACTGGATATTTGGTGGACCCTTGAAGCGTTTTGACTCGCCCAATAGAAACCAGAACACAATCATCCCGGCAATCATTGCAATAGTCAGGTACAAAACCTTTTCGTTTGGCGGTTGCATGCCTACGAACACCAGAAGCGCTCCACCGAGCACCGCAAGCACCGCAATTGGTTTGGATAGACGGCCCAAGTTGAAAGGACCTTTTTGTGTCCATGTCTTGCCCTCTGCAAGGATGCCTGCTGCCGTCGGCATGACATAGGAGATGTAAAGGAAAACAGCGCAGCCAGTGGACAGAACGACAAAGCCGTCTCCATATAAAGTCACGACAACGGCAAGTACAGCGCATACCCAAGTAGCTGCCACAGGCGTGTTGAGTGTCGGATGAACTTTACGCAGCGTATCTGAGGCGGGTAGTCCGCCGTCGCGGGCGAAGGCATACATCATTCTCGAGCAAGAGGTCAGGCAAGCAAGTCCGCAAAGGAAATTTGCCAAGAAAATACCGATTGATAATCCTGACCGCAAACCGACTGGTAAAGAGGAAAGCAAAGCCTCGAAATATCCCAAGCCCATCTTTACGCCGGCTTCTAGATCGGGCATCACGAGCACGAATGTACAAATTACGATAAAGCCAAAAAGACCCGAGTACACTACCGAGGTGATGATACCTTTTGGTACCACGGCGGCAGCGTTGCGTGTCTCCTCTGACGTATGTGCTGAAGCATCAAAGCCTGTGATGGTGTAAATCGTCAGCAGCAAGCCGGATAAGAATGGCATCAGGAACCCACCATACTCAGGCCATGGACTGCCTTCTTTTCCGGTGAAATTGGTAAAGGTGAACAGTTTGTTGAAGTCTAGCGGAACCGGAGAGTAAATTAGCAAAGATACCGTCAGAATAATGGAGAGAACCAGAATCAGATACCCAGAGAAATCAGTCAGTAGTGTGGTTAGCTTGGGGAATCGGACGATGAGCACGGCCTGTATTGCGGTCATTATTGCCAGAAAGCCTACCTGATCAGCGTAGCCGAGTGATGCCGGATCAATTCCAAGCATTGGTGCAATCGACGTTTTAAAAAAAACATCATAAACGCCCATATTCACAGAGGCGACGACAAAAACCAGACCCAAAAGATTGAACCATGCGGTTATCCAGCCATAGGCACGGCCACCCAGAATCGAGCTCCAGTGATAAAGACCACCAGCTGTCGGAAAAGAGGATGAGATCTGTGCCATGGAGAGCGCGACAATGCCCGCGAACAGGGCGCCGAGCGGCCATCCAATACCAATCGAGATACCACCACCAGCCCCAAGTGCTTGCGGGAAAGCGGTAATGCCGCCGGCGAGAATGCAAATAATTGAAAACGAGATCGCGAAGTTCGAAAACGCGCTCATATGTCGATGTAGCTCTTGTTCGTAGCCCATCTTTTTCAACATAGCGGCATCGTCTATTTCTTGTGAATTTGGGCGCTGTTCCATGAGGGGTTCCTGATTAAATATTTAGATTAAAGATTGTAAAATCGAAAAATATTAGAACAAAGAGTAGATTACTTTATAGCAAATAACAAGCCAGTAAATCGAGGATAATCAGCGCGTAATATTCGCAACAAAAGTGCACGCCGCACTAAGTTGGAGCTGATTATTTCAATTGCATTTTATAGTGTCCATCAGATGCATTACTTTGAAGCGAATATTCTTACTGACGCAGCCGCTATCTGGATAATATCCAGGATCATTTTTTGCTGGAGCCATACATCATGAATCACTTTTCTCACACCATCGGGACTCGAACCTATGGCTTTCGAGATCTGAAAGACCTGATGGCGAAAGCCACGCCGGCACGCTCCGGCGACTACCTTGCAGGTGTAGCGGCTAGCAGTGCAGAAGAACGAGTAGCAGCTCAAATGACGCTCGCTGCATTACCACTGGGCATATTTTTGCAGGAAGTCGTCATCCCCTATGAAAGTGATGAAGTTACGCGATTGATTATCGACAGTCATGATGCGCAGGCTTTCGAGCCGGTACGACATATGACCGTCGGCGATTTTCGCGATTGGTTACTATCGGACCAAGCAGATGAGACCTCACTTACAGCGCTAGCGCCTGGCATTACACCAGAGATGGCTGCTGCAGTATCAAAAATCATGCGTGTGCAAGACCTGATTCTCGTGGCAAAGAAATGCCGCGTCGTTACCCGCTTCCGCAATACCATTGGCTTACCCAATAGGCTAGCTACCCGCCTGCAACCAAACCACCCAACCGATGACGCAATCGGTATCGCTGCCAGTATGGTGGATGGTTTGTTATATGGGGCAGGTGATGCAGTCATCGGTATCAATCCGGCGACTGATAACGTACAACAAGTGATGCGAATCGTTCATATGCTGGATGAAGTGATTCGCCACTACGAAATTCCTACTCAATCTTGTGTGCTGACTCATGTCACTAATACGATCGAAGCCATTGAGCGCGGTGCACCGGTCGATCTTGTATTTCAGTCGATTGCCGGTAGCGAAGCTGCCAATCGAAGCTTCGGTATTGATCTCAAATTGTTGGGCGAAGCGCACGAGGCTGCACTCTCACTTGGTCGCGGTACCGTAGGCAATAATGTGATGTATTTCGAGACTGGGCAAGGCAGTGCGCTGTCTGCAAACGCTCACCATGGCGTCGACCAACAGACTTGCGAAGCGCGGGCATATGCTGTGGCTAGAAAATACAAGCCTTTACTCATTAATACGGTGGTTGGCTTTATTGGGCCCGAGTATCTCTATGATGGTAAGCAAATTGTGCGTGCCGGGCTAGAAGACCACTTCTGCGGTAAGTTACTTGGCTTGCCGATGGGCTGTGATGTTTGCTACACCAATCATGCAGAGGCCGATCAAAACGATATGGATGTACTCCTAACCTTATTGGCCACTGCCGGATGTAACTTCATCATGGGTGTGCCTGGATCAGACGATATTATGCTCAACTACCAGACCACTTCATTTCATGATGCGTTATACGCTCGCCGCTTACTTGGACTCAAGCATGCCCCCGAGTTTGAGGATTGGCTTCAGAAGATGAAGATATTCCGCGATACTGAAAAAGTCGAACTCACAGATAGCCTGCCACCGCCATTTGCCAACGCTCTGCTAAGTATGACCTAAAAAATCTCTGTATATAAACTTCATCATGAACAAGCGCAGCAATACCGTCGTTACCAACCCTTGGGGCATGCTTAAGCAGTTCACCTCAGGGCGCATTGCGCTCGGGCGCACTGGCATTAGCTTACCAACCACACCCCAGCTAGAGTTCCAGCTCGCTCATGCGCGAGCGCGAGATGCTGTTCACCACGAATTAAACGTAGACATAGTTCAGCAAGGGGTAATGGGATTGCAATTTGTCGAACAGTGTATTGTCGTCGAAAGTTCAGCGGGTAATCGCGCTACTTACTTGCAGCGGCCCGATCTAGGCCGAAAGCTTTCATCTGCGTCGCGACAGCAATTGCAATTATTTGCCTCCCAAAATAAACAAGCTAGTTCGTATGATCTGGCTTTCGTGATTGTTGATGGATTGTCTGCACTTGCTGTAGAGACTAATGCCATACCCTTTTTGCAAGCAGTAACGGAGCGACTAGGAAGCGAGAGGCTCAGTTTGGCACCCGTCACCATTGTGCGTCAGGGACGTGTGGCGGTCGGGGATGAAATTGGTGAACTACTTGGCGCGAAACTGGTAGTCGTTATGATTGGCGAGCGACCCGGACTAAGCTCACCCGACAGCATGGGGCTGTACATGACATGGGGACCGCGTGTAGGTCTCACCGACGAAAGCCGTAATTGTATTTCCAACGTTCGACCCGCAGGACTCTCCTACGAAGAAGCCTCCTACAAGCTGCACTACCTTATTAGCGAAGCCTTGCGTCGTGAATTAACTGGGGTGAAGTTAAAAGATGAAACGCCTGCCTCACAATTGGAGGGGCGGCTGTCGAATTTTTTGATAGGTAATTGAAGCGAATACTCTCATCAAAAAATCCATAACCGAGAAAAACTTAATCAGGCAAATGTTTTAGAAAATAGAAGTATTTAGCTTCGATATCATCAGGAGAAAGTCTACAGTCATCGAACAGCCATTTGCTCATCATGTAATCGATCTTATGCTGAGCCACTAACTTCACGCCAAGAGATTTACAGATACGCGAAAAGGTATTGAAACGCGGCTACGAATGAGCACGCAGAGCTTTATATAGTGCCTCAGAACCAATACCAGTTTCTTCAGCAATTTGTGCCATACCACGAACTCTTGCGACGATTCCGAGTGCGTGAGCTAGTTCTACTGGATCGTCTTCATCAATGACTAAGGAAAGATAAGCAGCGATTTCGGCATCATTTTTTAGATGTTCGGCAGGATCAAAGGTAGGTAGATCTGTAGCCTTAATTTTTTTATTCATTACTTACTTCTCAATCGTTATAGATTAGTGAGTTAAGCAGTATTTAAATAGACGTGTAATTTGGCACGGCTCTGTCTTAGCGATCAATTCTCATCATTAAAGAACGTCGTTCGCACACTTGCTAGGAATGCCGCTGCTTGTTCGACAGCCCATGCAGCATCTCCCAGTGAAATCGCGTCGCCTTTGTAGTCTGCAATCATTCGCAAATCTTCGACTTTGTTTAGTGCTTTCCCAAGCTCGATATCGATGAGGCCAGGCTTTACCAGTTGAAGGCTGAAGTTGGATATCAATCCACTATGCGTTTTGATCGTGAGTACTTCATCGGATTCTTGAAATACCATTAAGGCAGCACGTGCAGCATCAAACATTGCATAGTAGGCTCGGTTGCACGATCCATCTGCATCGCCAGACTGAAGCAGCAGTCGTGACGATGAAAGTGCTGTGGCAGCTTAAGTAGACCTTCTGCGTTCAAAGGCGAATCCCCTCGCGAGCAATGTTCTGCAGAAGGTGTGGATTTGAGTAGCTCTCAGGATGCTCCCATTCAGTCTGCCAGATCGGCAAGGGCTGTATACGAATACCAGTCTCAAGCAGTACCTCGTAGGCAAGGTCGTCCATCTCAAATTTAGTTAAGATAAATTTTTCTGGAAACCCATTGAGTAATACAGCGACATCTGCATCGCTCTCAGCATGATTAGAGTGCCGCGCACGACTGCCAAAAAGTATGGCACTAGAGAAATCACTACGCTGAGATATTTTTTGGACAAAAGCCTGCAGCGCAGCCATAGTGGCTGGGTCATTTATTGGAGCTTGTTTAAGTGTGTCCATGACTTGCTCAAGTAATACTCGAAAATTTACTTAACAAACAATATTGTGAGGCAAAGCGAAAAAGCCCGCAAACTTTCATTTGCGGGCTTTCGTATTCTTTGGCTCCCCGACCTGGACTCGAACCAGGGACCTGCGGATTAACAGTCAAATAATACTTTGTAAGTTATTGATTAATATATAAATTTTAATTATGCGTAGAAAAATGCGTAGTTAATGACATAATTTTTCTAATAATAATTAAAAACTTTTAGTTATAAAAATTAATTTAATAGCTAAAGATACTAGCTAATACTGACGATTGCATAAGGTCAAATTATGTATAAGAAATATAACTTTGTTAAAAAAGATAAGAAAATGCCTATTAAGAATGTCCATGGGACTCACGTGGATTGTATTCGCATGCGTGATTACAAATGATTTAGCTATTTCTGCTGAGATAGATTATCAAAATGAATTAATAGAGAAGGGATATATATATTTTCCTCCTAGGGAAATTGTAAAAACTAATGATGTAAAGGTTCAGTCTCAACTAAATAAAATAGATCAAACAGCAATCAGCAAAGATAAAAATGAGAAAGCTGAAAGAATAAATTTAGATGAAAAAGAAGATCTTGAGAAAAAATTTAAAAAAGATAGAAACAATGCCAATTCTTTGTCGTTAGATAAAAACAATAGCTTAAAAAAATCTATTGAAAAAAAAGAAGATGAAAATAAATTTAATTTACCAAATCTTGGAAATGCAAAATCAGAAGAAGTTCGACAAGATAAATTAGAAGAGTTAACTAACAATTTTATTGCAAAAGAGAAAACTATAAAAATTGATGAAAATTCAAAATTAAATATAAATTCAAACAATACGAGCTATACATATAATGACTATAGCTTAAATGCCATATTAAAAATTGGTATTCAAAACAATTTTCAAAAAAATTCTGAAATATTGAAAACACCTTCATACACTGCAAGTGGTGGAATTCAACTTACAAAAAATACTAATATTGGATTTTATTATAGGGGCTCTAAAAAAAGAGATGACATAACTTTAAATACGATTAGTAATATTCCACAAACTAATCTTTATACCAAAATTTCAGCTGGAGTTATGAATGGAAGAGAGGTCTATAATTTTTATTCAGGATCATCGGAAGTAAATTTAAGTCAATATAATGGTCTTGCATCAATTCATTATAGAAATCCAAATAAATTTTCTAATTTTAAAAGTGTAGGTTTAAATGTATGGAAAATAATTGCAAGGCAAAGAACAAACTTTGATCCAACTTATATAGTTAAAGAAACAGATACTTCATATGATACATATATGGATCCAAAAAAATTATCACTTGGTAATGTGACAGGTTACTCTGGTGCTATTAGATTTAAAATAAATAATTCAATATCAGTTGAACAAGGCCTTGGTAAAGAAAGACTTGTATATCCATTTAGTGATGGAACAAAAAATATAACTAATAAAAATTATTTAAAATCTTCTGTTAAATACTATATCAATGAATATAGTAGATTGGAAGCTGCATATTCAACAGGTGTAATCGAGAATAAATCTAAAATTGAATATTTAAACTCAGGATTCGGTTTGTCTTTAGAGAATTCGAGGGGAAACAATGGTCATAGAGATTATTGGTTTGTCGGATTAACTTATACAATTATTGATCCACTAAATCCATCTTATGCTTCTAGCTACTTTTCAAATAATGATGAGGCAGATTATTTAGAGCATAAAAATTTACTTGAAGAGGTAGCAACTCGTCCTATCGAATTTCCTTCAAATTTTCTAGCTAAAGTAGATCCAACTTCAGTCAAATTAGTTCAATCAATTAAAAAAGGAGTAATTAATTGGAGTTCTAATGGATTGCTAGGTACATATTTTGACTCAATTAGTCCTAGCAGAAATAATATTGCAATTCAGCTATTAGCATTGAATTCTTCAAATGCATTAGTTAAATATCAAACAACGTTAGTTAGTGGTTCGCTTCCAGATGGTTTGACGCTTGATGAAAATGGTTTAATTAGTGGAACTGCAGCTGCAGTATTAATTGATACAACTTATATATTTCAAGTCAAAGCAATATCTGAAGGTGCTACAGATCAAATTAGTCAAAATTTATCAATAATAATTAAAGCCCCAAGTTCAATTAGTTGGGTATCTAGTGGAACATTAGCTTCTCTAAATGATTCAATATCGCCTTCAAGGAGTAATGTTTCAATACAACTAGACGCTAGAACAACAAGTATAAATCCAATAGTTTATGAAACAAATTTAGCAAGTGGAGCATTGCCACCTGGACTTACATTAAATTCTAGTGGGTTGATTAGTGGAACTACGCCTCAAGTAAATCAATTAACAACATATACATTTACTGTTAATGCTCGTACTGCAGATGTACAGAATGTTCAGAGTAGTAATTTATCAATAATAATAAAGCCGCAAACATTAGTTACATGGATAACATCAGGTTCATTAGCCTCACTCCAAAATTGTCAAAGCTCGGATGTAAATATTGCATTAAATGCTACGAGTAACATACAAGAAAATATTACGTATAGTCTAAATTCGGGAGTACTGCCAAGTGGTTTAACTTTGAGTAGCGATGGAAAAATCACAGGAACAATGGCTGAAGTTGAGGCAAATACAACATTTAATTTTACAGTCAAGGCGACTTCAGAAAGTGGTAGTTCGGCTAATAGTCCTACTTTATCAATATCAAAAATTACTAATGGATTTATTTATAACGCATCTAATAACCATTATTACAAATCTTTTCAGGCATCTGCTATAACTTGGGATCAGGCAAAAACTTTAGCTGAAGGAAAGTCTTGCGGAGTTTTACAAGGATATTTGGCCACTATTATTTCTAATAATGAATTAACTTTTATTGATACGAAAGTATATCCAACTAGACCTGTAAATATTTTTATAGGTGCTACTTCAACTGCTAGCGCAGGCACATGGAGATGGGTAACTGGTCCAGAGGGGCTAATGGATGGAGGCCAAGGTTTATTATTTTATTCCAATAATCAAATTCAAAATAATCTGATTGCACCTTGGGATTTTGCGCGTGGTGCAAATCCAAATGCAACTAATAAGAGACATATGTTTATATATCAATTCTATGAGCCGAAATTTTTACCATGGGAAACAGGTAATCTCAATTCATTTTTCGGAAGTGGTACAGATGGATATTTGGTTGAATTTGGTAATTGACATCAATTAAATTTAATAAATGAATATATAGATTAATTTAATTATTAATTATATTTCTTATTTCTAAATGCAGCCAATTTCAAATCATCTTCATACTAACTATTAGTACGCTTTCGTTGAAAATCTAATTCATTATGGCCGCCAATTAAGTCACCAATCGTGGGGTTTCTAAGTAGTTTTTAAATAAAGCGTTTATAAAACAACTAAGCAGATCTAAGATTTCGCCTTAATTCTCTAAAATTGAAGTCATTAGGCTGATTAATATAATCGCAAAGTCTCCAAGAGTATTTGCTTAATAACTAAGTAAAAATTAGCTCAAATAATTTCAAGCAATACAGTACTAAGGCAATGTTTCTACATAGGGCTAATCGTGTTGTTTTTTGATGATTAGTATAATGTATTATTAAATTGCTAAAATGAAAATAAATAGTTATATATTACTGACTAATAGTTAAAGTAGTTACTTTGTACTGACGATTAAACAAAGTCGAGATATGCGAAATAATTATAAATTTGTTAACGTCAGTCATAAAATCAACAAGCCGATTATTCATGGTTTTTACATGGGTAGTATTTGCGTGGGCGAATGTAAACTTAGTAGTTCAAGCTGAAGTGGAAGGAAAATCTTCATCGCAATTAAAAAATGTAGAAAAATCTAAAAATGATTATGAATTAGAGCTAATTGAAAAGGGATACATTTTTTTTCCACCAAGAGAGATTAATAAATCACAAACAAACAGCACAAAAACTATTAATTCGAATGTAAAAGAATCTCCTGAAAAAACGGCAGAAAAAAAAGGTGTTGAATTAATTAATTCAGAAGAAATGAAGTTAAATAATAAAAATAAGGAGAATACTAAACCTACGGTATCAGAGTTAGAAAAAGCTAATGATCAAGAATTAAAGAGAGTTGAAGCGTACAAAAATGAATTAATAACAATAATAGAAAAAAATAAAATAGATGAAAAAACAAGAATCAAAATAGTGCCAACTGAATCAGAATTCAAATATGGAAAACATACTTTAAGGTCATTATTAAATGAGGCTTCAGAATATAATAAGAAAAAAGAAAATGAAAAATTAAAAAAATATGAAATTAAAATAGATCCAATTGAGGATAAATTAAATTTGCCTGATTTGGGTGGTAAAGAACAGTCGTCTGATAATTTGAAAAAATTTGAAGAAATTAAAAATAACATTACATCAAAGTCGAAAGAAATAAAAATTAATGAAGAGCAAAAGCTATTGATTGGCCAGAATAACTCAAATTATTCATATGCTGATTACAGTGGAAATACAATATTTAATATAGGAATACAAAATAGTGGACAACTAAAATCAACAGGATTAAATAAGCCATCATTTATAGCAAGTGGTGCAACTCAATTAAGAAAAGAAATAGCTATTGGATTTAATTACAAATATTTTGATAAAAAAAATGATTTAACTATCAGTGCAGTAAATAATATTCCAGATACGAATATTTATGCAAAAGTTGCAGTTGGAATAATGGATGGAAAAGAAACATATAACTTCTTTTCAGGCCCTAGTCCAGTTCATTTGCAGCAGTATAATTCTCTAGCTTCATTAAACTATAGAAACCCAGATAAATTTTCAAATTTCAAAGGGATAGGAATTAATATTTGGAAAATAATAGCGAAGCAAAAAAGTAGATTTGCACCAAATTATATTTCAAAAGAAACAGATACATCATATGACACGTACATAGACCCTAGAGAGTTGGCTGTTGGTAATGTTACTGGGTACTCAGGAACTGTTAGATTGAAATTAAATAATTCTATAACTACAGAGCAATCATTTGGTAAAGAAAATCTTGTATATCCATTAAGTGATGGAACAATAGAATCATATAAAAAAAATTATTTAAAAAGTTTATTAAGATATCAAATTGATAGTGATAGTCGTTTTGAATTTTCTTATGCGACAGGGTCAGTAGAGAATAAAACAAGAATTGAATATGTTAATTCAGGCTTTGGTATGTCTCTTGAAAAATCTCGTGGACTTAACGGATTAAAAGATTATTGGTATGTTGGTGTTACTTACTCTATTAGTGATTTTTTAAATCCTAAATTAGCTTCAAAGTATATGCAAAACTTTGATGCTAATGATTACTTGGATCATATTAATTTATTAAGAGATGTATCCCAAAAGCCAGTTGAATTCCCTTCGAATTTCTTGGCAAAAATAGATCCAACCTCTGTTAAATTAATAAGTTCTGTTACTAAACCTCATATTACTTGGTCATCTAATGGATTGCTTGGTGCATATTTCGATTCGAAAGTCCCCAATAGAACTAGTATATCGATACAACTAAGTGCGTTTAATGCATCAAATGCTTTAGTCAAATATCAAACTACATTAGTAAGCGGAGCATTGCCGAAGGGATTGACTCTAGATGAAAATGGGTTAATCAGTGGTACTGCTGAATCTGAGACTGTAGACACTACATATACTTTTAAAGTCAAGGCTATATCAGAGGGTGCAGTAGATAAAATTAGTCCTGATCTATCAATAACAATTAATGCGCCAACGAAAGGAGTAATTTCTTGGATATCAAATGGAATACTAGGAACATATAATGATTCAATAAAACCAAACAGAAATAATATATCTATACAACTTAATGCTATCAACTCATCACTTGCTACAGTTAAATACCGAGCAGGACTGGTCGATGGTAATTTGCCAACAGGCTTAACATTAGATGAAAATGGATTAATAAGTGGTACTGCTACACCTGTACTTTCAGATACTACATATACATTTAGAGTTAAAGCAGTTTCAGCAGGGGCTGAAGATACAATTAGTCCTGAATTGTCTATTGCCATAAAAGCGCCAACCTACATATCTTGGAGCTCAAATGGAAATATTGCTATGTTGAATGATTCTGTCAGTCCATCGCGAAGTAATGTATCTATACAATTATTTGCATATACAAATAGCCCTAATCCATTAATATATGAAACTACTCTCGCTAGTGGATCTTTACCACCTGGCCTTTCTTTAAATGCAAATGGTTTAATTACTGGAACTGCTAGTCAAGTAGCACAAGATACAACTTATACGTTTAAAGTAAATGTACATACATCCGATGTTGCAAATGTTAAAAGTGAAGATTTGTCTATAACTGTTTTGAAACCGCAGCCTACTATAATTTGGGGTTCAGGTGAATTTCTAGGAATATTTAATGATTCAATTTTACCAAATAGAAAAAATATTTCGATTCAACTAATTGCTTCGAATTCATCAAACGCTGCAGTTAAATACCAGACAACATTAATAGAAGGTGCATTACCAAGTGGCTTATCTTTAAATGAAAACGGATTAATTAGTGGTACTGCTGATCCTGTATTGGTTGATACTTATTATAATTTTAAAATTAAAGTGACCTCTGCAGGAGCTCAAGATAAGATTAGTCCAAATTTATTTATTGTTATAAAAGCCCCACTTACTATAAAGTGGATCTCAAGTGGAAGTCTTACTACATTAAACGATTCATCGAGATCCAATGTTTCAATTCAGTTGCAAGCAAATTCAAATAGTAGCAATCCACTTGTATACGAAACGAAGCTTGCTAGTGGCTCTCTTCCTCCTGGTCTATTATTAAATAGTAATGGATTAATTAGTGGAACTGCTAATCAAGTTACACAGGATACGACTTTTAAATTTACAGTAAACGTACATACTGCAGATGTTGCAAATGTTCAAAGTCAAGAATTATCCATAACTATTCTAAAATTATCGACAGACTTTGCTTGGGTAGATAACAGTAGATTGCTAAATACTGAAAACTGCTCTAGAACTTCAATTGCTATCGATATTAATCTTTTTAAAAATAAATTGAATGATGGAACTACTTATTCTGTTAATTCTGGAAATCTTCCAAGTGATTTACAGGTTACTAAAGATGGAAGACTTTATGGAAATATCGTTGGAGTGGAATCCGATTCGATGTTTACTTTTACAGCAGTCGCTACTCGCCCTGATGGTACAAAGATAATTA
>Ga0315901_10006800_pt1 | contig 13641 bp, 9 predicted proteins | sample LakEriMetagenome_10_FD_203761 | JGI IMG/M metagenome (GOLD analysis project Ga0315901, IMG submission 203761) | Freshwater fungal communities from buoy surface, Lake Erie, Ohio, United States - Buoy 2 MA116 | ecosystem: Environmental > Aquatic > Freshwater > Lake | place: USA: Lake Erie, Ohio... | reverse complement strand
AAAATACTTTTTATATAGCAGGCCACTGAATACTTTAGCCATTATTTGTCGAATATCCCCGGTATACTGATTATCTGAGCAGCCAGCAACAGGGATCTTCATTTTTCTGGCTGCCATGGCAACCTCCAGGTATTTTTTCTCCATTCGACCAGCAACAACCACTAAATCGGGCCTGAAAGCATGCAACTTTCCAATCATTTCAGATGCTGAAAAATCACTTTCTGCAAAATATCTGACGCCCTCTATCAATGGCGGATCATAAGGAGTGAGCTTTTTTGATTTTCCCCATGAATACACGTCAATCTCCCCTCCAGAAGACACAAAGTCCCGAAAGCATGCCACATTGTACGGCATAACTTCGGCCCAAAGCACCATCAATCTATATCGCTTATTCTTCATCGATTACGGCAATGATTCTTTCCCGGAATTTTTCATATGTGAACTGCTCTGCCTTAATCCTTGCATTCATTCCTATTTCCCTGCAGAGTTGCCTGTCTTTGCAAAGCAGTTCCAGATATTCAACAAGCAAATCCACATCCCTGATCGGCACAAGAAATCCTTCCTTGCCATGCTCTATAGTGTCTGCTCCGGCAGTATTCTTAGTGGTGATAACGGGCAATCCGCTGGACATGGCTTCCAGGATCACATGACCAAATCCCTCACACAACGAAGGGAAAACAAAAACATCACAAGCCCTGTACAATGCAGTCAGTTCGCTATGGCTGATATTGCTGTGGAATTCCACTCCTTCAGACAAGATATCCGTTACCAGGGATCGGTCCGTGATCCCCCTGCCGCAAACGTGCAACACAACAGGATATTCTTCCCTCAGTTTTGCCACCGCCGAAACCAGGTATGAAAGACCTTTTCTTTGGTTCCAGCTGCCAACGAAGAGTATATGAAACTCGGACCCATGCTTACCATCTGCTGAACTCCGGAAACTACTAAGATCGACTCCATAGGGTACAACACGAATTCTGGATTCTGAGATGCCGTTTTCCACCAGAGTATGTTTAGTGAAACTGGAGGCAGTAATGACTGTGTCGGCCGCAAAAGCCTCGGTCGACAATTTTCCGAACTCATTCTCGCTCAGCAACAACTCATGTTCCTGCTCAAGCGATACCCTGCCTTTGGGATTCAAAGCGATCTCATCAAGCAAAATACGCCGTACTGACTTTGGATGCGGATGAAGTTGAAAAAGTACTTTTCGGCCTTTATGACTTTGGAAAACGGCTGATGAGTAGTAGCTATATGCCAGAACCACCTCCGCTTTCTTTCTGTTTGCCACACTAAGCGCTTTTGCGGACAAAGCGTCGTCTTTCAACTTATTAATATACCCATGTTTTAAAAATCTATGTGCCAACGCCAGGAAAAGCGCTGTCCACGAGGTCACCACTTTGGGAGCCAGTACCTCCGGCCTATTTTTACGCAGCCTGTAATCATCAGTTACCAGTGCAGAAAGGTATCCCTTCTCCATCAGGGCCAGGGCCACCTGATATGAGTCACGACTACCTGAATGAACGACCACACATCTTTTCATAACACTGATTAAGGATATATTAATGGCAGCGGAACAACCTCTGCCAACTTTTCAATTCGTCTTTTCTCCCTGGGATAACTTCTCAAGACCAGCAAAGCGATCACAGGCATACTAAGGATATCCTGATTCGAAAAAATCCGCCAGGCTCCCTTAATATCTCCCTTGACAAGTTCCACACTGATGAGCCCGCTGATGGTAGACATCGGTTTCAGATACAACATAAGTTCAGACTGCAAACCCAGCTTTTGTTTCTTCCTGATCATTCCCGCATACTCCTTCCAGAAGTCGACATTATCCCTGATCGTCCGCTGGGTTTTACGGGCATCTACTGCAACCTGCATACCGTGAATACGGGTAAGGGTAAGCGGAATATCCAGAAGCAGATAGTCTTTTTCCATCAGCATCTTCATCCATGCGAAAACATCAAAATGGACATATCGGTGATCGAACATTCCGTTTTGAATGAAAGCATCTCTTCTCACAACTGCCGTGGTAAGGGCAGGCAAGTATAGCTGGATCTTCTCTTTTAGCTCTTGTTTGCTGCCTACTCCATGACGGTAAATTTTCACACGGGATGTGTCAAACTTACGGACGACGTATGCGTCAGATAGCCTTGTCCTCGAAAAATACTCACTGCCATCTACAAGGGTACCTGGCAAATGAACAACATCGTTCGAAAAAAGCCAGGCAGCGCCATGGCCGATCAACGTGATTCCTGGATCATTACTTACCGCGCTGATGGCCTTGTCCAACGAAGACAGGCATCCGGGCAGCATAATGTCATCATGGCAAAATAGCTGGATCCATTCCCCTTTACAGTTCAGCACGGAGAGGTTCACGTTCTCTACCTGGGACACGGTAGCGGGATTCCTGATCACCCTGATACGCGGATTGGCAGCAGAGCGGGCCTTCAGTATCTCACTCGTGCGATCCGTTGAATGATTATCAAGGATAACAAGTTCATAATGGCTGTAGTCCTGATCCTCAATACTGTCAATGGCCTCTTCGAGGTAATTATCCCCATTATAAACGGGCAGGGCTATAGAGATGAAATTCATGCCAGTTTATATTTTGGGTTGCGAAAGAAATAGATGACTACGAGAAATTGTATCAAGTAAGAAATTGAGATCATGATCACCATTCCCTGTATTCCGAACCAGACCGATACCGGATAAGCAAACAATACCAGGAACAGAAAACCTGCGATCTCTGAAATGCTGGATTGGAATGGGAATCCCCCTCCTTGCAAAACAGTCGCATACACCGTTTTCATATTTATAAATGCAAATCCAAGAAGCAATACGATCAGGTATTTGATAGATTCGTTAAACTCCTCGCCATAAGCGAGGGTCAGCAGAAATGGCCCTGCAATCAGAAATCCAGCTACCATCAAGGCATTCATCCTGTTGAAACTTCTGAGGCTATTCCTCAGTTTATCAGCAAAGTTGGACTGCCCCTTTCCGCTGGCGACCACAGGCAATAGAATTGTCCTGGAAGAGTTAGCTAATAGTCCGGTGAAAGAAGCCACACTGTAAGCAACTACATAATATCCCAATTGAACCGGGCTGAAAAGATTTGCTATAATGATCTGATCGAGCCTTGTATTCACGCCCTGCGAAAGATCACCGATCCATACTTTTGACCCATAGCTGTATATGCTGGCCAATGCTTTTCTTTTGATCCTGAACGATGCGATATTACCGACACGAAGCGAATAAAAGACAAGTGCAATGACTCCCTGAAGCACATTCAAAACGAACTGGGCAAGCACCACCGACCTGAAACTCAGGCTTTCCATCAGGAATAGTACCACCAGGGTAACGAGATAAAACACCGGAAAAATGCTCCTCATCACATTGAGTGCTTTGAACTGCTGTTTAGCCTGAATAATAGACACCACATACTGAGAAAGCATGGAAAATGGAATACTAAGCAACAACAGGTAGCTATAGGCCTTGACATCATCAGAAAATCCACGCAAGGCAAACTTTACCATCAGGAATCCGGAAAAAATACTCACAAGGCTGTTGATGAATGTTGCTGCCAGGCAAGTCCCCCACATGAGCACCGTATCACGATTCTTACTGAAATAAAAAATAAACGCCTGATACGTTCCAATTGAACCGAGGTATACGAGCAAGTTAGGCCATAAAATCGCAGCAGCTACTTCTCCCCTTGGTCCCGGTCCCAATGCGCGCGCCATCAGTACTGATCCAATCAGACCGAAAGCGGCGATCATAATAGACACCGAAAAATTAGAGAAAACAGCTCTTTTCATTTATATCAATTCTACTGTCACAGTATCAGCCGGGTCATACAAAAGACTGGAATAAGCACACAGAATAAAATCCTCCTTCCCATCATTAATAAAAACATGCGCAACACCCGCGGGAACGAACAAGGTGGAGGGATCATCGGCCCTGAGTTCAAGTGTCATTTTCTCTCCGCTCTCTATGTCCTGAAGTTTGACCTGACACGTCCCCTTTATCAAAGTGAACCATTCATCTGCCCTGGGATGGAAATGCCCCCCTTTTGCCATTCCTGGCAATGCAGTGGTGATGTAGAATTCGGAACTGTATGCAGGCAGGCCTTCTTCCTTGCCCGTAAGCAGTTTCAGGAACCCGCCCCTGGGGTCCATGATCCATTTTCGTTTAATCAATCTTACTTTATCTGTCAGCAACATGCTCTTTTTTGTATTTTTCTGATAACACCTCTACTGTCTCTTTTATGGCAGTCTTCATCTCCGTACTGCGAAATCCGTATTGGACGGCCAGCGTTGAAGCATTATAAAACAATTGACCTTCAGCAGCTCTCTGGGGCAAGGCATCCCATTTCCACAAGCCATCCTTGAAATCCGGCAAGGCATCAGCGACCATATCAGCCATCTCCCTTACTGAAAAGACCACTCCATTGCCTACATTGATCAGCCTGGGAAGCGGCCCTAATGGAGTATTGACAACCAGGTGTCGGACGAAAGCAGTAAAGTCCTTCACATAAATAAAATCTCTTTTCTGCGTACCTGCCGTAAGTGGCATCACCTCATTACGGAGTTGGGCCCTGATCAGGGAGGGAAACAATCTGCTGTCATGTTCATGGGGTCCGAAGAGATTGAATGGTCTGAGAACCAATAGTCCGGGAATCAGACCGGTCTCCAGGAGAAATTTTGTAGCCATTAGCTTACTTATCCCATAGATTGAACGGGGCAAAGTCCTGGAATCTTCAAAGATCGCCCCAAACTCCATATCATATTCAAATGACGATCCAATATGAATAAGCTGTCCAAAGAAGCCGGATTTTGAAAGATAATCATAGAAACGGCTGGCCATGAAATAATTGATGCTGATCGTAGTATCTGCATCTTTTTGATTTCCCAACACGCCATACCCAATGCAATTGATGATCACATCTGGCTTCAGTGAAGTCACGTTATCCCAGGACTCCTGGTCATTATAGTCAAAATAGATCTGACCCTGTTCCTGTTCCGATCCGGACCGGGTAGTATGATACAGGGCTTTTTGATCATTCAGTGTTTCAATTAGGTTTAGACCAACAAAACTATTTCCCCCCAGTATCAATATGGTCCTGTCGCTACTCATTAAAGAAATATTCTATATCGCTAATCATCAGTTCTTTACGTTGATTTGCATTCTGATGGTCGTGCTTATACCAGGCAATCGTCCTTCTAATGGCCTCAGAAGCACCCATCCTCGGCTTCCAGCCCAACTCTCGTTTTGCCTTCTGATTGTCGAGCATGAGATACTTGGCTTCATGTAAGGCATTTTCCTCGGTAAACATATCATATCTCCCATTACCCCAGTTACTTACCGCAATTTTTACCAGCGCCTCGACGCTGACGTCGTCTTCCGGATCAGGGCCAAAATTGTATGAGGGACTGCATGCATGGGGATCTTCATAAATTTTCGCGCCCAATTGGAGATACCCTGACAAGGGGTCCAGCACATGTTGCCACGGTCTGATGGAGTTTGGATTCCTCACGGGTATGGATATGCCTGCTGATAAATAACGAATGATGTCCGGTACAATCCGGTCAGCAGCAAAATCACCCCCGCCGATCACATTCCCGGCCCGCGCACTGGCGACACATTTTTGATGGACCTGGTATTCCTTCGGGTTAAAAAACGATCGCCTGTAAGACTCAGTGACGATCTCAGCACATGCTTTGGACGAGGAATAGGGATCATGCCCCCCCAGTTTATCCTCTTCCCGGAAAGGCTGGTTCAATTCCGGATTCTCGTACACTTTATCGGTGGTGACAATTACAATACTGCATTTACCTGAAAGTGGCCTTGCTGCTTCAAGGACATTGACTGTCCCCATTACATTCACCTCAAAAGTGTCTACCGGGTAACTATATGAGTAGCGCACCAGAGGCTGGGCCGCCAGGTGAAAAATGAAATCAGGCTCGAAATCCAGGATCTCTTTCCTAAGCCTTCCGATATCCCTGATATCTGCAATGACAGACTCGCAAAGTGCATCCCCATGGATCGTCGGGTACAGGTCCGTGCTGTTTTCCGGGGCAAGTGCGTATCCCTTGACATGGGCACCAAATTGATGCAACATCATGATCAACCAGGACCCTTTAAATCCTGTATGGCCTGTCACGAATACTTTCTTCCCTTTGTAAATCTTCATATTACCATGATTTCCATTTCGCATTACCGGACTGCCATTCTGATTCGAGCTCCACCTTATCGCGAAGGGTATCCATGGGACGCCAGTACCCCCTGTGTTTAAAGGCTGACAACTGGCCATTCTTTACGATATTCTTAAGTGGTTCCTTCTCCCAAACCGTAAGATCGTCGCTGATATAATCGATCACCTCGGGTTCACAAACAAAGAAACCTCCGTTGATCCAGGTGCCGTCCCCCTTAGGCTTTTCCATGAAAGCAGTGGCATTGCCATGCTCGTCAATGCTCAGCGCTCCGAATCTTCCGGAGGGTTGAACGGAGGTCACCGTACATAATTTCTTTTGCTGCTGGTGAAAATCAACAAGTTCTTTAATGTTAACATCGCCAACTCCATCGCCATAGGTCAGCATGAAAGTTGAATTGTCAACATACTTGCCGATTTTCCTGATCCGGCCACCGGTCATAGTATTTAGCCCCGTGTCCACCAGCGTGATCTTCCAGGGTTCGGCATTTGTATTATGGATCTTGAATGAATTATCAGACAGATTTACGGTAACATCTGCACTATGCATATAATAATTCATAAAATACTCCTTGATCACATAGCCCTTGTATCCAAGGCATATGACAAAGTCGTGATAACCGTAAGATGAATAGATCTTCATGATATGCCAAAGTATGGGCATACCGCCGATCTCGACCATGGGTTTGGGCTTGAGAACTGTTTCTTCGGATAAACGGGTACCCAATCCTCCAGCCAGAATGACTACTTTCATAAGGGGTGTTTAGACTTTTAAAAATTATGAGGTATAACCGTAGGCTTTGGAATATTTCCGCACTTCATTTCCAAAGCGGCTATCCTTTATTCCATTGAATACGATCGCCACTTTCTTGAACGACTGCATTTTTAGTTCGTCATCAAAAATATTCAATGCTGACTTAGGCGTGTATCCCTGCCGCACAACAAACAGTGTCAGATCACAATGTCTTCCGAGGATGATACCGTCCGTCACGGCACTGATTGGAGCAGTCTCCAGGACGATGGCGTCGTATTCTTTCTCAAATATTTTCAGCAGATCTTCCAGCAGGCTTTTAGAAAGCAGTTCTGATGGATTACGCGGCAGGGTACCCGCGGGGACAAAAAACAGATTCTGATTAAATTCTGTAGGATAGACGATCTCAGAAAGTGTAGCCTGACCAGAAAGATAATCTGATATACCCTTTGTATTTTCCATACCAAACACCTTTGTCAGTGACGGTCTCCGGATATCCAGTTCAAGTAAGATCGTTCTGCGATCGGTCAGCGCGATACTCAGAGCCAGATTTGAAGCCACGAAACTCTTTCCTTCACCAGGCACACTGGAAGTGAGCAGGATTTTCTTATGCTCTTTGTTGATCCCCAGGTAAGCCATAGATGTTCTCAGATGGCGGAATTGTTCTGCAATGAACTTCCGCTCACCGTCTCCAACTACGATCGGGTTTCGCTCTCCGCTCTGAACGATCTCAGCAACGACCGGATAAGGAATTTTCTGTTCGATGTCCGACCTGGTAGTGACCGTCCTGTTCAGCAGGTCGCGTAATGTGATATAAAGGGCACCTATAGTGATGGCTGTGAGGATGGCCGTGGCAAACAACAGTCCTTTTCGTGGGCTCACGGGATCATTGCCGGTTTCTGCGGCATCAACAACACGGCTATCGGATACGGTGGATGCAAAAGAAAGGGCCGCTTCCTCCCGTTTTTGGAGCAGGTAGGTATAAATACTATTCTTTATGGATTGTTGGCGGCTGATCTCGATCATTTCCTTCTCCTTCTGGGGAATGGACCTCAACATCGAGCTATACCGATTGCCTGTACTGGCTATATTCTGCCTCCCGGCCATAAGGTTTGCCTTTTGGCTGCTGATATTATCTTCTATTGTAGGCTTCAGTCTTTCAACCTGGTCCCTTAATGAAACCAGGATGGGATTGTTCTCCGCTGTTGTCTTTTTCAGCTTTTCATATTGCATTTGAGTCTCGTTCAGTTTACTGACGAGGTCAGACAATCCCTTGTCGTTCAGACCCGCCGTTGAGGGAGTGATCGCTTTGTCTGACTTCCCCTTAACAAAGGATTCAACCTGATCCAGGACAGATAACTGGACATTGATCTCACTCAACTTCTGATCACTTGCTTCTACACTGCCGAGGTAGACCTTCCCCTGCTCAGAAATATCCACTACGCCCATCCGGGTGCGGTAGTTCTTAAGGGCATTTTCCACTGAGTCGAGTTCATTGACTACAAATCGCAGCCTCTCCTCAAGAAAAATCTTGGAGTTACGTGCCAATTGATTCTTATCCTCAATGGAAGCGGTATTATATGCCTTTATGAGCATGTTCAACACATCCCTGGCCCTATCGGTATTTTCATCTTTATATTTCAGGGTAAGAATGGTGGAAAGCTTGCTGGCCGGATACACCGAAAGCTCCATCAACATAGAGTTGGCGACATCCCTGGGATTTATCAGATAGAACGCCATGGGCCTTTTTTCACCTGCCTTAACCGCAAATTCATTGGGTTTAAACATTAAAACACCCCATGGAGTTTTGTTCCAGGTATCCATAGGGTAAACAGTATTGTCGATGACAACCTTGTTACCCTTTATGGTAAAAGGGATTTCATCGGTGTATTTTATGGAATCAGGTTGTTGGGCGACAATCTTTATGGGAGATTCATTGTACATAGAAAAAGAGACGACCCTGCCCTGCTTAAGAACTGGCGCATAAAGCCCGAGTTTCACCGCCACTTCCTTCATCAGGGTCTTGGACTTGATGATCTCGATCTCATTCTCCATGACCTTTTTCCTGGAATACCTTTCCGGATTTACCGGATTATCTCCCTGGGTGGTGTACTGGGCCTGATCATCTTTCAGCACCAGTGTGGCTACAGCTTCGTAGGTGGGGACAGCATATCTGATATAGAGAAACGCGGCGCCTAGGAAAACAGCCAACAGAACGGAGTATAAGGGCCAATGATTCAAATGTTTGAGAAGGACCTGGGATAGCCAGCTATTTTCATTTTGCTCTTTCTGCGAGAGTGAGGTATTCATCTTGGATGTTTTCGGGGTATAAAATAATAAGCACAAGAAGATTCGCACATTTCCTGACATTCAGACTATCCAGGACAAAATGCAAGGGGATCGTTTTACATAAATTATGGATTTCACGTAGATAACTGACACCAAAGGCAAAGATTGTCCAAAAAACCCAAAACTACAAGCCAAATAACCAGTAAATCGAAAAGTTTTTTCCCAAAAGTGTTGCAAGTTTGAAATATTTAACTAGCTTTCCATCCTCAATCTAACTACACCAAGCAGTATCATTCCCACCTTTGGTGTCTATCCTTTGAACCAAGCCTTTCTTCCATCCTGTTTAGCCTGTTGCTCCAATTATCTCTTGAAATACTAATATCATTAGTAATAAGTCACCTTTTTGAAAGCCCTCTTTACATGAGTTTCAAGAGAAAACTTGTTTTTTTTAATTACAACATTACTCCGAGATGGGTAATCTTGCTGGCCGATGGCCTGATCTCTGCATTTTCCTTTGCTACTTCCGTCCTCCTGATTACCCAAAGGGACATCAATGAATTATTCACCATCAAAGGAGTATTCCTGATCTGTGCTCTTTATTGCCTTACCTCGATGATCGTCTTCAAGGCAATGCATCTTCACAAGGGTCTTATCAGGTATTCGAACATCCATGACACATCGAGGATATTTGCCTCTGTATTCATCAGTTCGGTATCCTTTTTATTGATTTCTTCTTTTCTCTACCAGCAAAGTTTTTTTGCTGAGTTTTCCGACAAGAAGTTCATCAACATCTTGCCTAAAATCCTTTTTCTCAATTTCTTTGTAGCCTCTACCTTTCTGATCCTTTTACGGGCTTCTATAAAGGCCATGTATTATTACCTGAAAACGATCGCCAAGACCAGGAAAAAGAATGTGATCATATACGGAACTGACCGTAATTCGATCTTTATGAAGAAGGCGATCGATTCCGTAGATGATTTTAATGTAGTAGGCTTCCTGAACATGTCCAAAGCCAGAACGAATGCCTACATCGAACAGGTTCCGGTCTATAATCTGTCACAGTTAAAGGAAGTAAAAAATAAGAAAGGCATCGAGAGCCTGATCCTGATGAACGAGCAGCTGGCAAGCCCCGATAAGCAGGAGATCATCAATGCCTGCCTTGAGTTGAATGTTCACATACTCACAGCCCCTCCTTCTACCCAATGGCTGTACGGCAGGATCAATCCGGCGCAGATCAAGCAGTTGAATATCGAAGACCTTTTACAGAGGGACCCCATTGTGATTGACTGTTCCAGGATATCTGAAGATCTCTGTGGCAAAAGGGTGTTGATCACCGGTGCTGCAGGGTCGATTGGCTCAGAAATTGTTCGCCAGGTGATGTCTTTCAAACCTGCCTTAGTTATTTTGGTGGATCAGGCGGAATCTCCCCTTCATGAAGTTCAGTTGGAGATGGACGAAGAGTTCCCGAACATCAAGAAAGTGATCCACATTTGCAGCATCCAGAACCGGACGAGAATGGAAGCGATCTTTAAGGATTTCAGTCCGCAGGCTATATATCATGCTGCTGCTTATAAACATGTACCCATGATGGAGCTTCACCCCCAGGAAGCTGTATTCACCAATATCATGGGGACAAAAATTCTGGCGGACCTGGCCATTGCCTATGGAGCCGAGAAATTTGTAATGATCTCTACAGATAAAGCTGTTAACCCTACAAACGTAATGGGGGCTTCAAAAAGGATCGCGGAAATGTACGTTCAGTCCCGAAATTCCGGCATCGATAGCTTTATTAAGGACGACTTTCTATTTAGCAGAAATGCTTCTTCGGGCCCGATTAAAACGAGGTTTATCACTACGCGTTTCGGAAATGTCCTTGATTCAAACGGTTCTGTTATTCCCAGATTCAGGTCGCAGATCAAGAAAGGCGGGCCTGTTACGGTCACGCATCCGGATATAACCCGTTACTTTATGACCATCAAGGAGGCCGTTCAGCTGGTTCTTGAAGCAGGAACGATGGGTAAAGGTGGTGAGATCTTTGTGTTTGACATGGGCAAACCGATCAAGATCCGGGAACTTGCGAGAACCATGATCAGCCTGGCTAATTTGGAGCCCGACAAAGACATCATGATCACCTACACAGGGTTGAGGCCTGGAGAAAAGCTATATGAAGAAGTGTTAAATGAAAACGAAAAGACCCTTCCCACGCATCATATCAAGATAAGGATCGCTAAAGTGGTAGCAAAGAATCCATTGAAGGTAGCTTCCGAAATTGAGGACCTGCACGAAATGGCTTCCAATTCAAGCTCTTTTAAGATTGTGAAGAAGATGAAAGAGATAGTCCCTGAGTATAAGAGCAACAATTCGAAATACGAGATCCTCGATAAGCAGACGGCTCTTGCGGAGTCCGGGCTCATGGAACCGGTCAAGATGAACTAAAAGAAAAAATCGCCGAATTCGGCGGTATGTTTTAATATTTCTGAAACTTAACGGTCCCCAGTACTCGCATGAGTGTACGCAACTGAACAACATAAAGCCCATTTGTCAGGTGTGACACATAAATGATCTGGCGGAACGATGGAACATTCTTGATAAACTCCTGCCTGCTGACTACCCTCCCATTCAAATCATAGATGTCCATGTAGATCTTGTCATTATAATCCCCTTCCAGCTGCAAAGTTGCATTGGTTCCGGAAACAGGATTTGGATAAACGCTTAGGGTTTTTATGGCCAACCTGTTATTTGAGTTGCTTACTATCACCTTCACGTTCTTGCTGGCCGATAGCCCTTTATCGTTGGTCAGGGTTAGGGTAAATACATAGGCCCCTTCGACGAGGTTTCTCACTTTCGCTACTGGATTTGCCTGCGCATTGATCAAAGGTGTGTTGGGACCCTGGACAAAAGTCCATGAGAAAGCAGCGATGCTGCCATCCGGATCATACGACTTGCTTCCATCGAGTTCTACTGATTCCACAGGCATTTTCACCATCAGGGTATCTGGAGCTACCGGTATAGGTGGCTGGAACAATTGAACACGTACCATCACCGTATCTGCCGCTATGGCTCCGCTGTTATCCTTTACTTCAAGTCGGAAGCTATATACGCCTGCAACCAAACCATTTACTACCGTGCTGGCACTAAATGGAGCCGCTATGCTGGCGTTCCCGGGGCCGGAAATCTGGCTCCATGAATAGGATGTAATGGCTCCATCAGGATCGAAGGAAGCATTGCCATTCAGTGCAACGAAATTGATCGGAAATCTGACCGACTGGTCCGCGCCGGCGATCGCAACCGGGAGACGATTCGGAGCAGGTGGTGGCGGAGGTGCTGCATTAACCGTTACAGAAACAGTATCTGCACCTGTTGCACCGGAATTGTCCGTAACCACAAGCCTGAAAAGATAAACGCCCTGAACAAGACTGTTTATATTGGTGGTTGCACCACCGGGGGAAATGATCAACGCAGTTCCAGGTCCTGAAAGTTGAGACCAGGAATAAGCAGAAATAGTTCCATCGGGATCATTCGATGCCGCGCCGTTTAAAGTTGCGTTATTGGTAGGAAGTGTAATGACGATGTCATTTCCCGCAACTGCAACAGGAAGCTGGTTTGGTGCTGATGTTGGTGTTGGCGTTGGAACTGCTGGATTTACAGTAACCGAGATCGTGTCAGCTGCCGTAGCGCCAGCATTGTCTGTTACCTGAAGACGGAACTGATAAACACCTTGAATCAGGTTGCTGACATTAGCACTTGCCGTATTAACCGAACCCATAGTGGATGTCGAAGGACCAGACACCTGTGACCATAAATAGGCAGAGATGCTTCCGTCAGGATCAGAAGAAGACGATCCATTCAACACTACCGAGCTAACTGGCAAAGTGATCGTCTGGTCAGGTCCCGCTACAGCAATGGGAGAACGATTAACGGTAGGGGCCGGTGGTGTGACCCCAACGTAAACAATTACTGTGTCAAATGAGCTTAATCCAAGATTGTCGGTTACTTGTAATTTGAAACGGTAGGTCCCAGTCGCCAGGCCAAAGGCATCAGTTATAGCAACGCTGGGCGAAGTCAGCCCGGCCGTATTGGGGCCTGAAATCTGACTCCACCACTGGGAAACTATGGCGCCGTCCGAATCTGTTGATCTTGACCCATCAAGTAATGTACTCTGACTTGGAGGTGTCACTGTCCGGTCTAAACCGGCATTAGCAATCGGCGCCTGGTTCGGGCCAGTAGAAACTGGCTTAACAGTAATCACAACCGTATCATAGGCTTTAAGTCCTAAATTATCCGTCACTTCAAGCCTGAACTGGTAGACTCCTTCGACAAGATTTGTGGCATTGGTTGCAGTTGAAGTAGGTGTACCGAGGGTTGATGTATTGGGACCAGCGATCTGTGA
>Ga0315901_10006799_pt1 | contig 13641 bp, 14 predicted proteins | sample LakEriMetagenome_10_FD_203761 | JGI IMG/M metagenome (GOLD analysis project Ga0315901, IMG submission 203761) | Freshwater fungal communities from buoy surface, Lake Erie, Ohio, United States - Buoy 2 MA116 | ecosystem: Environmental > Aquatic > Freshwater > Lake | place: USA: Lake Erie, Ohio... | reverse complement strand
GCAGAAACCGAAAAGCCGCCGGCATTCCCCTGATATCCCTCATGCGCCTCGGCATAGTCGATATTGCCCACTGCATCGGACATGCCCCAGCGCATGACCATCGCCCGCGCCAACTGTGATGCCTGCATGATGTCGCCCGTCGGACCGCTCGAAACCCGCTCCTCGCCATACTTGAGGACCTCGGCAGCCTTCCCGGCCATCGTCATGGCGATTTGCTGCTTGGCCTGATCCTTGTGCATGTTTAGTCTGTCCATTTCGGGCAGACTCACGACCATCCCGAGGGCTCCGCCGCGGGGGATGATGGTCGCCTTGTACACTGGGTCGCACTTCGGCAGGTTCAATCCCACGATGGCGTGGCCAGCTTCATGGTAGGCTGTCTTCTCTTTCTGGTCGGGCGTCAGAACCATGCTGCGACGCTCGGCGCCCATCATCACCTTGTCCTTGGCGTTCTCGAAGTCGTCCATCGTGACAGAGCGCCGACCGACACGCGCCGCCAGCAGCGCTGCTTCGTTGACGAGGTTGGCAAGATCAGCGCCTGAAAAACCCGGCGTTCCCCGAGCAATGATGCGCAGATCGACGTCGGGCCCGAGCGGAACCTTTCTGGCATGGACGTTCAGGATTTTCTCACGTCCTTTGATGTCGGGGTTTGGTACATGAATCTGCCTGTCGAAACGTCCAGGCCGAAGAAGTGCCGGGTCAAGCACATCCTTCCGGTTTGTTGCCGCAACGATGATGACACCTTCATTGGCTTCGAACCCGTCCATTTCGACGAGAAGCTGGTTCAGCGTCTGTTCGCGTTCATCGTTACCGCCGCCGATGCCGACGCCCCGCGACCGACCCACCGCGTCAATCTCGTCGATGAAGACGATGCAGGGAGCGTTCTTCTTGGCCTGTTCGAACATGTCGCGCACGCGACTTGCGCCTACGCCCACGAACATCTCCACGAAATCCGACCCCGATATGGTGAAGAACGGCACCCCCGCTTCGCCAGCTATCGCACGTGCAAGCAACGTCTTACCGGTCCCCGGCGGGCCGACAAGCAGTGCGCCCTTGGGTATCTTGCCGCCCAAACGCGAGAATTTTTGGGGGTTTCGCAGGAATTCGACGATTTCCTCGAGTTCTTCCTTGGCTTCATCGATGCCGGCCACATCGTCAAACGTCACCCGCCCATGCTTTTCGGTGAGCAGCTTTGCCCGCGATTTGCCAAAACCCATCGCACCGCCGCGCCCGCCGCCCTGCATCCGGTTCATGAAATAGACCCAGACCCCGATCAGGAGCAGAAACGGCAGCACGGAGAGAATGAATGCGGTCAGCATTGATTCCTGCTGCATCACGGCTTTGACCGGAATGTCACGCGCGATCAGCATATCGGTGACACTGGCGTCAGCAGGCATGATCGCCACATAGTCCTGCCCGTCCGTTGAACGGAAACGGATCTGTTCACCGTCGAGAGTGACCTGGGAAACGGTCCCTGCATCCACGGCAGCGACGAAATCGGAATAGCTGCGCGTGTTTGACGTCATCGCCGACTGGTTCCCGCTGAAGACGTTGAACAACGCCAGGATGAGCAGAAACAAGACGACCCAGAAGGCGATTGTGCGGACGTTTCCCAAGAAGATTCTCCTACAGGACAGGCAGGATGAGGCGCACGCCCCACCGGAGTCACATCGGGAAGATAGTCAACCTGGGCGCAGGTTCAATCTCAATCACCCGACAGGCGGAAATCCGCGGCAATCCGCGCCGTCCACCCCTGACCCGGCCGCGCCAGCGGTGCCGCGACGAGGTTCTCTCCGCGCCAGACCGCGGGTGAGGCAAGCAGCGTCGTCCGTGGCAGACCGGCAGCGCGCCAGCCGGTGCAGGTCCTGAGCCCCCCTTCTCCCAGGGCGCGCACTTCAAGGGGAGGCGCGCTCGTCCCTTCTTCCGGGCCTTCGACGTGCCAGCGCCCGTCCCACAGACCTCCGACGGGCGCCTTGTGATGCATCACTGCGGCAAATTCCCTTCCGACCCGTAATGATGACGCGGACTGGCTCAGCAATGTCCCCTGCAGAGTCCGTTGCCTTTCTGTCGCGAGTCCGGCGAGGGCATCCTGCAGGGCTGCCAGCCTGGGACGGTAATCTGCCCTGCCAACCCAGCGGATCGCTTCTGACAGAAGGCGCAACCGGGTTTCCTCTGGCACCTGGTCGAGTTCCGGTCGTGCGAACACCACATCTCCTGCCTCGATTGTCACGAGCGCAGCCGCCGTTTCCCGCGCCAGGTCTTCTAGAGCTTTGCGGGCGATGGCCATGCGTGCGGCTGTCCGGACCAGACCTTCCGTATCCACGCCGAGCGGTGAAAGCGCCGCGAGTGCCCGCCTTGCCTTGATCCTGTCAAATCGGTCATTCGCGTTTGATGGGTCCTCGCACCAATCCCGCCCGCCTTGCCGCAGAAAGTCACGCAGTGCTTCGCGCCGCAGACCGAGAAGCGGCCGCACCCAGCGAAGCCCCTCCTGTACACGCGCCGGTTCCATACCGGAAAGCCCGTCCACTCCGGACCCGCGCGCGAGCCGCAGCAATACTGTTTCTGCCTGATCATCCATCGTGTGGCCGAGCGCCAAGGTTGTGATTCCGCCTGCGCGGGCCCAGGCAGAAAGTAATCCATAACGGGCTTTGCGCGCACGAGCCTGGAGGTTGCCGCGCCCATCCCAGCCTTGCCAGTGCAGGACGTCGTGCGGCAGCCCCATTCTGGCGCAAATTCGTGCAACGAATGCGGCTTCCTCTGCCGATTCCTTGCGCAGCCCGTGGTCCACGGTCGCCACCGAGACCGGTCGCCTCTGCGCCATGGCCCAGGGCGCAATCAGCCACAGCATCGCCATGGAATCGCTGCCCCCCGACACGGCCAACCCGATGGGTCCCGCCTCTGCCGCCTGAAAGATGCGGACTGCTTCGTCTTGAAGCCGCGCCTCTGCGCTCAGGAACATCCCAGATCGGCCCGCGCCGTCTGCGCCTGTCCGGCGACCGCCGCCGATGGGAAGCGGGCTGGCACTTCACCCAGCGTAACGCAGGCATCGGGCATCTGCCCCAGAGCCGCAAGCGCCATCCCCAGGCGGAACAGCGCATCAGCCGCCACGGGCCCTTCCGGCTCGCCCGAAAAGCTGTCCAGAAACGCCCGCGCGGCCTCGGACACCTCGCCCAGCATCTCAAGCGCGACACCACGGTGAAACAGCGCCTCGCTTGACAGTGCCCCGCCGGGATAGGTCTGCACGAAAAACGCGAACTGGTCAGCAGCTCCGCGCCAGTCGCCTGCGTCGAGCGCCGCTTTCGCTCTGTCGAAATCCGCCTGTTCACCTACGGCCATCGATGGCCCGGTATCAGTCTCAGGCGCAGGCTCGGGTACGGCTGCGGCGCTGTCCACTCCGCCGAGTGAGGGGGTATCCCCGAGAAGGCTGACGTCGCAACCCGGCTCTAATTCGCAAACCCGGAATTCCAGGTCTCCGATCCGATTCGTCCCGTCCACGGTGATCCGGTTGATCCGGAACTCCAGCTCCTCAGTCTTCGAGGTCAGGCGCTGAAGTTCGGCCTCGATCGCGTTCAGCCGGTCAAGCGGCGTATTGCCCGCGAAGCCGGTACTGAGCGTACCAGATGCCGACAATTCACCCCTGAGTGAGTCAATCTCGACATAGAGAATGGCCAACTGCTGGCGGATGTCGGCCAGCGTCGTCGAGTCCTGAGCCACCGCGCCTGCAGGCAGTCCCAGCCAGAGCGCCACAAGCAGAGCGCGCATGATCAGCCTCAGACCGACCCGGCCGAGATGACAGTCACCGCCCGGCGGTTCTGCGTAGCAGCTTTCGTCCGAACAGGTCGCGATCGGTCGCTCCTTGCCGTAAGAGATGGTCCGCAGCCGGTCGGCCGGCACCCCGCGCGAAATCAGGTATTCACGCACTGCGTTGGCTCTCCGGGCGCCAAGGGCGACGTTGTATTCGCGTGTGCCCTGTTCGTCGGCATGCCCCTCGATCACGGCGAGGTAGGACGCATTGGAGAGCAACCACTGGGCCTGGCCGTTCAGGGTCTGCATTGCCTGTGGTGTCAGTGTGGACTGATCAACCTGGAACAGGACGCGGTCACCTACCACCTGGCTGAAGTAAGCCGGGCTTGTCGGGTCGCTCACCGACCCGGGCAGAGCCGAACCTGTCAGCCCGGCGGTTCCAGTGGCCGGTCCGCTGCCCGCGCCGTCAGCCCCACCGAAGCGATCCGGCCGCGTGCAGGCCGAAAGGCCTCCCAACGCGATCATGAGCGCCAGAATCCCGATCTTTTTCATCTGCCCGTCCTTTTGTTCTTGCTGCCCTGTGGTAGCTTCTTATCACGCTCTGTCCCGATCGGCCAAGCATCATGCGTTCAGGGCTGCAATGGCCCCCAGCTTGCATCCGACGCCATGCCCCCGGTCGGAACCTGCCGCAGCACACGCCCCGAAATGTCCACCGAGTAAAGCGACGGCCCCCCGTCGGTCCCCTGTGTCTCGCGGGTGAACATGATCACCCGCCCGTTCGGCGCCCAGGTCGGGCTCTCGTCCAGAAAGGACGAAGTCAGAAGCCGCTCCTCCGACCCGTCTGTGCGCATCACGCCGATATGGAACCGCCCCGCATTCTGCTTGGTGAACGCGATGAGGTCACCCCGCGGGCTCCAGACCGGGCTGCCATAGCGCCCCTCGCCGAAGGAAATCCGCTGCGGCTCGCCGCCTCCCGCCGACATGATGTAAAGCTGCTGGGTCCCCGACCGGTCGCTCTCGAACACGATCTGGCTCCCGTCCGGCGACAGGCTGGGCGAGGTCTCGATCGAGGGCGCTTCGGTCAGCCGCTGATGCGCCCCGCTGGCAAGGTCTGTCAGCCACAGATCGGTATTGCCCCCGCTCGAGATCGAATAGATCGCCCGCGCCCCGTCGCGCGAAAACCGCGGCGAAAAGGCCATCTCGCCGCCCGCGGTCTGTACCTGCCGCCGCCCCACGCTCGCCACGTCGATCATGAAGACCGAAGGCGACCCCGTCTCGTAGCTCGTATATAGCACCCGGTCCCCGGTCGGGGAAAACCTCGGCGCCAGCACGATCGGCCCGCTCTCGGTCAGATACTGCACGTTCTGCCCGTCGTAATCCATGATGGCAAGCCGCTTGAGCCGGTTGTCCTTCGGCCCGCTCTCGGCGACGAAGACCACCCGGCTGTCGAAATACCCGCCCTCGCCGGTGATCCGGTTGTAGACGGCATCGGCCACCTTGTGCCCCATGCGCCGCCAGTCGGCGGTCGTGCCGTTGAACTGCAACCCGTCACCCTGCTCTTTCTCGGATTCGACGTCGTGAAGACGGAACTTCACCGCCAGCTGGTCGCCCGTGACCGAGACCGCCCCCGTCACGAGCCCCTGCACGTTGATCGCCCGCCAGTCGGCATAGGCGACCGGCGCCGTGAACGCCGTCACCGGCGAGATGAAGGCCTCCGCCGGCACCTCGCGGAACAGTCCGCTGCCCACCAGGTCCTCGACCACCACCCGGCTGATCTGCAGCGCCAGCTGCTCTGCTCCCGCCGTCTCGGCCTGAAAGGCCGGCACCGCGATCGGTAGGGGCTCGATCACCCCGTCGGTGATGGTGATCTCCAAACGCCCCTGCGCCGTCGCAGGCAGCCCCGCCGCGAGGCCCAGGCCCAGCGCCACCGTCAGCATCCCAAGCACTTTCAGCATCGGCTTTCCGTCTCCTGTCTCTTCGGCGGCGCCACGGCCCGCCCCGGCGGTCTTTCGCCCTATCCCGTCAACTCCGCGCGCCCGTCAACATGCCCGCCGCATGTCGTGCCTCGACCGTCGCCCCCGCGCACCGCTCATTTGGTTGGATGAAACCCATGCGTGGGGGTGAAATCCGCGCAACATTTGCCCCCCGCCTCATCGCAACCGCATCCCGCTCGGGTCGAAGGTCATCTCGACCAGCCGCCATTGTTCGAACTTCTCTTCCGGCAGGTCGAACCCCTCGCGCCCGCAGCGCGTGATCGCCCGACGTGCCGACTGGAACGCCGCATCCACCGCCCCCGGTGTCCCCCCGGTCGAGGTCAGGAGATCCGGCCCATCGATCACCCGCCCCTGCCGATCAAGCTCGAAGACCACCGTCACCGTCACCCCCGCCGACTGCGCGCCCGGGTCCACGACCCAGCAGCCCTGCACAGCGAGGCGAAACGCGTCTCGCTCTTCCCCCGTCATCGGTGGCCCGGGATTGGCGGCCGCCGCAGCCGCCTCCGCCCCGGCCGCATCCGCCAGGGCGGCGGCGACATCGTCGGCCACATCCGCCGACGCGGTCTCTGTCTCGGGCGCGGCGGCGGCCGGCCGGCTCGGCCGCGACGGCGGCCGCAGTGCGACCTCGGGCGCCCCTGACGGCTCCTCCGCCTCGGTCACGATCTCGGTCGCCGTCTCCTCGGGCGCGGTCGCCTCCTGCTCTGGCTGCACCACCTCGGCCTCCGCCTCGGCCGTGTCCGAAACCTGATCCTGCACCTCGGGCGCGACCTCCGCCTCGGGCGGGGGCGGCGGCGTCGCCTCGGCCGCGACACGCTGTGCCGGCCGCGGCTGCGGCCGCAGCGCAAGCTCGGGCGCGGGCGGCGGCACCTCCGGCTGCGGCGGCAAGGGCTCGGGCAGGACGTCGGTCACCTCCGCAGGCGCGGGTTCCGGCTCGGGCGCGGGCGGCGGCGGCACCTCCTCGGGCGGCGGCTCGGACGCAGGCTCGGGTGGCGCCGGCGGCGCCTCTTCCGGCGGCGGCGGCTCGACCGGCGGCGGCGGCTCTGGCAGCGGCGGCGGCTCTATCGCCGCCACCTCCGGCACCGCCTCGGGCTCGGGCTCGGGCTCCGGCGCGCTCGCCGCCATGATCGCGGCATATTCCTCGCCCGACACGACCGAGACCGGCGTGAACTCGAACTCGAGCGGGTCCTGCTTCATGCCCCAGCCGGCAAGCAGCCAGACGATCAGGCCCAGATGGCCTGCCGCCGACACCCAGGTCCCGATGGTGAACCGCCTGTCCACCGGGCGCGGCCCCTATTCGCCCGACGCCGCCGGCTCTGCCGGCGCGGCCGTCGTCCCCCCACCGCCGAAGTCGGGTCCGCCCACATCGGTGACAAGCCCGATGTTGGAAAACCCCCCCGCGTTCAGCGCTCCCATCACCTCGGCCACGCGCTGCCACTGGTTCGCCCCGTCCGCGCGCAGGAATATCCGGTCGCTCGTCCGCTCCGCCGCGATCGCCTGCAACCGCGGCACCAGCTCCTCGGGCGCCACATCCGTGGTCTGGATCATGATCCGCCCCTCCGCCGTCACCGTCACGGTCAGGGGCTCCTCCTCGTCCTCGGCCGGCAGTGCATTGGCCGCCGTCTTGGGCAACTCCACCGGCACCCCCACGGTCAGCAGCGGCGCGGCCACCATGAAGATGATCAGAAGCACGAGCATCACGTCCACGAACGGCGTGACGTTGATCTCGCTCATCGGCTGGGCCCGGCCCGACCGGCGGCGCCGGCGCCCGCCGCCCCCGCCATCGGCCTTCATCACCCCCGCACCCATCGCTCAGCTGTCCAGCTGGCGCGACAGGATGGTCGCGAATTCGTCGGCAAAAGCCTCGTAGCTGGCCACGATCCGGTTCGCGTCGGCGCTGAACTTGTTGTAGAACACCACCGCCGGAATGGCCGCCAGAAGCCCAAGCCCCGTGGCCAGCAGCGCCTCCGCGATCCCCGGCGCGACGACGGCCAGCGATGTGTTCTGCGCCTCCGCAATCTCGACAAAGGCGTGCATGATGCCCCAGACCGTGCCGAAAAGCCCCACAAAGGGCGCGGTCGACCCCACCGTGGCCAGCACCGGCAGACCCTTCTGCAACGCTTCCGCCTCGCGCGCGATGGCCACATCCATCGCCCGGTCGATCCGGCTCTGCGCCCCCGCGATCAGCCCCCCGTCCTGGCGGTGCGACCGCCGCCATTCCGTCATCCCCGCGGCAAAGATCTTCTGGCTCTGCCCCGCGGGCGCCGGGCCGATCTGCTCGAAAAGCCCGTCCAGTGGCTCGCCCGACCAGAACGCCCGGTCAAAGGCCGCCGCCTCCCGCTTCGCCCGGCGGTATTGCAGGTACTTGTCCACCGCGATGGCCCAGGTCCAGACCGAGGCGAGGATCATCCCGATCATCACCAGCTTCACGATGATCGTCGCGCGGGCGAACAACGCCCACATGGTAAAGTCCGTTTCCATCTGTCTGCTCTCTGCGCCTCTGCGGCCTCTCGAGGGCCGCTTTAGCTCAACCCATAGCCGATATGGTCCGGGAAATCCAATATCCTGCGCCCGCGAGGGTCAATTTTCCGCGCGCTGTGCCTTTGCATCCGCGCGGAATGCCGCCGGCAGCCGCGCCGGCCGCCCCTCGGGGCCCAGCGCCACCAGCGTGACAAGGCTCGCAAAAAGCCGCTCTGCCCCCCGCTGCACCTCCTGCGCCAGCACGACCCGCGCGCCGCCCACCTCGCGCACCCGCGTCTCCACCGTCAGAAGATCATCGAAATGCGCTGGCGCCAGATAATCCGCCTCAATCCGCCGTACCGCAAAGACTACCCCCGTCTCTGCCCGCAGCCGCGCCTGGTCGATGCCCATCCCGCGCACCCACTCCGTCCGGGCTCGCTCGATGAATTTCAGGTAATTGGCGTAATAGACGATGCCCGCAAGGTCGGTATCCTCGTAATAGACCCGCACCTGCCAGAGATGGCTCATTGCAGCACCCCCCGGTCCGCCCGCGCCGCAATCCGCAGCGCCACCGCCGGATCCTGCGACATCGCCGGCAGCACCGGGTCATAGGCCGCGCGGATCACGCCCGCCACCTCGGCGCGCAGGCTCGCCCCGCCCTCCGTCACGGTCAGCGCCGCCTGCCCCGCGCCAAAGGCACGGTCCGACCACAGAAGCACCACCTGCACCGCCTGGTTCAACACCAGCACCTCGGCCGGCACTGCCGCCAGATGCGCATCCATCCGCACAAAGGCGAAACAGGCCCGGATCGCCCCCTCCGCGTCAAAGCGGAAGATGCGGTACTGGTTCGCCTCCGCCGCTTCGAGCCGCGCGATCAGCGGCCGAAGGTCCGGCACCAGCCGGTCCAGCTCGGGCACCTCCGCCAGTTCCCGCCAGTCGCGGCAGAAGAACAGCATCAGGTTCACACCCAGTTCCGGGTCGGTCTCGGCCAGTCCCCGGCCCGCCAAGGCCGCCACCGCCTGCAGCGCGCCCTTGACGACCGGCAACGCAACTGGGTCAAGGCCAAAGACCACCGGCGCCATCGCCCGCCCCCAGCGCGCGAAAAGGAACGTCCCGTCCCCCCGCGTGAACAGCGCCTCCACCTCGGCCGCGGTCACCCCCGCCGCCCCCGTCACTCGAACAGCCCCGGCTGCCCCCGCGGCGGGTCGATCCCCAGATGCCGCCAGGCGCGCTCGGCCAGCATCCGCCCGCGCGGCGTGCGCTGGATCAGCCCCTGCTGCAAGAGATAGGGCTCGATCACCTCCTCCAGCGCGTCCCGGCTCTCGCTCAGCGCGGCACTCAGCGTCTCGATCCCCACAGGCCCGCCGCCATAGCTTCCCGCGATCAGCTCCAGATACCGCCGGTCCGCCCCGTCAAGCCCGAGGTGATCCACCCCCAGCCGCGTCAGCGCCCGGTCAGCAATCGCCTGCGTCACGCGCCCGTCGCCCTCGACCAGCGCGAAATCCGCAACCCGCCGCAGCAGCCGCCCCGCAATCCGCGGCGTCCCCCGCGCCCGCCGCGCGATCTCGCGCGCCCCGTCAGGTTCCGCCGGCGCCCCCATCAGCCGCGCCGCCCGGGTGACGATCTCGTGCAACTCGCCCTCGGTATAGAATTCCAGCCGGGTCGGAATCCCGAACCGGTCGCGCAGGGGGGTGGTCAGCAACCCCAGCCGCGTCGTCGCCCCCACCAGCGTGAAGGGCTGCAACTCGATCCGCACCGTCCGCGCCGCCGGCCCTTCGCCGATCACCAGATCCAGCGCGAAATCCTCGAGCGCGGGGTAGAGCACCTCCTCCACCACCGGCGACAGGCGGTGTATCTCGTCGATGAAGAGCACGTCCCGCGGTTCGAGGTTGGTCAGGATCGCGGCCAGATCGCCCGCCTTGGCCAGCACCGGACCCGAGGTCATGCGAAACCCCACCCCAAGCTCGCGCGCCACGATCTGCGCCAGCGTCGTCTTGCCCAGCCCCGGCGGCCCGAAGAACAGCGTATGGTCCATCGCCTCGCCACGCCGCCGCGCGCTTTCGATGAAGACGCGCAGGTTCGCCCGCGCCTCGGCCTGCCCGATGAACTCGTCCAGCACCTGCGGTCGCAAGGCCCGGTCGGTGTCCTCGGGCTGTCGCGCACCCCTGAGCACCGGATCAGGCCCGCTCATCCGCCCCGCCCCCCGCGATCATCCCCCCGCCGTAGGGTGGGTGAAACCCACGCGGCCCGGGCACACCCCGCGCACCCCGTCCGACCCCCGCGCGCCCCGGCCATCCGCTTCATCCCTTCGGCGCCAGGAGCCGCAGCGCAGCACGGATCACATCCGCCGTCCCCGCCCCGGGGGCCGCCTCCATCGCCTGCGCTACTGCCCCCGCCGCATCCCCGGGCCCATAGCCGAGGTTGGACAGCGCCGATAGCGCTTCTGCTGCCGCCGCACCTGTCGCCGCCGGGGCCGGCGCGGGCGCGGCCGGCCGCTCCACCACCGCGGTCCCGTCCTCCTCCAGCACGGCCGCCGCGGCAAGGCCCGCCATCGCCATCATCCCCGGCGCCTTGTCCTTGAGCTCGAGCACCACCCGCTGCGCCGTCTTGGGCCCGACCCCCTTGGCCCGCGCCACGGCCGACCAGTCGCCCAGCGCCAGCGCCCGGCTCACCCCCTCGGGACCAAGCGCGGAAAGTATCGCCATCGCGGCCTTCGACCCCACCCCCTGCACCGTCATCAGAAGCCTGTGCCACTCCTTCTCGGCCAGCGTCGGAAAGCCGACAAGCTGGAGCAGGTCCTCACGCACCAGAAGCTCCGTATAAAGCGCGACCGCCGCCCCGGGGCCGGGTAGCGCGGCGAGCGTCCGCTCGTTCACATGCACGACATAGCCCACGCCGCGCACGTCGATCAGCACATGATCGGCCGCCCGGTAATCCAGCCGCCCGGCGATCCGCCCGATCATCGCACCCCCGCCCGCGCATCGGCCCGCGCCAGCGCCGCAGCCAGATGCCCGGCCGATTGCAGATGATGGGCATGGCAGATGGCGACCGCCAGCGCATCCGCGGCATCCGGCCCCGCGATCGCCGCGCCCGGCAGATGCAGCCGCACCATGTGGTCGATCTGCGCCTTGCCGGCATGGCCCACGCCGACGATGGCCTTCTTGACGGCATTGGGCGCGTATTCCCCGACACTCAGGCCCGCCTGCGCCGGCACGAGCAGCGCGATCGCCCGCGCCTGGCCCAGCTTCAGCGTCCCTACCCCGTCCTTGTTGACGAAGGTCTGCTCGACCGCGGCGGAATCGGGGGCATGGCGGCGGATTACCTCGGTCAGCTGGCCATGCAGCTCCAGAAGCCGCCCGGCCAGTTCGCCCACCGCCGAATGGCAGATGCCGTTGGCGACATGCGAAATCCGCGAGCCCACCGAATCGATGATCCCCCAGCCCATGTTACGCAGGCCCGGATCAATCCCCAGAACCCTCATCGCCGCCCCGCCGCCATTGCTGTTGTGCAACAGCTAGCACAAAGCGCGAACATCAGCCAATCCGAAAGTTCATGCCGCATCGCAGTGTCTGTCGGCTTTTCGCCACAGTCGTATTCCGGATGCGGCAGACTGGAGACCGGATGCGACAGCACCTTCGCGGTTGGAATCTAAATCTTTACAAAGGCTTGCCTGTGTTTTTCGCCATGCACACAGCGCAAGGGAGCTTTGCGGCATTCGGCTCTGGCCGGGCGGCGGCAAACACCCTAGCTGCCTGACAGTACTCAAAAGATGCTGCACTGCAGCGCATTCACAGGCAAAAGGAACATGACGATGGCAATCACCGACACTCGCACCGCCAACTCCGGCATCCCCATGGGCGGCATGATGGCACGGATCATCGATGCGCTGAGGGCATGGCAGGACGCCCGGATCACCCGCAGGGCCCTGTCGCGTCTTTCTGTGCGCGAACTTGATGACATCGGTTTGTGCCGTGGCGACATCGACGCGATTGCAGCGAGGCGTACCCGTCGCTGAGAGTCGTCTGGCGTGAATGTCGCGGCAGATGATTTATCAAGGGTTCAAGAAAGGATTGGGGACAAAGGTGATGATCCGATCGGTCAGCGGGTCAGGCCGCATGAGAGCGGCGCCGGCCCTTTCGATCATGTTTCCTCTCTCCAGTTGGCTGAGCCGTTTCCCGAATTCCTCTTCTCCCAGCGTGTAGAAAAGGATCAGCTTGATCCCATACACGACTGCGACGACCAGGATGATCGCACGGAGGAGACGGAAGATTGAAAACCTCCACCGCCGACGGACCCGGGGGCGGATAAGGCCGTCTTCCTGGACTTCGTAGACAAATCCGCGGGACATCGCCTGATGTGTCTGGCGAATCCTGTCGACCCGGTCGCTGAAGTCATCCTTCTGCTGTTTGGGAGGATCGTCACGCATGCCAGAAGAGCACTTTTCCCGAAATCCTGCATTCGCCGGTTACGCTTTCAGATTGCATGCCGGAGCCGCCAGATCAAGGAAAACGCGCCTCGCGCAATGGCGACAACGCGGACCCGGAGGTCAGAACGAGCGTTGTCCAGTCACCGATCTGATCTGTTCGGACAATACTGAGGCCGGCCTTCGCGTAGGCCTCGATCACCTCTGCCGCCTGATCGTTCAAAAGGCCGGAAATGACTGTCATGCCGCCTGGCCGCAGATTCCGAGCCATTTCCGCTGCGAGTGCGATGAGGGGCCCCTTGAGGATATTGGCAAGAACCAGATCGAAAGGCGCCGCACTTCGCAAAGCCTGTGCGTCGAAACCCGCTGAGACAAGGCAGGCAATCCGGTCACCAAGCCCGTTAGCCCGCAGATTGGCTTCAGCCACGTCCACCGCGACCGGATCGATGTCCGAGGCGATGACCGGTCCCGCCGCTGGCCAGAGCCGCGCCGCCGCCATGGCCAGCACCGCCGTGCCGCAACCCAGATCGGCGACCGCGCGGGGCACAAAGCCTGCTGCGCCCAGCCGGTCGATCGCGCGCAGGCAACCCAGCGTCGTGCCGTGATGCCCGGTGCCGAAGGCCATCGCCGCCTCGATCAGCAGCGCGATCCGCCCCGGCGGCACGCGGTCGGCATCATGGCTGCCATGCACGAAGAAGCGCCCCGCCTCGACCGGGGCGAGTTCGCGCCGGACATGGGCGACCCAATCGACATCGGGCACCTTCGAGACGGCAAAGTCGCGCGCACCATGCACGGCGGCCAGAAGCGCGAGCGCGATGGCGTCGGGTTTCGCCTCGAAATGCGCAGCGACCTCGAAGAGGCCCGATCCGTCCTCGATCTCGGCCAGGCCTACTGCATAGGGCACGGGGTCAAGCGTGTCGAGCGCGGCGCAGAGCGCCTCGGCCGGGTCCTGTGCGGGCAGGGTGGTGATCGCGGAGAAGATCGGCATGGCAAAGGTCCTCGGGTTTAGTGGCCGGAGGGGGAGGG
>Ga0315901_10006798_pt1 | contig 13641 bp, 11 predicted proteins | sample LakEriMetagenome_10_FD_203761 | JGI IMG/M metagenome (GOLD analysis project Ga0315901, IMG submission 203761) | Freshwater fungal communities from buoy surface, Lake Erie, Ohio, United States - Buoy 2 MA116 | ecosystem: Environmental > Aquatic > Freshwater > Lake | place: USA: Lake Erie, Ohio... | reverse complement strand
AATGGCTGTTGTTGTTCCTCGATTTATGGCTTTTGTTGAACGATTGCCATCTGTCACTCATCTTGCGCAATGTTCTGATGAGGAGTTGAGAGAATTATGGTCGGGGTTGGGTTACTATGCTCGTGCCCGTAACCTGCGCAAAGGAGCAGAGTACATTGTCTCTGTTTTGCAGGGTGAATTTCCGCAGACGTTCGAAGACTGGTTGAAAGTTCCTGGTGTGGGTCCATACACCGCGAGCGTTATAACCAGCATTTGTTTTGGAACCCCAAAAGCTTGTGTGGACGGGAATGTGATTCGGGTGATCGCGCGGCTTACGGCATGCTCAACACCCGACATTTGGACGGAGAAGGGGAGAAAATCAATTCAGGCCATCGCAGATGATTGTATTGCTCCCCTGCGCCCTGGAGATTTCAATCAAGCGATGATGGAGTTGGGCGCAACTGTTTGTCATAAACTTTCTCCGCGCTGTGAGATGTGTCCCATCAGCGGGGTGTGTCTGGCGTTCCAACAAAATAATATTGAAAACTGTCCGACCAACAAGCCCCGTCGGACATTTGAAAATGTCGAATTAGATGCCCTGCGGATTATTTGCTCCTCGGAAGAAAGTCCACTCGAGGAGCAAGTGCTGCTTGTTCGAAGAAAAAAAGGCTTCTTGTTAGAAACGGTGGGATTCCCGATATTGGATAGAAAGAGGCGGGATGCAGTCAATGATTGGTTGGATGCTTTGAATGTGGTTGAACACAGACAAATGTCCGAAGCCAGCGTTTCACATACCATCACTCATCATCAGCTGTCTGTCCGACCGCTTGATGTCTCACTCAAGGCGAAAAAAAATGTTTCAAGTGTTTTTTTGGACCATTTTGCAGAGTATTTTGCCGACGTCTTTGAAGATCCTGTTTGGGTGTCAAAATTCCACACAACCAAAACTGTAGCATCGTCGTTGGATCGCAAGATTTGGGAAAATTTGACCCTATTTTGACAGAACGCTCCAATTTCATTTCATAAGTAAACCGTTTAGCATCAAGGGTGAATGTCTCGTCTGGACACTTGTCGAGGATGCGCTCTATGGGAACCTCATCTCATATCCTATCGCCTTATATTAATGGCCGCTTTTTTCAGTTGGACAAGCCGGAGCGGGTCTTTTACGCCAATAACCCTGCTCAGCCGGGAGATGTCTTGGCGATGACGGGTTGGAATAAGGATCTGCTTGGAGAGATCGTTGAATCTGCAAAACGCGCGCATGTTCGTTTCGCTGCTCAGTCGCTCTCCTCTCGGATGCAATTTGTGAACACCGTTATCTCTAATTTGCGCAATTCTGCAGATGAACTCAAAAGTCAGATGATGCTCGAGTTGGGACGTTCCCGATGGGCCGTTGATCGCGAGTGGGAGCTCTGTGAGGAGATTTTTAGGCATTTGCCGCGGTTTTGCTCAGATGAGCTGTCACCGCAAAAATCTGAGTTGGGTTGGAATTGGACGTACGCACCCGTCGGCATGGTTCTCATTAGCACAAACGTTGCACTTCCGGTCTACACTGCTTTGATGAGCCTTTTAACGTCGTTGGCAGCAGGCAACTCTGTCTGCTTTAGACCGTCTGTGCACTGTCCCCTGTCAGCATCTTTGATAGCCAGCTGCATTCATCAGGCCAACCCGCCCGCGGGTCTGGTTCAGGTTGTTTATGGTGACTTGGATGTTTATCGGCGATTGGTTTTGTCGCATCAATTCGACACGATTTACTACACCGGTGGCGAGGAATCACTCGAGCAGCTGCGGCGCGATATGTCGACCGATCAGAACGTCAGGCTTGTTCTCTGCGGCGGAGGAAAAAACGCTGCTGTCATTGCTGCTGATGCCAATCTTGATGAATGCGTTGAAAAAGTATTGCTAGGTGCGTGTTTGGATGCCGGACAGCGCCTTGAATCGACAAGTCTCGCTTTTGTTGATCACCGAGTCTTAGATGCGTTCGTTGATAAGATGGTCCGTGCCGTCAAACAGATGCCCATTGGTGTCAAAAGTGATTTGGGAGATCCGTCGCAGCACGTCATGGGGCCGCTGTGCAGTCAGACGTCTTGGGAACGTTTTCTCCGTTTTCAAGGGATTGCTGCACGTGAATCCAGCGAAACTCTGCGCTGGGGGAAAGCGATTGATAATCCGGGCGGGGGATATTTTGTATCTCCCGGTGTTCATTTGGTTAAAAATGAGAAAATTAAAAACAGTGTTTACGCATCTAATGCGTTTTTTGCACCCGACATAGCAATTGTGCCGGTAGAGAGTATGGACGCTGCAGTCGAAACGTTGAACGAGTTGGCCAGTGCCCGTGCGGTGTCGGTTTTTTCGCAGAACGAGGCAACAATTTTGAATATCCGTCGTCATTGTGTGGCGCCTTTGGTGCTTAATTCACAGCCCACCACACAAATGCATCCGTTAATGCCCACCATGGGCCGCGGAAAGGCAGGAAACTCATGCGTGATGGGGCTGAGATTCCTTCATCACACTGTCTATCCCCAGACCTTGAATATGAACCCAACTCCCATTCCAGCGCCTTCGTCGTCGGCACCTGCATCGGCCAGCGGCGCGTCGTCCTCCGGTGCGTCCAAGTCTTCGTCTGCGCGACGAGTTTTATCGCGAAGTTTAATTCTGCTTGTTACTCTTTTGGCAGGATTGCTGTCTCCGCAGGGACGAGCTGATTACCGCAAATCCGTTGAAGGTAATGAAGTCGTAAAGGATAAGTTTTATCCAAAAGGAGGGCGATTTCAGCTGAACGGGACAGGTGGATTTATTCTGAACCAGTCTTTTATAACGACGGCTCTTTTTGGGTTGTCAGGAACTTATCATTTTGATGAATGGCATGCTCTGAATCTGGAGGTTTCGTTGGGTCGTTCCTTTGATAAGGCAGACCGCGCGTGCGTTGAGAATTATTATTTAGATAGCGAATATGCGAATTTGAACGGCTCTGTTTACGATCGATGTCCGGTTAAGGAACCAGCAACAAAAGATGCCGCGGAGCCAGGACTTGGCAATAAAGATCCGGAAAGGCTGAAACAGGACCCTAATTATTACGATAACCGCGGGCCGTTTCAAAAGAATGCAGCCTATATGCCCATCCGCGATTTGAACACACTCATTGCGGCAAACTATCAGTGGACACCGGTCTATGGAAAGTCGCTGTTTTTTCTGTCTCGGGTTGTCTATCTGGATTTTTATCTGAATGCGGGATTGGGCGTTGCAATGAGCCAGTTTTATCCGTTGAAGGATAAAGTTACAGATAGCAATGGGCAAGAAAAAGACATGAAAGAGGTCGGAACTTCAGACCCAGATCAGTATGGAATTAAGGGACGTCCTCAGCCTATCGCACAAACCAGTCCGATGGCGAGCTTTGCCATTGGCAGTCGGTTCTTCATGGCTCGCAAATATTTGCTGGATATTCAGCTGAAAAATTTCTCGATTATTGGCAGTAATGGGCGCGGAGGCACCGATTTCAGTGCTCCGTTGGCACTGACGGGTGGATTCGGAATTTTATTCTGATGCCAATACTCTTGGTGCCTCCCACTCAGGTGATCCCCTATGATGCCGAGCGACTGGCGCGTGATCAAAAAGTCATGACTGAGTTTCGCGCAGAGGCTGTGAAGCTTTGGAATGCCAACGCAGGGGCCGAAGAAAAATTTGGAGCCTTTCGCAGGTCACGTGATTACAATTGGGGGGAGTCGTTTGATGGATTGTTGCAAACCTTTTTTATATTTCCCAGTTTAAAGGCTGCTGATTCAGCGGTTAAATCGCGTTCGGAGCTTGCACGAATTGCAGTTTTGCTACGCAAAGACACGTGTCAAATCCTTGGGAGCAGTATTGAATGGGGACGTGACTGGGCGTCCTCTTTGCCTGTAGGCCTCAAAGGCCTGCCGTTAGCCGCCCTTAAAGATGCTCCTTCACGAAAGTTCGATACTCTTCGTTCTCCTGTGCGCTTGAGTATCGAGTCATCGAATGCGTGGGCTCCCGCTTTAGCATGGTTAAGCGAGGCTTTTATTGCAGCGCGATTGGTCACGGACGGACTGATTGTTCATTCAGATTTGTCAGGGCTTGCGTGCTTTAAGGAGCGCGCTGTTGCTGAACAAAAGGCAGGCGGAGAGGCAACTCAGGCCGCTGGGACCGACCTGAGTAAAAATAGTGTCGGTGTTGAGAAAAAGAGCACTGAAAACCTTTTAAAGCGTGGACATCGTCAGATCAAAGTTAAGATAGAAGGAATTCGACCAAATCCTCCTCAAATTTGGCCTTTAATGGCTGGGCAATTCAGTATCATTTCTCTCCCCTTTAACTCAAAACTTAAAACGATTCCTTTAGCCAGCGATAAACAGACTCCCTTTGATCCTCAAAAAGTCTCGCTTTCAGCAGGCGACGAAATTCTAAAATGGGTTCAGCCGTTGAGAGATAAAGCTATCAAAATCACCCAACGCACAGGTCGTTTTGTGATTGTTGAGAGGGGGCTTGCGTATGGATTAAAAATTGGAATGCATTTGACGGGGCCTGACGGGGCTCGCTTACATGTGATTCGGTTCGAGCCATCCAGTCAGTGGGAAGATGCCGCTGTGTTGATGATTCGTGAGGAATCCGACAGCAAGCCTCTTGCAGCAGGTGCAGTGCTTGAAATAGATGGGCGACAATACCCAACAATGGAAAAGTAAATCATGATCTACAATCTTTTAAAGAAATCGGACTGGTCTTTTCTGTTAGATTTTGTTTCACCTGCGTTTTTTAAAGTCATTCCGCCATTGGAGCTTTTGAGCAACGCCACAGCTCTTGCCAAGCGCTCTCAGGAGACCGCTTTGTATCGTCGTGCGCAGAATGATTTGACTGCCAAAACAGAAAAACTTTTTCTACACCTTAAATGTGTTGATGGAACCATTCAACTACGACGCATGGAAGAGGGCTTGCTGCCTGTGGCGCAAGCCTCGCTTGAAAAAAAACAGCGGCTGGCTCAAATACTCGTGGAGCTGTATTTTGCGCAGTTTTACGCAAAAGAGGCTTTTTTTCTAGATTTTCGATTGAGTCAATTTGCACTGAAAGATGAGTTTTTTATATGGAGTCCAGCTGCACTTTTGGGCGTCTTTAGCCCTGCTTTTTCTGCTGCTATGCGTAACCTTTATGCTGGCTATTACGGCAACAATCCCGACCTCATGAAAGCTGCACTGACTGAGCTAAACCTTGATTGGGCTTTTGATGTGTTCATTCATCATTTTGGAGAGGGTGAACAGACAGAGGTTCATTTTAAAGTTTCGCATTTTGTTGAAACGTTTCATGAAATTTTTATGCTTTGCAAGGTTAAGAAAAAAAGTCTGCGGGGTGAATTTGTTCAGCTCGGGGTCGTCTTGGGCTTGATGTATGACAGCCTTGAAACGCTCGGAGTTCCATTGAATGTGAGAAGTGCATACGTGCGCATCAGTACACTGCTGGATGCGCCACCATGAGAGTCTGTGTCAGAGGAACTGTAATTCAGATCGTGAGCGCTAGAAAGAGTGATTGTTCACAAGATTCCGCAAGCATTCCTTGTACAGATGTTGACGTGCCACATTCAGTTGAGCTGCAACCTTTGTTTTGTTCCCTTTGTGCTTAAACATCGCGTATTGAACCATGATTGCCCTGAGTAGATGTGTGGCCTCCTCAAAACTGCGCGAGCGGGCAGCCTTGTAGAGTTCGCGCCATGCATCGGGTCCAATAGGGTCTTTGGGTGACAATAGCAGCTTTAGTTCATGGCTATCTGCCGACTCGCTTGGCTCTTGGAATGCGTCCAATAGACATTCGAAATTTCCGAGATCTGCTGCGATGACCTTAGAACGGCCGTCATCCGTTGCTTTGTCAATGGCATCTTGAATGGTGCGCATCAAGCTCCGCATTGTTACCTTATCTGTATCCTTTTCGATTCTCTGGCTGAGGCTTCGCATAAAGCTCTTATCAGGCTGTAGGTCTCGCTCCTTTTGTTCAGAGAATCTATGGAAGGCAAATTTGATAATCTCCTTTGTTTCGGTGAGAAGATCTTCATATGAGGGAAGATCCAAACGAAACTGCACCCACTCCGTAAAAAAGTCTTGGAGCTCTTGATCCGTGTTGCTGCGGCTTGCGATTGTGAAGATCACTCTCAATTTTTTGGCATCGATGAGAGAACCGCCCTGACTCAGTCCTTGCCCATTCTGAAAGAGCGTTCTGAGACGCCCCAGAGTTTCTCTTGGCAACAGCTGCACATCATCAATAATCAAAACGGAATCCATGGCTGTTTCAAGTAAGCCCCGGGTCGCGAACGTTTTTCCTTGACGCTTTCCGAACAAGAGTTCATCAAAACTGAATCCCGAGTGGGGCGAGCCACAGTCAAGAAAGAGAACTTCATGGGACCGTGACTCAGAGGAACGATTGCGGATGCGTTCGGCAAGAGTGCGTGCGGTGTCCGTGCGCCCCATGCCTGAAGGCGATGTGATCAGAATGTGGCCGTTTGAGTTGTTCAAGACTTGCTGGAAAAGCTCAGACGTCTGCGCTGATAAATAGATTTTTCGGAGCTGTTTTCTGTCGGTTTTCATTTGTCGCAATTCACGGGCATGAAGGACCGCGCTTTTGATCACAAGGCTAAAGGCATCTGCATCGATAATTTTTGGAACAACAGCATCAGCACCTGCGTTATAAATGCGTTGTTCGCTGCCTGCCAACCCGGACACTACAACAACCGGAATGTCATGATGATTGTTGCGAAGAAATCGAATCAATCGTTCGGTTGTGGTGCCGCGAAGAAAAAAATCCAATAAACACAGATTCACTGATTTTTGAGCCAACAGATCTTGTGCTTCAGCAACGGTTGACGCAGTGATGATGAAGACGTCTGGAAAAACGGCGCTCAGGGCTTGAGTCATTCGTCTGCGGTCACTCGCACTGTCATCAACAATTAACCAAGTTTCTTTGTTTTTTAACGTCATCGGTGCGCATCCTCCGTTTCACCATCAGGGTTGTTCAAAAAAGCGGAAGGGGTCAATAGATTTTGTCACCTCTAGATGACAGTCCGACCTCAGTCTTCATCCGTTTATTGTGACCGATTAAAAAAATAGCTATGTATTTTCGGGTATTTGTTCAGGAGTCATCAGCTGCTGATTTCTGCACCCCGCCCAAAGTCATGGGTCCAAGGCGCTGAACGGTCTTTGAAAGAAAGACGTCTTTGCATTATCCGACTCGTTGTTTTGAGATTTGCTATCAAGAGACTCAGAGGCGCAAAAATGCCATCCGCATTCGATCCAACGCTGAAATTTCGAGAACAGCACAAAGAGCGTCTCTCATGGATGCCTTGGCTGTACGATTCACTTAAGCCGCATCAACGGCAGTGGGCACAGGTCTGGCAACAAGAGATTCAGACACGGTTGTCAGAACTCGAGACAGTCCGATTTGCTGACAATTGTTTTGTTGCGCCGAGTGCCCGTTTATTTGCAGAGCCGGGACGCTTGATAGATGTGGGTTCTGGAGCGCGGATTGCGGCTGAAGTCTTTCTTCATGGACCCATCCGCATGGGAGAGAACATCAGTTTGAACGCACGAGTCACCATCGATGGCGGCGCTGCAGGTGTCGTCATCGGCTCCGATACCCGCATTGCGACGGGGACTGCCATTTTTGGATTTGATCACGGTCTCAAGCCTGACCGTCTCGTGCGTGAGCAGCCAGTCCGCTCGCGCGGCATTGTGATTGGTCGCGATGTTTGGATCGGTGCGAATGTGTCGATCACAGATGGCGTGCGCATCGGTGATCATGCGGTGATTGCAATGGGAGCTGTGGTCACGCGAGATGTCGAGCCTTGGATGATTGTCGGTGGTGTCCCCGCCCGTCCCATTGGTGACAGGCGCGATAAAGGCTGAACCTGCCAGTCTTTAAGAACACATAAAATGGTTTTTTAGCGTTTTGTTGCTTGATTGATTAGAGCGGGAATTTGGTTTTGCAGGAGTGCTTTTGCCCGACGAGCTTCCTCGAGAATTTCTTGTCCCTCTTTCTGGGAAAAGTCCATGCCTTCATCGATGAATTCGACAATGAATGTCAGTACGCGGAGCGCATGCAAAAGATCGTGCCTCTGCTTGTCGTTTAGAAGAATTCCATCCATTTATTCACCCTTGATTGGCCTGATTTTTATACCCGCAGATTGGCTTTGTGATGAGGGTTGAGAGGCTTTTGATACACCTGTGGACGGGCTGTTTGAGGACACAGAAGCGGCCTTTGTGGGTTCCAGATTTTCGAGAGGGATTCCTAGCTGCGCTAGACGTGATTCAAATTCCTTATCCAACCTCAGGTTGAGGAGATCCCTGTCTGTGCCCGCATGGTCTCGTAAACGGCTGTTTTTGATCACCGCAATCTTGAGGCTCTCATATGCTTCATCTTTTCGCCCTAGCAGGCTTAAAAGGCAGGCCTTATTGTAGTGATACGGTGCGTGCTCGGGGTTTTGTCTGATGGCGGCTTCAAAATCTTCCAGCGCAACTTCGTATCGTGTTGCCAGATAAGATGCTTGTCCGCGCGCTGAATAAAGGTCATCTCTGTCTGGAGTCAAAGCGATGGCCGAGGTTAAATGCTCAATTGTCGCTGTGTAGTTTTCTGATTGGGTGGCAATCATTGCCAAAGCAAGGTGTGCCTCTTCGAGCATTGGATTCAAAAGAACCGTTCGGCGCAAGCCATCAGCGATGAGTGCGAGCTGTTTTTCGTTGCGAAAGGTATCGATGATTTGCGCGATACGCGCGTTGTTGACCGCGCTCAGCTTGAGAGCTTTTTCAGCATGAACCTGTGCAGAAGGAAAATCCCGGGCAGCAAGGTGAGCAAATGATGCGTGTGTTTCAACGAGTGAAACCGCATCGTCACTGAGTGACGGGCGATTCGCGATGCGCTTGAGCAATTCTTGAAGCCTTTGTGCGCTTTGCTTTGCCTGACCCATTTCCTTGTATTCAAGAATGGCTAGTTGCAGCGGACTTTCAATTGTATTTCCAAGAGTGATTGACTTTTCAAATGCGCTTTTCGCCGCTGACCAGTTTTTTTGAGAGGAGTGTGCCATGGCCGCGCGATGCCAGAGCCATCTGTCAGGATAGACGGATGCAAATGCTTCAAGCGCCGGGCCGCTGAGTTCTTCACTGTTCGATTTGACAATTGCGTTGCCAATCCATGGAGATAATTCTTGCAGAGAATAACCCATAGCTATCGCTTTTTGGGCTGCAGCAAGAGCTTTTTTTGGTTCCACTTCTGCCCAAAGACGGGCATCAAATGCGAGAGTTTCAATGTGGTCTGGATATTTTTCGACCGTGCTTTTATAGAGACGGAAAGCTTCGGCTTGGCGACCAATTGTGAGCAATAACTCGACTCCGAGGTATTCGCTCCGCGGATTGTCAGGTTCCAGGTCACTGCTGATTTCAGCCATTGTCGCTGCTTTCTGAAGACTTGTGGTTCCGCCGCGCCCCAGTGAATAATCTGTCAGCCAAAGTTTCCCCAGTTCAATATGCGCATCGGCACAAGTCCGGCAGGCTCTTGTCGCTTCAATCAATTCTCGCTCGGCGACGTCTCTTTCTTCGGGGATGGCGTCAGCAATCAGCTGCCGTGCATGTTCGACAAGACGGTTTGCTTTTTGCGCGGAAGTTTCTGCAACCTGTTTGCTTTGAGGTGCACCGGTCGCTCCGTGTCCGACTTCAGGGAACATCGCAAAGAGGGCGAATATTCCCAAAGGGCACACGCGCATTTTGTTCCGCAATGCTCTCACAGTCACCTCGACGCCATTGAGCAAGTGGCCAGCGGACACGTGTCAGCTTTGGCCTTTAGATGCCCTGTCTTTCTGATAAGCCCTATCGTCAGGTCTTCAGGTTTGCTAAAGCCGTCTTTACGTCTCTGAACGACTTTTGCCGCCAAGGGTGAGACTGTGAACGTTTTGGTATCAATACTGCTTGAAATATTCTGGTTTCTTTGGATTCGGACAATTCGTTGCCAAATTCAGGGCCTCGAGCTGGTCGATGAGGAGCGTTCTCGGGCGCTCGTTCCGGTCTTTGCCGTTCCGCATCATAGCCTTCTGCTCAGCGTATTAAGCTACAGAAAAAGGTCGGCAACCGTGTTGGCGAGCTTAAGCTCTGACGGTGAGTTGGCTGCTCGTTTTTTGAGGAAAAGAGGATTCAAGCTCGTTCGCGGCTCATCGAGTCGTGGCGGCAAGGAGGCTCTAGCGGAATTAAAGTCTGCAATCGGCCTTGGTGAACCGGTTGCAGTTACATTTGATGGTCCCCGTGGTCCTCGGCTTGTACCGAAGGCTGGGGTGGCGGTCTGTGCATGGCATGCCAGTGGTTCTCTTTTTGTGGTGAATGTTCGAGTTCTTCCAAGCCTTTTTTATCGAGACGGACTTTGTGTGCGGTTGAATTCTTGGGACCGTTTTGTGGTCCCTTTGCCCTTTTGTCGCATGCAGGTCGTCTATGAGCGGCTTCTTTTACCATCAAAAGACAGCTGCTCCATGGAGGAATGGGTGAATCATGCGTTGCGAGACATTCAATCTTCTGTCGAGAAGTTCGAGACGAATGAGTTCGAAGCGACCGACGAGCGTTGTGAAGCGTCAAATAACAACCGTCGCCCTTCAGTGACCAAATCCAGATGATCCAAGATCAGGGCGTCCGCCAAGTCCCTCTGGGGTGCCGCGGACGGGCTTAGGTGTGTTGCCAAAGTCACAAAACACAACGTTTCGTCCATTGGCTTTGGCAGCGTAGAGACATTTATCGGCGCGAGCGACGACGTTCTCACGGGTTTCGGTTAAATCGTTAAAAACGCTGACCCCCACCGAAGCACTGACAGGGATACGTTTGCCCTCAAAAATATACTCGTATTCTTCGATGGCAGAGCGAAATTTTTCTGCTGCAAGTCGGCAACCGTCTTGAGTTGTTCCAAAGATGACAATCAAAATCTCTTCTCCGCCATATCGTCCGACAATGTCGGTCTTTCGCGAGACGCTTTTGAGAAGCTTTGCTGTTTCGGTGAGGACGAAGTCGCCTGCCTGATGACCATAAGTATCGTTGATGCTTTTGAATTTATCCAAGTCAAACATCAGGATCCCAATGGCTGGAGGTTGATTGAGCTCTTTCAGCTTCCTGAGTGTTGCGTCTATTTGCTCCTCAAAATACCGGCGCAGGTAGAGCCCCGTGAGTGGATCAGTGACGCTTTGAATCGATTTTTCTTTGTATTTGCCTTGTAAGTTTGATTCAGCAGTGACATCCCGCAATAAAATGCATGCGCCCAAAAATTCTCCGTTTGAATCGAAGAATGGATAGCTGCCGAGAATAAGTTGGTAGTTTTTTTCACCGTTGTCGCGAGTGGCCTGAATTTCATCGAGCCGAAGAGGACCGGATGCTCTCATGATTTCATCCATTGCACTTCCAACCCCATTTGGGTTTGGCATCGTAATAAGATCATCGATGGTGCCGAGTCTTTTGACGTCGATGGCTTTGACCCCAAAGGCTGCGCATAAACCTTGGTTGAATTTTAAGATTTTTCGTTGCGCATTGATTAAGACAAAAGCATCGAGAAATATTCTCGTAAAATCACGAAAGACCTCGAACTTTGCTAAAAGCTCAGCATCCTTTCGGTCTTGATCTGTGTTCCCCAGAACGGGCATCGGAACTGCAGACATGCAAAATTCCTCCTTGAATGTGCCCAAGGAGGTTCGGCGAATTTTCTACAAACTTGAGACTCGAGAGACTCTCTGCTGGGAATGCAGACAAAAAAGTGTCAACGCATGAGGAAGGCAAAATATTCTTCCTCAAGCTCCTCAGTCTCCATGGGAGTTCCTGTATCTGGACAATTCGGGGCCTTCGGAATTGTTTGCGGTGCGAGCTCTTTGGTTTCTATCAGCACACGATGAGTCTTGTTTGTCGCAAGCGACACGTAGTTGACGTAAAAACTCAAAATCGAAGCACGGCCTAAGAAACTGGGAATCATATTTATTTGCATAATGATATCTGGGATGCATTCGGCGAAGTAGACGGTTCTACCTGCAACGGCATCGACACTGCGAAGAAACGTGACCCATGTTCGAACGCCGAGAGAGTTTACGGAACGTACGTCTTTGAAATTGAAGATCACCATGTTGGCACCTTCCAATTCCTGGGCGACTTGCTTTAAAGGGAGTTCAGCGTCCTCGTTGATGACACCTGAGAGGCTGACCCAATGAGCGCCATTATGCTCTTGAATAACGTATTCCAAGTTTCTATCCCTCCAAAAATCGCGCCATCTTGCCACCTTGTCGAGAACTCGGCAGCATGACTTGACAATCTTAGGGTCACAATCGTACATCCGTGGCGGACGCGTTGACCACAGAGTCCAGTCTACCCTGAAACCTTTTAGGTACAATCGGGGGGGAGTGAGAAGGCTGACGGTGTTCCTGTGTGCCCAGATGGCGGAATCGGTAGACGCAGTGGATTCAAAATCCACCGATCGCAAGGTCGTGAGAGTTCGAGTCTCTCTCTGGGCACCAAACTTTTTATCGACTAGTCATTGTCGATGCGTGCAACGACAACAGTCACGTTGTCTCGCCCCCCATTCTCAAGCGCTTGACGAATCAACGCATCAACAGACTCCTGGGGTGATGTATCTATGTTTGCTGCTAAGATGTCCTCAATCACTTCTGTATCGACTTCACGCGTCAGCCCATCCGAACACAGTAGCCAGATGTCCCCAGGTTTGCTCTCAATTTGGATGATATCGGGTTCGCAACGTCTGGACGCCAGAATGCAGCGAGATAAGTAGGATGAACCGACCGTGTTGAGAGCCTGAGCTCGGCCAGCGCCTCGTCGCCTGAGCTCTGTCTCGATCGTTTGATCGCATGTGATTTGGAAGAGTTGTTTGTCACGCATGAGATAGATGCGGCTATCACCGAGGCTGCCCAAAACAATTTGGTTGTCTTTGCGAATCCAAATCAACAGAGTCGTACCGAGGTCCGCATCATCGGGATGGGCTTTGACCCATTTGCGTAAATTCTCTGCGGAGGTTTGCACACATCGATCAACCATTTTTTCGGCGTCGGGCAACTGCTTCCAGTCGAAAGATTCGAGAACGCCGGTGACGGATTCTACCGTTGTCTGACTCGCGATTTCACCGCTTGAATGCCCACCCATGCCATCGGCCAAAATCAAATAGCGCCCCTGAGGGTCACCGAAAAAGCAATCCTGGTTTTGTGAGCGAATCTTGCCCTGATCGGTCGCACCCGCCCAAGACACTCTCCATAATGCCGTCATACGGGCTCCGGTCCTGACTAAAGAAGGTTGTGAACTGTCTCTTCAGAATGGTACACAGTCTCGTCGCAAATCCAAAACTAACTCTCGGGGGACGCCGTGGCTCGTCGTGACGCTTTTGAAAAACCATTTGAACCCGCGCAAGTCGAGCATCAGCTGCGCACCTACTGGGACACACATAAATTTTTCAAAGCGCAACGGGATCCCAATAAAAAACCCTATACGATTGTGATGCCCCCACCCAATGTGACGGGTGACCTGACCATGGGACATGTCCTCAACAATACGCTTCAGGACATTTTGATCCGCTGGAACCGTGCAGATGGCAAGGCGGCCTGCTGGATCCCCGGAACTGACCACGCAAGCATCGCAACTGAGGCTAAAGTCACTCAACTTCTCA
>Ga0315901_10006796_pt1 | contig 13644 bp, 5 predicted proteins | sample LakEriMetagenome_10_FD_203761 | JGI IMG/M metagenome (GOLD analysis project Ga0315901, IMG submission 203761) | Freshwater fungal communities from buoy surface, Lake Erie, Ohio, United States - Buoy 2 MA116 | ecosystem: Environmental > Aquatic > Freshwater > Lake | place: USA: Lake Erie, Ohio... | reverse complement strand
GGTTCCGGAGTTCGAGGAAGCGATGAATTGGAGGCCAGGCGGCAGGAGTTCGCGCACCGTCACGCCGTTGGCCGTGTCTCGGCCGAGGTTCGAGAGCGTGACGGTGTAGGTGATGGTGTCGCCGACGTTTGGCCGGGCGTCGCTCACGACCTTGGTGATGGCGAGATCGGCGTACTGCGGCGTCTCGGTGACTTGGTCAGTGTTGTTCGAAGTGTCGGGGTCGTACTCCCGGCCCGTGACGGTGGCCGTATTCGTCACCGCCGGCGGGAGGCCGCTCGCGGGCCGGTCGACTGTCGCGAGGATCGCCAGGGTTGGGAAGTCGGCTGACGTCACCGTGCCGACCGTCCAGACGCCCGTGCCGGCGTTGTAGCTGCCCTGGCTGGGTGTGGCCGATATGAACGTCAGGCCGACCGGCAACTTGTCATTGACGACGACGTTCGTCGCCGTGTCGGGGCCCTTGTTTGACACGGTGATCGTGAACGTGATCGTGTCGCCGACCTTCGGCGTCGGATCGTTGACCACCTTCTCGACCGCAAGGTCGGCCTGCTTTGGCGTGACGGTGGAATCGTCGGTGTTGTTGCCGGGGGTCGGGTCGGGCGTCGTGCTCGTGGCGGTGGCCGTGTTGGTCTTGGGCAGCGCCGGGCCCGACGAAGGGGCAAGCACCTTTGCCACCATCGTGAGCGTGTTCGCGGTGCCGGAGGCCACGCTTCCCACCGTCCAGACGCCCGTGCCTGGAGCATAGCTGCCGGTGCTGGCGTTGTGGCTCACGTATTGGAGGCCGTCGGGCAGCAGGTCGTTCACAACGACGTTTTGGGCCGTGCTCGGGCCTTCGTTGTCGAGTGTGACGGTGAACGTAACGTTGTCGCCGACATTCGGAGTCGCATTATCAACCGTCTTCGAGACGACGAGATGGGCCTCCTGGGGATCGGTCGGCGTCTTCGCCGTATTGTTCCTGTCGTTCGGATCCCAGACGTCGCTCTTGGTGATCGTGACGGTGTTGAAGCCAACGCCCGAGGCGGTGGCTTGGACGGTGAGCAGGAGCGTCAGCGGGTTGGCGACGCCGTTCGTGGTCGGCACCGTCGGGATGCTCCACACCTTCGTCCCGGTATCGAAGGTGCCGGCAGATGGCGTCGCCGAAACGATCGTCACGTTTGTCGGCAGCGTGTCGGAGACCTCGACGTTCGTGGCGGCGGAGGTGCCGAGGTTGAAAAGGCTCACGGTGTAGGTGAACGTTTCGCCGACGTTCGGCTGCACGTTGCTCGTGGTCTTCTTGATGCCGAGATCGGCGTACTGCGGCGTCTCCGTGGCCGTGCCCGTGTTGTTGCCGGGGTTGGAGTCGGGCTCGGCCGACTTCGTCACCGTGGCCACGTTCGTCTGGGCCGCGGGGATCGTATTCACGGCCGGGGCGAGCACCTTCGCCTGGATCGTCAGCGTCTGCTTGTTCGCGGCTCCGACGGCCACGGTGCCCACGGTCCACAGGCCAGTCGCCTGGTTGAACGTGCCCTGGCTGGCCGTGGCCGAAAGCAGCTGCAGCCCCGTCGTCGGGAACTGGTCGGTCACCTCGACGAGATGGGCCGTGTTGGGACCGTTATTGGTGAGCGTGACGGTGAACGTGATCGTGTCGCCCACGTTCGGCGTCGGGTTGCTCACGGTCTTCACGACGGCGAGATCGGCCGTGTTGGCGGTGATCGTGGCCGCGCCGGTGGTGACGTAGTTGTTGAGCTGCCCCGCGATGGTCGAGCCTGAGCCCGTCCGCTCGAAGGCATTGGGGTTGTTGGGCGTGATCTGGCCCGGCGAGCCCGAGAGGCTCGACCACTTGATCTCGTTGGTGTTGGTGATCTTCTCGTTGGCGGCGAGCGGCCCGCCGAGCGTGCCCGTGACGGTGAGCGTGATCGTGCGGCCGGCCGGCAGTTTGGGCAGGTCGAAGCCGGTGCCGGTCGTCGCGAGCGTGTTGCCCGAGAGCGTGAAGTTGGCGGCCGTGACGAGGCCGGCCGAGTCGACGACGCTCGCGAGAGCGGGGCTCGTGATCTTGGCCGGGATCGGGTCGTTGAGTGTGACATTGAAGGCGTCGGTGTCGCTCGTGCCCGCCTGCTGGATCACAATCGTGTAGGTGACTGGGTCGCCGACGTTGCCACCGAAACCGCCGACGCTCGCCGACTTGGTCGTCAGGAGCTTGGGCTCGATCACCGTCACGGGTCCGCTCGACACGGTCGCCGACTTGTTTGCGCCGGCGTTCCAGGCGGCCTGCGCCTGGTTTACGAGATTCACGCCCCTGTTGTTCGAGTTGACGTTCAGCACGACCGTTTCGATCGTGAACGTGATCGTCTCGGCGGTGCTCGAGTCAGTGTCTGTGTTGACGATGTCCCCGAGGGTCCACGTGGCAGTGGTCGCCTGATTCTCGAGCAAGGGTGCCGAATTGAGCCCCGGCACCGTGAGCTTGCCCGGATCGTCGTTGACGGCCGAGACGACGCGGACAAACGCCATGCCCGGGCCCATCGTGTCGATGAGCTGTGCCGCCGGCGTGCGGCCCTGCGGAATCGTCATCGTGATCGTGTAGGTGGCCAGTTCGCCGATCACGGCCTGCGTGGCCGTATTTACGGCATTCACGATCGACGTGGTCACGAGCGACTTCGCCATCGTCGGAGTGGCGACCATGACGGTCGCCGAGCTCGACGTCTTGTAGTTGTTGAGCTGGCCCTGGCTCGTCGACTCGGAGCCCGTCCGCTCGTAGGCGTTCGGATTGTTGGGCGTGATCTGGCCCGGGTTGCCCGGCAGGCTCGTCCAGGTCTCGGTCACCGTATTGGTGATCGCCTGCCCGGCCGTGACGGTCGGGTCGAGCTTCGCGCGGAACGTGAGCGTGCTCGTCTGGCCCGGCGTGAGCTGCGTATAGGTCGCGGTGAAGGCATCACCGCCGGCGGCGGTGGCGAGCGTCGTGGGGGCGACTCCGGCAGTGTGGGCGAGCGAGCCCGCGACATACGTCACGCCCCCCGGCAGTGAGTCCTGCAGGCTCACGTTATGGGCCGTCGTTTGGCTCGCCGTCACCAGGATCGTGTAGGTGATCGTGTCGGAGGCCTGGGCTGTGGCAGCGCTGGCTGTCTTCGCGATCGTGAGCTTGGGCTCGATGACGGTGATGGGCCCGGACTTGGCGGCGGGCAGTTCGTCGTGGCCTGTCCAAGTGAACTTGGCGCTGTTCGTGAGCGTCTTGCCGGCCACGTTGCCCGACACGTTGAGCACGACGGCCTCGTAGCGGACAGTGATCCCATGCCGCTGCTGGTCGGTATTGGCATTCACGACGTCGCCGAGGCTGAACGTGACCGTCCGGCCGCTGTTCGTGACGACCGGCGTGGCGGAACCGGTGAACGTGACGCCCGGATCGACGACGGGCGTGCCCACCATCCGCACGAATGCGAGGCCCGTGGGCAGCGAATCGACGACCACCGCGCTCGGCGTCGTGCCCTGCGGCACATCGATCGAGAGTTCGAACGTGGCGATCTCGCCGATCACGCCCTGCGTGTTCGAATTGAACGAATCGACGATCGACGTGCCGACGAGCGTCTTTGTGACCTGCGGCGCCTGCACCGTCACCGTCGTGTTGTCGGAGAGGCCGGCCGGCGGCAGGAAGTTGGGTCCGCCCTCCTGCGAGGCGTAGTTCGTGAGCGTGGCCGTGTTGGTGATCACGTCGAGCGGGGCGACCGTCGGCAAGAGCTGCAGGTCGTAGGTGATGACGGCGATGTTGGCGCCAGTGTTGATCGTCACGCCGGCGGTCGTCTTGCCGGGGTCGAGCGAGCCGGTCGAGGCCGAGGGATCGACGAGCGTGATGCCGGTGCCGAAGAGATCGCCGGTAAACGGCAGCGCAGCGCCAGTGCCGTCGGTCACCTTGAGATTGAGCCCCGCGCCGCCCGTCGGGATCCGCATCTTCGCCGCGTCGAACACGTCTTTGAGCTTCACGTCGAAGGCGCCGTTCGGGCCGCTGCCCGTGTTTTCCACGATGATGCAGAACTTCACCAGGTCGTTGCCAAGCACGTTCGAGAGGTTCGAGTCGATCGGCGTCGTGGCCAGGCCGCCGGAGGTGATCGTGCCGGTGAAGGCGGCGCCGGGCTGGCCGGGCTGCGAGAACGTGACGCCGGCCGGGGCGACCGTCGTCGGCTTGAAGACGCCCGCGGCGTTGGTCGTCGAGACGACCCCCTTCGTGATGTCGAGCAGCGGCTCGGAGATCTTCACCTGGGCGAGCGCTGTGTTGCTCGTGAGCACGTTGCCCGTCTCGTTCCGCTCCGACTGCTCGGCCTGGTTCGTGAGCAGGAGGCCGTCGGCGAACGGACGGTTCGTGGCTGTCACGGTGAACAGGATGTCGGTGACGGCCGAACGGTCGAGACTGTCTTGGAATGTCCCGAAGTTCCAGGTGACGCTGTTGGCGGCGCTGTTCGACGACGTCGTTGGCGTGATCCCGGAGATGGCCGCGTAGGTGTCGGTCGGTCCCCACTTCCACTGCCCTGCCGCCGGCACGGCGGCGCTCGGGCTGCCGCCGGCAAACGTGAGGTTTTGCGCCGCGAAGATCGGCAGCGGCAGGAAGTCGGTGATCTGGTAGTCCTTGATGCTCGAAAACGGCAGCGAATAGGTGATCCGGAACGTGACGGCGTCGCCGGCCGTCACGACGGGCGTGCCCGAGGCGGGCACGCCGTTGATCGCGAAAACGCTCTTCGTCGCCGCGCCGCTGACGAGCGTGAAGGCCGTGGACGAGCCATCCGACACGGTGCTCGACGTGGGGGCGAGATTTGCAAAGGCGAGCACCGTGGCCGTGGTATCGACCTCGTTGGTCATCACGTCGCCCTGCACGACGTCGGCGCCGGGCCGGGGCGTGACGCGGTATTCGTCGAGGACACGGGCCCGAAACTTGATCGTGCCCGTCGTGCCGGGGTCGCCCGGCAGCGGATTCGGCGGCGTGGAGGGGGAGCCCGTGCCCGTATTTGCGATGCCGGCGCCCACGAGCTTGCCGCCGGTCGTGAGGCCGAGCGCCTGGAGTTGCGCGGAGACGTCGAAATCGACGTTCGTCGAGCCGTTGGGCTGCACGGCGACCGTGTAGTTCGCCCCGGCGAATGGCTGCGCCGTAAACGACTCCGCCTTCTGTGTGAATGTGAGCGTCGGCGTGAACGTGGCGTCGAACTGCTGGCCGTCGGAGAGGACGTCGGCGATGTCGAAGTTTTCGAGTGCGAAGTAGTCGCTTACCTGAAAGGTGAGCGTGTATTCGATCAGGTCGCCAGCCCGCGGTGAGTCGGGATTCGTGAGGTCCGCGACGCTCTTCTGGATCGCGACGGTGCGGGCCGTGAGCGTGTGCTGCGCGTTCGCGTCGTCGGGATCGCTCGTGATCGTCTGCGGGTTCGGGAAATTCGGGTTCGCGCTCGTCCAGGTGCCGGTCGCGTTGGCCACGTTCGTGGCGATCGCCGTGCCGCCTGTGCCCAGCGGGATCACGTCGATGCCGGCGGCATCATCCTGCGGCACGAAGTAGGTGAATGTCATCACCGCGTCGGTGTCGCTGCCGGTGCCGACGACCTTGTCGAACCGCCGGGAGAGCGTGCCGCCGGGGGTGGAGGTGCTCGGCGTGGCGACGGGCGTGATCGACGTCGAGCCGTTGCCCGTGACCGTGTTCACCGAGACGAACTGGATGTTGGTGGGCAACACGTCCGCGAGCAGCAGGTCATTCACCGTCTGACCGGGGGCGACCGCCATGCTCACGGTGTAGGTGTGCTTGAAGTTCGGACCGGTGGCCGTCTCGGATTCGGGCGCGCTCGAGGTCTTCTTGAGCCGGAAGAGCTGCGGCTCGACCGGGTCGGTGGTCGGCGTGCCGATCGTCGCCACGTTCACGGTGGGATTGCCAGACGCATCGGTCTGAAACTGGAAGCCGCCCGTGGCCGTGACGGGATACGAGGCATTCGGCTGGGCGAGCGGGCTGATCACACCGACGAAGTTGATCTCGGCGGCCGGCTGGTCGGGCCCGTAACTGCCGAAGGGGAGCTGGATGACGACGAGCTGGTCGCCGGGCTTACCGCTCACGATGAGCGAGGTGCCGTCGGGGTTTTTGGCGAAGGGATGCGTCGCCTTGCCCTGTGCGTTGAACGTGAGCACGGTCGGCGTGAGCGATAGGCCGTTGTAGGAAGCGCTCCCCGGCTTGAACGAGATGCCGTCGTTGGGCGCTGGCGGCGCGTCGCCCGTGGCGGGCATCACGATATTCACGAACGGACCGTAGCCGATGTCGGAGGAGACCGTCGCCGTGTTGTCGAACGTGACGGTGAGCGGGATCTCCTGGCCGATCAAGGCGCCGGTGCCGCCGCTCACCGTGGCCGTGGGGATCGCGGCGAGCGCCAGCCGGCGCTCGAGCCACTCAGCCTCGAGCTTCCTTCGCTGGACAACCTGCTTCCGCGCGGTGCGCCGGCCCCCGTGGATGGTTGCCTCACCTCGACTGAATCGCTTCGTTTGCAAAATCCGCATCTTTCCTCGCTTCGTCGCGATGACATCAATGCCGAGTGTTTTCGGCTGCACCGGCCTGCTGCGGGCCAGCAGATCTTCGCCAGCCCGCCCAGGCGGAAAAGGCCGCCGCACCGGAACCGTCGAAGGTACCACCTGGCAAAACGCCAGTCACGCGGTAGGACAGGCTTTAGCCTGTTACCCCGTGGCGTACGCCTCCGGCGTGCGAATAACAGGCTGAAGCCTGTCCTACGGGCCGCATGGTCAACGCAGTTTCACCCCCCTTCCAGGCGGCGGGCGGCGTTGGGAACGATCCTCATGCCCCCTGCCGGTTGTGCCGAAAAACGGGGTGGGAGCGGTCGTTCCCGGGATGACGGATCCCGGGCGTGGCCGTGTCCAGGGATTTCCACGGGGGCGATCGATGGCCGGCCGACGGGCGGGATACAGAGCGGGGCTCTTCGCGCTGGTCGCATGCGCCTGTGCCGGGGTGCCGGCGCGGGCCGACGAGACCTATGCGATCTTCGACGCCGTCTTCCTCCAGCGCGACATCGGCGTTGCCCAGCGGCCGCTGGTGACCGAGAGGATCAGCGGCGCACCGGCGATCCGCACCGACGACCTGACGTTTTCCACGCAGCCCGGCATGCGGCTCTTCTATGGCCGCAAGGGGGACTGCGCGCCCGGCTGGGAGGTGGGCTACCTCGGCGTCTGGGGCATGTTTGGCGAAGATGCCAACGTCAGCGCCGCAAACACGCTGCAGGCGCCGAATCCGCTCGGCCTGCAGCCGGGGGTCTTGAACGACGCGGGCGTGGCGCGGGCCACCTATCGCTCGTCGCTCAATTCGGCCGAGGCGAATGTCTTTTCGCGCTGGTGCGACGGCGGCTACGACCGCACCGCCGGCGAGCCCTGGCGGCGGTGCGACAACTACGACGGTGGCACGATCGATTGGCTGGCCGGCTTCCGTTGGGCCAGCCTCGACGAACAGGCGGCGCTCGCCTTCGCGCCGGCCCCGAATCCTGGCTCCGGTCTCTATGCCGTCGAGACCTCCTCAAACATCTTCGCGCCGCAGGTGGGCGCCCGCGCCCGCGCCGCCTGGGAACGGTGGGCCTTCGAGAGCTGGGCAAAGCTCGCCCTCGGCGGCACGGCGATGAGCCAATCGCAGGCGCCGATCATCAACTCGTTTGGAAAGGTCGGCGGACAGCCCGTCGTCGAACGGCCGGCGCTGTCGGCCGCCGAAGGGGGCGTGGGGTTCATCGGCGATTTGAACTTCACGCTCACCTACCGACTCACAGAAACCTGGGGACTGCGGATGGGCTACAACCTGATCTGGCTCTCGGGTGTGGCGCTTGCGCCCAATCAGTTCGACTTCAGCGCGCCGCCCGCCGGTGGCGGCGAACTGCACGGCGGCAGCAGCATCTGCCTCACCGGCGCGAGCCTCGGCCTCGAAGCCCGCTGGTAGGACAGGCGTCTCTGCCTGTCGTGCGTTGCCAGTTGGTTTAGACAGGCACGGAGGCCTGTCTTACGTCACGCTCAGGAGCTCGACGTCGAAGACGAGCGTCGAATTCGGCGGGATGTTGGTGGTGCCCGCGGCGCCGTAGGCCAGATTCGCCGGGATGATAAGTTGCCGGCGGCCGCCGACCTTCATCGTCGCCAGGCCCTCGTCCCAGCCTTTGATCACCTCGCCCTTGCCGAGCGTGAACTCGAACGGCTCGCGGCCGGGACGCCGCGAGCTGTCGAACTCGAAGCCGTTCAAGAGCCAGCCGGTGTAGTTCACGCGCAACTTCTTGTTCACCGCCGCGGCCGTTCCCGTGCCGACGGTCAGGTCTTGGTATTGCAGGCCCGTCGCCGTCGTCACGATGCCCGGGTTCGTCGTCGCAGCCGGGGCGGCAAGCTGGAAGTTGCCGGCGAGCGAACCGAGCGAGCCCGTCGGCACGCCCGCCGTTGAGACCGTCTTCACGCCGCTGGCGCCCTGAAAGCCCTGCGAGGCATAGAGCGTGTTGGCACGGCCGTCGCCGTCGGTGTCGATCGCAGCGGCGAAGACCGGCGAGTTGGCGCGGCCGAGCGATCCGAAGGCCTCGAACCGTGAGAGCCGTGCATTCGCCGCCGTGCCCACGCGGCCGTCATAGATTTCGGTAACGGGGCGGCCCATGTTGCCGTTGGTGACGATGATCTCGGGAATCGAGTCTGCATTCACGCGGGCCGCCGCCACGCCGATGCCGCCGCGGTTGCCAGCCGAGAACGGCTTGATTGTGTCGACCACCTTCGGCGTCGCAGGGCCGACGTCGTAGACCCGCACGACCGGCTTCGCAAGCATGCCGGAGCCGACGAACACCTCCGCCTTGCCATCCTGCTTGTCGGCATTGGTCACCGCGCCATTGGTAAACGTGCCCATGTCGGCTGCGGCCACGGTCGCCCCGCCCACATGGCCACCGCCGAACGGACGGATCGTGCGGAAGGGCGTGTTGGCGATCGGATCGGGGCCGGCGACACTGCGGAAGATCCGGACCTCGCCATTGCCGCTGGCCTTCGCCGCGATGAGGTCGTCGCGGCCGTCGCCATCGACGTCAGCCGCGGCCAGGTTCACGCCACCTCTCCAGCCGGCGCCGAACGGGGCCGTGTCAAAGGTCGTCAGCCGAGTGCCGTCGGTGTCGAAGAATTTGACGACGCCGGGCAGCCAGCGGCCCGGGGCGGCAGCAACTTCCTGCTTGCCGTCGCCGTTGAAGTCGCCCAGCACTGCCTGCACGCCGCCGTTGTAGGTTTCGTCGAAGGCGAAGAACGATTTCACGACCGCGCCCGTTGCGGGATCGACGAGCCGCACGGCCGATGTCGCCGACAGGCCAATGTGGTCGGTCACGGCGATGAGCTTCGGCGCGAATGTGTCGGTATCCGTCGCGGTGTTATTGGCGGTGTTTGCCTCGCCGGCGAGCGAGACGCTCGCCGTCGAGACGAGATCGCCGGTGGCGGTGGCGCCGACCGTGCTCACGACCGTAAACGTGGCCTTGCCACCGGCCGCGAGCGTGATCGGCGTGTTGAGATTGCCGGCGCCGATCACCGCGCCCGACGAGCCGCTCGAGTAGGCGGCCGTCCAGGTCGCCTGCGTGATCTGGCTGCCAAGCGCGGTCGTGACCGTGGCGTTGGTGGCGGTCGAGGTGCCGACGTTCGTCACCTCGACGGTGTAGGTCGTTTGCGTGCCCGGCATGTACCAGACATGGGCATCGCTGATCGCGATGCCGAGATCCGCCGCCATGAGCGCCCGCGATTCAAGCTGCTCGAGGCCCGTCACGCCGTGCCCGAGCGACTCCCACGCAGTGAGCCCCCTGCCCTTCCGCAGCACGCGCTGGCGGATGGACTTGCGAGACAGCTGGGATCGGCTGTTGGATCGGTTGTGATCGGGCTTGGCTGCCATGGGACGGCTCCGTGGATACGCCTGCTTCTACGGTCAGACCTACCCGGTGGTTCGACGGCCGTCAATTTTTCGGCAGAAAACCCCGCCTCACCCCCGGGGAGGGAATGGTTTTGCGGGCTGTAGGGCTACTTTTGGCGCTGGAAGGCGATTGGCTTGGCGTCGGCGGGGGCGCCGGCCAACGCAAAATCGAAGGCATCCGGGCCCTTCGAGACCACCTTCCCTGCCATCGTCCCGGCCTTCTCGCTCTGCAGAGCGATGGCGTCTGGAGCGGTCGCGATGTCGCCCGAGAGCAGCACCGGCGGCTTGCCGGACGGCATCGCCTTCCAGGTGAACTTCGAGTCTTCCGTGATCGTGAGGATCACCGCGTCTTTGCCGCTCGACGCCTTCCAGGTGCCGACGAGATCGGTCTCCGGCGCTCCTCCGGCGGCAGGGCCGCTCGTGCCCTCGGCGGGCGTCTTCGGGGTGGGCGCTGATTCCTCCTTGGGCGGCGTAAGTGCATCGAGGAGTCGCTTGGCCACGGCATCCCCCGGCTGCTTCGCCACGACCACCTTCAGCGCCTCGGTCGCCATGTCGGCATAGCCACCGACGAGGTAGTGGTAGGCCAGCACGAAGTGGCCGGCGGCGCTGTCGGGATTGGCCCGGCAATACTCTTCGAGCTTGCGAAGCTGCGTGGTGTAGGCATCGACCGAGCCGTAGAGGCCGCTCATGGTCGTCCAGTCCATGCCCGGCGCCGTGGCGAGCACGGCGTTGAGCGTGGCGGCGGCCTCGGGATACCGGCCGAGCGCGAAGAGCGCGAGCGCCCGCACCTCGTGGATCACCGTATCCTTTGGCGCGAGTTTCACCGCCTTGTCGCAGCCGGCTAGCGCCGCGGCATAGTCGCCGGCCTTGAACTTCGCGAGCGCCTCGTCGAACACCCGATCGGATGGAGACGGCGCCGGCGCGGCCTCGGCCGTGGCGGTTCCGCCATCGGCATCGGTGGAGTTCGTAAGGTCACCGTCGTTGGTGACGTAGTTGTTGACGACGACCGGCTGCGAATAGTCGTAGGGGCTCGATGCCACTACGGCCGACGGCATGCCGGAGTAGTAAGGATTCACATAGGCTCCGCCGGGGTAGCCCATCGCGCCGTAGCCGAACGAGCCGTACCCCAGCCCCCAGTTGCCGATCGTCGAGGCGAGGCCCCAGGTGGCGGCACCGAGTGCAAAGGGCGCCCACCAGCCGCCGCCGTAGCCGTAGTTGCCGCTCCAGCAGCCGTTGTACCAGCCGCCGTAGTGCGGGTTCACGTAGCCGTTGTTCCAGTTGTTGGCCCAGCCGCCGTGGTAGCCGCCGCCGTAGCCGGGGTAGCCCCAGTCGCCGCCATTCCAGTTGCCGCCCCAGGGGCGGTTGACGTTGATGTTGTTGAAGTTGTTGTTGTTGCCCCAGTTGCCGCTGCCGATGTTGCCGCTGCCGATCCCGAGATTGCCGCTGCCAATGTTGCCATCGCCGATCTCGGGGCGATTGATGCCGCCGATGCCGGGGCGGTTTGGAAGCCGCCCGGGCAGCGTGGTCGGCCGCTGAATATTTCCGAGCGTCGGCCGGTCACCGCCAAGGCCTGGCCTGTTTTGAATACTCGGCCGGGGAAATGCCGGCCTCGCTGTGGGCCGCGAAAGCCCCGGCGCAGGCCGTGAAAGCCCCGGCGCAGGCCGCGAAAGCCCCGGCGCAGGCCGCGAAAGCCCAGGTGCTGGTGCCGGCCGCGTGGCAATGCCGGTGCCAGGCTTCGGACCAGTGGGTCGCAGTGATCCCAGGCCCGGCCGCGGTGCCGGACGTGTCGATGCCGTCGGCAGCGAGGGCCGCGCCATGCCGGGCCGCGGCACGTTGCCAAGGCTCGGCCGCTGCGGGATGTTTGGCCGCTGCATGCCGGGGCGCGGGATATTCACATTCGGCCGCTGCACGGCAGGCCGCTGGATATTCATGTTTGGCCGTTGCATCGCCGGCCGCTGCACTTGTGGCCGCTGCATCTGCGGCCGCTGCACATTGGGCATGCTCGGCCGGGCCATCGCGCCAGCCGGTCGCGCGGCAGGCCGGGCCATGCCACCGGCCGGACGGGCCATGCCACCATGACCACCCCCATGTCCGAGGTTGGGCCGGGCGTGCGCAAGCTGCGGCATTGGCAGGACGATCGTGGCGATCGCGAAGACGATCGACAGGGCGTTGGGCCGCGACATTTACTTCTTCGCTCCTGGCATGGGGGGCTTGCGGGCGATCGTCACCTCGAAGTCGGGCTCTTCAGCGCCACCGACGATCCGATCGCTCGAGCGGACGACGAAGTGGTCGGCGTCCTTTACGGTGATCGTCATGGTGGCGGAGCCGGTCGTGCCGTCGGGCATCGTCGCCTCCGACTTCACCACCCAGCCATTCTCGATCGCGGTCCATTCTCCCTGGCTGAAGCCGCCGTCCGAGTCGAACGTCCACGACCGCAGCTGTCCGTTCACGGGATCCCAGCCGATCCGCTGCGTGGTCTTCGAGGCCGGAACGCCGGCCAGGGCGATGTGGTAATCGCCGAGAAGAAAGTTGCCGTCTTCGCTGCGGCGAAACGAGATCGTCGTGCGGCCCTCGGGGCTCTCATCGACCCAGTCGCCCTCGAGCCACGAGACACCCTGGAGCATCTCCTGCGGCGTGGGCATCGGGTTATCGGCAAACTCGCGATACGACGCGATCGGCCAGCGATCCCCCTGCTTCGACCGCACCGCCACATACCGCACCTGGGCGGCCGACGCGCCATCCTCGGCGGTGATCCGCCGCTCCCCCTCCTCGACGGCGATCGCATCGCCGATCGGGCGGACCGATGTCACCTGCATTTCGAGCGCCGACTTGGGGTATGTGGCGAAGAATCCCTTGAAGAGCTCGGTGATCGCCGCCTTGCCCGCGTGGGTCGTGCCGTTCTCATCGACGAGCTCGCCATCCTCGAGAAACATTCCACCAAGCGACGCGGCGTCGGCGGCATTGAAGGCCTTCACGGTTGCCTCCGATTCGCGCGCGATCGCCGCCTCGAGCGGCGAGAGCGCCGTGGCCTGGGCGAGGCAGGGAATCGCACCGGTGCCGGCGAATGCCAGGGCGGCGGCCGCGCTCCAAATCCAATGCGTCATTGCAGATGCGGGTCTCATAGATCACGTCCCTGGAGAGTTCAACGGCCTTGCAACGCAGCTGCGATGAGCGCTCGCTGCTTGTCGGTTCTTTCCGACAGGCGTTATTGTTCCGGAGCACGATTTCGAAAACAACAGCCTTACCCACAAGGAGGTAGCGTCGATGCCCGTTCCCACCAAGCAAGCTTTTTCCCTGTTCGAGGAGTTCAAGAACTTCGCGTTCAAGGGCAATGTCATCGATCTCGCCGTCGGCGTGATCATCGGCGGCGCCTTCGGCAAGATCGTGTCGAGCCTCGTCGACAACATCATCATGCCGACGGTGAGCGTGATCCTTCCCGGCGACGCCGGCTACAAGGATTGGGCGCTCAAGGTCGGCGAGAAGACGATCCCCTACGGCGCCTTCCTGGGCGACATCGTGAGCTTCCTGCTCCTGGCGGCGGCGCTCTTCGTGTTCATCGTGAAATTCCTCGGCTGGCTCATGAAGAACAAGGCCGCCGAAGTGGCTGCCCCCCCGGCGCCGACGAAGGACCAGGAACTCCTCATGGAAATCAGGGATCTGCTGAAGCAGCGCTAGCCACATCTTCGTTCGGCTGTCGGCTCGCATCGGCAACCGTGGAAGGTAGGCGGGCGGTGGCGTGCAAAAAGCGAGGGGGCCGGACGCTT
>Ga0315901_10006794_pt1 | contig 13649 bp, 8 predicted proteins | sample LakEriMetagenome_10_FD_203761 | JGI IMG/M metagenome (GOLD analysis project Ga0315901, IMG submission 203761) | Freshwater fungal communities from buoy surface, Lake Erie, Ohio, United States - Buoy 2 MA116 | ecosystem: Environmental > Aquatic > Freshwater > Lake | place: USA: Lake Erie, Ohio... | reverse complement strand
AAAGAAGCAACTCAAAGAGTGGATGATGTCCTCAAGCAAAACAACGCTGAGTCATTACCATCCGCAGACGGCTATTTACGCACATACATCGAGCTCTCCCGCGAGCTTAAGCTCATCAAATCGTAATTTTGCCAGCCCCCCAATATTTGAGTCCTCCCCGTGTCGCATCTCTACTGCGGAATAAAAACACGCAGCGGATGACGCGCCACCGGCACATAAGGCAGACGGCAATAGACATTCATGAGCTGACCTATTTGATCCGGAACGCAAGCCCGCTCCTCAACACTTAAACGTCTATCCTTATCAGGAACAATCAGCGACTTTGACTGACATTCCCACCGGCTATTAGAGGAAGCAATCGTCAGAATAGGGCCTAACCCAAAGCGATAATCCTGAGTCCTCAAGCTACACAGTGTCAGATGACTCGAGTCTTTTTCGGGAAGAGCAATTAGTGTCGGTGTGCAATACACGGCATCTGAAAAGGAATCTCGACATTGCTCTCGCAGAAAGGACGGCATTTGCAATGCAGTCTGTCCAATGGGTGAACTCACCCAAGTATTCACACCTTGAACATCAGAACGAACGAATTCGTATCGCCAATCCAATTCGGTTACAACGCATCGACTATCGACCTCTTGCAGAAACTCAATCGGATTTTTGGATGTCGCTTCAAAATGAGCACATACGAGTGTAGATGCCCGCTCGGGAGAGTCAGATGCGCTATAAATGAATAATCCACGCCCCGTCTTTGCATTATGCTGACAACTTAAAATTTGGGAATTCCCTGTTTGGCAAATCGGAACGCCGTCCCACAGAACGATAGGATCAGCGGGCCCCTCCAACGCTGATGAATAAAGCAGGCCAACAGGTGTTTGCGTGCAACTTTTCGCGAAAAATTTTTGAGCAATGCCCTTAAAACGTATCCCTGTCACCGAGTCACTCGTCGTTGCAAGCACCCCAAGACGACCACAGTCTTCTTTACTTAAACCTCGGCCGGCGTTGTTATCCGAAGCGCGCAAGATCAGATTTAAATCGTGATTAATCTCACCTGCAATCAAATCCGAAGCGGAAAGAGGACTGAAATGAATCAAAGATGCCCAAACACATCCTGCAGCAATTGAGGCTGTCTGAAATCTCATGAGGGGTTCTCCTTCTGTCGATCAGAATGACAGTTCAACGTGAGACACAAAAAAATTCAAAGTGAGAATTTTAAAAGATAAAAAGACTCTCAAAAAAAAACGCAACATTATTCAAACAGCAACGCCATCAAGGGAATGAAACACATCAACCATGACTAAGTCCTGATTCACGATCACGTGCATCTTCCAAAAAACGACAAACATCATCGTCGCTGACTTCATCAAAATGGGCATAAAACTCACCCACAGCAGCAAAAGAGCGAGGCACAAACAAACACACAACCTTGTCTGCAAAGCGGCTCATCATGCTCATACCTTCCGTTGATGAGACGGGAACCGCAACAACAACCTCAGCCGGCTGTTTGCGTCTGACCCACATCAAGGCAGCCCTCATGGTTGCACCCGTTGCAACACCATCATCTACCACAATCACTGTCTTATTCTTGAGAGTCGGAGGCTTAAGAATCTTCCGCCAACGAAAATCACGAAAACGAATGACCTCAAGACTTTTTTTGAACCACGTCTTTATTTGTTCAGCCGGAAGATTCATCACATCATCTTCAGGATAAAAATTTCCTTCCACGTCGGCAGCTCCCAGAGCAAACTCGGGAGCAAGGGGTGAGGACACCTTGCGAACGGGAGCCATTCCTAAAGGGCAGTGAAGCGCCTGTGCGATCGTCATGCCGATGGCAACAGCCCCCCGCGGAATAAACAGGACGACAACGTCAGAACTCTTGTATATTTTCAGTCGCTCAATCAAGAGCTGTGCTGCATGCTGCCGATCGTTGAAAATCATCTGCCTTCGCCCTCTCCATCTGGACTTTAGACGAAGAAAAACAATATTTCTCATCAACGACCGACATCATTCCGAACACATCAACATTCTTTATTAAAGGTGTCAGAGAAAAGGCGAAGAAATGGCGAAAAAAGAAAACAGCCATGCGTTCGACTCAATTCTCTCATGATTACTTGACACCTTCTTATACAAAAAAAACCGCCCTCGTCCGGGCGGCCCTTCAAAAAAAGGAAGATATGGGTGAAGTGGAGGTCATCTCATTGGCACTTCACGCCCTGCACACTGGGACCCCGACCGCTCTGCTTGAGACTGGAAAAGTCGATGGGCAAGGTCAGTGCACCCACTTTCAAACGCAACTGCTTTGAGTCAACTTCAACATTGGTAATGGACCCCAACGAAGTCGAAATCCCGTAGACCTTTGTACTGACGCCGTCCGCCTGGATGCGTTTGACATCCGACAATCCAAAACCACGCAGGAAATCAATATCAAAATCAATCGACCCCAACAGCGGCACATTCGCAACTTTGGCGGTGCATTTTAGAGGATTTTTCATCTGCACGGAGAGCAGAATATTTGAACTTGCTCCTCCCACCATAAACATGTCCGTGTTCGCAACCACTTGTCGAGTGGTATCATCCGCAGCTCCTTGGGGAATGAACTGACGGACCCTATTATAAATGTTGCTGAGTGAGCTTCCTTTCAACATGATACTAAAATTACGTCGCCAATCGAAATTCGGTTCAAGAACCACATCAGCAATGGCCTTAAAAGCTGTTGCTGGAGTCAAATTTGGAGGTGGTTGAACATGTCCAACCTGGAAAAACTGCAAGGGAATATCTTCAATGCGCTCCTTGTCAGTCACAATCGACATTCGTGCAGGCTTCGACAGATCAATCTGTAGAACCCGGCTCAAATTGCCTCCTTTGGAATCTGCGATAGACAAGCCCGACATTGAAACAAGCTGCTTGTCCACAAATTTAGCAACGACTTTCTGCGATCCAATGAGCCTCAATCCATTAAAAATGGCGACAGCATTATTCGCAGCATTCACAAGAACGATCGTATTATCGACCTTCTCAAGTTTCTGCCAAGGAATCTTACTGATAAAAGTCAAAAGTGAATTCGCCCCAAAGGTCGAAAACAACTGTTGTACCGTTGCCCTGTCGAAATCAGCCCGAGATAAGGAAATTGACGTCAAACTGTTCAGCACTTCGCTGAAGACATCGACTCCTGCGCGCCAATTCTCCAATGGAGTGCTGTTGTCTGCAATGAGGTCGCACTTCTGTAGGGCAAACTTCGCACACCACTTGCTATAGCTGATAGAAGGGCGGGCACCAATCGCATCAACATCAGACTCTGTCGAGGGTTGCACACCGCACGATGAAAGAGTGTAGCTCAAAGCAACTGCTCCCAACGACAACGAGACGAGATTCAATCGCAGAGCTGATGTTTTCATAAAAAAAACCTCACGTGGCGAACATGATCGAGATGGATGAGCCTCATCCTCAGCCGGGGAAGCAGACTCCCTGCCAACCAAACCCAGCCTACCGACAGGTTGGGTGCCTTGGTTAAGCATCAAATACTACAGAAAAAATCCGGAATTTGGAAATTATGGTGGGGTCTGCGACGAAGTTTCGTTTCGTCGAATTTAAAAACAATGTCGAAAAACTGAACAGTCCAACACGTGCAACAGCAAACCAAGATTTCTTGAACGTCTCTTTAAACTTAATCCCATCAGAATTAAACAGACTCTCGAATCACGCAACTTTTTCAAGATTTGCCAATGGTGCCGGCTGTCCCGTACACGACGCGTCTCCGCCCCCTTCACTCAAAGGCCCGCGGTCACAGTCAGAAGAGACGACGTTGCGCGCACGAAATTCTGCGAATACTTCAGAGCTCAGCGCATCGCTTGGAATCAAATGCATTTGAACAGACTTATCCTGCCCCTTAAACAACACTTGGCCAATCTCAAGAACTCTCGAATTCAGCGTGGTGATTCCCTTCACAAACTCATCGCTCATAATGATGTTGCTCCCCGGTAGCTCGTGGGTGAGCTTTTCCATGCGATGAAGCAAATCAATTCCTGCCGACTGGCTGTCAAATGACTTCTGGACAGTTTCACCCTGCGCAGTGGTCACTTTGATCTCGTGAATTTGCAGGATGGTATCTGGAATATAATGGAGAGCGATTCCGCACTCCAAAGCCTTTCCAGACATGCCCGACAAGCTTCTCAGCGCAACACGAAACTCACGCGCGGAAGACATGGCGGCCATAAATGGATCTTGATGATCTGAAAACGCTCCAAAGTGTGCAAATGCAGAATCTCCGGCATGTGATTCCCTGATGCCACCGTGGCGTATGACCGCTTCTGTAAACAATCGCAAGACTTGAGCGCGTAATGAACGATCAAAATATTCCTCGTTATGCAAAGCACCTGAATTGATAATGTCGAAGGCAATTCCGACAATCGGCCGACGGCAAGGAAAAACGAGTTTACCTTCACGCAAAGAATGTACCAATTGAGGTGGTACCCATTTTTCAAGTTCAAACATCAAATGGCGTTCACGCTCATGTGAACTCTCAAGTTGACGTTGCATCGTTTGAAATTCATTGTTTGACTTTGCAAGCTCAGCAATCTTTCGTTCAAGCTCTGCAACTGCCAGCTTTCTCTCCAGTTCCGAACGATAGAGAGACGCAGCAGATTCAAGACGAGCACACAAGTCGTCGGTGTCCCAAGGTTTGGTGATGTAATCAAAAACCCGTGCACGACGAATCAGCTGAATAGTCGTTTGCTCGGCGGTTTGCCCGGTCACAACAATACGCACCGCCTCGGGGACAAGTTGCACAGCCAGCTCAAGAAACTCAAGTCCACTCATCATGGGCATTCGTTGATCAGACATGATGATCCAAGGCTTGAGCTGCCGAAGCTCCTTAAGCGCAGCAACAGCATTATCGAACAAATGAACAACCCAGCCTTCAGGCAGAGATGCTTCAAACACGGTCAGGTTGTGTGGCTCATCGTCCACATAAACAATCACGGGTTTCATGCGGCCTCCCTTTGTGGTTGAGCCGGAAAATGAAGAATCATCGTTGTACCCACTCCCGGCTTGGACACCACTTCAACTTTTCCACCACGCTTAGAAACTTCGGAATTCACAATGTACAGGCCCAAGCCGGTCCCTTGACCAACTGGCTTTGTCGTAAAAAAAGGATCAAAAATCTGTGCACGCACATGTTCAGGAATACCCGGCCCGTTATCAGAGACACTGAGTACCCAGCGCGTCTCATTGGTAGCAACCATGCAGGCCGAAATATTAATTTTTCGCTCACCCTCATTGGTTGCCATGGCATCGCAGGCATTATCTATCAAATTTGACAGCACCTGCGTCACGCAGACCTTATCAAATTCAACCGTAAAGTTTTCAGGAATATCTAATACAACAGTGACCTTATTTTTAATCTTTGGGTGCAGCATTGATAAAACATTTTCCACGGTGGGACGCAATTCGTCCCGGATAGTCGTTCCGTTCGCCGAGGAATAGGTTTTGAGGTTGATAATAATCTGATTGGTCAGCTGCAGACCATCTTGCATAACGCCCAATAATCTTTGTGCCTTTGAACGATCCTCGGCTGTTATTGTCTCTTTCTTTAAAAAATTTGAGAGCGGAGCGAGAGAACCTCGCACGTAGTTAAGCGAATTATTGATCTCGTGTGCAATGCCTGCAGACAGAGTACCAAGAGAAGCTAGCTTTGCAGATGCTACAATTTCTCCCTGCGCAGACTTCAACTCATCCAGAGCCTTTGCCAAGGATTCTGTCTTTGCCGCAACCTCCTTTTCCAAATTCAATCGCAAATAGTCTCGTTCATCATAAGTCTGACGAACAGTTTGCTCGAGAGACACCGCCGCAAAGAACAGAATTCCAAGCATTCCAAGAGAAAATATGGGTGGGCCATTGTGCAGCCCCAAAATAAATAAAATATCGTTCATCGATGCGATAACAAAAAATGAAATTTCAAAGAGCTTTACGAGTGTATGCGACAACTTTTCGCCGGATTGGTAGAATTTCCAAATATTGTGAAATGCATTCACAAAGATCAGCGGAACAACCAAAAATGGCAGCGAAGTACCGAGCTGTGCAACATCTCCATTAGGAGCCAAAAGAATCATGACGATTGAGACTGTTGTTGTAGAAATAAAGGCCCAAAGAAGCCTTTTATGAACAAGCATTTGTTCATGCAAAAACCAAAAAATACCCGATGCTCCAATCCATAGGCTGACGTCGGCTAATCTATGAAGCTCGAGCATGGATCCCTTCATTCCAAAAAACTGCGCCGTGCTGCATATGAAGTAAAAAGGCAACGCAAATGTGGCCAACGCAAAGGATGCCAGCATCCGGCCTGAAACCTTCTTCCACGAGACGATGCAAGCAAATGCACCTAAGACAAGGAGCATTCCTCCGACCAAAGCATGCACTCCCACGGCGAGAAAGTTGAAGGTGTCACTCGGTGCGCTCACTTTGGGCATTGAACTGATTCTTGCAAAGTACTGAGTATAAGAAGTCACTTCCCAGCGAAGCTCATGGCCATTAGAAAAGGTTCGACATGGGACTTGCGGCTTTCCATAAAAACTTTCGACGCTTTGAAAAGTTGGATCACCAAAACGCCCAACCAACTTTCCATCAATATAAAATTCTTGAGCTCCCTGTATCACGGCTGGAAAGTGAACCGACAAATTTGGATTTTCTGCGCATTGACGAGGGATTTCTGTGCTTGTGGCTGAAAAATGTGGAGAACCATTCGCGATTGCCCACTTCTTTGGACCGCCCCAATCAGACATCTCCTGCTCTGGTAACGCCGGTACACCAAGCATGCCGGAAATTGCCAGCAATATGGACGTCGCAAACGATGACATCAGGATCTCCATTGCACAACTCTACGTCTAACTGGCCAAACTGATGGACGTGAGATGAGAGGGCCTGGCTCCTGAAGTTGCAGACGTTGAAACTTCTTCGAATTTAAAATCTGCCGCCTTCATTGCTTTTTCAAATTGAAAAATAACCAAATCCAGATCCGACTGCGTGTGTGGTGCCATCACCGTGAAACGGAAGCGGCTGGCGTTGCGACTGACTGCAGGGTAAACAATCGGAACCACATAGATCCCCGAGTTCAGAAGAACTTCGTTCATGATTCCCAATTTTTTCTCGTTCCCTATAACCACTGGAATGACCGCCGAGGGATGGTCAGGAGCAATAGGAGCTCCGAGGGAACGCATGCCGTTCACAAAGTAACGAATGTTTTCCTGCAGTCTTGAAAGCAAAGTCTTATCACGCTGAAAAATATCGAGAGCCTTCAGACATGCCGCAGCTGTCGAAGGAGGTATGGAGACAGAGAAAATCTGGGAACGGGCAACGAGATCGAGAAGATCACAAACTTCCTGATCGGCCGCAACAAAACCGCCGATGCCCCCACAGATCTTTGAAAAGGTTCCCATGATGACGTCGACTTTATCGCCGCCGGTCAGGCTCTCCCACAGACCCAGGCCGTGCTCTCCCACAACCCCAAACGAGTGCGCCTCATCAAGGTAAGTGCGGGCGTTATATTGCCGTGCCAGTTGGACGATGTCTTCTAGTTTTGCAACGTCCCCATCCATCGAGAAAACTCCCTCGGTAATGATCAATGCACCCCGATGTTTTCCGCGATGTTCTACCAACAAATTTTCCAAATGCTTGAGATCGTTGTGACGGAATAATCGCGAGGTCGCACGTGACATACGCAACGCATCCTGGATCGACGCGTGAGATAGGAAGTCCGACAAGATGAGATCACCGGAATTCGCAAGCGCCGAGATAGCCCCCACGTTTGCTGCATATCCAGAATTAAAAAGGACCGCATTATCTTTGCGGAACATATGTGCCAGCGTATCACAAAGTTCAACATGAACAGCCGAACGCCCTGTCGTCACAGGCGAGCCTGTCGATCCAAAGCCATATTCATCCAATGCCTTTTTTGCCGCTTGAATGACATCAGGATGAGCAGCCAGACCTAAATAGTCGTTGGAGCCCATGACAATAAAGCTGGAGCGATTCGTGCGGCGTGTCGTCTGCAAAGTCACACGCGGACCCATCGATGGCTTACGGAGTGTCTCGTAGGCATACTGAGGCAACTTGCGCCATTCTCGACGAAAGACTGAGATCTTGCGTGCGCGAGCAAACAAGTCAACGTTGTCCTCGTCACTTTGCATAAAGTCAGCCAACGAAAATTTTTCCGGGTTGAGTTCAACGTTGCTTGATGGTCCATCGGCAATCAAACTCTCAGCCAGTTGAAAGCCAAGAGCACCTTCAATAGGAATCTCACTATCTACAGCTGACAGAGCAATGACTGTCGCTCCGGTCTCTTCATTCACTGTGACACGACGAATACTCATTCGACCAACAACGTGCTCGCGGTCGTCCCACATCAATTTTGCATAGGGAATAACCGTTTCAACGGCCAGCTCTTCGACATCGTCGAGAGGCTCAAGGGAGCCAACAAGCAAACCGCTCGCAGAAACGTTGCTGACCTTGAATCTATGTTTTTGACCCGTGCAGGTCTCAATGAGAATCGAAAGCGTGGAATCTTCTCTCACATCGTATCGCTTATTTCTGACGACGGGCCTACTCATGATAACAACCTCCCGGCAGTTTCTTGCACAGGAAGCTTTCGGATCTTGTCGAGAGACCTTTATTGGGTGCTGGGTTTGGAATGACACTGCAGAATATGCATGGAAAATTAATTCTCTTATACCATTAAATTTTCTCCGACGTTTCATTTTCATCAATAACTTGCTGAATGTGATCGTCGAGGTTTAATTGTGGCGGGAGCCAAATACGCTTTTGGTTCAGGTAGTATTCAGGAAACTGTTCCAAATTTATTATTTTTGCATACTCAATATTCTTTGATGCGAATTCTTCTGCTTCCTTGGATGAAAGGCATGATTCAAAAAAGGTCATATCTAACCCCGAATCCTTCGCAACCTGAATAGCCGAGGCTCGCGGGTCGTTACCCTCTATCACCTTACCCGTGCTGTCATACTGCACTGGACTGATATATGCGTTATTCATAAAATCTTTTAGTTTCTTTTCATCACCGCTCTTTTGTGCACAAAATGTACCCCGAACCAGATAGTCGCTTGAGCCGTCTTTTTTATTTGGGACAATGACTTGAATCATTTGAATTTTATCCATGTTTTTTTCAACAATCCTGTTGAATTTATTAATCATATATCGACATGTGCTGCAGTGATAATCTGAGATAAAAATGAGTTGATTTTTATTGCCCTTACCAGTCTTGAAAGACGTCGATGGCACGGAAACTTTAAGCTTTGGACCACAAGGAAGTGGGATATTTATTTTTAAACGCTGTTCTTTTTGTAAAACGCTCAGACTACTTTGTAAAAATGAGCTCTGCCTCTGTTGTTCAAGATGCCGACGCAACATGACTGAAACGCGGTCATACGATACGTTTGGAAAACTATTTTTATTTTCATCAAAGAACTTTCGCACATCCTCTTCTTTAACCGAATCACCCATTAAGTCTTTGAGAGGTGGAAGTTGTGGAAAGTCGCTCGGCCGACCAGCAGCCACTGCAGCCATGCGACGCACAGCGGCTTCATCAACGATTTCGCTTATTCGGCGGTAGTGTTCGGAATTTGCTGTCAGCAGTGCATTTTGCAGGTCCATGGGCAAATTATCACTTGAAATCTCTTTGCCATCGAGCGTCCCAAGCCGCACAGGAGTTGTGTCTTTCGATAGAAAGCAACCAGAATGCGAAGGTTTTTTTTCAGAGGTCTGAACTCGCGATGAGATCCAATAGGAACCAATACCTGCGACAATGCCAATGGCAGCAGTCAATAAACTTTTGTAGGGAACCTTAAGATCCATATTTTCACTCCTTGAAGCTTTAATCAGCAGCGAATTAACAATCTTATTATTAATTGGCAGGCATTGAACACGTGAATTTATAGCAGACTTAAACTCACCAATCATAACTCAAGAGAAGCATATCCTTCCATTTTTGGTCAACACGTTGATTACGCTATTTCTGACGTTTTCTCTGAGCTCTGGGTGCTACGAACAGCGCGCTGGACTGAGCACGGGAACTTGACAAGCGCATTTTTGTCAATTTCTTTTAAAAAAAAGCTCGTAATTTTAGATAAATAAAGAATTCACGCCCACTGTCCAAGGAACCTCCTTTAGTTTTTGCCCATATACCCGAAGTTACAGACGGGAAGGGGAGACTCATGTCTGAACTCATCGTTCAAAAAATGAACAATCGACGTTCATATGGATTAGTGATGAGTTCGCTGATCGCTCTCAGCGTTTTTGCAATCAGCTGCACGCGCATCGCCACAGTTGAATACGACGAGCAGATGCTCAGAGAGTACCTCATTGAAAGGAAGAAACTAAGGGACCGCGCCAACGAACCTCTTGTTATCTCTGAAATCGAGCCTCAGGTATCAAACGAGGATTCCCCTCTTGGAGTTGCCTTTGAAATCAGAAAAACAATCCGCCAAGAAAACTCCTCCTGTGATGACGGTCGGTTGTCTTATTCCTCGGAACCAAAGGATATTTTGCCAGACGTTGATGGGGTCGTCTTTTCTGGTTCGTGGCCCTTTTGCATAGCGACTATCACCCCCCTACCGAATGCTCATGGCGAAGCCACGGTCACTTTCACGTACATCGACGGAGAGCTCAAAGCATCGCGGCCTTTTTCGCTCACGATTCGCTCTAAGAATGATGAACCTGAGCTGACAAGCAGCTCCGTTAAGTCGGTGGTTGTTGATGAAGACAAGCTATCGGTGATTGCTCTTTCTTCTGCGGCTGATGCCGATGTACTCAGCGATGGTCAAAAGCTCTCTTATGTGATGGTTAAAGAACCATCGCACGGAATTTTGGGAGAGCTCCCGGATCCCACCCAAGGGGGAACAGTCGCCTTTACCCCAGATGCTGAATTTTCTGGGACTGACCTGTTTTCATATATGATCTGCGACGATTATGGCTCTCAAAATGCATGTTCTTCATTAATTTCTGTTTCCATTCTCGTTCTGCCTGTGAATGATCCACCTGTCATCAGTAGCATTCCCTCACAAGCAACAAATGTCGATTCGAAAGCATCCGGGATTTCTTTCACGGTCACCGATGTAGACGGGCCTTCTCAAATCTGCAGCAGCACTTTTTTGTCTTACACAAGCTCGAATAAAGCGTTGGTGTTTGATTCAGGGGCAGTCTCATGGGGAGGAACCTGGCCCAACTGCACTCTAGAGATCACTCCCAACCTTCAAACAACTGGTCTATCGGTGATTGGAATCAAGGCATCAGATGGAACAAACGTGGGTGCCGAGCAATCATTTCCGCTGACCGTTCATCCTTTGCCTCCTGTGATGAGCTATCAAAATGCGTCTGGCACCTTGGGCTCCGTGGGAACCGTACTGAGCGTTACACCCTCATCGCTCGATGATCGAGGTGCAAGCATTACAAATTGTTCAGCGTCACCAGCATTGCCCTCGTGGGCAACGATCGCTCAGTCCACATGTGTCATTTCAGGAACACCAACAGCAACGCTAATACCCACCGAATACACAATTGTTGCAACCAACAGCGTTGGAACGGGAACAACAAAGGTCACGCTCACCGTAAATCCCGGAGTACCGGTGATCAGTTATCAATCTTCATCGGGCGTAACAGGAAGCGTTGGAACAGCCATGACTGTGGCTCCAACGACGCTCAACAATCAAGGCGCTTCGGTGACGGGCTGTGTGATAACTCCAGCGCTCCCTGCTGGAGTTTCTTTGAATGACACTTCGTGTGAAATCTCTGGCATCCCCTCAGCCACATCTGCAGCAACAGAATACACAGTCAGCGCAGCCAATAGCGCAGGAACGGCAACAACAAAGGTCACGCTCACGATCAATGCAGGGCTACCAATAATTAGTTATATTGATGCGACAGGCACAACAGGTTCTGTGGGAACACCGATGACTGTGGCTCCAACGACGCTCAACAATCAAGGCGCTTCGGTGACGGGCTGTGCGATAACTCCAGCGCTCCCTGCTGGACTTTCATTGAATGCCACTTCGTGTGAGATCACCGGCACACCGTCAGCCACAGCACCAGCAACAGAATACACAGTCAGTGCAACCAACAGTGTCGGATCTGGATCTGCGACGGTCACACTCATAGTTAATGCTGGGCTACCAGTCCTCAGTTACGAGGATGCAACAGGCACAACGGGCTCTGTTGGAACACCGATGAGTGTGGCTCCAACAACTCTCAATAATCAGGGCGCTACGATTACGGGCTGTGTGATATCTCCGGCACTCCCTGCTGAACTTTTGTTGGATGCCACATCGTGTGTGATCTCCGGCACACCGTCATCCACAGCAACAGCGACTGAATACACAGTCAGTGCAACCAACAGTGTCGGATCTGGAACTGCGACGGTTACACTCATAGTTAATGCTGGGCCACCAGTCCTCAGTTACCTTGATTCAACGGGCACAATAGGCTCTGTTGGAACTGCGATGACAGTGGCTCCAACAACACTCAATAATCAAGGCGCTGCGATCACAGAGTGCACAATAACTCCTACGCTCTCAGCAGGACTTTCGATTGATCCCACATCGTGCGCAATCACCGGCACACCGTCATCCACAGCACCAGCAACCGAATATACAGTCAGTGCAAGCAACAGCGCAGGAACAGGTTCAACAAAAGTGACACTCATAGTCAATGCTGGACCACCAGCCCTCAGTTACCTTGATTCAACGGGCACAACAGGCTCTGTTGGTACTCCGATGACAGTGGCACCAACGACTCTCAACAATCAAGGCGCTGCGATCACAGAGTGTACAATATCTCCTACGCTCTCAGCAGGACTTTCGATTGATCCCACATCGTGCGCAATCACCGGCACACCGTCATCTGCAGCACCGGCGACAGAGTACACAGTCAGCGCAGTCAACAGTACAGGAACTGGAACGACGAAGGTCACACTCACAGTTAATGCTGGTCTTCCAATCCTTAGCTATCTTGATGCAACTGGCACAACAGGCTCTGTTGGAACACCGATGAGTGTGGCTCCAACGACACTGAACAATCAAGGCGCTGAGATAGACGCCTGCAGTTCGATCACGGCACTGCCAAGTGGACTCTCGATTCATCCGACAACCTGCGTTATTTCGGGAACACCGACGTCAACTTTATCGCCAACCGAATTTACAATTCTCGTTACAAACAATACTGGCACAGGAACTGCGCAAGTGACGCTCACGGTGAATCCAGGAGCACCAGTGATTAGTTATCAATCTTCTTTGGGCACAACAGGTTCTGTGGGAACAGAGATGACTGTGGCTCCATCAACTCTGGACAATCGAGGCGCTGCGATCACAGTCTGTGTGATATCTCCTGCGCTCCCTGCTGGACTTTCGATTGATGACACATCTTGCGTGATCTCCGGCACACCGGCTTCTGTTTCACCAGCAATTGAATACACAGTCACTGCAACTAATATCGCAGGAACGTCAAGCGCAACACTCTCTCTTATCATCGCTGGTGGCTTGCCAATCATTAGTTATCAATCTTCATCCGGCACAACAGGAAGCGTTGGAACAGCGATGAATGTGGCTCCATCAACAATCAATAATCAAGGCGCTGCGATCACAGAGTGCACAATAGCT
>Ga0315901_10006792_pt1 | contig 13650 bp, 23 predicted proteins | sample LakEriMetagenome_10_FD_203761 | JGI IMG/M metagenome (GOLD analysis project Ga0315901, IMG submission 203761) | Freshwater fungal communities from buoy surface, Lake Erie, Ohio, United States - Buoy 2 MA116 | ecosystem: Environmental > Aquatic > Freshwater > Lake | place: USA: Lake Erie, Ohio... | reverse complement strand
GGACTGGAAAACAGCCCTCTGGAGCCAGTTGGATAGTAAGCAACGATCAGCAATTAAAAAATTCGCTCAAGGATAATCATGGAATACGACAATACTAATCGCGGTACTTTAGGTAAGAACGCTAACAAGAAGTCTGACAGTCATCCTGACTACTCTGGTCAGTTGAATATTGACGGTACGGATTACTGGCTCTCAGGCTGGCTTAAAGAGTCTAAGAAGGACGGTACTAAGTTCTTTAGCCTAGCGGTTAAACCCAAGGACTCTAAGCCTAGCAAGGCTCGTCAGAAGCCTGTAGATGACTTTAGAGATGATGATCTGGCAGATGCGCCATTTTGACGGAGGAACCATGAAATACCTATTTGCCTTTTGGTTAGCGATTACCGCACCTATGGTCTACGCTACCTGCACAACTCATAGCTATACCTATAATGGTCAGTATGTGACTTGTACAACTTGCTGTTTCGGCGGTTCATGTAATACGAACTGCTATTGATTAACGGACGAAAGCTAACGAGCTACCGGATAGCACCACCGGGCGAGAGAGAGCGTTAGTGAGTAGTCCACCCTAATGAAAGAAAGCGGATGCCAGCTTTTCGATTAACAAATCGTCAAGGATAGAACTGGTGTAGCGAGTATTTCACCCGCCTAGCTGGTAGTGGCGGCAGTAACTCCAGCAGCATATGCAATGCCTCCTTTACGTTTCGCTCCCTTGCATTGTGAGTATGCCGACTAACCGCCGTAAGCGGTCAACTAACCGAGGAACCAATGAAACTACTAGACTTTCTTAAATTGCAATTCGACATTAAGAATGATCGTCAACTAGCCCTAGCACTAGGTGTACAAGCACCAGCTATCAGCAAGATTCGTAACGGTCATTCATCCATCACGGCTGACTTTATCCTGAAGGTACATGAGACTTTCGAGATTCCAGTTAAGGACATTAAGGCACTCATATGAGCTACGAACAGACAGAGCTACTGGTAGTCCGTTGGGGTGAAGCCAGAGGAATCATCCAGAACTCAGACAGCAAGACGCAGCTTCTCAAGGCTTTTAGCGAGATGGGAGAACTAGCAGATGCGATTACCAAACGAGACCGTGATGCAGTTATCGATGGACTTGGCGACGTTCTTGTATGTCTCACTATGGTTGCTGCTATTGAAGATGTCGATCTGAAACAATGCTTTGCTTCAGCCTATGAGGAGATCAAGGATCGAAAGGGATTCTTGAACAAGGAAGGAGTTTTCGTCAAAGATGCCTGAAGAATTTAAGAAGGTCTTAGAGATGATTAATAGCTGGTGGGCTAAGTCTATGGTTGCCATCATCCTATGTGTCATTGGTTACAACATAGGAGCCATTCAGACTGAGATTAGGATAGCGTCAGATTGTAAGTTTGCTAACGCTTTTAGAGTAGATATTCAGGCATTTAGTTGCCAGAGAAAACTATGAAGGATTACATTATCCGCATAGCGCGGGAGGTTGGTCTTCCTCCTGCTGCGTATACTGACTACGGGAATCATATTGGTAGGTTAGAAACTCTTATAAGGTTTTTTATGGCAAAGGAACGAGAAGCCTGTGCCATTCTGTGTGACGAATTGGCTGACGAGGCTGCTAAAGACCAAGATTTTTTTAGAGCTTGCGTGGCTCAAGATTGCGCTGAAGCTATCCAAGAAAGGGGAGAACAATGGGCAGACCTAGAAAGAATCCAGACGATCCTAAATGGAACAAAGAAACCGAGGTGAAGCAGCCTAGAGACTATGACTGGAACCTGTTCTTTGCAGCCGCTTTAGGCGGTTTAATTGCTAAGGGTGGTATGTCCTATGACCAGCTAATAAAAACGGCTTCTAGCATCGCTACAGAGGCTCAGGACTCACTTTCTTAGGGCTTCGTATTGCCTGATACATTGGTTGAGGTCTGCTTGGATTCTTGCGGCTTCGGTAGCGTACCAGACAAGAAATTCTGCATCTCCCCTAGCCAGTTCTTTTCCTGAGGCTCCAGAGCAAGATTTGGAGGAATTGGGCAAGGAACCTGCTTCGGAGGTGCGGGTCGGACGGTGCTGCAAGCTGTTGTTAAGAGCAGTAGCCCTAGCATTAAGATTCCTGATTTCAACATCCTTCTCTCTCCTTAGCTGGTCTGCATTAGCCTGTAGCTCTTGTTCCTTCTTCCTAGCTTCTTCCTGAGCCTTAGCGTACTCCGCATATTGAGCCGCTTTCTCTTTATCCCACAAGTTCTGAACCTTCGCCTGACCATGTTCGGAACCCTGAAAATATCCTGCACCTGCCGCTGCGATAACGGCAACAAGGGAACCGAGTAGAAAGTAAGGATTCATTTGGGAGGCACTTTAGTACCGTCTAGCTTCTTATGGACTTTGACCTCACGACAGACCTGAACCTCTTTACCCTTACGATCCTTCTCTGCGTGACAGACCTTCTTAGTCTCGGCTGCATGAATCTGGAACACTAAGACAGCACTTAGCAAAACAGTAACAGCCATGCGTAGATAGATAAACATTAGTTGATCTCCGGGTGAGGTGGTTGAGCAGGTTTGTCTTTAACGCTAACCACAGGGTCTATAGAAGGCTCTACACGGGCTTGTATAGGGCTAGGAGGAGGAACTTCTCTCATCGGCTCAGGAGGCTTTGCAGCCTGTTTGCCAGCATCGCTAAAGTTCTTCATCGTATTCTGCACAGCATCTAGGGCTTGCTGGTTAGAACCATTCAGCATGATGCCTGACAGGATTCCACAGAGAAACGACGCTACAGGGATGATGACTTCAAAGAACTTCTGGTCAATCGGACTAATGGCTTTAAGTGGCTGCTGGACGAATATGACTGAGTACAGGATAGTAAAAATAATCCCCATTAGCGTGAACGTCAGACAAAGCCCAATGATGAACTTTAGTCGAACCATCAATTCCTCTGAGGAGTATTTCTCGTTCCAAAGTTTATTTAGAACATCCATTTTCCTGCTCCTTCTTCTCTAGCTGCTCTTGTATCTTTCTCTGGTCTGCAAAAACGTGTTCAGGACAGGTTTGTGAGACTTCGCAATAGGGCTTTTTGCATTCTGGCGTATCCCAATTATTAGGATTTTGGCAAGTGTAACGAAACTTATCTTCGCAACCACTAAGCCAAACGAGAGCCAGAATCAAACATATTGAGCGCAATTTCATAATGATGTTTCCTATCCTCATAGCCTATATAACCGCCATTAATAGCGCGAGTTAAGCCCTTAAAATCATCTGCATCGACGAATCGATTTAGCTTGTTCTCACTCCAAAACCAGCAAGCACTCTGACAGGCTCCTTCGAATGTTTCCAAATAGTCAACGGCTTGCTCAGGGGTAATCTCTAGGGAAGCTGCAAACCAAAAGTAGTTATTTTTGCCCGTTAGCTGCAAAATTCCTCGACCACGGAACTTAAAGCCATCTCCAGAGGCTTCATCACCGTTACCCATACGATCCGCATATACCTTAGATGCTATCTTCTTAGCATTACGTTCGTATTGCTTGGCAATCTCATGAGTAGGAAAATACTTAGGGAATACCCGCTGTAGACCTGATGCAGAATAGTTCAGGTTCTCTGTCACAAAGACAAAGCCACCTGATTCGTGACCACATTGGGCTAAGAAAGCAGCTACCCGCTTAGGTGTGTTGATCTCGTATTCCTCGAGCAGAGACTTACCTCCTAGCTCATCCTGCTTGCTAAATAGCGCGTCATACCATTGCTGAGGATACTTTGTATTAGGAGCAAACTTTTTGAACTGTGCCAGCGTTATCATTTACCGTACATCCTCTCCTCTAGGATTTCTCGTCGTAGCTGTTTCATCTTCTTAACTTCAGATACAGCCGCCTGAGTTGCATAGTACATATCGTAGTACATAAATGCTAGTACAGGCATTACGATAAAGAACATTAGAATCACAGCTAGGACTACTGTAATCAAAGACCAAGGTACATCTTCTGAATCGCGCTTTGAATTATCAGCCACATTAGACCCACCGCCCACAGCACCACGAACACGACTGCTCCAATCCATACCAGCCGACTTTTGAGACGATTTATCGCCTTTCTTCGTTGCCATCTAGCCGCCTGAATCTTTCTCGTCTCTACCGCTAACGCATCAGCTTGCTCATTCTGTATATCAGTCCATGCCTTCTCAAACCTAGCCCATACTGACCCTAACTCTGGTGGTGTGTTATAGACCATCTGTTCTCTTACCTGAGCCAGCATCTCGTTGAGCTTAGATTCCAACCTAATACGCTCTAATGCCCTACGACCTAACGACAGATCACCCCTATAGACTTCCTTTGCCTCTGCCTCACTCTGGATGTATATCTTTGCTAGTGCTTCGTACTGGTCAATAAAGTTACCAAGGTTAGACCAAATATCGTTAAGAACATCATCAGGTACAGCCTTGGCAACTTCCTGAACCTTCTTAACTTCTTCGTTATATTGCTTCTTCTGCTCAGGACTAGGATCAACTATCTTGTGATACTGTTCCTTTAAGTCCTTTAGAACGTCGCTTACGTCACCGCTAGTATTCTTTATCTGCTTGTAAAGGTCTACGCCTTTCTTAGCTAGGTCAATCGCTGTGGTACAAGCCTTATACGCCGCAGCAATCGTTATAGGGTCTAGCACATCAGAACAGGTGTAGCTGTTTCTTCATAGCGATAATTTCTTCGTGCAAGGCATGGTTAGCTTCTTCGCACTTACGATTCTGCTCCTCCACAGTAGCTAGACGGTCTGACAAACGAGCAACTTCTTCACGCAAGGTAGTGATTACTTGTTCCCATGCAGCACCAGTAACGTCAGCAGCATGATTGTTACGGTTATCAGCTTTGATCTTCTGGTACATAGCCCAAGCTCCAGCACCAATACCACCAATACCTACGACGAATTGTGAGATTAGGTTATCCATTATGCTGTACGTTTCCACATATAAACAGTAATGTATGGTTGCAAGTTAGCGTTAGTACCGCTAGAACCTTCTGTGCTGTTAGACACAGTAATACCAGTAGATGCTGAATTCGTAGAAATCTGAGAGCCAAATCCAGTCGTGTTCTGAGCATAACTCTGTGCAGACCCAGACGCAGAATGAGGACGATAGTAGAGTGCTGTTGAGTGCGTATGACCCGGATCAGTTACAGTCGCAGTATGCGTATGGCTTACAACAATCGCATCTTTAGAACCACCTGTTTCTTCAGCAGCATCAAATAGCGGATCAGAGCCATTGAAGCCGACCATGACTCGACCAGCACCAAAAGCTGCCCAAGTGCCAAAGCCTAACAACGTACCCGGATTGGTGTTATTCGTCGCGTTAATGTAGATAGAACCTACAGGATAAGCAGCCGCTAGAGCAGCCTGTACAAAGGCTGTAGTAGCAAATTTAGTAGTGCTATCGCCAAATGTAGCCGTAACACCAGTAGCAGTACCTGTAACCGTTAAATTACCACCGACAGCAAAGTTGTCAGCATCAGTACCGGATTGCATATCCTTAACCTGAGCCATTAGCTCTCGGATAGCGTTATTGATACCACTAGGCGCACATCCTTCAGCAATGTTAATCCCACCTATATCGGTGTTATTAGCTGCTGTTGCACTCCACTCGCTAACTTTATTCTTTGGCATGATTCACCTTTATAGCAATCCTGTTAATGTTCCAATAGCACCAGCACCGGGAACAGCACCGACAGGACGCTGCTGAGTCCTAAGACGGAGTTCCTGCAAAATTGCTCGTTGCTCAATAGGATCAGACGAAAATAGACGCTTCTGGAGTTCAGCAGAAGTCTCTCCGCTAATGCCCTTAGTCCTAGCAGCACCCTGACGTAATAGCTCCATAGCCGTACCAGTAAGCCCACCTGTGGCGTAACTCTGAGCCAATCCAGCAGCCTTACCAGTACCCTCGCTAGTAGCCAAACGCTCACCAGTCTGAGAGCCTCCAATAATGCCCTTGGCAGTCTTAGATTGACGCTCTAAGGCATCTACATACTGAACGAACTGGTTGTACTGGTCTTTATCGGTAAAGGCATAACGCATTAGGGATTTCTGCTTGTCGCTCTTGAAGATTTGACGAGCAAAGTCACCGCCTTTGAAGTTCTCTAAACGGCTATTTACGTCAGCCATCATACCAAGACGGAAAGCCTCTTTCTCAGAGTCATTCATGCCCTTTAGTTTGTTGAGAGCCTCTTTATACTCAAGTTTCTGATAACCCTGACCAGACTCAAAAGAACTTCTCAGACGCTCGTTATCAGCAAACTCCTTGTTTGCTTTAGCGTAAATAGGGTTCTTTTCTTTTATCAGATCGTTAAACTCTCTACGCACATTAGAGACATCACGACCGTAGCTCGTAACTTTGCCAGTAATCGTATCTGTTTCTTTTTCAACAATACGATCCAGACCAATCTTAATCTGATGCAAAACATCCGTAGGAACGAACTGAGCATTTCTTACCTGTTCTAGGTCAGGCAATGTCTCACCACGCACACCAGCACGTTTTACAGCCTCATCATAGGCTTGCTGGAACACAGGACGGTCAACATACTTACGGAAGTCTCTAGCATCTACAGCCTTGCTATAAGCCTGTGGATACTTGGCATTAGCAGCAGCTTTCTGATTCTGAGCCAAGAAATCAAGGTATTCGTAACCATTGACGTTCTTACCCAATCCAGCACGAGTTACCAAACCTTTAACAATATCGTTAGGTTGGTCAATCATTCTGGATTCTAGGAACCGTAGAGTCGAATCCTTCTTTGTTGAAGGTACGACATAAGCCGAGTACGCTAGGTCTTGTAGGCTCTTGCTAACATCAGCCAATACAGGACGAGGAACATTCAGACGCTCTAGCTCACTTAAGACATTCTGAGCCTCATCAATGGTCAGATTGTCTTTCTTTAGGGCATCAGCAATCAGTTTAGAAGCTGCTGTAGGCTGATCTCCAATACCAGAAGCAACTAGGATATTCTTAATCACACCACCAGCACCACGCAATGCTAGAGGAACTGAAGCACCTAAACCACCGCCGATAATCCCTGATGTCGTAGCACCACCAGTCACATCCTTTTCAGCAGTACCAGCACCACTTAGCGCACCTGTAACTGCACCTGTAGCACCACCTCTAACGACTTGCTGAGGAAATGTAACGCCACTAATAGCTTCCTGAACCGCTGGAGCAGCCTTACCTAGATACTTAAACGCAGCAAAAGGAGCCGCTAAAGCCCCTGTAACCTCAGCACCACCACCTAGAATCGGGTAATCCTGACGAAATTGAGTCTGCTGTTGACGCAATCTGTCACGCAATGCCTGATACTGCTCACCGCTGATCTGACCAGTCCTAAACGCAGCCTCTAGCTCGTCAGCAAAGCCAAACGTAGCACCTTGAGCTACAGAACGTACAGCCTCAGCAGAGCCGGTATAAGGAGTTTTCGGCATCATTACTGACGATTGCATTGAAGAATCATCAGCTACAGCATCTTTTTCCCATTCGTTAGCCATTATCGTTTTCCTTTGACTCGACGAACACCCTTAGAATCGATATAGGTTGCTCCGTTAGGAATGGCTCTGTAGTCAGCATCAGTAAAGACATACGGTTCAAACTTAGGAATATCTAGTTTTACTTCTGCTTCAGGTAATTTTGCATTAGTTCTGCGACGGTTAATTGATGTTTGATAATCATTTGCCGATCTTGTATTAACATCACGGACTCTAATAATTGCTTTTGCAGCATCTTCCGGAGATTCAGCAGATTTCAATTCATTTGTTGCCCTAACTGCATCACCTTCAGTCTGAGTACCTTTGTTTTGGCGTAAGGTTGCATTAACATATTCAATTCTCCAACGATCAAAATCGTTCCTAGCGACAACATCAGGATCACCAGAACCCATTGCGCTACGAACAGCAATACTAGCCCTTTCTTTTAGACCGAATGGGATCGTACCGTTAATGATGCTAGTGACGTACTTGTTTGCATCTCTAGCAAGATTAGCCGCTGATGTACCTAAATCGTAGTCTTCTTCTTCAGCCTTTTGAAGTGCTGGAGGAAGTGGTTTAGCCTCAGTTTTAGGCATAAAACCATCAACAGGCTTACCAGTCTGAGCATCAAGTACAGGCGATCCCGGACGAGTAGGCAAGAACACTAACCGACCTTGAGCATCTACAGTCGGCTTATTGTCATACATCGTCTTGCCTTCACCTGCTGGCTTACGAGCTACAACTTTCCATGATTGAGTAGCTGCATCGTATTGACGAGTAGTTCCATCAGCAAAATCTTTGATCTCTGGAGCCTTAGCACCAGTACCTTCAACAGGCTTAATTTCACCTGTAGCACTTTGCTGATAAACAATATTTGGAGGCAATCCAAGAGCAGAAGCCTCTTGGCTATTTAATATTTTCCCTTGCGGCTTTTCCGGAGCAGTATAAATAGGCTGACCTGTTTCAAGATCAACAACAGTATTCCCAACGACTGCGGTACTTTTCTTTTTAGAACCCGGAGCAGAGAACAAAACCTGACCTTGCGGGCTAATAACCGTCTGACCTTCACCAACGGTAATAGGCTTAGTTTTAGCTTGTTCACGCTCTGCAACCAGACGGAACGCACCAGCAGGATTCGTATCAAACTCGTCTGCTAGGTCTGGGTACTTCTGTTTCATCGCATTAATACCCGCGACTTGACGTTGCTGCAAGGATAACTGTTGCTGATTGATAATGTTTTTTAGACCAGACTCATAAGCCTGACCAGCACCACCAAAACCAGCACTAGCAGCAGACAGGATATTTTCTAATGCTGATCGACGATAACCTTGAGCAGACATCCCCTGAGCCAATGCAGACCCAAAGCCTAGCAATCCAGCTAGGTTAGCTCGTTTACTCAGAGCAGTAGACTGTTCGTCACCTAATAGACCTTTGTAGCCTGTTGGCACACCGCCAAAGACGTTAGGAATGTAATCTTCAATAGCCATACGTCACCTTAGATAAGTGTGATCTGCGGTTGTTGGAGCATAGCCATTTGCTGCTGTTCCACAGGAATTGGATTACCTCTCAACAATCCCGGAGGAGCCGCTGCTGCCATAGGTTGAGGCTGTGTAATATCTCGTAGCGCACTAGAACCTACCTGACCTACCATCGGGTTATCTCGATTAAACTGACCTACAGCCCGCAAACGATCCATCATCGTTACATCGGCAGTCATTGACGGAATCAGTCCTGTGCTTGCGTTAGTTGAAACAACTCCCGGCAACGTTGGGTTAGCCATTGGCAATTTATTAGCTACTTGCATTGACATAGTAGGAGTTGACATAACCCCACCTTGAACAGCAGGCAACGTAACTGTAGATGATGGCAATGCAGCACTCGGTAAAGCAGCTCCCGGAGTAGAACCAGTTATTGCTAGAGGAACACCCCCAGCCGTAGTACCCATAGCCGTAGCAGCAGGTTTCGCAACATTAGCAAAAGCACCACCAAAGCCACCTAACGCACCACCTAACAACGCACCCTGTAGAGGCTTTCTAGGATTAGTGACAGCACCTACGCCAGCACCAATCATCGCCATAGTGATCGGATCACCCATTATTTACCTCCCTGCGGAGTAGAAGTCGTTTTAGTCTCTAATGGCGCACCATAGAACACATTCGCAGCACGTTGCAATCTTTGTAACGGAATGTCTTGAGCAGCCAATCGACCCTGAATAGCCTGTTGCTCGTAACCTTCTCTACCTTGACCAACCTGAAGTAGACGCTGAATATCAGCATAGTCAGCAGCAGCCATTTGTGGCGCACCTTGAGCAGCAGCAACTTGTCTAGCTCTCTCAGCCTCAGCACTCGAATACGCTAGTTGACCGCCTTGTTCAGCTAAAGCACGAGCAAAGATGTCTTGAGCCGTACCAGCCTGCTGACCCATTGCAGCCGATCCATAACGACCAGAAGAAGCCGCCTTAGACTGTAGATTCTGAATATTCCGTGTGTACTGTTCACCCGCTAGACGGTTAGCTTGTTCCAAAGCCCCACCTAGAAACGGATTAACGCCACGACCTTCAATCGTAGCAAGTTGTTCAGCCTGACCAGCCCGTAGTAGTGGAGAGCCACCGATAGCCCGTTCCTGAGCCATCTGTAGGGCTTGCTGAGTCGCTGCTGAAGGAGATACAGCCAAGGTCTCAGGAGCCTCTGGCATAGCCTGATAACGACGTTTAGCCTCCTCTAAGCTATACGTTATAAACGGCTTAAAGTCCGGACTGATCTCTGTTTTACTCTCTTGAGTACCGCCGCCACCACCCATGTCACACCTCGCAAATCCATCGTCTAGGACGGAAACCGTATGCTCTCGCCCTTCTCTGCCATCCATGCCTATGACTCGAAAACGTCAGGTATTTCACCCCTGCTTGACGAGCCATGTCTTTTATGTATTTTAACCCTGAATCTACCAGTTGATAATCATTTTCTAACGTCCAAGCAGCCCATACATGAAGCTCTTGATCGATAGGCTGTAAGATAAAAAAGCCCTTAAAGTGGTTATCCTTCAGCACTACCCATAACATCGCCTTCTGGTTAAAACAGTCCGTGTAAACGTCCTCAACAATCCAGTTTTCAGGACTCCGAGTCTTTACCTTCTCTAGCCCCGGTTTAATAGTTCCCCACCAGTTCCTTAGTTGATCGACTGGTATGTATCGGAACTCAACCGACAACGATATATCCGTAAGTTTTGTCTGCTGTAGCATTTGCCCAATGTGTAATAGTTGCTTGACCTTGTTGCTGAGTAGAAACGTATAAGTTCGTTGTTGCTGATGGTGCTACATAATTCAATGTCGCAATAGCACTAGGAATAGCCGGTCTAGTCGGACTCGTACTCGTAGGATACTGCTCAATAGAAACACCTATATCAGATACTCGCCACATTATCTCAACATAGTCTCCAGCGTTCATTTCCATAAAGAAATTCATCGCAGCAATCAAGTGACTAGGATCACCTGTGCTTTTCCTCGCTGGCATCGAGAACCGGCTGTTAGACCCTGCTACGTTAGTTCCGTTCTTCCTAAACCAAATATCCGTATCCTGAGAGTCGTTCGTCGTATTCTTCAGCTGAATAGAAAACTGAATATTGTAAATTCCATAATTCCTGACATTAAGACGAGAACTATTAGAAAGATAAACTCCATTGCTATAGTCTGTCGTATCAAACGTAACAGCATAGGCAGTTGTCGTATTAGCAGCAGTCTGGTCTGTGGAGTCCTGAAACGCTCCGTAAGGTGCTGAATCAGCCTCAGCAGCCGCAGATAAGGGTACGAAGAAAATAAGGCTGTCAAAGCCTATACGGTCATCGTAAAGGGTAGTGCTAGTAGCGTTCCCTGTGGCTAAGGTAATCTCTCCGGTGTTATTCGTTTTGCCATTCATAGCACCACGAACAACCTCAGCAACCTGCCTCTGGTCTGCACCAAATACAGGTAGCGTCTGGAATTGAATCCTTCTGGTCATCGATTACCCTGCTTCACAACGTCAACGTCCATTCCTACCGCAGTAGTCCAGTTAGCCCCTGTCGGAGTCAACCGCAGTCTGTGGTATTCCCCATTAGACCGAATAGAAACACGGTTCTCAGCGTCTGCTGGAACGTCCGTATAGAACTCTACCTGCTCAGACAATAGATCACGGCTAGCAACCGCTACAGAGGCACTACCACCGTCTACAGTCGGTCTAACCAGCATGACAGTAGAACGACCCATATCAATGTCTCCTGTCGTTATCTGAGCCGTTTTAGGCTGCCCTTGGAAGGCAATGATCTTTGAGCCTGAAACACCCGCAAACAATAGCTGTCCACCAGCAAATACCCGTGAATCCAGAGGAATATCTAAGGCATCAATGTTGTTGTTATAGTTATCTACCTGCTCTAACGTCGCTGAAGGTGTTAGCACATAAGCAATAGATGTAGTCGTAGTCTCAGCATACGACCACTTATCCAAATCTATCGAGTAAATAATCAATAACTTCCGACCAAACGTAGCTGGAAACCGCCAGATTACTAATTTGTTAATAGGATCAACCGTAGCACTCATTCCTGCAAAAATTTCATTAGGAACGACGTTGCTAAAGAACCATCTGTTTACTTTTTCAGCACCAATCTGCTTTACGGACTGTCCATCACAGACATAAAACCCGTCATCCGCTAGGAAATAGGTCAATCCACCGTACTGAGCAATAGAACCGTTAGAAATACAGCCTAGAGACCGTGAAATAGCGTCAAATTGGAAGAAAAACGGACTACCAGCATAGGTCATCCGGTAAATCGCCCTCTCTAGGAACACTAAACCGTATTCACCACCTGCTAAACCCGTAATATCACCACCATCAGGGATTACCTGAAAGTCAGATTGACTAGCAGCACCCGGAGTCCAGTCAGTTTCGTCGTTAATATCCGACCAATAGACCTTATTTTCATCTCCACCTGCAACATAAGCCGCTACAACGAAGTCTTTCACTACGGTAACAAACTTAGCCGTAGGTGCAGCAGCCGCTAAATCAGCAAAGTTAGTCGAGGAGTTAAGTTCCCAAGCCTGTAGCTTGTCCTGACCGTTAGCCAGAATGATCTTAGCCCCGAATTGAGTAACATCCCAACCCTCTACAGCCGTATAACCCGTCGTAGTAGCCGCATCTAAGCTGGCATCGTTAGAGTCAAACTTGTAAATCTGTGTAGCACCAGCCGCAAATAACGTCGTAGCACCGCCAAACTTACCCGCAAAGGTAATCAACAAGTCCTGAGCAGCAGCATCCGAATAATCAGCCTCACTACGGAATGGCGCATAACCGTTAGCTACCGGATAACAGTTCTTAGCGTCTGTAACAGCCCCTGTAACTCCCGGCTGATCTGGCAACCAATCACCAAACTTAATATCCATTATTGCCTCATCCAACTGTCTGTACTCGCGCTACGATTAACCCAGAACTCGTAACGCTCATCCGTGTAACCAGCTTCCCAATAACCGAATTCTACATACGGATCGGTCAAAAGCTCACTAAACCATGTGTTAGCACCAGCATTTATCGGTGTCCATGTATCAGTCGAGGCATTAGCAGCAGTCCATGTGTTCGCTTCAGGTACGACATCAACCCAATCACCGCCAATAATCCCACCAGCAGCCGTTACCGTGACATTCCCACTAACCGCAGCATTAGCACTAAACGTCGCATTGCCTAACGCTGATAATGTTGCAAATCCTGTAATGCTTGCATCACCACTCGCTACAATACCGCCAAGTGCTGAGACTGTTGCCGTTCCAGTAATAGACCCTGAGCTAGTCCTGACCCTAGTACCGTCAGCCGTTAGTACCGCACTAGCCGTAATTCCTGCATCAGCAGTCCGAACCCTAATACCCTGAGCAGAGACTGTTGCATTACCTGTAATCGATCCTACGCCAAACTGTATCCTGATACCACTAGCAGTAACCGTAGCATTTGCCGTTACAGACGCACTCCCAAACTCAAGGATTGCATCACCTTCAGCATAGCCATAATCCCAATAGTCGTATAGGACGTACTGAAGGCTCATTCTTCAGTCTGCTCGTTAAACTGTGCTACCAGCTTCTGCCACAGAGGATGCGCTCCTGACTGCGTTGGCAGGTTGCCGATTACCTGTACGATAAACTGCGCTTCGTTTTGGTCTAGTTCGAATTTCATAATTT
>Ga0315901_10006791_pt1 | contig 13652 bp, 5 predicted proteins | sample LakEriMetagenome_10_FD_203761 | JGI IMG/M metagenome (GOLD analysis project Ga0315901, IMG submission 203761) | Freshwater fungal communities from buoy surface, Lake Erie, Ohio, United States - Buoy 2 MA116 | ecosystem: Environmental > Aquatic > Freshwater > Lake | place: USA: Lake Erie, Ohio... | reverse complement strand
AGTGGCTACTGCCGTTTGAGTTTATGCAGATAGGCGACAGTTTTTTCGTGCCTACGCTTAAACCGATGGAGATGCTCTACGTGATAGACACACGGGCCAAGACCGCCAAGGTTAAGGTGAAGGCTTATACCTCGTCCAAGGATGGACGACTTGGTGTCCGTGTCTGGCGTGTACGTTAGGTTTCTGGTTCTATCCCGTAGATTTTGAACGTATCAATCAGGTTGCGCTTAGCAAGGTTCTGCATCCGTCTGTTTTCTTTCAGCAGATCACGACGCTCCTGCTGGCTAAACTGCGAAGCCATCCTGATGTACTTAGCATCTTGTTGCAGTAACTTAAGCTCGCCGTTGATCGCACGGTTGTAGTAATCAACTATCTCAGCATCCATCGGATTCTTTTGGATGTACCGCACATACGCGTCAGGGCGCAGTTCCAGAGACTTGAGTATGCGCTGCTTCTTCTCAATCTGGTTCTTTACATCATCGTACTGACGTGCATCATAGTTCGACCGGGTGCCGAGAAAACTATCGAGCGGTACAAGGGTACGATCTAGGTCATCTATGCTACGCAGTTCGCGCTGTCCGCTGGCAAACAATCTGAGATCATATGTGGCAGAAGCAACGCGATTAAAAGCATCAGCGTAGTTAGTAGCCCAGAAGTACATGCTGTTCGGACTGACTTCCACGTTGGTGAAGTCAAAGAAGTTCCGTGCCATGTCCTTGTACAGATCAGGCACGTTGCTGCCGCCAGTAAAGACATCGCTGTACCGGCTCTGACGGTTGTTGTAGATCTCGTTACCGAGGTTGTCGGTGTTCATTGCGTACTCTACGATGGGTCGCAGAGAGGACGGCGTTACCGAGTCAACAAGGAAGCCGGTGAAGTTATCGAAGACATTGATGTTCGACTTGGGTATCGGGATGAACGAGTCAAACGCGATGTTGATAACGTTAGCCGTGAAGTCCTTAAAGGATTCGTTGCCAGCAGCCAACGCTGCAACCTGCGCTCCTATAGAGCCAAAGGCTGATATACCAAAGCCCCACGGGATCTGAAGGAACGTGTCCTTACCACCAAGTATCGGAAGTCTGGCGTAACGAGTCCATCGCGCCATGTCATCCGTGGCTACAGAGTTACGACCCTGCTCGTCATCATCCGCACCAACCAGAGCAAGACTATAAAGGAACGCCCCGGCAGCAGCCGTCGCCAAGATGGTGTTCTGCGCTCGACGCTTGTTCTCTTTGTAGTTATTCAGGAACCGCTTGGATGCTTCAGGGTTGTCCCTGATGGACGCCGGAGCCTTGGACAACGCAGTCTTCTCATCAACAAGTGCAGGCATAATCGCGTCGATGGCACGCACCGCGCCAGTCGCACCCGCACGGAAGAACATGAACAGCGCACCAGCCTCACGCCCTGCCGTACCAATCAGTCGGAAGTTGGCAAGGTTCTTAGCGAAGGACGCAGCCTCAGTCCTAGCAGCCTTCTCGATCTGCGCGGTCTCCTGAGCGTTAGGGGAACGCTTGTTCTTGTCACGGAACTCCTTCTTCAGCCGAGCCATGACGTTGCCCTTCATCACGCCGTACGCAGCCACGCGACTTGTGAACTCGAAGGCGTCGTTATATATGTCAGCCCATTTCTGGATTGACTGCTTTGCGCTCTCACCAAAGCCGACTACACCCTTCGGACCAAGCATGGCTTCAAGTTCGTCAGCCTGTGCCTGCATGCTGTAGACTTGCTGATAGGTAGTCCGGCCACCTTCCTGCATCCACTCAAGCACGTCGTTGTAGAACGGGTCGGTTTTAGCAAGCTTCTCCAGTTCAGCAATCTTTCCTTCGTTGAGAAGTTTGGAAACGTTACCAGACTTTTTCAGACCGCCCTTCATCACGTTGCGGAACAGCGCATCAGACAGATACGAAGCCGCTTCCTTACCACCTACATCGGCAGAGATAGCCAGCGTGTTGGTGAAGATGTCACGAGGGAAGTTGAGCGGAGCGAACGACGGGTTGTATCGGGTATGCAACTGACCAAAGAAGCCGGTGATGTTATTACCCCATCTAACTCCCAAGTTGTCCACCTGATACGGACGGCGGATAGACTGCAAGAAGTCTAAGTCTTTATCGGCAATCTCATAGACCTCGATGTTGCCGAGATCGTTGTAGTGGAACAGTTTGTTCTTGCCCTTGAACTTCTTGAAGTCAAAGTCTCTATCAAGATAACGCTGCTCGTGGGTCACTTCGGCTACCTTACGACCGCTGATGTGCCCCTGCTCGATAAGGTTCTTAACGGCTTCCGTTACACCGGCACGGCCAGCGCGGGAGGCTGCATAAAACGCATCGGAGAGAGACTGAAGGACTGAGTTATCGGCTTCGGACTCACGCCCCTCCATGGCTTGATCTGCATCAGCAAACTCGCCGCTGATACGTACATCGTTAGGATCAGTCATTTCCGCTTCAGCACGCACCTTGGTGCCCGGCACGCCCTTGAACGGCGTGTAGTGCTTGAAGTCGTAGAAGGCAACGATGTTATCAACCGGCTTGGTCCAATACTTCGCCATGCGGTTGAGTTCGGTCGTTACGTTCTGCACATCCTCGATGGCCTTGATCGCCGCTTCAGCAGTCGGCTTCTGGGTGCCTAACGAATTCAATGTGTCGGCCCACTTAGCAATGAAGGCAGGGCTGTACCCACCAAGCACGTTGTACTGCTCGTCGTTGATGTCCGTAGACATCGGCTTGCCTTCTTTTTTAATCGGGCTAGCACCAAGTGGATCAACATTGTTCTTGTCAGATACAAGCGCCTTCAGCAGCTTGTGTAACTGCTTGGCTTGTCCATTGCTAACAAGATCGTTGCCCGGCTTGACGAGGCTTTTCAGGATTTGATCACGCAGTTCGGCAGGGCTGATCTGAATTGTTCTGCCATTTGAGTCACGGAAAGGCCGCCGCTTAGTGCTAAGCGGCACGTAACGCATGAACATAATCATGCGGCGCTCCGGCTCGTGCATGACGATGCGGAAGCGGTCGAGTTCCTCGATGGCCTGATCCGTGGTCAACCCACGAGACTTGGCGTACTTCTCGATAGACTTATACGCACGGTCCATCGGCCCCTTGAGCATGGTCGAGGTGAGCCAAGCAGCCTTATCCTGAGCGTTGGTGATCTTGGTATAGGCATCGTTCATGCCGGGACCGTAGGTGATCAGTTCACCGGCACGCTTAAGATCCCGCTCAACCCGCAAAGCAGGGCGCAGTTCGTTCTGGAACTTCCTGACAATCGCCTCAAACTTGTCGAGCCGCCTGCTACCAGCCTCTCTTCCAGACACGTACTTAAGGATACGGTCAGTGATACTGGTCTTACCGTACCGCTGTTTGTACGTATCCTGCCGGGTCTTTATTGCTTGCTCTGGGGTCTGACCTCTCCGGTCGGTAGGTTCCGCTGAAGGTGCTGCCGGAGCTGCCCCACTGGGACGCCCCTGTCCAGCAGGCTGAGTACTTGGTACAACTCTTGGCTGTACTTGTTTCCCGGCTCGTCCTGCTCCGCTTGGTCTGCGCTTGCCTCTAGGAACGCCTTCATCCGCAGGTTTGCCTGCGTCTTCCCGGCTACCATCTCGGAAACGGTCTCCACGAGCTTCAAGACTTCCGCTCTCATTTATTAGCCTCCAACCGGCTTCAAATACATCTTGGTACTTATTAAACGCGTCTACAAGTTTATTTTGATAAGCGTCAAACTTTAACTTGTTTGCTGCCTGCAACTCGTAATCAATAAGCTGCATTTCAGCAGGAAATTTGTCGTTATGCTCGCGTACTTTAAAGTGCGCCAACTCATGAACCATAGTGCCGAACGCACCATACGCGGCTTTGAGAGGATTGACTGAACGCGTAGCAAAGGGGTTTATAAACGACCCACTAAACGGTACGCGGATAGAAACGCCGCGATACTCTTTGTCAAACGAGACGCCAACGCCTTCTTGCAAAAGCTCTCTGTAATCTGATCCTAATACGTCAACAACTTCATTACGAAGATCTTTAAATACATCGCCAACGTCAAACATGAATCTATCGAACGCATCGCCATACGCTTCTCGCATATGGTCGGAAAACGTTTTATCAGAACCCTTGAACTTCAAGTTGTCGTGCAGCATGACCCGATCTGGGTCAATCATTGACGGATCAACTTTAAGTTGGTCTGCTTTCGGTATACCTGCGCGAAGTTGATCAGGGGTCAGTTCAGGCAGTTCTTTCCCACTTACAAATAATTTACCGTCTTCAACCGTGACTTTATCGCCCTGTTGAATACCAGCAAACACAGTCTTGGCAGGGGGCACCGTTGGCTTGACATCTACCGGAGCAGAGAGCCTATTAGGGCCATCAAAGTACTGCAACGAACCAAACGACGAGGCGCTATTACTGATGTCTTGATAAGCATACAGAGCATTGATGTACGACATGACTTTGCCGTAATCTTTTTTGGCTTGCTCTGTAAAGTCTTTACGGTTAAAAGTAAACGGATATCCCGGATCTTCTGGTTTAACAGTAGGCTTGATGTCTACATAGAATTGGAACGGTACCGGCTTAGACCACATGTCCAGAGGATCTTTAGAGACTCTTTGTGAAAACTGATACAAGCCGTTCGATAACACATGCAAGTTTTCGCCATACATTTCATCTGACGGCGCTATGTAAACCCGTGCACTGCCCCACGGGAATTTAACATTCGTAAATTCGGTGTATTCGTTATACGGAAAACCGCTTCCAATAGGTATGGAATCTCTGGATTCGCCATATCTTTTATTTCTAAAAGTTACATCTATGTCCGCAAATAGCGGACTTTTCATCAAAGGTTTTACGGAACCTTCGTACTGCACCATCTTAATTTCTTTAACTTCACCGGATGTGGGGTCGTTAAAGTTTTCAGGTATGGTCAGAGCAATGTTAGTGCCGTGTCCTTGAGGAAACTTTTGCAGATCTTCTTCTGTCGGGGCACGGACAAAAATATCTGGCGCAGATTCAGGATTCTCAAGCGCGTCAAACAACTGTTCGCCGTTTGTGACCATCTCAGCCACTTTACCGTCACGCATCGTCGTGACTTTAATCCCCTTATTGCCGTACAAGAACAGCATTTTGGCAATACCGAAACCGCCCGAAGGAGTCTTAGCGTCTTTGCCTGTACCAGCAATCTCAAGGAACTTAGTACCTAACAATTCCGGAGTCATGCCGCGACCGTTGTCGATCATCTCAATGACACGGTTATCAGGATCTACATCAATATCAATCTTGCCTTTAGTCAGTTCATTGTTGTCGATCATGCCTTTGATCGAGTCAAACGAGTTCTGCAAGATTTCCTTGATCGTGACCACACCCATATCGCTTGGGTCGCCGTACAACTGAGGGCCAAGCATCTTCGCCATCCGACGAGCGTTGACACCGGGCTTCGACCTGATGGTTTCTTTGCTCGCGCCAGTTGGATCGAGGTAGTCATCAACGTAGTCCATCGTCTCAGACTCTGACGGCGCGTTCTGCAACATCAGGTCAGCAATATGAGTCAGAGCATCGCGGTCGCCCTTCTTGTCCAACATGAACTTTCGGGTGCCTACATCTAACTTGGGAGAAGCACGTTGAACTTCTATACCTACGGCTTTGGCAGCTTTGGTAAGTTTGCTGCGTATAACGCCGATGTCAGGTGCTTGTTTGTTCAGTTCGTTAATAACAGTTACGTATTCAAGGCGATTCAGCGCACCAAGTGAATACGTATTTTTGGCAAGTTCCTTCAGACTATTAGCAGCATTGGACAACTGCCGTGGTCGTGGGGCGGCGGGTTCCGTCAGTGCAGCGCCGACCGTTCCTTCTCTAACATCAGGTTCTTCAAAAGACACATCAGCAGGTACCACTCCTGCACCTGCAGGTCCTGCAATACTGGGTTCTGCGGCTCCAACTCCAGATGGAGGCACCTCATCGCCTCTTCTAACTGGTTCAGTGACAGTCTCGCCAGCAGTGGTTGTAACATCTGCTCCACTTGGAGTCTCCTTTGTCTTACGCGTTGACGCACGTCTAAGACGTAAACTAAGTTGTTCCGGAGTTTCCCCAGTCGGCGGAGCAATTGACTGAACAATCTGTTCTTTAACAGATGGGGATGCAACCTCGGGGTACTCCATAGGCAGTCCCAACTGCCCAGTCTCTTCATCTACAACCGGCTCAGCCGGAGTAACAACGTCTTCTGGGACAAACTCGCCCGTGGTCAGCATGCCAAGATCAGGAGACTTGGCTGTCAAAATGTCGTTGAACAAGGACTTGGTATCGGCAAGCTTTGAGTCGTTGCCAATCTCGTAGCCCATGTCACGGATAAGCTTACGCGCCTTGAAGAGATTGAACTTAACCTCTTCGCTAGCGACCTTATCAGCATATTCCTTAGCAGCCGCGAACGCTTCCGGCGGGATACCACTCGGTGCGCTAGGAGGTGCAGCAGTTTCGCCAGCAGGAGGGGGCGGGGGCGGCGGGGCTTCTTCAGTCGTAGTCTCGTCTTCTGGACCACGCAACCTACGGCCCAGAGCAAGTTCAGCAATCGCACTGACTACGGCACCAGCGCCGCCACCCACGGTAGCAGCCTCGCCCACACCGCCGAACACGGCTTCGTCAGGTGCATAGACGCCCTTGGCGATAAGGTTCTGAAGGACTTGGCTGCTGGCTTCCTGCAGTGCCTCTTCACCGCCGGACTTGGCGACACGACCCAAAGCCGGAGCAAGTCCCGCAACTTCCTTGATGGCCTCATCGCCAAAGCCAAAGCGCCGCAGGATGCGGATAGGCGGCAAGGCTTCCAATGCACCGGGGATCGTACCTAGCGCGGTAGCAACACCGCGTTGACCCTCAGTAGCCCCAGCCTCCTCAGCTTTTTGCCGGGCCTCACCTGCACCAACAGATACACCAAGCCCCGCTGCGCCAATTTTACCAGCCAAGCCCAACGCACCAAGCGGAAGGAACGGCACCGTAGAACCGACGCCTTCGCTGATCTTGCGTACAAGCGTATCTTCATAGCCCGGCGCAGGGGCAAACGTCTCACGTACACCGGTAGCAAATTCTTCGACAGGCTTACGCACGGCCTGCTCAGCCCCTTCAGGCAGCAAAGAGGCGGCACCAGTAATCGCAGTCTCACCAAGCCCAACAAGGCCGGGGATCAAACCCTTAAAGGCTTCCTTGGTGTAGCCACCAAGAGTGCGCTCAGGTTCAGGCGCAGGAGCTTCGTCCGGTTTTTTACCGGACAGCATTGCATCTACGTCATATCCAGCTTTACTGAGACGTGCAAGCAGCTCGGTTTGAGTAATGTTGTCCGGGACATTGTTAATAACAGTCCCGTCTGGCAGGCGTACATCCATTACCTACACCTTATCGTGGCAGCGTTGCAAAGTCGATAGGATTCCTTACATTAGCACTTTGCGGGACGTAACCTACACCTTCAGTTATAAGCATATTTTGTTCGATTGCGGCTTTTTGTTCCGGAGTACCGTAAACCCAAGCAGGCGTAGCACGGGCCTTCAAAAGAGCAGCTTCCCTTCTAGCCTCTCTGCTTTGATCAGCAGCGTATGCAGTGCCAACCGTAGCAGCAGTTGCCTTACTCTGGAACTCAAGTTCGTTGTTAAGTCTTTCTATACGAATTGCTTTTTCTTGATCAGATATACCCGGCTCATTTACAAGATCCTGCAATTTAGTAAGCCTTTCAATACGGTCGTTTGAACCGTTTTGGTTGCTCATACGCAACTGCGCTATACGCAAATTGGTTGCGCGATCAAGCGCTTTTTGATTAGCCTCGTTTTTAAGCTTCTGGATCTCAAACCCAGCGTTCCTGTATTCAGCGCCAAGACGCTGCGCTTCTGCGCGGTCTTCCTTGTCTCCAGTCTGGGCAGCGACTTCTTGAGCACGGCGCATCTGAATCTCAAGAACTCTGATCGAGTCTCCTTCCTTCTTAAGATCACGCAGATCCTTGATCAAGTTACCGTAGTTCTCCTTGATGCTATCACCAAGGGCGTTTGCAAAGAACGGGCTACGGCTACCAAGCAATGACGCGCCAGTCATGATCCAGAAGTCTTTACGAGCGGACTTTTCATCTTGACCAGCACGGTCTTTGCGCTCCTTGATGAACTCCGCTTCGTCTTTGCTAGCCTGACTGAACTGGCCATACCCACCAGCGCGTTCTCGTTCAGTACGCTCAGCACGAAGTTCTGCTGCGGTCTTAGGCTTTTCAGGCATGAACTGAGCATACGGATCTTGAGCAGGGGTAGCAGGAGGTCTAGCAGCCCTAACAGCATTAGTAGGCGAAGCAGGGGCAGTAGGAGCATCTACAGCGGGAGCGGGAGCAGGAGCGGGAGCAGGAGCGGGAGCAGGAGCGGGAGCAGGAGCGGGAGCAGGAGCGGGAGCAGGAGCGGGAGCAGGAGCAGAAGTGGCAGGAGAAGTCGGTACCTGTGTCTCGAAAGCCTGCTTCGGGTCAATACGTGCGCTACGCAAAAGCGCCACGGCTTCTTGAGTTCTACCCTGACTAGCAAGAGCCTGTGCCTCGCGTATCACTGAAGCGCTCGACTTACGAGGGCTAAATGCGTTGGCTATCCCTGCCGCCCAAGGCTTAAGCTCCCCGCTATCTTCGTAAGCGCCGGGGAAGAAAAACTGACCGGACGGGAACTTAGGCTCGTTAACAAGTGACCCGTCTTCACCGTTGAACGCCACGATGCCACCACCAGCGAACCCACGAGCCATACCCGGATTCGGCATAGAAGCCACGCCACCAGCGGCGGGGGGCATCTGGGCAGGGGGAGCCATCGGAGCCTGCGGCATTCTTGGTGCCTGCTGCTGAGCAAGCATCGCATCATACTGCTGGGCTACGGTCGGCGGGGCAGCGGGGGGCTGCTGGGCCATCTGTTGCTGGGTCTTAGCAACGTTTTCTATACGAAGCTTTTTGGCAATCAGCCCTGCAAGTTGGGGTTCGCCACGCGAGACAAGGAACGGGACAATGTTCGCACCGTTTACCTTGTCCTTCTGCTCAACGAAGTTTTGATAAGCAGATACCGTGGGAGAGATCGCAGTCAATCCCGCAAGTGCATTCGGGTTATTAGCCATCATTAACCCCTCTGAGCGCCGTAGTACATCGCACCCAGACCCGCCATCGTATTGAGCGGGCTAGGCGCAGCCTGATAAATCTGCTGAGAAGCAGCCGTAGCCGGTACACCACGAATGATGTCGGAAATGAAGCCCAATTGCGAGTACGGATACCTCTGACGAGCGATGTAATCCTGATACTGCTGTTCGAGGCGCTGCTGTTCCAAGCCCTGAAGTTGCGACCCAGCCTGCTGCTGGGCCTGCGCTGCCATCTGCTGCTGATTGAACTGGGTCTGGCCCAACTGACCAAGCGTACCTGCTGCAGCCAACTGCTGCTGGAGACCCTGCATGCCAAGCCCAGCACCGAACTGACGGGACTGCTCCATCGCCTGCTGAGCAGCCTGATTCTGCCCAAGCGCCTGCTGCTGAGCCTGCAACTGCGCGGCCTGATTAAGTTGCTGCGACTGAAGGCCAGTCTGGGCACCCAACTGCTGAATCCCAAGGAGCGCCTGAAGGTTCTGCTGCCCTGTGGTAAGCCCAGCCTGCTGGTTGGCAAGTGCGGCCTGAAGTCCGGTCTGTGCGCCAAGCTGCTGCACACCAAGTTGAGCAGAGAGGTTCTGCTGTGCCGCCTGCTGCGCTGCTTGCTGATTAGCAAGAGCCGCCTGAAGTCCGGTCTGTGCGCCAAGCTGCTGCACACCCAGTTGAGCAGCAAGATTTTGCTGGCCGGTGGTGAGTCCTGCCTGCTGGTTAGCCATCGCTGCCTGCATCTGAGCCGCACGGTCAGCGCCAAACTGCTGCGCCGCCTGCTGGAATGCCTGCTGCCGACCAGTAGCCTCAATGCCCTGCAACTGACCCTGAAGGTTCCGGTTTGCCTCCGACTGTAGCAACGCCTCACGGGTACCGCCACGTGCACCGGCACGGATACCTTGTGCCTGCAAGCCGGGCATCTGACGAGCAAAGTCCTGAATAGTCGCCTTCTTTTGCTGCTCAACAACGCCGGTCATGTACGGAGACATGTAGTCCTGCATCGCCTGAGTGCCGAAGCGTTCCGCGCCTACCTGCTGTGCCGGTCCCATCTGATATGCTTGCAGGTTCGAACCGGAAACGCGCTCAGGCCCAGCCATCTGGAAAGCCTGCAGATTAGGCCCACCAACTTGCTGCGGAGCAGCCATCTGATACTGCTGTAAGGACGGAGCCTGCGTGCCCATGTACGACACGCCAACCGGCTGATACTGCATCGGCTGATACGAGAGGCCCAACTGTCCTGCCTGCTGCCCGACGAGTCCTGCAAGACCCGAAGCCTGCGCGATCTGCGGAGTGGGACCGAGAGCTTGCGTGCCCATCATGGCCTGCTGCTGGAGCGGGTTAAGCCCAGCAAGGCGCTGCCCTTCATACGACTGATAGGGCTGATTGTAAGTCAGATTCTCTGCTTCGCCCAACAGTCGGGTGGCATAAGGTTTGGCCCAATCCGGGATGTTGGTCTGGGTAACTGTTTGTTGAGTAGGTGCTGAACTACCGCCGCCACCGCCACACATAATTAAACTCCTGCGGCAAACAAGCCGCCAACAACTTTCATGCCCATACGCTGCATGATGTCAAATTTTGATTCAGTGTCTTCTGCATTGAACACGCCAACAATCAGGGGCATCCCAGATTCCTCAGCGAACTCCTTAGCGCGGTCAAGCAACATCTTCCCGACACCTGTATTACGGTGTTCGGGTAATACATAAAACCAACCATCAGTCAGATATTTTGTGTCTGAGTACCACGGTGAAGTCAGGTTGAGTCCGATAGACCCAACGAACACCCCATCGTCATCTTCAACGGCCCACGCTCCACAGTTTACGTTCTCTACAAGCCACGCATAACCCTTAGCAAAATTGAACTCTTTGGCGCTAAGCTTGCCCATGCTGTGTTCGGGAATGAAATGATTAATAAGGAGGTCAAGCAGCCTCTTCATATCAGTTTCATTGTTCTCAAGCATCACGATCTTCATCGCGGCATCATCCCGTTAACGTTGACCTGCGGGGCTTGATGAGCACGCCCGGTACGAGCCTTACGAACCTTTGCCATCATGTCGTACAACTTCTTGGAGCCAGCATCGGTAGAGCCGTTGCCAAGATGGGACACAACGTCAGCCGGGATGACGAACTCCCCGTCAGTCAACCGAGCCTCCTGATTCCCGTCGATATTGGCCTTGATGCTGTCAGACATGCCGTCGCCCTTACCAGACACCAACTTGCCAGCCACCGGGCGCTGCTTACGCTTGCGACCACGCTTGGCTACGCCACCCTTGGCAAACCCAAAGTTGTACTCGTTGCCGAACTGATCGTAGTTCTGGTCAAACTGACCAAGCCCGTATTCCGTAGGCTCCTGCACCATTTCAGGAGCAAATTTCCTACCACCACCGCGCATAGGCGGGTAGTCCATGTACTCAATAGGCTCACTTGCCTGCGGAGCCGGGATGTAGTCTCTAGCCTCCTCTTCAACAGGCGCAGTGTACTGCGGGGGCGGAGGAGTGTAGACAGGCGGTGCCGGTGTATACGACATTTCAGGCATATACGGGGTGCCTGCAAACTCTTGAACAAGAGTATCTTCTTGCGTGCGCGGGATGTACTCACGCTCAGGCTCACTGAACGGAGTCATGGCAGGCGGCTGATAGACGGGAGCAGGCGGCTGATAGATGGGTTCTTGATAAACAGGAACGTCTTTTTGCGTGCGCGGGATGTACTCACGCTCAGGCTCACTGAACGGAGTCATGGCAGGCGGCTGATAAAACTCCATACTGTTGTACGGAGTCGGCTGAACGTATTCACGCGGCTCGGAAGGTGGCGTATAAGTCGGTTCCGGTGGAGAATAGTTACTCGCATACGGATTCAAACTTGAAAAGTCTATGCCGCTAAAATCGCCGTAGTTCGGCTCCGGAGCCATGGTTGGAGGCTGCATCATCGGAGGCGGCGGGACATTACGAGCCGCGTCTTCTGCCGCAACTTCGTCAGCAGTCATACGGTAAAGCGGTCTGCTATACGAACTAGCAGGACCCTGCTGGTCTGCTTGGTCAAACATCGACGAGTCGAAATTCATACCCATCATCCCGCCAAAATTGCCAAAGTCTCTTAGCATATCGGCGTATCTTCCAAGCCCTCCAGTAGTCGGCCTGTTCGGGGTAGTTGGCGTAGTCACAGGCTTAGGAGGTGCGACCGGCTTCGCTTCAGGAATCATCGACCGGTTCAGATTCTGCATGTATGCACTGAGTTGCTCAGCGCCAGAACCGCTATAAGGCAGGTTAGATGCACTGCCATACAAAGGGTCTGCTTGCCTTTGAGGAGGAAGCATCACGGCACCGGGGGGCGGCTCAGAAGGATCACGGACATCACCGCCAGAAGCCATGCCCGGAGGCTTCTTAGTGTAGTAACCCGGCAAAAACCCTTGGTACGGATCGTACCCACCAGAAATGTAGTACGAAGGGTCTTCTTCATTAGGCGGCTTATAGTCCGGCGTCATAAGGCTAGAGGCGGTCGTGCCAAGACCAGCAACGCCAGCGGCACCCAATTTAGACCCTACAGCACCCAGCGTAGCACCCGGAGCAGCCTTAAGCGCCGCCATACCAGAACTCAGATTAGCCCCGGTTACGGGTGCAGCAGCAACGTTCTTGAAGGCTTCAGGAGCCAATGCTTTGGTGATCGTGTCAGTACCAGCAGCGCCAGCGGCCCTAATAGCCTCTGAACCAGTTAATGCACCAACGTTTGAAGCAGCGGTGGTAGCACCGGGTGCTATAGCCTGAATCCCCTGTGCCGCTGCATCAGCGCCGGTTTGAAGTGCGCTTGTTGTAGCTTTTGCCGCCGTCGCACCTGCCGTGCTTATCGCACTACCAAGGCTGGCACCGCCATACGCGCCAAGACCCGCCATGAGGCCCTTGCTCAGATCACCGGTACGGGCGGCTTCCACACCACCAACGAGCAGACTGCTACCAAGTGCGCCAAGTCCCGGAAAAATGAAGTTAAGGCCAAAACCCAACAGGGTCGGCAGGAGCTTCTTGAGGAACGAGGCTTCGTACAGCCCCGTATGCGGGTTGATAGTTAGGCTACCACCGTGGGCCAAGGCTAGGGACTGGAGTCCCTTAACCTCTTCGGGAGCCATGTGGATTAGCATGCTGTCGCCGTTGCGACCACGGGAGGCAAGTAGCGAGGCTATACCGGCCTCGGGATTAATTTGCCCGCCTCTTGCAAAATTTGTTTGTCCCATTTCTTCTCCGGTCATGGGATTGATCTTAGCATCGTACCCGCCGACGACCTCGGTCGGCTTGTTATAGTTAAGCGGCGGCGCATAGGTACTGCCCTGCAGTCCGGCCATCGGATATGAGGGGTTAGACTGGGGTACAGCCCCGTTTGAATAGAGATTCTGGTTCATGCCGCCCTCACGGGGTCAATCTGTCTGGATGGTATCACTTCTATTGTGTCAAGTCATAAAACGAGATAGACCCTACCCCGTCCCCAGTAGTGGCACCCGAAATGGTCCGGACGCCTAGGGTGTAAATATCGCTTACGTTGGCTAGGGATACACCAAGTTGGGTGTCCCAGTTATACCCGGTCG
>Ga0315901_10006790_pt1 | contig 13653 bp, 10 predicted proteins | sample LakEriMetagenome_10_FD_203761 | JGI IMG/M metagenome (GOLD analysis project Ga0315901, IMG submission 203761) | Freshwater fungal communities from buoy surface, Lake Erie, Ohio, United States - Buoy 2 MA116 | ecosystem: Environmental > Aquatic > Freshwater > Lake | place: USA: Lake Erie, Ohio... | reverse complement strand
GGGACGAGGTGCTCGCCGGCGGCCAGCGGCACGGCTACCGCAATGCCCAGGCGACGGTCCTCGCCCCCACCGGCACGATCTCCTTCCTCATGGACTGCGACACGACGGGCATCGAGCCCGACATCGCACTGGTGAAGTACAAGCAGCTCGCCGGCGGTGGCATGCTCAAGATCGTCAATCAGACGGTGCCGCTGGCCCTGCGGACGCTCGGCTACGACGAGCCGACGGTGGAGGGCGTGCTGGCCTACATCGACAAGAACGACACGATCGAGGGGGCGCCCGGTCTCAAGGACCAGCACCTGGCCGTCTTCGACTGTGCCTTCAAGCCGCGGCTCGGCAAGCGGAGCATCGCCTGGCAGGCCCACGTGAAGATGATGGCGGCTGCCCAGCCGTTCATCTCGGGGGCGATCTCGAAGACCGTGAACATGCCACGGGAGACCACACCCGCCGATATCGCCGGCGCCTACATGGAAGGCTGGCGGATGGGACTCAAGGCCCTGGCGATCTATCGCGACGGGTCAAAGGAGAGCCAGCCGCTCAACACCAGCACCGAGACCGACAAGGCGGCCGCCAAGGTGACCGCCGCCCCGCGGCGTGAGCGGCTGCCTGACACGCGGCGCAGCGTGACCCACAAGTTCAACGTGGGGGGCCACGAGGGCTACATCACCGTCGGCCTCTACGACGACGGGCGGCCGGGCGAACTGTTCATCACGATGGCGAAGGAAGGCAGCACGATCGGCGGCCTGATGGACGCCTTCGGCACCGCCGTGTCGATGAGCCTGCAATACGGCGTGCCGCTGGAGGTGTATGTCAAGAAGTTCTCGCACACGCGGTTCGAGCCGTGGGGCTATACGAAGAACCCCGACATCCCGGTGGCGAAGAGCCTCGTCGATTATCTCTTCCGTTGGATGGGCACCGAGTTCATTCCGGGCTATCGCGAGGCGAACCGACCCGGCGGGTATGGCGGCGGCGAGGAGGCCGCCGCGGGTGACGACACGGAAACGGAGCGCAAGCCCGCCGCCACGACGGCGAGCGGGCTGGCCGATGGTCAAGGAAAGGCCAAGAGCACCGGCGAGACGACCGTGAGCCGCGGGAAGCATCCGGCGGGCACCAACGGGCATGCCGCCACGGCACAAAAAACCGCGGCCAAGGCCTCGGCGGCGTTGCTGGAGCGGGCCGGCCTCAAGATGGCGGTCGATCCGGCCGCCAGCCCGGCCGACCGGCAGAGCCAGTTTGCCAAGTTCCAGATCGACGCGCCGGCCTGCGACAACTGCGGCTCGATCACGGTCCGCAACGGCAACTGTTATCTGTGCCACAACTGCGGCAACAGCATGGGGTGCTCGTGAACGCCCGTTGAACGGCCATGCCGATCGTAGGGCCGGCACGAAAAAACGGTGGAGGCGGCGGAGGTGACGGGTCGATGTTTGGTGCAGCGAAACTCGACCTGTCGCCGCATTCCGTCGGAGGTGCCAACCCCCTTGCGTTGATCCGGATCCCCTGACGCCCCGTGGCATTCGCCGCCGGGCACGATCCGCATCAGTCTCGCAGTGTTCTACCCCGTTCGCAGGCGGACGACAGGATCGATTCATGGGGCCGTGGCGGCCAAGGTCGCCACGGCCCTTTTTCGTGCGCCAGCCCAAAGTCCCCGGCGACGCAGCACGCCTGAAAAGGTGCGGTCGTGCCGGTCGTGCGGCGTGGGGCGGCGGCGTTTGCCGGGCGCCAAAACGGGAATTAGCATACATCTGTCCGGTGAGCGACGCGGCGGTGGCGGCCGCGTCCGATCGATGCCGGACGACTCTCCGGGAGGTGACTCGTGCGTCGGCCGCTCCACTGCCTGATTGTGGCGGTTTTGATCTTCTCGCTCTCGGTCGACACAGCCAGGGCCTGCTGGCATCTGCGTCGCGCCCACCGCGTCCATGCCATGCATGGCTGTCCCCCTGCGCCTGCCTGCCAGGGTGGATGGTCGATGGCCGTCGTGGTGTCCGACGTCGCCGTGGGATGTGGCTCGGCCGTCGATCCCTGCATGGGTCCTGTGTTTTCCGGCCACAGTCGCTTCAGCGCGGGGCACTTCGTGGAGGAGAGCGTCTGCGGCCCGGTCGTGGAATGCTGTGACGGACCGGTCGCCCGCGTGGCGACTCAAGTCGTCGCCGCCGAGCAGGCGTTCATGGCCGCGGAATCCGCTCCGGTCGTGGTGGCCCCCGCACCGCAGCCGGCCTTCCAGGCGCCGGCCGTGGTGGCGGAGAGCATTGCCCCGACGGCGCCGGCGGCCGCGGAACCGGTCCGCGCGCCCGGCCCCATCGAGCCCGTGCCGGCGGCGAAAGGCGAGCAGTCGGTCGTGTCCGTGGCCGAACCGCAGCCCGTCAATCCGCTCCCCCAGGCTGAGCGGACCGTGCAGCCGGCATCGGCCGACACGCCCGTCGAACCGCTGTTTCCCGAGCCCGTTGTGCCCGCTCCGGAAAAGCCGGCCGTGCGGGTGAAAGAATCCGCACCCGAGGATCAAGTTGCAGCCGAGCCGGTCATCCCGGAACTGCGTCCGGAGGCACCCGCGCCGCCGGTCGCCGAACCGGCGGCACAGCCTGCCGGCGACGTGACGAACACCCCGGCCGTCGCCCCGGAGCCGCCCACGCCCAAGGAGCCGGACGTGCGGGAAGAGGTGAAAGAGGAAGTCGCGCCGCCGGTCGCGCCCGAGGAGCCGGCCGAGCCCAACCTCTTCGAGGAGGTGGAGGCGACCCCGGTGCCTCCCGCCACCGCCTCCGAGGTTTTCGGGCCGATTCCTGTCGAGGCCCCCTCCGCTCCTGCCGACGAGCCCGCGACGGTCCCTGATCCGGCGGTCTCGGACCCAGCCGCCGACAACGCCGCGGCGGCCGACGCCGCCGCTGTCGAGCCGGCGCAAAGCGAGCCGGCCGCTGATGACGCCACCGTGCCGGCACCCGCTGCGGACGTCACGCCGCCGCCGGCTGCGGACGAACCTGCCGCGAACGAGGCGACCGATGAGCAGACTCCCGCGACGGAGCCCGTCACCGACCCGTTCTCGTCCACCGAGCCCGCCCGGCGGTGGATCGATGCCACCGGCCGCTATGCGGTCGTCGGCACGCTCCTGACGGTGCGGGAGTCGACGGCCGAAATCCTCAAAGCGGACGGACGGACGATCCGGGTACCGCTCGACCGGCTCAGCCCCCACGACCGCGCCTATGCCGAGCAGTCGGCGGATCGCCAGCTGGCGGGCCAGGCCACACCCCGGCCGACCGACACCGCCGGGTTGTGACGATCACTTGTCGTCGAGCACGGCTACCGTTTCGAAGGCCTTGCCTTCGAGCATCTCCAGCGACGCGCCGCCGCCGGTGGAGACGTGGCTCACCTTGTCGGCGTAGCCGAGCTGCTCGACCGCCGCGGCCGAGTCGCCGCCGCCGATGATCGTGATCGCGCCCTGTGCGGTGGCCGCCGCCACGGCATCGGCCACGGCCTTCGTGCCCGCGTCGAACGGCGGCATCTCAAACACGCCCATGGGCCCATTCCACACGACCGTCCCGGCGGTGCGGATGATGGCGGCATACTTCCGCGCCGTCTCCGGGCCGATGTCGAGCCCCTCGAAGCCGTCGGGAATCTCACCCGCCGGCACGATCCGCTTGTTCGCGGCCGCCGAGAAATCGTCGGCACAGTGCGTGTCGACCGGAAGGACGAGCTTCCCCTGCCCTTGGGCGAGCAGTTCACGGGCCAGCTCCAGCTTGTCGTGCTCGACGAGCGACGTGCCGGTCTTGCCCCCCTGGGCCAGCGAAAACGTGTAGGCCATGGCCCCGCCGATGAGCACGTGGTCGCAGATCGAGAGCAGGTTCCTGATCACGGCGATCTTGTCCGACACCTTCTTGCCGCCGAGGATCGCCACGAAGGGCCGCCGCGGCCGGGCGATGGCATCGGCGAGGTATTGGATCTCCTTCTCCACGAGGAACCCGGACACCGCCGGCTTCCCCTGCGCCTTCATCGCCACCGGCACGGCGTGCATGCTCGCCTCCGTGCGATGGCAGGTGCCGAAGGCGTCGTTGACGTAGGCGTCGGCGAGCGTCGCCAGGCCCTGCACGTAGGCGGCGTCGTCTCCCTTCTTCTCCCCCTTGTTGAACCGCACGTTCTCCAGCACGAGCACGCCGCCGGCCGCCAGGGCCCGCGCCTTGGCGTGGGAGTCGGACCCGCCGGTGTCACCCGCCAGGGCCACTGGCCGGCCGAGCAGCTCGCCGAGCCGCTTGGCCACCGGCGCCAGCGAGAACTCCGCCTCGAAGCCCTTGCCGGCCGGCCGGCCGAGGTGCGACATCAGCACAGCCTTGCCGCCCCGGTCGAGGATCGAGCGGATCGACGGCAGGGCCATGCGGATCCGCCGGTCGTCGGTGATGGCGCCGGAGTCGTCCTGCGGGACGTTGAAATCGACACGGACGAGGACGGTCTTGCCGGCGGGATCCAGATCGGCGACGGACTGCTTGGGCATGGCGGGCTCCTTCAGGGTGTGAATCGGCGGGCGAACGGTCAGACGTCGAGGTTCTTGACGTCCAGGGCGTGCTTTTCGATGAACTCGCGGCGCGGCTCGACCTTCTCCCCCATGAGCACGCGAAACAGGTCGTCGGCCGCCGCCGCATCGGACATGGTGACCCGCAGCAGGGTGCGGTTCTTGGGATCGAGCGTCGTGTCGCGGAGCTCCTCGGCGTTCATTTCCCCGAGACCCTTGAAGCGGGTGATCGAGAGGCCCTTCTCGCCGGCCCGACGCACCGCCGTGAGCAGGCCACGCAGGTCCTCCAGCCCGATCTCGTTCTCGCCGCGCCGGAGCGTGTACCGTGGCGCCTCGCTGCCGGTGCGGTCCTGCGGCATCAGGCTCTCGATGCCGAAGCCCATCGCCTCGAGCTCCTTGAGACCGGCATTGACGCTCCGCACCTCGTGCAGATCGATGACCACGAGCTGATCGTCCCCCGTGCCCGGCGCGGTGCCGGGCGTGGTGTCGCCGACCGCCTGGGACTCCTCGATCCGCCCGACCTGCAGTTCGCCGCCGGCCGCCTTCTCCTTGCCCGTGACGAACTTCTCGAGCTCGTCGCGGCTGGAAAACCAGCGCTCCTCGAGCCCGTAGTAGACGTGGTACATCGGCAGCCTGCCGGTCGGGGCATCGCGGCGGGCGGCGTGGTCACGCAGGCTGATGCCCCGCTTCTCCAGCGCCACCAGGGCGTCTTCGAGCCCGGCGAGCGTGCGGCATAGCTTCTGCATCTCCTCGCCGGCGATCTCGCGGCCGTCGCCCGGCAGAAACACCCCCTCGCCGAGGCCCTGATCGAGGAGCTGGTTCTTCATCTCCTCCTCGGTCTGCACGTAGTAGACGCTCTTCTTGGACCGCACGCGGAACAGCGGCGGCTGGGCCACGTAGACGTGCCCCTCAGCCACCAGACGATACATCTGCCGGTAGAAGAAGGTCAGCAACAGCGTGCGGATGTGGGAGCCGTCGACGTCGGCGTCGGTCATGATCACGACCTTGTCGTAGCGGCGTTTGCCGAGGTCGGCCTCATCTCCGATCCCGGCGCCGATGGCCGAAATCACACTGCGCACCTCCTCGTTGGCGAGCACCTTGTCGTCGCGGCTCTTGTAGGCGTTGATGATCTTGCCCCGCAGGGGCAGGATCGCCTGATACTCGCGGTGCCGACCGCCCTCGGCCGAGCCACCGGCCGAATCACCCTCCACCAGATACAATTCGCACTTCTCGACGTCGCGGCTGGTGCAGTCACGAAGCTTCCCCGGAAGTCCGCCCCCCGACAGGGCCCCCTTCCGCTCGCGGAGCAGTTGCTTGGCCTTCTTGGCCGCCTCGCGGGCCTCGGCCGCAAGCACACCCTTCTGGACGATCGCCTTGGCGCTCTTGGGATTCTCCTCCAGGTACTTGCCCAGGAAGTCGCCCACCGCCGAATTGACGATTCCCTCCACCTCGCCGTTGCCGAGCTTGGTCTTCGTCTGGCCCTCGAACTGCGGGTGCGGCACGCGGACGCTGATCACGGCCGTCAGACCCTCGCGGACGTCCTCGCCGGTCGGAATCAGGTCCTTGTACAGGCCGGTCTTCTTACCGTAGGCGTTGAGGGCCCGGGTCAGGGCGGAGCGGAACCCGGAGACGTGCGTGCCCCCCTCGGTCGTGCAGATGTTGTTGACGTAACTGTGCAGGCTCTCGGTGTATTCCGTCGTGTACTGCATGGCGATGTCCCAGGAGACGCCGGAGGCCTCTCCCCGCATGCTGATCACGTCGGCATGCACGGCATCGCTGGCCTTGTTGAGGTGCTCGACGAACTCCTCGATGCCACGCTCGAAGTAGTACCCCTCGTCGTTGCCGCTGGCGGCGTCGTGGAACTTGATCCGGAGCCCGGAATTGAGGAACGCCAGCTCCCGCAGCCGCCGCGAGAGGACGTCCCAGGAGAACTTGGTCTGCGGGAAGATCTGCGGATCGGGCTTGAAGGTCGTCTTCGTGCCCGTGCGGGTGGTGGTGCCCATCTTCCGCACCGGACCGGTGGCCTCCCCCCGCTGGTACTCCTGCTGCCAGACGTGTCCCTCCCGGGAGACCTCCACCTCGCACCACTCCGAGAGGAAGTTCACCACCGTCACGCCCACGCCGTGCAGGCCGCCGGTCGTCTGGTAAGCCCCCTTCTCGAACTTGCCACCGAACTTGAGGACGGTCATCACGCCCTCCAGCGTGGACACGTCGCGCTCCATCTCCTCGGAGAGCTGGGGATGGCGATCGACCGGGATCCCGCGGCCGTCATCCTCGACGGTCACGCTGCCATCCACGTTCACCGTCACGCTCACGTGCTTGGCGTGGCCCGCCATGCACTCGTCGATCGAGTTGTCCACCACTTCGTAGACCAGGTGGTGCAGGCCGCGGCTGGTGTTGTCGCCGATGTACATGCCGAACCGCTCGCGGACGTGATCGCGGTCGGAGAGGTGCTTGAGGTCGGCCGACGTGTAGGCCTGCTGTTGCGGTGCATCTGCCATGGTGGTCATCTCCGATCGAAGGGCGGTGAATGGGGGCGGCGTCAGGCCGAGCGGCCGGCGTCGGCCATGAGGCGGCAGCGGATGTCGGTGATGCCGGCGGCCGGAACGAGTGCCGCGAGTTTCGCGAGCACTTCCCGCTTCTGGAAGCCGAGTTCCTGGACCAGGGCCGAATGGCTCACGAACACCTCGAGCACGCCGCGGCGCACCAGGCCCGGCTGCGATGCCGCCTTGAGCGCGGCCGGGGCGGCCTCCCGCCAGGCGGCGGCCAGCCCGTCGGCGGTCCGCTCCCGGTCGTAGCCGGTGCGGGCCATCAGCCGAGACACGATCCTGCCGATCGAGATCGGGCCGGGATGTCCGGCGGCGGGGCGGTGATGTGGGACAGCCATGCGGGAAGAACGCGGGATGGTTTCAGTCGGCGGCCAGCGGCATGATCACGTAGCCGTAGCCGTCCTCGGTGCGACAGACGCAGGCGCTTTGGGCGTCGGTGATCTCGACCGTCACGTTCGTGCCACCGTCGAGGACACGGAGGAAATCGGCGACGAATCGCGGGTCGAGCTTGATCCGCACGGTGGGCCCGGCATGGTCGATCGGCAGCTCCACGCGGCTCTCGCCGCTCTCCGCCGACCGGCCGGCGAGCACCAGCTGCCCGGGCTCGAACGCGAAATCGACCCCCTTCGACTGCTCGCTGGTGACGATCGCCGCCTGTCGAACGGCGGCCAGCAGCGGGCCGGCGACCAGGTTCACCCGCGCAGCTTCAGGCCGCTCGGGAAAGACGTCGCGCCAGCGGGGAAAGCGGCCGTCCACGAGCCGGGCCGAGATCGTCGTCCCCGCCGTCTTGACGAGGATCTCGGCCGGGCGGGCGGCAACCAGCACTGGCGCGTCGGCCGCAGCGAGGCACCGCTCGATGAGTTGCATGGCCCGGGCGGGAACGATCGGCTGGGCGTCGGGAACGGCCCCCCCCTGCGACTTGGCCGGCCCTTCCATCTTGGCCAGCCGGCGCCCGTCGGTGCCGACGGCGATCACGCCGGTCGGCGTCAGTTCCACGAGCACGCCGCCGAGCGCATACCGGCTCGACTCGTTGTCGGTCGCAAACACCGTGCGGCGGACGAGCTCCCGCACCAGCGGTGTCGAGAGCTCGAAGCAGGCCTCGGTCGGGAACGTCGCGACCGCGGGAAACTCGAGCGGATCCTCGGCCGGCAGCCGGAACTCGCTGCGCGGCGCCTTGACCATGGCCGCGGTGCCGTCGGCATGGATTTCGAACACCGTGCCCGGAGGACTTTCGCGCACGATGGCCGTCAGTCGGCCGCTCGGCAGGAGCACGGCCCCCGGAGCGAGCACCTCGACGGCATCCAGGTCGATGCGGATGCCCACTTCCAGGTCGGTCGCCGACATGACGGTTCCCTCCCGCCCCGCCTCGAGCTTCACGTTGGTGAGGACAGGCTTCGGTGAGCGGGCGGGAACGACGGCAGCCGCGCTTTGCAGGGCCGCCAGCAAGGGCTCGCGTGGGCAACGAACTTTCATGAACGGCGGTGTCCTGACAATGCGATGCGGGCCGGAAAGAAGCCCCCGGCCACGCCGGACAGAAGCCCGGCGAGACCCTTTACTGTACCCGAAGAATCGCCTCCGAAAATGCCCTCTACAGCCGTCCCAAACCGCGTTTTTCGAGGTCAAACCCGCTGCCGTGCCTCGTGGTCTCCCTCTGCTTCTGGTCTTTATGGATATCGAAAGAAGAAGAAAGGTAAGAAAACAGCAAACACAAGAAGTAGGAAGACGACCCCAAGGCCAGCATGAACGCCGCCAGGCAAGGAACGAAAGAGGTTCGAAAGTGGAATTAGCCCCCCACTTTCGCGGCTTTCGGTCTCCAGTGCGAGAGCCGCGAGACTGTCAGAAACGTGTTGGCAACGTGTGCATGACAGTGGTGAGGACCCTGTCGGAAACGGGTGGGCTCCGTGGTGGAAAGCGGCACATGGGTTGCCGGTGAACGGCCGTTGCCCTGGAGGTTTGCAGTCGGCGGCGTGTGCGCTGCCACGTCGTCGGACATTCGCGAACCGACCTGTCGCGCAACCGACAGGTTATCGACATCTCGCTCCGTCCGCGGACCCGATCCGGGCGAGCACAGGCTCGAGCCGGCTCGTGGCGGCATCGACGTCCGCCGCGGTCGTCGTGCGTCCGAAACTGAACCGCACGGCGGCGGCGACAGATGCAGCAGACAGCCCCATCGCCACCAGGGCGGGGGCCGGCTCGCTCGATCCGCTCGCGCACGCCGTGCCGGTGCCGCAGCAGACACCTGCGAGGTCGGCGGCCATTACGAAGGCCTGTCGATCGATGCCCGGTAGGGCCAGGGTGAGAATATGCGGGCTCGAGAGGGGCGGAGCGGCGAGCCGCTCGACCCGCAAACCGTGGACTGCCGCTGCTGCGGCAAAGGTGCGGGCGAATTGCTCGCGGATATCGGCCAGCCGGGCGGCCTCGGCCGCGCGTTCCCCCACCGCCAGTTCCAGGGCCCGGGCGAAACCCACCGCCAGCACGACCGGTTCCGTGCCGCCCCGCAGACCGGCTTCCTGCGGGCCGGCCACGAGCGGCGCGAGCGCTACACCGCCTCGCACGACGACCGCTCCGATGCCCCGCGGCCCGGAGAACTTGTGCGGGGCGAGGGTGAGGGTGGCAGCGCCGAGGTCCCCCAGCACGATCGGCTGAGTGACGACGGCCTGCGTGGCATCGACATGGAGCAGCACGTCGGGCCGCGACCGGACCGCCGCCGCGATGCCTGGCACGTCTTCGACGGTGCCCGATTGGCCGCAGACGAGCGTCGTCACCCAGATGCCCCGGCCAGACGTGGGAAAGACCCATTCCGGCGCGATCCGGCCCGTTCCCGCCAGCGGCGGTTCGGCCACGAACCAGCCCCGGCCGGCGAGTTCGCCGTGGAGGTTCCGCACGCTCGTGTGGTCGCGGGCGGACGACGCAAACACGCCGGTTCCCCCGGCCGCGAGGCCGAGGATCGCCAGTCGGTTGGCCTCCGTGGCGCCGCTGGTGAAGACCAGCCGGTCGCGATCAATGCCCGCCGTCCGGCCGCCGAGGAGTGCCAGGATCTTTTCCCGGCACTCCTCCAGCACCCGCTTCGCTCGCCGTCCGGCCGCGTGGGGGCTCGACGGATTGCCCCACGCCTCGGCCTGCGCCGCGGCCATGGCTTCGGCCACCTCCGGACGCACCGGCGTGGTGGCGGCATGGTCGAGGTAGACGCAGGCGGGCGCCGCGGCGGTCACGACGCTGTGGCCTACTTCACCGCGTTGAGTTCCACCAGAAAGTGGAGCGTGGCATCGGGCGGGATGACCCCGCCTGCGCCCCGCTTCCCATAGCCGAGGTTGCTCGGGATCTCGAGCTCGATCATGCCCCCTTCGCCGACGAGCTGCATGCCCTCGGTCCAGCCGGGGATGACGCCGTTGAGCGGAAACTCGATCATCTCGCCGCGGTCGTAGGAACTGTCGAACTTCTTGCCGTTGTCGAGCCAGCCGTGATAGTGGACCTTCACCGTGTTGGTCGCCTTCGGCTGCTTGCCGGTGCCTTTGCGGAGCACGCGGTACTTGAGGCCCGAGGCAGTCGTCGTGAACGTCTTCGGCGCGTCGGCGTCGATCTGGCCGGCGCCGGCGGGGAGCTTCGGATGGGCGACTTCGGGAGCGGGATCGGCGGACACGGCGGTCTCCTGGAGGCAGAGGGTGAAGGCGACGAGGGCGAGCGACAGGGCGGCGAAGATGCGCATGACGAGACTCTCGCGAGGGTGAGGAAGCAACGACCCGAGACTATAGCAGCCGGCCGCCCGGGGCTCCCACGCGGCGGCTAGCCGGGCGAAAACGCCTTGGAAAGCCGGGCGAGAGCCTCTTGCAGCTGCGCCGTCGGGCAGGCGGTGTTGATGCGGATGAAGCCCGGGGCGCCAAACTCGCGGCCGGCGGAGGGGCCGAGGCCCGCCGCCTCGCAGGCGGCCTGCGGATCGGCGCCTCCCGTGCCACGGCAGTCGATCCAGGCGAGGTAGGTCGCCTGGGCGGGCACACAGGCGAGACCGGGGATGTTTTCCACGGCCCGCTGCACGAGATCGCGGTGCTGCCGCAGCACGGCGAGAAGCTGTTGCCGCCAGGGTTCGCCGTGCCGCCAGGCCGCCTCGGCGGCGGCGTAGCCCAGGGGATTCACCATCGGCACGAGGCCCGCGCCCGCCGCCCGCCACCGCGTCCGCCGGTCGGCGTCGGGCACGACCGCCGCGGCGCAGCCGAGGCCGGCGAGGTTCCAGGTCTTGGAGGGGGCCGTGAGCGTGATTGCGGCGCGGGCCGCTGGATGGTCGAGGCTCGCGAAGGGCACGTGCCGCACGCCTCGATCCTCATCGAGGACGAGGTCGGCCCAGATCTCGTCGCTCACGACGACCAGCGCGTGCCGGGCGGCGAACTCCGCGAGTCGCTCGAGCTCGGCCCGGGTCCAGACGGTGCCCGTGGGGTTGTGCGGATGGCAGAGCCAGAAGATCCTGCTGCGCGGCGTCACCGCGGCCTCGAGGGCATCCCAGTCGATCGCCCAGGCTGCGGCATCCTGCGCGAGCGGCACGCGGACGCACCGCCTGCCGGCGAGGCCGGGCAGGAAGAGAAACGGCGGATAGACCGGCGTGAACGTGAGGATCTCGTCGTCGGCTGCGGCCAGCAGGCGGGCCGTGATCGAGAGCCCGGTGACGACGCCGGGCGTGCCGACGACATGGCCGGGATCGATCGTCCAGCCGTGCCGGGCCGCCAGATGCGCGGCGAGCGCCGGCGCGAAGCCCGGCGGGTCGTGCGTGTAGCCGAAGACGCCGTGGTCGACTCGGGCGCGGATCGCGTCCAGGATCACCTCGGCCGCAGGAAAATCCATGTCGGCCACCCACACGGGCAGCACGTCGCGGCCGGCCCAGCGGTCCCACTTCTCGGAGCCGGTGCCGCGGCGATCGGGACAGGAGGAAAACGCGGGATCAGACGGCGGCTGCGGCACCTTGGCTCCGTGGGCGGACGACTCGTATCGCGCCGATTGATCTTGCCACGTCGATGTTGGCTGGATTGTTGCAAGCGCGGGTGCCGCGGTGCAAGCCGACGGCCCGGAATCTGCGAGTCACAGGAGCCGCATCAGGCCTGCTCACGCGGCGCGTCGCCCGGCGGGTGAGCAAGGCCGCCGCTGAGCCATCATGAATGGTGGAGCCGGCACGCCCCCTTGTTCCGGCTATGGCCGCTGGAACCTCTCCGGGATGATGAAGTCTTCAGTCGGGCTGCCATCCGGTTCGGGAATGAACTCGAGCGTCTCGATGCGCGGGATCTCGACGGCCTCCTTCTTGATCAGGGCGGTGAGTGTCTTGGGGGAGATTTTCTTGAGGTTGGGGAGGGCGAGCCGGCCCTTGCGGGCGGCGAGGGCCTTGGCGGTGGCGGCGTCGAGGACCTGTAGGCGATTCAAGGGCAAGGCCTCACGAAAGATGGCCGGGAACGACCCCCTGACGATGTTTCCTGCTCCGCACCCGGGAAGTCGGCCGCCAGACGCCGGGCATGCTCGGGCGTCAGGCTTTCGATGGCGTTTGTGCCTTCGGCCAGGGTGTCGTCTACGACAAGGTCGTCAGCCGGCGCGGCTGGAACGTCGGGCGCGACAACGGACACGACCAGGGCAAGCAGGAACAGAACCAATGTCGCGGACTTCATGGCGAGCCTCGCTGCGGCAGCGGCTGGTTCGCGGGATCACGCAGCATGGCGACGGTCCGCAGCCGGCCGTCGGGCTGCCAGCCGCGTGAGGTAGGTGTGGTCGATGCCGCGGCCATCCGTGCGGGTGTTCACAGCTTGGCCGCGCCGGCCTGCGGCTTCCGCCGCACGGGCACCTGCACCTCGCACCACGGTTGCCGAAACGGAGCGCCGGGCCCGTTGTAAATCAGGTTTCGCGGATCGCCGGCCGGCTCCCACGCGTCCTGCCCATCGAACCACCGCTGCAGCGTCTCGAGGCCCTCCTTGACGACTCCCGAACCGCCGCCGCCCTTCATGCCGACCGAGACCACCACGATCTCCGGTGTGTCGATCACCTTCACCTGGCCGTCGTTGCCCGCCTGCCCCATGTCCGCCTTGCGATACAGGAAGCTCACCGTCCAGTCACCGTCCACCAGCGGGGCTTCGACAAGCGGCTTGCCGTCGCCGCCGCGCCGGTACTCCATCTCCACCGGACTGGTCATCGCGATTTCCCGTTTCTTGATGTGATTGAAGAGCGGAAAGAAGCTCCTGACCATTCCCATGTCGCTCGCCCCCTTGCCGCTGAGCTCGGCGCGACGGACGGCGGGATAGGTCTTCAGCTCGATCATCCCGGGCGGCGTGGGGGCGGGGTAGCCCTCGGGCAGCGGTGTTTCGATGCCCATGCCCGCCTCAGCCAGGCGGTACGTCGCGCCTTGGAGCTTCGGCTGGACGTTCGCGTCTCCGACCAAGCGAATCGCGCGACCAGCCTCCGGCGCACCCTCCGGCCGCGCGGCGGCCGCCGGCGCCTTGTCCGCTGCCGGTCCCTTGTCCGCCGCAGCCTGAGCCACCGCGCGGGCACCACCCGGTACCTGAATGACCGCCCCACCGCCCCCCGCAACGGCCTGCTTCATCGCCTCTTGGAGCTGCCGTTCGACCCCGGCCAATTCCTCTTGGGCGA
>Ga0315901_10006789_pt1 | contig 13654 bp, 17 predicted proteins | sample LakEriMetagenome_10_FD_203761 | JGI IMG/M metagenome (GOLD analysis project Ga0315901, IMG submission 203761) | Freshwater fungal communities from buoy surface, Lake Erie, Ohio, United States - Buoy 2 MA116 | ecosystem: Environmental > Aquatic > Freshwater > Lake | place: USA: Lake Erie, Ohio... | reverse complement strand
CCGCTCTTCCACTTGCGTGACAGCAGAAGTGGCAGAATTAGCATGTCAAAGGCGCCGACGGCGGTCAGTGCCACCGCGGCCACCAACGGCATGTCGAGCTTGCCGGCCAAAGCCAGCAGCCCGACCATGAACAAGCCAACACCAGTGATGCGTACCAGCTGGATCACGAAGAAACGTGTGCGGGCGCGGGTTTCGTCTTCGGTCATTGCAGCAGCTCCAGCAGGTGCGCGGGATGGCGGGCGACGGCGGCAGCTCCGGCGGCGATCAGCTCGGCCGGGTCATGATAACCCCAGTCGACCCCCACTGCGCGAACGCCGGCATTGCTGCCCAGGGCCATGTCATAGGCCGTATCGCCGATCATTACGGCGGCGGCGGGGGCAACGCCAGCCTCGAACAGCGCGGCCTCCAGCATGGCAGGGTGGGGCTTCGACGGGTGGCGATCTGCGGTTTGCAGGGTGACGAAGTGATCGCTGAGGCCGTGGACTGACAGGCAGTGCGCCAGCCCCCGGTCGCTTTTGCCGGTGGCTATGCCCAGCACCCAGCCTTGCCTGCGCAGGCCATCGAGCAATTCACGCATGCCCGGATAAAGCGGCTCGACCAACTCGCCTCCTTCCCGCGCAGCGCGGAAGGCAGAACGATAGGCGCTATCGATCCCGCGGCACAGCTCTTCATCCGCATCGGGAAGCAGGGCGCGCACTGCCTGCATCAGGCTCAGACCCACACTGCGCCGCACCTGGTGACGGTCCGGGAGCGGCAAGCCATGTGCCGCGAACGCTGCGTCCATGGCATTGCAGACGCCAGCCTGGCCATCGACCAGCGTACCGTCGCAATCGAACACGGCAAGGCGCAGCGTCACTTGACTAGGTTCCGGATCAGCGCAGCCACCGCGTGAGAGCCCTGGGCTTCAAGCCCGGCTATTACGCGTTCCCGCTCGTGAACCGGGGCCTTCTGGTGCAGCTTGATCGTTGGCCGCCAGGCAAGGATCTCGAGCTCGAACCCAACAATGGCGCCCAGCAGCCCCCGCAGTTTATCGGGCGGGGTCTTGTCGAGCGTCCATGGCTCCCCACCTATGATGCGGGCCTCATGGCGGGCGGACAGGGCTTCCAGAAAGCCGGTAAGGCCATCGGCATCCATGCGCCGTACCCGGCCTTCCAGTTCAACGCTGACATAGTCCCAGGTCGGTACCTGGGTCGGGTCTTCATACCACCGCGCGCTGACATAGGCATCTGGCCCATTGACGACGGCCAGAGCCGTCATGCCATCAAGATAGCGAGTCAGGGCATTGCCGCGTGACAAGTGAAATTGCACGGCGCCGTCCCCGGTCGAAACCAGCGGTGTGTGGGCCATGCGCGGTCCATCGGGGGTGGTGGCAAAGACCATGCCGAAGCCAATCTCGTCGATCAGGGCTTCCATCAGGCCGCGGTCTTCGCTGCGGTAGGCGGGATTGGGATGCATCAGCGTTTGCCTGCCGGTTTTGGCGAACCCTTGCCTTTGGTCGGTCCGCGCTTAGTTGGCGGCTTGCGGGTGGCAACGCGCCCATCGGCCCGGCCGCGGCGTTCGCCCCGGCGTTCCTTGCGGACCTGCTTGGCATGGGCCTTGGCGGCAGCCTTCTCGTCGGCCTTGCCGGGCTTGTAGGGTTCGGGCAGGGCATCGCCATCCTCTTCATCAAAGCCCAGGTTGGCCATGGTGTTGGCGAAATGCTCTGGCAGTTCGGCCCGCGCATCGATCACATCGCCATCGGGATGGTCAATGATCAGGCGCCGCGCATGGAGGTGCATCTTCCGGCTGATCGAGCCCGAGAGGAAGGCATCCGGTCCGCCATACTTGCCGTCGCCGACGATCGGGTGGCCGATTGCCGCCATGTGGACGCGCAGCTGATGGGTGCGGCCGGTCAGCGGTTGCAGCTCGACCCAGCAGGCACGATTTCCGGCGCGGTCGAGCACGCGGTATCGGGTGCGGGCCGGCTGGCCTTCGCCCGATTTGTCGACCATCATCTTCTCACCGCCAGTGCCCGGCTGCTTGGCCAGCGGCAAGTCGATCAGGCCATCCTCGACCGCGGGCACGCCGGTGATGATTGCCCAATAGATCTTGCGTGCGGTGCGCCCGGAAAAGCGCTTTGAGAAGAACGCCGCGCTGCCTGGGGTGCGCGCGATCAGCAGGACCCCGGAAGTATCCTTGTCAAGCCGGTGAACCAGCCGCGGGCGGGGGCCATCAAGGGCAAAGGCATCGAGCAAACCGTCGACATGCTCCTTCATTCCGCTGCCGCCTTGCGTCGCGAGGCCCGGAGGCTTGTTCAGCACGATGGCGGCGCGATCCTGAGAGATGACCATGGCCTCGGCCTTGGCGATTTCTTCATCGGTCAGCTCGCGTCGGGGCTTGGCGCCGCCCTTGGCGGGAGCATCGCCGCCCGGCGGGACGCGCAGCACCTGCCCGGCGGCCAGCCGGTCAGCCGGATCGGCGCGTTTGCCATCGACCCGGATCTGCCCGGTGCGCGCCCAGCGGCTGACCGTGGCAAATCCAATCTGCGGCAAATGGCGCTTGAACCAGCGGTCCAAACGCACACCGTCGTCATCGTGCTGCACCGTGAACTGGCGAACTTCGGTGCTCATGCAATGCCCTTTGCCAGGGCCAGCCCGGCGAACAGTCCGCCCACGCCGCCAGCCAGCGACAGGGCAATATAGAGCGCGGCCTGCGTCATGGCTCCGCGCTGGATCATCAAGGCGATTTCCAGGCTGAAGGCCGAAAAGGTGGTAAACCCGCCCAGCACGCCGACGCCCAGCAGTAGCCGCCAGGTTTCACCACCCTGACCGTGACGCGCCAGCCAGCCGGCCAGCAGTCCCATGGCCAGGCTTCCCAGCACGTTGACGGTCAGTGTGGCATGGGGAAATGGCCCTGCGCCAATCAGCCGCCCAGCCGCAAAGCGCAGCCATGCGCCAAGCGCACCGCCTCCGGCGACGAACAGCGATGCGGCCATGAATGAGGGCGGGGCGGTCATGCCCGGTGCCTTAGCTGGCCTTTGCCGAAATCGCCACGCCTTTCCCCGGCGCGATCAGGCAGACCAGCGCCGCCACCGCTGTGCCAAGGCACAGGTGCCAGGGGAAGGCCACGCCCTTGAGCGCGGCGGGCAGCCCCAGCGCATCGATCACATAGGGCTGGAAGGCCAATACCGTCAGGAACCCGGCGGCAAAGGCGGCAAGGACGCTGGCGGAAGAGCCCCGCTTCGAGAACAGGGCAACACCGTAGACCCCTAGCAGCCCGGAGTAGGCAAAGGCCATGACCCCCAGCACGAAGTCGAGCAGGGCAGTGTCGGCATAGCGCTGCCAGTAGTAGGACAGCACCGCCATGCCGAACAGCGCAAAGCCCAGCAAAACCGTGGCAATCCGCCCCATCCGGACATAGTGCGCCTCGCTCCGCTGGCCCGCGAAGGGTCGGTAGAGGTCGTTGACCAGCACCGCCGACATCGAGATCAGCCCTGAATTGATCGCCGCCGCCGCAATCACCCCCACGGTCACCAGACCCCGCAGGCCGGGCGGCAGCTGGGTGAGGATATAGTGCATGAAAACAGTGACTTTCTCGCCATTATAGGTCCCAGCTGCATTTCCCTGGTAATGCAGCCACAGCAGCGCGCCGATGGTCAGGAACAGGAGGATTACGGGGAGCGAGGCCCAGGCCGAAACGACCAGTGCCCGTGTGCCTTGCCGTGCATCGCGGCAGGCCAGCACGCGCTGCGTGGTGTCCTGATCGAGCCCGGCATTAGCGAAATTGAGCAGGACCACCCCGGTCAGCACGGCCCACAGTCCGAAGGGGGCCGAGAGGCTTAACGAGGGGTCGATCAGTTGCAGCTTGTCCTTGCCTTCAGGCGCGTTCTGCAGCGCGGCGATTGCCTCTGCCGTGGTCATCGGCAGGCCGGACCACAGGTACCAGGCCACCACCAAAGCGGCACCAACATAGAGGACCACCTGCACCAGATCGCTCCAGATAACCGAGTTAAGCCCGCCCATGAAGGTGAAGGCCAAGCCGAAGACCAGCAGGACCAGCATGGCGATCAGCATGTGCCCCGGCGCAACATCGAGGAACAGGATCATCGAGACGGCGATCGCCGCCAGATAGAGTCGTGCCCCGCTGGCAAGGATCCGGCCGACCAGATACATCGCCGCCGCTGCTCGCCGCGCGGTTGCATCGAAGCGCGCCTCGAGCAGCTCGTAGACCGTGGTGACGCCAGCGGCATAGAACTGCGGCATCAGCCAGTGCCCGACCAGCCAGGCCGCCACCAGCGTCGAGAACACCCCACCGATATAGGTAAAGTTGCTGCGATAGGCGAAGTCCGGCACGCCCAGAAAGGTCGCCGCCGATTGCACGGTTGAGAGCACAGAGATCGCCACCAACCAGGTCGGCGCATGGTGCCCGGCGAGGAAATAGTCCTCGCTCTTCATCCCGCGCCGCGTGGTCAGCCAGCCGGCCAGTGCTAAAAGCACTACATAGAGCCCCAGCACGGCCCAGTCGGCAGTCGTGAAAGTGGTGCGCATCGGTCCCCCTGTTCACGGCGTCTAGCGCGAAAGCGGGCTGGGGAACACCGCTTCGTGCTGTCGGAGCAAGCCTGTTGTCCCGGTATTCCGCCGCCGCTTGCCGTGCTGCTGCCGGTGCCCGAAAAAGTCAGGCGCGGCAGACCGACGGTACGAGGGACTGCCGGCACGGACTTAGTGGAGTCAACCGATGATCAGGCAAGCTGTCGCCGCCCTCGTATCGGCCTTTCTGCTTGGCGGGTGCAAGCAGGGCACGGAGGCGATCCAGCCCGGGATCGAACGCAACCCCGCTCCGGCCGAGGCTTACCGGCTCGATTTCCGATTCGAGAATGCGCCCGGCCCGTTCAGCAAGGTTCGGGCAACGGCCTTCTACCGGGTGACGAATGAGGAATGCGTCAGGGCCCAGCCGTTCAGTGGAGCCGTCCTGCCGCCCGAATACAAGCTGGACCTGCCACTGCAGGCGCTGGATGGGAATCGGTATGAAGCGGTGTTCCACCGCGATGCCTTGCGCGATGCAGACTATTTCGGGCTGGGCCTGTGCCGGTGGAAGCTGCAGAACGTGGTGATCCGTTTCGCCTCCCCGGCGACCGATTTCACGGCTGCGCTGTTCAACCCGCAGGACCCGGAGGACAAGATCGAGCCGGTCCAGAGCTATTTCCTGCACCGCGACTATTTCACCAAGCCCGAGCCAATGACGCTGGTGTTCGGCGAAAAGGCTGGGTTCTATCTACCCAGTATGGGGGATCAGTTCCGGATCGCGATTGCGGCCGAACCGGTTTAGCAATGCTACCCGCCCGGGCCGATCGCTTGCGAAACCATAAGCGGCCGTGTTCAGGCCTCCTCCCGGTCCACCCAGGCGATCAGGAAGCCCGGCAGGACCAGCGCGGTTGTGAACATCAGCAGGATGAAGTTCTTCAGCACCCCGACCGACAGGTCGAACTTGAACAGTTTGGCCAGCAGATCGGGGGCTATCCCGCCCGCGACGGTCATCAGCACCAGGTACTTGAAAGCGCCGAAATAGGCGCGATTGCGTTCCGCCAGCTCGCGCTCGTCCAGTGCGGCGTCGGGCGCATTGGCGATCACGCCGTAAGTACTGACGAAGAACACGATGCTGGCCAGCATGCCGGTTATGGCGGCCAGGCCGACCACCAGCTCAGTGCCGCCACTAGCAGACGGTAGCCCCAGCTTGATGAGGAACCATGCGTGCATGGCGACCAGCGCATAGCTGCCCAGCAGCTTGCTGGTGCGCGGGCTCAGGTTGATGCGTGCGGTCTGCGGATCAGTCATGATCGGTCTCCTTGGCCGTATTGCGGCCCAGTTGCTCGGCAAGCGAGGGAAAGGGGTCGAGCGCGAAGAGCGTTTCGACACTGACGCCAAAGGCCTGGGCCAGCTTCAGCGCCAGTTCCACGGTGGGCCGGTAATCGCCGCGCTCAAGGTAGCCGATGGTCTGCGGGTTGACCCCGACCAGTTCGGCCAGCTCCTTGCGCGACAGGCCCTGCTCTTGGCGGAAAAGGTTGATGCGGTTGAACAGCATGTAGAGCTTAATATGTGATTCGTTGTGTATATACAACAAAAAATCGAATTTCCCTCCGTTTCGTTGTCGAATAGCCCGAATTGGCTGCCTACGGAGGACCTGCAAGCTGCCGCGTGGGGGCAATGGCCTGCGGTCCGGCGCGCAATTGCCCGCAAAAGCTTGCCTTGTGGCCGACTCCTTGCTAACGGCGCGCCACTTCGAGCCGGTCCTTATCGGATTCGGCGCAGTTTTTCGTTGCTTTCCGTTAGGTGCAACCCCGCTAGCAGATTCGCGTGGGGCTCTGTCCTTTCGTTTCTTGAGGTGTGTCGGTTTATGCAAATTCTCGTCCGCGACAACAATGTCGAACAGGCTCTGCGCGCGCTTAAGAAGAAGCTGCAGCGTGAGGGCGTGTACCGCGAGATGAAGCTGCGCCGTCACTATGAGAAGCCGAGTGAAAAGCGCGCCCGTGAAAAGGCTGCTGCCGTCCGCCGCGCCCGCAAGATGGAGCGCAAGCGGATGGAGCGCGACGGCGTCAAGTAAGCTTGAACCGCAAAGCGCGATAAGCCATGAGGGCGCGGAGCAATCCGCGCCCTTTGCTTTGGCGCCCAACAGGAAGACCGTTTCATGACCGAGATTACCCGCGTTCCGCTGCAACCGATCGCCAAGGGCGCGCTGGGCAAGCTGTGGTTGGGCGTGGCGGCTGCCGCGCTCGCTGCCGGCGGCCTGGCCTGGGCCACCCTGCCGCGTTCGGTTGAGATCGAAACGATCAAGGCCGGCACCGGCAACAGCCCGACCGAAGCCGACGTGGTCCAGATCAATTACAAGGGCAGCCTTGAAAACGGCAAGGTGTTCGACGAGGGGCAGCGCGCGGTGTTCCCGGTCGATGGCGTGATCCCGGGCTTCACCAAGGCGCTGGTGAAGATGCAGAAGGGCGGCAAGTACAAGGTCGAGATCCCGGCGGAGCTGGCCTATGGTGCGCAGGAACAGCGCAATCCGCAGACTGGCGAAGTCGGGATTCCCGCCAATTCGGACCTGATGTTCGAGATCGAGCTGCTCGATTTCAAGAGCCGTGCCGAAGTGGAAGCGCAGATGCGCCAGATGCAGATGATGCAGCAGTTGCAGCAGCAGATGCAGGGCCAGCAGGGCGGGCAGGCCGCACCCCCGCCGCCGCAGTAATTCCATTGCCTTGAAGCGGGCGCGGGGCGGTGCTAGCGCCCGCGCCACAGTCTAGATTAAAGGAACGCCATGTCGGTCGATACCGCCACCGTGGCCAAGATCGCCGCGCTGGCCCGGATCAAGCTGTCCGAGGCCGAGCTTGCGGGGATGGTGCCCGAACTGAACGGAATTCTTGCCTGGGTCGAACAGCTGGGTGAAGTCGATGTGACTGGGGTCGAGCCGATGACCGCAGTGATCGAGAACCAGCTGCGCTTGCGCGATGATGTGATCAACGCCGATCCGCTGACGGGTGGGGACAACCGCGATGCTGTTCTCGCCAATGCCCCGGCGGCTGAGCATGGCTTCTTCGGCGTGCCCAAGGTGATCGAATAATGACCGATCTTACGGAACTGGGCGTTGCCGCCATCCGCGACGGCGTGGCCAAGGGTGACTTTACCGCGGTCGAAGTGGCTGAGGCGTTCAATGCCAATGTCGCCGCCGCGCAGCAGGCGCTCAATGCCTTCATCGTCGCTACGCCGGAAAAGGCGATCGAGGCGGCGAAGGCCATCGATGCCAAGCGGGCCAAGGGCGAAGCGCTGGGTAAAATGGGCGGCGTGCCGATCGGCATGAAGGACCTGTTCGCCACCAAGGGCGTGCAGACCACTGCGGCCAGCCACATTCTCGAAGGCTTTGCGCCGGAATACGAAAGCACCGTGTCCCAGAAGCTATGGGATGCCGGCGCGGGGATGCTGGGCAAGCTCAACCTTGACCAGTTCGCGATGGGCTCTTCGAACGAGACGAGCTATTTCGGCAATGTCATCTCGCCCTGGCGGCGCAATGATGGCGGCAATGCCGCGCTGGCTCCGGGCGGCAGCTCGGGCGGAAGTTCGGCCGCCGTGGCCGCGCGCCTGGCTCCAGCTGCAACCGGCACCGATACCGGCGGCTCGATCCGCCAGCCCGCCGCCTTTGTCGGCATTTCGGGCATCAAGCCGACTTACGGGCGCTGCTCGCGCTGGGGCATCGTTGCCTTCGCCTCCTCGCTGGATCAGGCCGGCCCGATGGCCCGCGACGTGCGCGATTGCACGATCATGCTGGAGACCATGGCCGGGTTCGATCCCAAGGATTCGACCAGCCTCAACCTGCCGGTTCCCGAGTGGGAAGCGAGCCTGTCCGGCGACATGAAGGGCAAGAAGGTTGGCATTCCGCGCGAATACCGCATGGACGGGATGGACGCCGATGTCGCCGCTTCGTGGGATGCCGGCATCGCCTGGCTGAAGGATGCCGGGGCGGAAATCGTCGAGATCAGCCTGCCGCACACCAAGTATGCCCTGCCAGCCTACTACATCATCGCGCCCGCAGAGGCTTCGTCCAACCTCGCGCGCTATGATGGCGTGCGGTACGGCCTGCGCGATCTGCCCGATGGTGCCGGCCTGCAAGACATGTACGCCGCCACTCGCGCCGCCGGGTTCGGGGCAGAGGTCAAGCGTCGCATCCTGATCGGCACCTATGTGCTGAGCGCGGGCTTCTATGACGCCTATTACACCCAGGCGCAGAAGGTCCGCACGCTGATCGCGCAGGACTTCAAGAACGCCTTCACCCAGTGCGACGTGATCCTGGCCCCGACCGCGCCCACCGCCGCTTTTGGCCTCGGCGAGAAGAGCGACGATCCGCTGGCGATGTACCTCAACGACGTGTTCGCCGTCCCGGCTTCGCTGGCGGGCCTGCCGGCCATGTCGGTCCCCGCCGGGCTTAACCGCGAAGGACTGCCGCTCGGCCTCCAGATCGTCGGCAAGGCCTTTGACGAGCAGGGCGTGCTGAATGCGGGGCTGGCAATTGAACAGCGCGCCGGGTTCACGGCCAAGCCGGAAAAGTGGTGGTAAGATGAGCAACTATCGCATTCAGGGCGCAACAGGCGAGTGGGAGGTCGTGATCGGCCTTGAAGTCCACGCCCAGGTCACTTCGCAGTCTAAGCTGTTCTCCGGCGCCGCCACGGCCTTCGGCGCAGAGCCGAACTCGCAGGTGTCTTTGGTTGACGCGGCCATGCCAGGCATGCTGCCGGTGCCGAACCGCGAATGCATCCGTCAGGCGGTGCGCACTGGCATGGCGATCAATGCGCAGATCAACAAGTGGTCGCGGTTTGACCGCAAGAACTACTTCTACGCGGACTTGCCGCAGGGCTACCAGATCAGCCAGCTCTACCACCCGCTGGTGGGCGAGGGTTCGATCGAGGTGATCCTGGACGAGAAGGACCCCGAAGGCAGCACCAAGACGATCGGGATCGAGCGCATCCACGTCGAGCAGGACGCCGGCAAGCTGATGCACGATCAGCATCCGACCATGTCCTATGTCGACCTCAACCGTTCGGGCGTGGCGCTGATGGAAATCGTCAGCCGTCCGGACATGCGCTCGCCGCAGGAAGCAGGCGCTTATATCGCCAAGCTGCGCCAGATCCTGCGCTATGTCGGCTCGTGCGATGGCAACATGGATCAGGGTTCGATGCGGGCCGATGTGAACGTGTCGGTCCGCCGCCCGGGCGAACCGTTCGGCACCCGCACCGAAACGAAGAACGTCAACTCGGTTCGCTTCGTCATGGCCGTGGTCGAGCAGGAAGCCCGCCGCCAGGTCGGTGTGATCGAGGATGGCGGCGCGGTCGTTCAGGAAACCCGGCTCTACGATCCGGACAAGAACGAAACCCGTTCGATGCGCAGCAAGGAAGACGCGCACGACTATCGCTACTTCCCCGATCCCGACCTGCTGCCGCTGGAACTCAACGATGCGTTTCTTGAGGAATGCCGCGCCAGCCTGCCCGAGCTGCCCGATGCCAAGCGCCATCGCTATGAAACGGAATTGGGCCTGTCGGCCTATGACGCCGCGCAGCTGACGCTCGAAGTCGAAACCTATGAGCAGTTCGAGGAAATGCTGGGTGCCGTGGCCAAGGCCAGCGGCAAGGGCGAGCGCGATCTGGCCAAGCGCGTGGCCAACTGGCTGCTGTCGGAACGGGCCGGGGTCCTGAAGTCGATACCGGAAGGTGCCAGCCATCCGAAGAACACGATCGAAGCCAACACGGCGCTGATCATTGCGGCTAACGAAGGCACGATCTCGGGCGGCAAGGCGAAGGAGATCTTCGCTGCCTACCTGACCAGCGACATCGACCTTGCTGCCGAAATCGACGCCAACAAGCAGACCAGCGATACCGGCGCAATCGAGGCGGCGATTGCCAAGATCCTGGCCGACAACGCCGACAAGGTGGCCGAGTACAAGGGCGGCAAGGAAGCGCTGTTCGGGTTCTTCGTTGGTCAGACGATGAAGGCGATGCAAGGCAAGGCCAACCCGCAGGTGGTCAACGAACTGTTGCGCAAGGCTTTGGGGTAAGCGGGTTTTCCACTGGGATCGCTCAGGGTTCTGCTTGCCTCTGGCAGCCGCCGCGCTAAGCCCGTCCCTGTCGCATACAGGGGAGGGTTCATTGCCATTCATTCGCTTGCGCGCCGCTGCGGTAGCGGTTTGCTGCGCCATCATGCTGCTTGTCACGCAGCCGGTTGAAGCGGGCTCGGTCACCAAGAACGGGTTCGTGTTTCCGGCAGATACGGCGATCAAGGTCGTGGTGTTTCGCCCCGATGTGCATGTCGGTTCGCTCAAGGTTGGCGGGGTGGATGAACCGAATGCCGATTGGACCGCCGCTGCCCGCAAGAACATCCAGGCGGCGATGGAAGCCTCGCCCGAGGCGCAGCGCGCGCAGATGGTGTTTCTGGGCGATTACGAAGGTGCCGATGGTGAATTGGTGAACCAGTATCGCGGGCTGTTCGAAGCGGCCGCCGGGGCGATGTTTCAGCACGAAATGCTGGGTGACCGCCTGCCCACCAAGCTCAACCCTCCCGGGCCTGCTGTTCCCGGCAAGAAACCCAAGAAGACCTACCGCCTCGACTGGACGCTCGGCCCTGATGCCGCCAAGCTCAAGACAGTGACGGGCGGCGACTATGCCTTGTTCTTCTTTACGCACGATGCCTATGGCGATGCTGGCCGCAAGGTCGCCCAGGTGCTGATGGTCGGCCTGTTCGGCGCCTATGTCCCGGCGGGGATCCACATTGGCTATGCTGCGCTGGTTGATCTCAGCACTGGCGATATCGTCTGGTTCAACACGGACCTGGCGATGGGCGGCGATCCGCGCGAAGTGGATGGCGCCAAAAAGCGCGTTACGCAGCTGCTGGAGGGCTTCCCGGCCCGCGGCCCGGCCCCGGCCACCGTCGCGGCTGCTGCCCCGGCCGCCAAGTGATCGCGCGGCGCTGACGGGAACTGGCGGATGGTCGCTCGGCGACTGCTCACAGCCTTACTGGCACTGGCGCTGCCGCTGCAGCCGGTCCTCGCTCAGGCGGGCGAGGGTCAGCCTGCGTCCACCGCACCCGCTATCTACCAGCCACAGGACAAGGACGAGCGCGGCCTGTGGATGCAGATGGATGAAGCCGAGCGCAGCCTCAAGGCCTCGGCGCTGGTGATCCGGGATCCCGAACTGAACGCCTATGTCCGCGGCGTGCTGTGCAAGACGGTGGGCGCGTCGCGCTGTGCCAACGTGCGGCTCTACATCATGCGCACGCCGCATTTTAACGCCAGTATGGCGCTGAACGGGGTTATGCAGGTTTACTCCGGCCTGTTGCTGCGCACCCAAAACGAGGCGCAGCTGGCGGCGGTGCTCGGGCATGAATATGCTCACTTCGAGCTGCGGCATTCGCTGAAGATGTTCCGCGACATCAAGTCCAAGAGCAACTCGGCCACCTGGCTGGCCTTTACCGGGATTGGCCTGATCGCCTCGTTCGGCCTGGCTGCCTCGATTTATGCCTATTCGCGCGACATGGAGCGTGAGGCCGATGCCGGTGGCCTCAAGTTCATGGCCGCCGCTGGCTATGACACCCGCGAAGCCGCCAACGTCTGGGAGCAGCTCCGCGCCGAAATGGACGCAACTGCCAGTGCCCGCAACGTCCAGTCGCGCAAGGACAAGGATCGCGGCCTGTTCGGCACCCATCCGCCCACGGCTGAGCGGGTAGCGGCGCTGCGCGAACAGGCTGCGGCCGAACCGGGGGTGGCCGGCGCGACCGGAGCGGACGCCTATCGCACCGCGATGGCGCGGTGGTGGCCGGAGTTTGTCGAGGATCAGTTCAAGCTAAACGATTTCGGGGCCAGCGATTACCTGCTCCAATCCATGGCAGCGCAAGGCTGGACGCCGTGGTTGCTCTATGCGCGCGGCGAGCTTTATCGCCGCCGCGCCATTGGTGGCGATCTGCTCGAAGCGGTCAGTTTCTATGATCGCGCGATTGCCGAGGGCGGGACCTTGCCGCAGCTCTGGCGCGGGCGGGGGCTGGCCAACCTGAAACTGGGCAACGAGGCTTCGGGGAAGGCCGATCTCAAGGAATACATGGGCCGGGCACCCGATGCCACGGACCGCAACATGATGGCAATGATGGCAGGAGAACAGCAATGAAGCGGTCCTATCGACTCACCGCACTGGCACTGATGGCGGCGGTGGCCACCACCCCGGCGGTGGCCGGCTGGAAACTGGTTCCGGCCCAGGCTCCGACCGCCGTTGCCAAGGGCAAGTTGACCGTTACCCCGGACAGCGCGTGGAACCGCTGGTCGGTGCGCCCGATCAAGAAGGGGGAGATCTGGACCCTCGATGGTACCCAGCTGAACGAGGTCTATTTCGTTACCGGGCTGATCCCGGGCGAGACGCTGTACCGCGATGCCAAGAAGAAGGACAACCCGCTGCCCCAGTTCCGCGCCGGGATGCAGTTGACCGACCTGCCGGATTTCTTCGAAAGTTCGAACCGCGTGGTGCTGAACACGTCATTGTTCAAGATCACCGCGGTCGAGCCCTATCGGCTGGGCGGCCATGACGGGGTCAAGTTCAGCTATGAATACGGCGTCGATGGGTCAGCCCTGATCCGTAAAGGTATCGCCGCGGCTACCGTGGTGGGCGGCCAGTTGCACCTGATCAGCTATACTGCCCCGGCGCTGCATTATTTTGAACGGGACCGGGCCAAGGCCGAAGCACTGATGGCGAGCGCCAAGTTCTGATCCTGCCATCCGCCAAATGAAAGGGCGCCGGAGGCATTCCCTCCGGCGCCCTTCTTGTGTTCAGCCGCGAAGACTCAGCCCTTGCGGGTACCGCTCATCGCGAAGGTGCCGAAGGCGCCAGCCTTGACGCCGCCGGTGATGGTGTCACCATCGACGGTGGCTTCGCCTTCCAGCGTCATCGGCATCGGCACGGTCATCTTCATCGACCAGGTCAGCTTGTTGCCGTCGATCTTGCCATTCTCAAGCTCCATCGAACCCATTGCGCCCTTGTTGGTGCCGGTGAAGGTATCGCCGTTCGCCTCGATGGTGAACTCGCTCTTCTGGTCGCCCATGGGGGTCTTGGTCACGCAATCATAAGTGCCCGAAATCGACATCGAATCTCTCCTCAACTTACAGGGGG
>Ga0315901_10006786_pt1 | contig 13658 bp, 17 predicted proteins | sample LakEriMetagenome_10_FD_203761 | JGI IMG/M metagenome (GOLD analysis project Ga0315901, IMG submission 203761) | Freshwater fungal communities from buoy surface, Lake Erie, Ohio, United States - Buoy 2 MA116 | ecosystem: Environmental > Aquatic > Freshwater > Lake | place: USA: Lake Erie, Ohio... | reverse complement strand
CACCTTGGCCTTGAACGGAGCTCCATACACACGTCGCTTGCCCGGCATCGTCATCCTCCTGATAGGGTGCCTCCCGCCCGGGAGAGTCCACCTTATCAGGGCGCCCGAAAACCGGGGTCCACCTCAGTTTGGCTTGAGGTGTGCTTTGCCGACCACGTGCGTTTTCCGAACTGTCTCCTCACGGGTCCCGCGGGCACAGGCAAAACGACTTTGTGTGAAGTGATCGCCTCGGAACTGCAGGTTCCGATCCAGGTGACGCTCGGTCACATGCTCCGCAATCCCGCCGACTTGAACGAGTTACTGCTGAACGCCACGGACAAAAGCATTGTCGCGGTGGACGAAGCGGATCTTATGCCCGTGCCCGTGCAAACGGCTCTGATGGTGGCGATCAGTAGTGGTCGTCTTTTTCTTCCCGCAGGTGGTTCAGTGCAAAGCATCCCACTCGCGAACATGACCTTCTTGTTGGCAACCACCGAAGAACACGGATTGCTTGGCCCCGCTACGCAGAGGTTCAACACACTTCGGTTTTCCTATTACTGCGAGGAAGACTTACGAAACATCGTCGCCGTTCGTGCAAGAAGTCTCGGATGGGGCATTGCTGATGAGGCGATTCCACCTATCGCCGAGAGAAGCAGAGGCACTCCTCGTATTGCATTGAAGATCCTGCAGGCGAGCCGATCAGTGTGCCGTGCAGAGGGCGAGGAAACGATTTCACTTGCTCATTTGGAGCGGGCATGTCGGCTCACAGGCATTGACGCCATGGGACTAAACGAGGCAACCGATCTCGCATACATGCGACTGCTCCAGGAAAGCCAAGACGGAACACAGTTGTCCGTGCTGGCAAGCCGACTCGGCATTCCGTCCAAAACGGTCTCCGCAATCATTGAGCCATTTCTCTTGAGGGCGGGACTGATGGAGAAGGGCAAGCAGAGCAAGAGGTATCTGACAGCCAAGGGCAAGGAGCATCTCACGGGAGGGAAGAAGGATGAGTGAATACCGTGAAGCGATGAACATTGCTGAAACCGCTCGGCTGATCCGCATGAGCCGAAGCCGTTTCAATCAATTGCTCGGCACGGTTTTTCCGTTGCCGAAACGGGATGAGCATGGGCGTCCGTACTTTGACCGTGAGCAACAGATGCAGATCGTGGAGATCCGCAGAACCAACAAGGGCATGAACGGGAAGCCGATGCTGTTTCGGGCAACTGGCTCACGGACATCGCTTCCCGCCAAGCCCAGGGGAAAGCCCGCATCCGCTCCGAAGCAGGATCACACGGAACTGCTCAATGCGGTCAGAGGACTTGGATTGCAGAAGGCAAACCGAAAGGACATAGAGCAGTGCATTGCAACGCTCTATCCCGACGGGCAACTGCCCACCGATCAAGGAGTCCTCATCACCCAGGTCTTCCTGTCCATCAAGAGTCGGTTTTCGCCAGATAGCGGGGAGCGGTAATTGTCATTATCCGTCCAGATCACCACGAAAGGCGTCCTATAGATGTCCTACAAGACACCCGAAGAGCGTCGGTTTTGGAGCGATAAGGCTTTCAAGGGAGTCCGCTCTGGAGAGAGGGAGCAAACCTTGTTTCTCCAATTTCTTGAGTCGCATGACTTTCGCCCGAACACCCGAAAAGCCATTGCGAACGACCTCCGCAGGTTCATGCTCTGGTTCAACCAGCGAAACGGTGAAGCCTTCGTCCTGGAGCGGGTGACGGTGCGTGATGTCACCGACTTTAGGAACTACATGAGGAATGAGAAGGGCTTGGCTGTCGCGACGGTGAACCGAGCCGTGACCCTCCTCCGTCGGTTCTTCGGCTGGCTCGTGGAGAGAGGCGACCTCAAAGCGGATCCCGCGAAGCCCGTGAAAGAACTGCGTCGCGTGGAGTTGGCACCCAAGGGTCTTGATGCCCACGAAGTCCGTCGGCTCCTTCGGGAGATTGAACTACGGAGCGATGTGCGGGCGAATGCGATCTTCCATCTGCTCCTCTACAGCGGGTGCAGGTGTGGCGACTTGGTTCAGTTGGAACTCTCTGACCTGGTTCTCGGCGAGCGATCTGGCTCCGCTACCTTCCGTGTCGGAAAAGGCGGAAAGCAGAGAACGGTTCCGCTCCCACTGCCAGCACGACGGGCGATGCAGGCGTGGCTGGATGTCCGTCCCCCATCATCCTCCAACAGGGTCTTCCTTGGGTGCCGTGGAGCATTGACCGAGACGGGCGTGAGGAAACTCTGCGACAAGTATTCCGCACTGATCGGGGTGAAGATCCATCCGCACCTTCTTCGCCACACTTTTGCCAAAAAGTTTTTAGCGGACAACGCGAACGACCTCGTCTCGCTGGCTCAATTATTGGGGCATGAATCAATGAATACGACCGCCCGCTACACGAAACGATCAGCGGGGCAACTGGCGGAGTCGTCGGAGAGGATCAACTACTAGAACTGCTGTCGTGAGAAAGAAGGCACCGTTTAGATCCTCCGCGGTTGCCTCTTCGGAGGAGAAGGCGTCTCTTTGGGAGCCTCAACGCTATGCCTCTCATTCCACTCGTACCCAAAAGGGGTCTTCAGCTCTTCGGACGCATAGTACGCCCAAGGCGTTCCCGGATGCTCCGCCACGACCTTCTCTAGAAGTGCCTTCGCCTGCCGTGCGATCTCCGCCGTTTTCCCGACGAGTAGTGTTTTGTCGCTTGGCACAAGTTCCCAAGTGTTGCTGTTCTTGTCCTTGAACTGCATCCCGCTCTTCGCCCACGCGAGCATCATGTTGTAAGTATCTGCTCTGACCTTCATGGCAAGCACCCGTCCGAGTGCAAGGTCATAACCAGCCTGCCACCTTTTCTCCTGTACCTTCGCTCTATCGGGTAGCCCGGCATGGAGGCGTGCGGAGAGACCATCTATTTTGGCATGGTTTCTTGCACACTGCTTCTGGGCTTCCCCGAGGAGTTCATTGCGGACTCTGTCATCCTCGCCGGAAAATACCATTTGGAGTGAAGCGATGGGACTAGCGATGGCTAACCTGGACGTCTCTACGAGCGTGCTTTTGGCTCGGTTTAACGCAAGTTCGCGTTCACTCGCTTCACGCGACCCATAACTCGGTCGGTAGGGCTTCATCGTTTCCGGCGAGAAGAACTTGTTCAGTCCGTACTCCTTCCGAGCATTTTCGTCTTCAGACACATCTCCGTTAGCGGTGTTTGCTCTGAAATACGCACCGCCAGTGTCCGCACAGATCTTGGAAAGTAGAAATGGACCGAAGCCGGAATCAACCGGAGTGTCGTTTGCGAGATGCACCGCTTCAGGAAAACGCGACTCTGCTCCGCGGTTCACCACTCCCAAAGCGACATCCTGTTGATCCCTCGGATCGCATGCAACTATCAACTCGTCTCGTCCGAATGGAGCGGGAACTCCGACGACATAGACAGGGATCCTCGCTTTTCGGCAGTCCTCGGTTGTGCGTTCGGAAAGACTGTCATCGTTGCCGACTTCGTCAGTGAATAGAACGATGATCGCATTTCCCTTGGGCTGGACACCCGTGGCAAGGGCTACAACCTGCTTGATGGCACTGAATGGCACTTCAACGCCACTGTCGTCTACAGGAATCTGCTCTATGGCATTGATTACCGTGGTCAGATTCGTCGTCGGGGAGTGAGTAACGACAGTCACCCTCTGACCAAAGGACACGACCACACTTCGGAGTTGTTGGTTGTTGAGTTGGTTGCAAATCTTGTCCAGCCGTTTGGCAATCGCCTTCCTCTGGGGCACCATGCTCACGGACTCGTCAATAACCCAGTAGACGACCGTGGGTCGCTGTGCAAGAAAGCCTGCTATTTCCATAGCAAGAACATCCCGGGCGTTCTTTGGATTGGCAACTTCATCAGCCTGGCAAGCCGAAGCGACGGCGATCACGACGCATGTGGTAATCAGACGAACCCCAGTTCGGACTCCTTTGCGGAGGGATTAATCGGTGCCAGCCCCGGCAGGGTGGCAGCCACCCGCTCCCGCCATAGGGTACTCCGGCATCCTTCACGCCCTTATACCGTGCCGATGGCGTCTTTCTTGCGACGCTATCGCAGGAGGTGTCATGACCCTTGAAGAGGCAACTGCACTCGCCCAGAAGCAAGCGAATGAGTTCGGCATCGTCATGATCGTTGTGAAAGACGATCTAACGGAGGATTCAGGAGGCTATGAGTGCTGTGCGGAGATGTACCGCACCACGCTCTATCCCGATCACCACAAAGAGTTTTGGAAGATCGCGGGGCGGTGTGAACCGAAAGGCTAACGGTCATAGAAACAGGGCTCCGCCCATACGCACTCGTCATGTGCGGGATCGCCGTTTGTGAGGCTCACGAGCGTAAGCGTCTTGGAACCTGGAGGAATCTTCACCTCGATCGGAAATAGCCTGTTCTCAACGGTTAGTGGAATCGTCCTAACAACAGTCTTCCCGTCAATCCTCACCTCCATGACGGCGTTCGGTTGGTGTGCGGGATGCACATCGGGGAAGTAGTAGGCATAGGTACGGAACCACTTCTTTCCTTCGGGAATGTCCCATACCACCGTGGCAGGTGCGGTCGTGTGGATGAAAGGTTCCGTAGTCGGTCGTCCGTTGATTAACGGCTTACGGTCACCATGTTGTGCTTCTATTGCAACAACACCTTCGCTACCCGTGGGCTTGCCGTCCACCAAACGAACACGCCCATTCGGGTTTTTCCTCTTTTCGTCGGGACTCACTGGCATCTGCGGAACCGCACCTTGCTCACCTCCACCCATGGCTTGCTGAAACCAAGCCTCCGCAGAGTCCTTGAGTGCCAATGCCTCTTCGGGCTTTCCTGCCTTGGAGAGGCGATCCACCTCTTTCTTCACCGTCTTGTTGAATTCAGCCAACGTCTTTTCGTTTGCCTTCGCGTACTCCTCGCGGTTGCGACGGAGATCTGATTCAGCCTTCTCAAACACGCGAAGCAAAGAAGTGGGAAGTCCTTGTTGAGCGAGGTCTTGAGCGGGTGTGTGTTGACAGAGGCACACAGCAGTCAGGGCAAGAACGAGGCGTTTCAATTGGGCTCCTCCGCAGGAAAGGCGATCAGACCCCCCCAAGAATAGCCATTCAGAAGCCCCCGCAATAGAGCGATCCCGCCCTCCACCCACTCGTGGCTGGTTCCTTCGGGAACCCCAGAGGCACCGCCGTGTTCATTGAATTCCAGGATCTCGCGGGCATCACGATCTTCGGTGTCGTTCTGTCACTTCTCCTCGCCTTGCTTGGTGCCGTTCCGTCCACCATGCCCCTCATGCTTTTCCTTCTTCTCATCGCCACCGTGATCTGCGGAAACATGCAATGAAGAAAAATCTGAAAGCGGTTGAGGACGGCATCAGGAACTACTGGGAATTGGAGTTCGGCGAGACCCGATTTCCTGAAAAGATGTTCAACACGTTCCTGATGCTTGCCCATGGACACGCGGACGGGATGTCGCCCTCCGCTCTGGCTCATCTACTGCACAGTTATGTCTCGCATTTGAAGGACATACGCAAACGATGAAGCCGTGGGCGATCTATTTCGGCGTCGTGACGATTGGATGCCTCGTCTACCCGCCACTTCTCGGATTCTGCAAAGGCGTAGCCGTTTTTTGTTTCTTCTGGTGGGTCACCTTCAAGATGATCGGAGGGTGAGGAACCAGCCAGGTCACGCAACTCCGCGACGACGAAAGTGCCACACGATCCCGATACAGACACCTACCCCCGCCAGCACGATGGACGACGGCTCAGGAACGGGCTGGATGTAGGCGAGGCGAAATCCAAGAGCGGAAGTGGCACTAGAAAAATTGTTGACGTATCCGTCGTCGTCCATTCCACCACCAGGACCTGGGGTATTGCTGGAGTTTGAGAAATTAACGAAACTTCCTCCGCTCTCAAACCATGCGGGCGTGTGCCAATCGCTATCACGCACAATCGCGTTACCCGTTCCTGGCAAGAAAGTCCATTCACGAACATTTCCGTGCTGGTCCAAAGTGCCATAATAACTGGCACTAGCACTGAACGCCCCAGCATCCGTTAAGTAGTTCTGGTTTGGGTCGTAGTTTGAGGACTGCGTCACTGATGCAGTCCAGAAAAAATCCACAGCCACAAGAATGTTGGCTTGATTTGGAGACTCGCCAACGCTGTTGCCCGGTATTGCGTTGCTTTGCGTTGGTCGCGAATAGTACCCGCCAGCATCGCCATTCAGCGTGGGAGAATAGTACGCTGCTTTATACCACTCGTCGTCTGTAGGGATATAGAAACCTGCGTCGGGCGTTCTATCTGGCAAGGCTCCGTTGATTTGACCTTGAAGGTAGTATGCCCCGCTTTCTGTGCTTCCCGAGCCCTTGCCGTTACTCATCCAGTTGGTGAACCGCATCGCGGAATATGCCCCTACATACGAGATAGGGCGATTGCCGCTGTAGCCTGCGTTATCCATGACTGCATATGCGTACGCTCCTGACGATCCCGAGCGACTGATGCCAGCCACATTGAGATTTGTCGCCATGCGAGTGTCGTAAAGACCATACGGATCGGACTTGGCAACGGCGTTCAAAAACTCACAGTACTGGTTGATCGTGACTTCGTGTCTGCCCATTCCAAACGAATAAGCAACTGCACCATATCCAGAGGTGCTACTCACATTGCCAAGATCGCCAACTTCAACGAAAGCCATTCCGCCTTGCGAGAACTCAATGGGGGTAGAGCACGCCTCGGACGACATCGCCAAGACAAAGGCAAAGACAACAAACAGATTTGTGAAACGAGCCATAGACAAATCTCCAGCGAGGCACTCGCCACCATGCTGAAAGACCTGCCGACTTCCGCGGGGAAGCGTGCAGAAAGACACGCACGCTTGCTTCAACCCAGAACAACCGCCCGCAAAAGAAGGTCACCGTGTCGGTCGGACAGCAATGACGCGTGCGAGCAGTAGCGAACTCCAAAAAGCCGAAACAGAATCGGCGGACGCGGGCGACTGGGGGGAGGTTAGCACCCTGCCAGAGGGGTGTCAATAAATAGGCGGGTTACGGGGTCTTCCCCGACTGAACCCTCGTCCTTTATGTCGTTCAACGCGGTTTCTTTCAGATGAAAGGAGCCACGCCCATGACGATGCAGGAATTGCTCGCCAGCCTCACACCCCTTCTGCCCAACCTCCTTCTGGACGAAGAGGCTGACGGCGAGATCCTGATTTATTCGGGCGTCAGGGAAACCGTGGACGGGATGCTGGAGGAGATCGCCGACTCGGGCTGATGGGATCGGAGAGCAGGCATTCAGACCTCTTAACCGCACAGTCTGACGCCAAGGCTTTGTTATCTCTGCCCAGCCCTCTTGCCCTTCAGAAAAGCCTGAATCTCCCTGTGTACTTCCTCGCTTTGGCTTATCACGAAAACCTGGGAAGCAGGAAATGCATTGATCAAACCGCTTTCACCAACGCTAGCCCACGACTCCGGGGCAATACGCTCTTCCAACCAGAGGATAGTCGTCCCCACTTCTCCTTCGCCGGCGAAGTTCACGACATCAGCCACATCGTAGACCACGGTGGTGAATCGTTTGCCATCGTCATCAATTCCACCCCCGTTGCCTATGACAAGAAAGCGGTCTCTGCCCTGCTGGATAGCCATCCTTCTTTGAGCAGGGATCTGTGTGAGTGACCGCAGAAATAACGCGATCACTTGGTGTGCTTCTCCCGTCTGCAATACCTCCAAGCGACCATTAGGAGTGATTTTCTGCGAGGCGGACCCGCCTACAATATTCCAACTTTCCGGGAATAATAAATGAATATTGTCCATTAACCGATCTGCGGCTGTTGCGTTCACAAGCAGTGGACGGACGTCGTACGACCTTTTTTGTAGGCGTTGTGGCTCGGCGGCGGCTCCCGCTGGGACGCCACACGACAACACAAAGCAACAGATTGCGACGATAGGCAGAAACGATGGTTTACTCATGACTTTCTTCCGTAGTGAATGTCGCCCGTTCCATAACTCTGATCAAAAGCCGATTCAGCAGAAGAGTCCCTACGCATAGCCTACGGCACCCCCTTGCGTGAGGACAGCGGTGAAGGGTGTTTGAGGAGGATAAAGCAGAGCAGGTACTAGAGGAGGTCGGCTAATCAAGCGGACGGGTTTCCATGGATCTGGTGGAAGCGGCTCGGATGGGTTTGGGTTTGAACCCAAAAGATGCCTTATCGCCCGAAAACGGAACACTATCGGACACCGTCCGATTTTGTCTGGTCTTTCCCGAAACCTTGCTCTCTCACGGGTGAAAACCTAGAACCGCAGGAAGTTGACCGATGCGATGTGGTCAGTTCAAATCGGACTCAAAATCCGTTGCCCGCAAGGGCGTGTGGGTTCAAGTCCCTCCTCCGGCATTGCGAATTCGACGGGAAAGAATGGGGTTCGCGATCGGGCGGCCCCTCGTGGTCACCTCCTGAAGGGGTCGACTGTTAGCAGACTGTGGAACAAGTCTGCCCGAGCAGGATGCGAGGACTGCCGACCGTGGAAACCCTCGGCGTTTCCACCGGTCGGCCAAGTGGACAAAGGCCATGGAGGGCTTTGTCCACGGGCAGTTAGGCGCAGCGGGTTTTTTCAACCCCTCACGCGCTCGTTTTGCCACGCTTCGCCCGCGGATTCTTCGCCCCCGTTTCCCCTCCCGGCTCCGTTGCCTTCTCGTGCTCGTGCCAGAGGATGGCGGTGGTCCTTTCGGCGTTGCGGCCCACGTAAGAGGAGAGGGTCGTTTCGATCGTCTCGTGCCGCATCAGCTCCATCAACTGGGCGGGCATCAGCCTGGCAGCCCAACGCTCGCCGAAGGCCCGCCGCTGGTCGTGGGCCGACGATGGTCGACTCGGCCAGTTTCCCCTTACCCTCTTCGCCCTGGCCCTTGCGGAACTCGGATACAAAGGCCGACAGACGCTTTTCGTCCACGTCCCACAACCGACGTGGGTTGATTTCCTTTTGAAAGCGGTCGAACACCGACGTGATCTTCTCGCCGGTTCAGGCCGCGAGGCCGGGAACGACCTCGGCTTCGTATCGCGAGCGGAAATCCTCCCGGAGAAACCGCGCAGGGATCACCGCTTTGCCGGTCTTCAGCTGCGCCTCGAGTTCGCCGGCCATCCGCTCAGCAACCTGGCGATCGCGAGCGAGCCCCGACCTGCGGATGCGCGTGCTCTTGGCGGCGGCTACGCCAACGCGAGGCTCGAGCATCTCCTGGCGCACGCCGATCAGCGGCGAGCCATTGGCCGGGCTACCCCGGGTTTTAGACGCTGGTTCCATGCATGGCGCCAGGCCAGGCCAGTCTTCGTCGGCTGTGTCGATGCAGTCGCTCGACCAGATGATCGGCATCCCGGCGTCCACAGCCGCCTCGAACAACTCGCCCGCCTTCGTGGGATGGCGGTTCCCTGGAGGATCGCTCGGTCTCCTCAGGTGCTGATCTGCTCGCTCCTCAGGCCCCTGGCTGATCGCCTGGACCAATCTCCCGACTGGAGCCGGGGAGGAGTTTTCACCCGATTCTCCTTGGGGGGCGGCGGTGATATCCGGCTCATCGTCCTCATCCCCGAGTTGGGGCCGATTCGGAAAATCCTCGAGCACGCTCGCGAACCCCCGGCGCCGCCGGAGGTTCGGGCCGTGGCTTATCGACCGTCGAACGATTTCGGCAGTGACGTTGACCATCCTATCGTTTTCTGATGATCGCTCCTCGTGGGCTTTGCGGCATGTTGTGCCCCGTAGTTCCCCGCAGACATCGTGGTGCCGACGATGGTGCCCGCAAACGCATCCAACGCGGCGCAGGGCATTCACTGTCGTGCCGCGGATGTATCGGTGGGTGGTCGAGAAGGGCCGGAGCGAATGCCCCGCCGGGCGATCGTCGTCTTGGGTATGCATCGCAGCGGCATGCCCGCACTCACACGGATCATCGGTCTGCTGGGAGCCGGGCTACCCCGTACATTGATGCCGCCGACGGTCGACAACCCGAGACCGGGACCCCCCGTTAGAGTACCCATCGACTCCTGCCCGGTCTACGCCTCCCTGATGCTTCACAATGAATAAAAGTTGAGGACGTTCAACGGCACTTCCCTGGACGTTCGCGGACGAACTGAAGGCGAGCCCCACCCCGGCTTGCTGGTTTTTCGGAATGTGGGCTTTCGCTCGAGGCGCAAATCACCCTTCCGCGCCATTTTCTTTTTGGCTAGAACCCCCCCCCCCCCGACACGTACCGGAACTTTCGTCGGAGAACTCGGATGTCGATGGCAACCAACCGTCGGGCCGCGTGAAGAAAAAATGACCGGCGGGTCCGGCTCGCCGTTCTTCGCAGCGCGTGGGAGCATGTCGATGGAACGACGCAGAATCGCAACGGTAATTCCGCCGTACAACGGGAGGAAATACATACATCAGGCTATCGAAAGCGTGCTCCGGCAGACCCGAAAGTCCGATCGTATCGTGGTCGTCAATGACGGGTCGTCCGATGATGGAGCCGAGGTTGCTTCCCGCGATTTTCCGGCCGACTCCTGCGAAATCATCCACACCGCGAACGGCGGCCAGTCTTCCGCGGGCAACATCGGGGTGAAGGGGGCGTCGGGCTGCCATCTCGTCGCCTTTCCGACACAACGGTATCCAAGACCACAGCACGCGCGTCTTGGTAGCGCCTCGTGCTTGGACAAACAACCCTGGTTGCCCTCCCCTGGACTCCGTTCCGCAACTCGCCCCGTGACCACAATACGATCGGGTGGCTCTCCATGTGGCTGGAGGGTTCAGTTTCTTCGGAGCCGCATTCACGCGGCCACTGGGATGACGTCTCAAGGGGTAAGACAATGCCGGCACTCAAGATTTTCATCGGGTGGGATTCGCGATTTCCGGAGGTGGCGGACGTGCTGCGACACAGCCTGCTGGCGCACGCCACGATCCCCCTCGATATTCGCTACCTGAGGCTCAGTGAACTGGACCTCGCCCGTGACCACGACCCACGGGCATCCACGGAATTCACCTATTCCCGCTTTCTCGTGCCTTCCCTCTGCGGGTTCCAAGGCAAGGCGATCTTCATGGACAACGACATGTTGTGCTTCGCCGATATCAAGGAACTCGACGACCTCTCCATGGAAGGTCTGGCGCTGAGGGTCGTGAAGCATGACTATCGGCCCACCAACACGATCAAGATGTACGGCTGCGAGCAGTCGGCCTACCCCCGGAAAAACTGGTCGAGCCTGATGATCATGAACTGCGAAAAGCTCACGCTCTGGACGAAGGCCGCCGTGGCAACCCGCACCGGCGCTTACCTGCACCGCTTTGAGGACATCCCCGACGCAGAGATCGGCGACATTCCGAGTGCGTGGAACATGCTCGACTGTATGAACGACACCACGAAACTCATCCACTACACAGAAGGTGGGCCGTGGTTCGATGCCTACCGCGAGCACCCCCACGCCGATGTCTGGTTCCGCGTTCGCGACGCGATGCGGGCCACCACGCGACGTCAGGCGGCCGCCTGATCGCAGTTCACCGGGATAGCACGTCGCGTCCTGAGGTCGCGATCATGATGCCTTTCGTCGTCGGAGCGATCCGCTCGGGAACGACCCTCCTCCGGCTGATGCTTGATAGCCACTCGCAGATTGCGATGGCGGCGGAGACGGCATTCCCGGAAGACATCTTTCTCGCCGCCCACACTGAGAGCGGGGATCAGATCGGCCGGCGGGTCATCGCCACTCCGAAATGGCCGGACCTGGGCGTGGATCGCGACGACTACCTGGCTCGATGCGCGAAACAATGCGGCGCCGGAGCACTCTGTCTGCTATGGGAGTTGTACCGCGAACGGCAGGGGAAGCGACTGGTCGGGGACAAGAGCCCGGGCTACGTCCGATACCTGAAGTCGATCGAGCGGGTTCTTCCCGGCATCCGCGTGATCCACCTGATACGGGACGGCCGAGACTGCTTCGCTTCGCAGCGTCACGCCCGCTTCTCGCTCAGGTCGAACGCCGTCCGCTCGCCCCAGCAGCAGGCCGAGGAGTGGTGCAGCGCGGTTGGAGCGGGAAGACGTGACGGTCCCGCTCTCGCGGCGTACCTCGAGGTGCGATACGAGGATTTGATCCTCGATACCGAGCGGGTGCTGCAACGCGTCTGCGGCTTTCTCGGCGTGGACTACGAGCCGGAAATGAACGACTACCATACCCGCGCCGCAGTTCGGCTCCTCGAACTGGGCGACCGGGTCGTAGAGGGGGGTCGGCGGCAGTCAGGAGCCGTTCGCCGCGAGGCGTTTGCCCTCACGGGAAGCCCACCTGACGATACACGCGTCGGCCGGTGGAGAGAAACGCTTCTTCCCAAAGAGGTGGCCGCATATGAGTCGGTGGCCGGACCTCTGCTTGCGGAGTGCGGCTACGAGCCTGCTTCTGTGATTCTCGCGCGCCGTAACGAGGCCGCCTCGCTCGCCCACGCGCAACGGGCGACCGTGGCGATGAGCCGTCGCGACTACGTCGAGGCCGCGCGATGCGCCGTACGTGCCTACCGCACCGACCCGCAATCACACGTGCGGATGCTCTCGCTGATGAGCCTTGCCGAATGGGTGCAGGACTTTCCCGTGCAATGGCGGATGGAAGTCGCCTGCGACACTGCTCTCGAGGAACGCTTTCGCGGAAGGCTGCCTTGCTGGGGCGGCGAGCCGCTCGACGCCGAGCATCGGCTCTTCGTGTGGCGCTCGCATCGGCATCTCGGTGCCGACGTGCGCTATGCCGCGATGCTGTCAAATCTCGGAACCATGGAGGCACATTGCACTGTCGCGGTGGATCATCGTCTTCGCGCCATGGTGAAGCGGCGCTTTCCAGCGATCGACGTGGTGACCGGCGATGCCGAACCGCCGCCACATACCGCATACCATGCCTCATGGGAACTTCTCGGCCACTACGTGCTGCCGTCGGAAGCGGCCATGCCGGCAGAACCCTGGCTCGCGGCGGATCCGGACCGCGTGGCCGCGCTGACACGTCGACGTCGGTGGCGCAGGCTGCGGCCGCGCGTCGCGATCGCATGGCACAGCACCAATACCGACAAGCATCTCCCACCTCTTGAATCATGGCGGCACGTGCTTGCGGTTCCGGGAGTGGAATTCGTGTCTGTGCAGCAGGGCATCGACCCGAGATCCATCGCCGAATGGCATGGGCTGGGACGTCGCGTGCGGGTGGCGCCAATCGATCTTCACGGCGACCTCGATGGACTCGCCGCGCTCCTCCGCTCCTGCGATCTCGTCGTGGCGATCTCGGCGTCCCAGGTTCATCTGGCGGGTGCTCTCGGGGTGCCGACGTGGGTTGTGATGCGGGAGCTTCCCCAGCTGAGCTGGCCTCTCGGCTCCGTGAAAACTGCCTGGTATCCCCGCACGCAGTGCCACTGGGTGCGTTCCGACGACTCCTGGGAACAAGTCATGCGGCACGTCGCTGCTGAACTGCGTCGCTTCTTCATCTGAGAACCCTTTCCAACCCCTCTTGGGGCACGAGAACTCTCTCACAAGACCTGGTTCACGATTTGGGGAGGGGGTCCATTCGGGCTCCGCGGTGCCTTGCGTCCGCTGGCCAGATTGAATGCCGGGTTCCGCGGGCTATGCCCGGGGATGATTCCTGCGGCCGACGAGGAGACGCGGCCCCTCGGGCCGGACTGAGGCGACTGTCAGTCGCCGCGTTCGAGCAGGATCGACCATGCCAGGGC
>Ga0315901_10006779_pt1 | contig 13663 bp, 11 predicted proteins | sample LakEriMetagenome_10_FD_203761 | JGI IMG/M metagenome (GOLD analysis project Ga0315901, IMG submission 203761) | Freshwater fungal communities from buoy surface, Lake Erie, Ohio, United States - Buoy 2 MA116 | ecosystem: Environmental > Aquatic > Freshwater > Lake | place: USA: Lake Erie, Ohio... | reverse complement strand
ATTCCGGCCAAAGAGCTGTTCGAAAAGCCCTACGAGGCCCGACAGCAGAAGGACTCGCTCGATCTGGTCCTGCAGTCGGAGCAGGGCACCGTACTTGTGTCACTCCTGTATCAGGCGAAGAACGGCACCACGCCCGAGCTCAACGCCGCTCCCAAAGTGGCCGAAGTCTCTTTGCTGGAGCAGGGATCTCAAGAGACACGCCGGATCTCGGCGGTGTTCCTGGGTGACACGATCGTCCAGCTCTATGCCCAGGCTCTGATCGCACGGGACGTTCCCCGGCTGCAGTCGATGTCAACTCGGGACTTCAGCGAGCGAGTTTGGAGCCGCATGAAGCCTGACATCGTCAAGGCCCTGCCGATGCCCGAGATCGAACCGGTCGCACCGGTGATCGAGGATATCGAGTACCTCGGCCCCACAACTCAGGTCACCGTGTCTCAGGGGAGCCGGACGCTGGTCTATGTCCTCAAGGCCAACTCCGGGCGGGTCTCGGTCGATGATGTCCTGATGCCGACTCTCGGCCGATCGAACTCATTTAAGGTCACGGCCGAGAACCTGATCCCGGTTTACGAGTTCATCGCCGGGATGGCGGGCAATCAGGTTCAGCGGCTCCGCGACTGCTCGGTTGAGAGCTTCAATGCCATGATCTGGACCCAGCTCAGCGAAGTGCCGAGCCTGGGCTTCGATCCGATCGATCTGATGACCCAGCCCCTGACCGCAATGCAGGTCGGCGAGTCAGTGACCATGCTTCGCTTTGGTCAGGGAGCGAAGGGAGCGGAGGTTCAGCTCTCTCGTGAAGCCGGTGAGCTGAAGGTTCACGATGTCGCCTTCCTGAACGGCCCACAGCAACGAGTCGAACTGCTGGCCACTCTGCGGCGGATGGCCACCCAGGGGCTGACCCCTGACGGAAAGATCATGCCGGTGAAAGCAGAAACCGATGGACGTGCCCCGAAGTCGTCACAGCGGATTCAGCAGGCGATTCTGGTCGAGTAATCTACGACGGAGAGCAAGGCGCAGTCTGTTGCACGGCACTGCCCACTGCCCATTCCCCACTGCCCTGACCATCATGCCGACGATCCGCGTCGAACTTCCGTATCACCTGAGGAACCTGGCGCGCACCGGGACCGAAGTCACTGTCGCAGTCAGCGATGAAGTGACCCAGCGCTCGGTACTCGATGCCTTGGAAGCTGCATACCCGATGCTCCGCGGTACGATCCGCGATCAGTCGACCGGAAAGCGTCGCCCACTGCTGCGTTTCTTTGCCAGCGAGCAGGACTTGTCACATCAAGCTGTGGATACGCCTCTGCCGGAAGCTGTGCAAAGCGGTGCGGAGCCGTTCCTCATTGTCGGGTCAGTTGCGGGCGGATAGACGCCAGCCGGCGATTACTCGCTCTGCATCAAGCCGATTACCAGGGCGGCATCGCGCAGTGTCGGCTTGTAGCCATGCGTCTGCTCAAACCGCTGCAGGGCATATCGCACTACAGCCGCATCGGTCACCGTCCCGCCGGTCATCCCCATCAGGAACCCGATCTGATAAGAGTTGTCCGGGTCGATTAGATCGTCCTGGGACGTGACGCGCCCGTCGGACGAGGAGCCCTGGCTGGTCACCATCATCCAGAAGAACGCCCCGCAGGCAGCCAGGCCGATCACGACTTGCAAAATCGGAGACATCGCAGAAACCTCACTCTCAGTTGTCACTGTTCATGAGGAGCAACGGATCGGGCCAGCGTGCGGATCACTCGAATTCCGTGGCCACTGGGACGCATTTCTCGAACCTCAACGAGCTGCAGCGATTGCGTCGAACAGCCCGTCCCACGTGTATTCCGTGGCTGTGGCACTGACGGGGAGTCCCGCCTCGCTGGCCGCTTCAGCGGTGACCGGGCTGATCGCTGCCAGTCGCAGCGACTGCCCCAAATGGGTACGGGCCTCCGCAGGCAGCAGGCGGGCCAGGCTGCGGGCTCCAGAAGGGCTGCTGAGACCGATCCAGTCGAGATGACCAGATTTCAACAGCTCGATCACCTGCGGGCTGAACTCGGTGGCATCGATGTTCTGATAGACGGGAAGTTCATCCAGGTCTGCACCGGCAGCTCGCAGCTGCTGCGGCAGGACATCGCGCCCGCGAGAAGCCTTCACCCATAAGACCCGTTGGCTGACCACATGGGGCTCTAGCGCCGCAGCCAGTGCCTCCGCCCGGTACTCATTCGGCACCAGATCGGCTTTCAGGTGCCAATGGGCCAGCCGTTCCGCCGTCGCAGGACCGATCGCGGCCAGACGGCTTCCCGCAATTGCTCGACCATCGAGCCCTCGGTCCCACAGGCGGCCCAGCAGTCCATCCACGCCATTGACACTCGTGAAGACCAGCCACGCATACGGCTTCGTGGGCGATGTGTCGACGGTGGTACTCAGCGTATCGAGAAACCGGTCGACGTCGCTCCAGTCGGTGAGCGGGGCCACTGCAATCGTGGGCATCACGATCGGCTCCGCTCCCAGTTGCCGGGCGCGGCGGAGTGTCTCTTCTGCCTGGCCTGCGGGGCGGGTGATTCCAATTCGCAGACCATGCAGCGGTCGCCGCTCGACCCAGCTGGCCTGATCACGCAGCCGTACGCACTCGCCCACGATCAAGAGTGAAGGCGGGCGGAGCTTCGCCGCATGAGCGATCCCCGCGATCGTCGACAGATTCCCCGTCACGACCTGCTGCCGAGGTGTTGTCGCCTGGCAGACGACAGCTGCGGACTCGGTAGCGGGTCGACCGGCCTCGATGAGCGAGCTGGTAATCTGCTCAATCCGGTGCAACCCCATATAGAACACGAGCGTGCCCGGGAACCGAGCCAGCTGATCGTATGCGAGCGCACTTTCCGGCTTGGTGGGGTCTTCGTGTCCGGTGATCAGCGCGACCGCCGAAGCATGGTCGCGGTGAGTCAGCGAGATCCCGGAGTAGACAGCCGCTCCCGTGGCAGCTGTGATGCCAGGGACCACTTCGAAGGGCACACCAGCTTCCGCCAGGGCGACCGCCTCTTCGCTGCCGCGTCCAAAGATGAACGGGTCGCCGCCTTTGAGCCGGACGACCGTCTTGCCTTCGCGGGCCGCTGCGATCAGCCGCTGGTTGATCTCGGATTGTTCGAGGTGCCGCTGCCCCGGTCCACCAACTCGCGCGGTACGTTCGGCGGTCGCTCGCGTGTGCTGCAAGAGCTGCGGGTTCGCCAAGCCGTCATACAGCACCAGGTCTGCCTGCTGCAGGCACTCCAGCCCCCGCAGTGTCAGCAGTCCCGGATCGCCCGGCCCTGCACCGACAAGGTACACCACGCCGCACCGAACTGTTCCCGGAGGAGCTGAAGAAGAAGCGGTCATGAAGTGAGTCGTGGTGGGCAGAGGTTGTCGAACACAATCATAGCGAGTCGATTCCCCCTCCGGCGACAACTACGTGCCCTTCATCACGCTTCGCTCGGGAGCTTCGTCATGTGGGACTGCCCCCAGCAGCGGGCGGACGATGAGATTCATCAGCGGCAGCCGATGACGCAGCCAGACTCGTGTCGGAATGGGCTTGGCTCCCAGCTTGGCTTTGGGCTCCAGAGCAGTCCGCCCGAGCGAGAGTCGCTCGCACTTCATCTCAATCGCGTCGGCCACGGTCTGTTGCAGCAGTCGGAAGTAGACCGGGAGCTGTTCGTTCACCGCGTAGTCGACTCCGATGTAGTACCCGACGGCGGTGGCCCCCGATTTCAGAGAGGTGATGAACCCTGCAATCTCGCCGCCTCTCTGAAGCACGTGACACCGAAAGCGTTCCGGGCCAGCGGCCTTGGCGAGCGCGGGTAAGTACTCGGGAGGAATCGTGACCGGCTTGACCGCAGCTTTGGCATGCACGTTGTAGTACAGCTCCGCGATCCGGGCGGCCACCGGCTCCAGGTCGTGGACTCGAACGACTTCGTATCCGGCTTGAGTGATCTCTGACTCGATCTTCCGCACGTTGCTGCGGTACTTGGAAGTCAGAGCATTTGTGTAGTCGGCAAACGTCTTCCACTGCGGAAGAATCTCCAGCACCATGTCAGGATCGGTCTCGACAGGCCGGTAACTGAACTGCCGGAGCGCCTCGACCGGTAACCCGGCCCGGGACGGGAGATCTTTCACCAGGAGATAGTCCGTTTTCCCAGACAGTTTCTCGGCGTTCCGAATACGATAGAGTGCCTCTGCGACTGCGGGCCAGAGCCGGGTCTCATCGACTCCCGGGGCGAATGCCACTCCGTGGTTTCCCCAGGACATCAGATTGCCACAGACCAGCACCCGCCGCCGCACGCGCTTTACGGCCGAGCGTCCGACACGCGACAGCAGCGCCTTGGCACGAGCTTTGATTCCCTTCAGTGGGGCTTCCTGAGTCGGCTCATGGGCGACCAGTCGACCTCCATCCAACGTCAGCAGCTGAGCAGCCACGACTGCGGCCGGACGCCCGGAATCGGAAATCAGGCACAGCTTCGAGGCAATCTGCTCCGGCCCCGCGTCACGCAGGACTCGCAAGTAGCTGCGGTCGAGAAAGTAACAGCTGTCGCCGACAACACTATCCCACGCATCCGGGCTCAGCAGGTCAATATCGTCGGCCAGCGCGAACTGAAACCCGGTGGCCCGATGCCGCTCGGCATGATTCTCGCGAGCCGTTTTCACCTTCGAGAGAGCGGACTGGACTCGTGACGATTTTGCCATGGCTGTCATTCCCTGTGTGAGGCGGAGCGATTACTCGGGGACGTGAATGCGGGCCTTGATATGCTTGAGGTTGGCCACGATCGTGAACGACATCAGCACCAGCAGAGTCCAGGCACTCCACTTGCTGACATGCACCCGGGCCCAGGCCCCGACCTGATGCGGATAGGCCCACAGGCCGAAGAAGGTCCCGAAGTTTTCCGCCAGCCAGATGAAGAACCCAATCAGGATCAGCCCCAGAACCAGTGGCATTCTCAGCTCGTACCGATACGGCCGGAACGTCACGCTGGAGCGGGCGTAGAGTCCCAGCGCACAAGCGGCCAGGTACCAGCGATAATCCCCGATAAAGTGATGTGTGAAGAAGTTGGCATACAGCGCCAGGGCGATCGTCGTTGCCATCCAGTAGGGCGGATGATGAATGATCTTCAGGTCAAACAGTCGCCACGCCTGAATGATGTAGCTGCCCACGGAGGCATACATGAAACCCGAAAAGAGCGGCACACCCCAGACCTTCGTGTAGGCGAAATCGGGATACGACCAGGAGCCGATCGATTTGGACGTCTTGAACAGCTCCAGCGCGATCCCAAGCAGGTGAAAGAGCGAGATCGCCTTTAGCTCGTCGCGGGTCTCGAGTCCGGTCCAGACCATCGCCGCCTGGATCACCAGCGCGATGATCAGCAGCAGGTCGTACCGCGGAACTCCCAGGAAGCCCGCTCGCGGCAGCAGCAGCACCGCCAGGAAGAACGATCCCGCAAAGATGCAGGCGAACGCTTCCTTTGCGGTGAAGTATGCGAACTCCAGCAACCAGTCACGCCAGGTCGCGGCTTGCGGCGTCGAGGTTGTGACAGCGAGTTCGGTCATCAGCGGTACAATCCGAGCGGATGTTCACCGCAAAATCGGATGTCCGATGCGGAATTGCAACTCTGCGTGACTTCTGCTGGTGGCAATCCTGGACTTCCGAGCAGCACCGCCAACGCGCGGCGGACTTTTCGCCGCCTTGGCGGTTCGTACACCATGCGACTCAGCAACTCGCTGCTTTTTGAGAATCTACGCTTCAGTTTCGCATGCTGGCTCTTCTGGCATGACACTTGCCAAGGTTTAGGGGAGTTCCCAGTCAACGCATTGAGACAGGTCTGTCGTGCCGCCGCGTCGCAACCCCGGATTCACACTCATCGAACTGCTCGTCGTCATTGCCATCATTGCCGTCCTCATCGCACTGCTACTCCCTGCCGTTCAGCAAGCCCGAGAGGCGGCCCGGAGATCACAGTGCAAAAACAATCTCAAGCAGATTGGGCTGGCGCTGCATAACTACGAGTCGACCTTTTCTCGACTGCCCCCAAGTATGGCGATCGTCCCGACATCCACTTCGAACTCGTCGTGGTCGGTTCATGGACGAATCGCTCCTTATCTCGATCAAGCCAATCTCTACGGTCGGATTGACCTGCAGAAATCCTGGTCGGATCCCGTCAATTCGGTCGTTTCAGGATTCCGAGTGATGACCTATGTCTGCCCGTCGGATGCCAAAACTGAAATGGCACGGGTCACTTCTGGCGTCAGCCTGTACTGCACGAATTACACGTTCAACCTGGGAACCTGGTTCTACTTTGATCCGGTCACCGGTCGAGGAGGTGATGGATTGTTCTACCCGAACTCGTCGATCAAGTTCGGAGATGTGACCGATGGATTGAGCAACACACTCCTGGCCTCGGAAGTCAAATCGTGGCAGGCTTACACCCGGAATGCTCCTCCTCCGACAACAGCCGTGCCACAAACTGTGACCGAAGTCCTGGCTGCAGTTGATGTGGGACTGAAGGACAGGATTCAGCCAGCGTCCAGGGACGGCACCGCTCACACCGAATGGGCCAATGGACATGGGCATCACAGCGGATTCACGACGACAATGGCTCCCAACACACGTGTGCTATGGACCTATCAGGGCGTGACTTACGACGCCGACTACGCCTCGCGACAGGAGGGTTCCAGTACGACCCTCGCCAGTTACGGGGCGATTACCTCGCGCAGCTACCACACGGGAATCGTCAATTCCCTGCTCGGAGACGGATCTGTGCGGACAATCAGCGAGAATATCGACCTTCTGATATGGCGAGCACTGGGCACGCGCTCTGGTGGCGAGACTGTGGGTGAGTTCTAGTTCGCAGCTCTGCTCGACCGCGTATGGAAGAGTGAAGGATCCTCACTCCCCCCCGCGAGAACTCACACACCCATTCGAAACTCGCCCGAGGCTGCTACGCCCGCTTGCGGTCTGCGGCGCGGGACATTGCTGCGGCGCGTTCCGGAGCTGTCATTTCATAGACCGTCTGCAGCAGGCGGGACATCGCGGGGGTGAACTCGCAGTCGCGGCGTCCCAGGGCGGTGCGGGCAGTGGCGAGGCTTGGCTCCAGTCCTTCGGGAAACTCTTCGATCACTCCATGCCAGATCCGGGAGAACGACGGGATGTGCTTCGGCAGAAGTCGCCCGCCGGGCAGGATCATGCTCATCACGCCGACCGAAGAGCCGGTGTTGAACAGGCTGCACAGCGCGGTCTTGGAATGGTCCCCGACAAAGCAGCCGACCTTGGTCGAGCCGCTGTTGATCGAGTCTCCCCACAATGGCACCGAGACGGCCGAGTAGTCGTTCTTCAGGTCGCTATTGGTGGTCAGCGCTCCCAGATTAACCCACGGGCAGATGTAGCTGTGCCCGAGGAAACCGTCGTGGTACTTATTCGAGTAACCGTGAAAGATGCTGGCTTCGATCTCCCCGCCGACGCGGCAGACCGGGCCGAGGCTGGTCCCCTCTTTCACATTGGCCCGGAACAGCTGGGTCTTGGTTCCGATGTAGCACGGACCCTCAATCCGGGTAAACGGTTGAGCTTTGACCCCGGCATCGATCCAGACCGGGCCACCACGGGCATCGATGACCACGAACGGGTCGATCTGTGCTGACGGGTCGATATAGACATCCTCGTCGCGGCCGAGGACTGCCACCTGCGACCCCAGCGTCACCTTGCTCGGTCCGTGTGGGCGGGTGCGGAAGTCCTGCTCCAGCTGAGTCCCATTCAGGTGGATCAAGTCCCACGGGTAGTTCAGCCACTGCCCACTGGCGGGGATCGCCTTTCGGGTCTGGGCGATTCGAGCCACGCTCGCAGCGATGTCTGCCGGATCGAGTTCGGCGACATCACCCGGCGAGATCATGACCGCAGCGAGCTCTCCATCGTGCCAGACTGCATCTCCCGGACCGATCTCTCGCAGCTGTGACAATTGCGGGAGCCATCGCCCGTTCAGCAAGAGTGTTGGTTCGGACTTCAGCCAGTTGAACTGATTGAGCTGGGCATCTGGGTATTCTTCGGCGTACGCCTCCACGAGCCACGGGCGGAGGAATGCTCCCCAAGTTGTGGGAGCCAGAAAACGGTTCACGCGCTCCCGGAGTCCGGAATGCCCGCACAACAGCTCAAACACGGGTCGCAACCAGACGAGTGGACGAAACTGGTCCACACGTCCGTCTTCAAAATAGGCCACCTGCATGCCGCCATCCCCTCCATGGGAACCCGCTGATTTGGACGCAACTGTTCACCAATCCCTGAGATCGGGACTATAATCCCGTGAGAAGCTATGAGGAAAGAGGACTCCCGAGATTCACGGGAATCACACTTTCCGGGCGGCGTCCATTTCGAGGCTCAACATGACACCCGATCTTCCGTCGATTGAGTTGCTCGATGCCACTCACAAGTTCCCGTGCGTCTTTCATTTCAAAGCGATCGGTCTCAGTACAGACTGCTTCACCGGGCGGGTACTGGACGCCGTCAAACGTGAGTTGCCCGAGGACGCAGAGCCCTCGTTCTCCACACGGGCGACTCCCAATGGAAAACATATCAGCGTCACTATCGAACCGATCGTCGATTCGGCCTCACACGTACTCGCGATCTACGGCCAGCTGCGAGGTGTCGAAGGGCTCGTGATGCTGATGTAAGTGGCGTTACCGCCCGGCCTTCTCGGCTTCCGGAGTGGGATGCTCGATCTGAGGCCAGTAGGTTTCGAAGTCAAAGTGCGGGCTGTTGGCGAAGTCGTGACACTTCAGGCACGCCTTCTTGGCCGCTTCTTCCTTCTTCAGACGCACGGACTTTCTCGCTTCTTCGAGAGCCTCCCCTACCGGTCCGCCGGACTTCTTCCATTCCAGTTCGAGCTTCACGTGTTCGCTGGCGGGACCGTGGCAGTTCTCGCACTGGTTTCCCGTCAAATGCGGAGTCGTCTGGGCATCGATGAAGCCTCCAGTAAATGGGTAAGCCTCTTCGGCGTCCCAGCCGGTGGAATGGCAGCACAGGCACTCCGGATCCCATGTACGGTCGATCCATTCGCCCTTTTCTTCCGGACGACCATCGACCAGATTGCGGGTGGCATTGAAGTGTTCGGACTCCTCCCAGATTTTCGTGGCTGAGGGGTGGCATTCCTGACAGGCTTTGACTCCCACGAACTCCCGCTGGCTGGGATGGGGAAACGTGAAGCTGCGAATATCGGAAGTCGGCGTCAGCCACTCTTCCTTCAGCAACTGCTGGTACTTGGCCATCATCTCGCGGATCTTGGGATCGCGTTTGAAGCGATCCTGATCGAGTTCCACGCGTTCAAAGTGGGGCTGCTTCCCGGGATAGATCCCGACAATGTTCACATACTTGCCTTTCATTCCCGTGACGAAGAACAGCGTTTTACCAATCGTTTCATGCTCGTCTCCGGGATCATCGGCCCCACCGGCGGAAACGACGACATCGAACTCGGGGAACTTCTGAGCCAGTTCGCGAGACGGTTCTTTGTCATCGTAGGACATCAGGACCAGAAGATCCGGCTTGGCGGCTTTCATCTGCGGCAGGACCGTTCTCAGTGACTTCGTCACGTCTTCGAGCTTCATGTCGTCGGGACTGATCGCTGCGAACTGTTCGTGATGCGTAGTTCCAAATGTCGAGGTCACAGCCACTTTCTTGCCAGCAATCTCATAGACCTTAAATGGCAGTGGAGTGCCCAATTCGGGGCTGCCCAGCAGGGTCACGTTGGCCGCGACGAATGGCAGATTGAACCCCTCTTCAACGTTGCGATTGGAGAAGATCGTAAACAGATTCAGAGCTCCGAGCTTCAGCTCTTCGGTCCCCAGTCCATGAGCCTTGTACCCCATCGAATTGAGAGAGTCCTGAATCATGCCGAACTTCAGCAGCGACTGCTTTCGATCGACCCGCTTCATTTCCAGGGCGCCGCCGGTCTCAAGTCCGAGTACGGGCCACTTTCTCTCTTCTCGCAGTTGTCGAATCAAATCCGAGCGGCGAGCCAGCCCCCCGGACTGCTTCGGCGAGCATCCGCACGGTTCAATATAGCCATGCATTTGACCCGTGATCGCCAGAACGAAGGCGGGCGGGTCCCACTCATTGACCATGGGCTTGGCGGACTTGTCGGCCGGTTCCGCATCGGTCCCGGCCCGGGCCGACGCAGAGGGAACGGACTGATACCAAAGGTAGGTCAGTGTCCCGGCTGCGGCGACCAGGATCACCAGTACCACTCCCAGGGCTCGGCCTGGCCGCGAGATTGATAGCTTCCAACTCTTCGAACGATCCATCGGGAGACTCACAGGGGAGAAGGGACAGCAAAGAGTCGGGCTTTGCTACTGAGCAATATACCGGACGTTGAAGCTGAGTTCAGGCACTTCCGGGTGGTTCGTCTTCAGGGTCAGCTTGTCGGGGTTGTCCGCCGTGAAAGTCGTCCCCGGTGGAGTCCCCGCTTTGGCTTGGATGACCAGGTCATAAATGTCCTTCGCCCCAGACGATGGTCTCTTGGCCAAAGTGGCTCCCAGATGGCCCGATTGGGACTGCACATCGACCAGCTTGAGGTCTTCTCCAAACGGTTCGAGGCGGACGAACATCGTCGTCTTGCCTCCCTCCACGGCCTTGAATCGACTGAGATCCACCAGGGCGAGAGCCGACTGATACGCAGGCCCGTGGAGTTCCATCAGTCCCACGCGCATTCCACTGATCGAAATCTTCTGCTCTCCATCATTTCGATTCACCTTGAGCTTAACCCACCCATTGAAGACACCGATGGTGCCGTTGGGTTTGGTTTTCAACTCCAGGGAGTAGCCCACCAGCGGCTTCGGAGTTCGGTCGTGAAACCTTGCCATCAGTTCTTCGCTGGTCAACTTGGCCCATGTCAGTTCGTAAGCCTTCGGATCGTTCGTCTCGTACCCGGTGATGGCCAGATCATCAGAAACGGGCGAGTAGATCACCACCTGTGAGAGGTTCTCTTTGTCGCGCGGAATCACACCGACACCAAATTCGCCCGGAGTGACTTCGGGGTCGCCGTACACACTGCCGCGGATCGAGAACTTGATCATCGGAATCTTGGGGTCGTTGGTCCAGATGTCAGCTTCTTTTCGAAACTCCTTTTCGGCCGCTGTGGGCTTCCAGGTCAATTGGACCTTGGTTGAGCCTCCGGGAGGGATGGCTCCAGTGTCCAATGTGGGGATGGTGCACTTGCACAAGATCTTCCCCTTGGCCAGCTTCAGCGGAGCATCGCCCTCGTTTCGAATCTCGAACTCGTGAGACTGTTCACCGCCCAGAGACATTACCCCGAACTCGAAATGTGATTCGGGCACCACAACCTTCGGATGAGGTCCAGGCGCTTTCAGATCAAACGGGTTTTGGTAGACAATTTCTCCTGCTTCCGGCTTCGGAGCGGGAGGTGGCTCGGGCTGCACACTTCGAGCCACGAGAAAGGCTGTGCCGCCCACAGCCAGGACGAGCGCAAGCAGCGTCCCCAGCAAGGCTTTCATCGACATGATGGGACTTTCCGAGTGGAACCAGCGAACCGGAACGACCTTTCGAAATCGAAAGGCCGAAGAAATCGAGTTCCCCGATTCTAAACCGGGGCGGGGTCCCGTCAAACAGCGAAACGGCTAGGTCAGCGAAAAGACCTGCTTGAGAGCCGACAGGGCGGTCGCCCCCTGCTCCTTCGCGACCACGACGCTCATGCGGATTTCTGAGGTGTTGACCATCTTGACATTGATTTTCGCCTCAGCCAGGGCCTTGAACATCCGCTCGCCGACCCCGGTGTGAGTCCGCAGCCCAATTCCGCTGACTGACAGCAGGGCGATGTTCCTCTCGTGGCTGACACTTGCTCCGGGCCAGCGCTGGACCAGCGACTGAATCGCAGCTTCGCAGCGGGCGAGGTCGGCGACTTCCACCGTAAAGGAAACTTCTGTCGTCGAGTTCCGACTGACGTTCTGCACGATCATATCGACCGAGACACCGGCTCCCGCGACGGCCTCAAACAGCTCAGCGGAGATACCGGGGTGATCTTGCACATTGTGCACCGTCACGCGGGCCTGGCTCTCGTCGAGCAGGACCTCGCTGACGACGATGTCCTCCATGCTGGAAAGACGCCCCACGACTGCTGCCAGCCGCTCCTGCTCGCTGGCCTGTGCCGAAGCTGTGGCTGCCACGCGGGCGGGTCCGGCCAAAAGTTCGGCCGCGGGCTGTGCGGACTCCAGCTGGAAACCATTGTGAACGGCTCGCAGTGCCTGCTCGCTGGCGTTGCGATCGACCAGGACCGAGACCTTGATATCACTGGTCGAGATCATCTGGATGTTGATCCCGGCATCGGCGAGTCGGCGAAACATGCGGGCCGCTACGCCGGAGCTGTACTTCATTCCCGCCCCGACGGCAGAGACCTTGGCCAAGTTGGTTCCGCTCATTACGGAGCCTTCACCGAGTTCAGTCACTGCCTCTTGAGCTGCAGTCAGCGTCTCGGCCAGTTCGCTGGCATCGACGGTGAAGGAGACCTCGGCCTTGTTGTTGGCGGAGACATTCTGGACCACCATGTCGACTGGAATCTTGCGAGCCGACATTTTGGCGAAGATCAGACTCATGACTCCCGGACGGTCCGGGATGTCACACAGACTGACGCGGACTTCATCACGTACCAGAGCCATGCCGGTCACGCTGCGAACCAGCGATTCTCCGGTCGAGGCGATCAGTGTCCCCTCATTGTTGTTCTGGGAGTGTCGCACGCGCAAGGCGACATCAAACTTCTTGGCGAACTCGATACTGCGGGAGTGCATGACCCCTGCCCCCAGGCTGGCCATCTCCAGCATCTCGTCGTAGGAGATTCGCGTGATCTTGCGGGCGTCGGGAACAATCCGAGGGTCGGTCGTGTAAACCCCATCCACGTCGGTATAAATCTCGCACTCATCGGCCTTGAGCGCTGCAGCCAAGGCCGTCGCAGTCGTGTCACTGCCACCCCGTCCGAGCGTCGTGATATCGCCATTCTCGGCGATTCCCTGAAAGCCGCAGGCCACTACGATCTTGCCCGCGTTCAGTTCCTTTCGCAGCCGCTCCGTCGAGATCTGGCTGATACGGGCCTTGGTATAGGTCTGGTCGGTGACGATCCCGATCTGTTCACCAGTCAGCGAAATTGCCTGTTCGCCCAGCGTGCTGATGGCCATCGCGACCAGCGCTACAGCTTCCTGCTCACCGGTCGAGAGCAGCATGTCCATCTCGCGCGGCTGAGGCGTCTGCGTAATTTCGTTGGCCAGATCGATCAGCTCGTCGGTTTTCTTGCCCCGGGCCGAACACACCATCACGACCTGATGCCCAGCCCGTTTGGCTGCCACCGCTCGCCGCGCAGCGGACAAAATCCGCTCTGGGGTTCCGACACTGGTCCCGCCGAACTTTTGCACGATCAATGACACGGATTGCTCCTGGCACGTTCTGGTAGCTGGGCGAACGAAGCGGAGGAGGATATCAGAGAAAATCACAGGATTGAATCAATGATCGTCGGTTCTATTCCCCGGTAAACGATTCAGTGCGTATGAGTGTTTTCACGGGAAAACCCCTGTTGCCCCCACGTTCCCGAACTGGTAGCTTTCGCCCCAACTTGGTCTGCCTGCCGGATTTCGGGCGGATCGCGGCGGGAAAACACGGCGAAGGAGCACAGCATGTCGGAATCGCTCT
>Ga0315901_10006777_pt1 | contig 13666 bp, 15 predicted proteins | sample LakEriMetagenome_10_FD_203761 | JGI IMG/M metagenome (GOLD analysis project Ga0315901, IMG submission 203761) | Freshwater fungal communities from buoy surface, Lake Erie, Ohio, United States - Buoy 2 MA116 | ecosystem: Environmental > Aquatic > Freshwater > Lake | place: USA: Lake Erie, Ohio... | reverse complement strand
ATTTACGCAGGTGTAGTTAACCCAACTAACGGAGTGGTCTCATCAATTAATGAAGTTGACATCTGGGGAGCCCAGCTCAGCAACAGCGCCAGCGTGGACCCCTACGTCTACAACCCGCAAGCAGCGCCCACCAGCACGGCCTATTTCGGCCCTCGGTTTGACTACAACCCGACGACGCTGGCGGCTAACGGGCTGCTGGTGGAAGAACAGAGGACGAACCTCGTTACCTATTCAGAAGACTTTAGTAATGCGGCTTGGGTTAAGGCAGGCTCTACAGTAAGTGCAAATGCAACTGCAAGCCCTGATGGCACTACAAATGCAGATAAGTTACAAGAAGACGCTTCTACTGGAGTGCATGTTGTAACACAATTAACAGCACTTACTTCCGGCGCTCAATATGCGTTTAGTATTTACGCAAAAGCTGCTGAAAGAAGCCGTCTTAATTTTGAGCGCGCAAACGCTAACATAACTGCTTTTAGCGCGCTTTATGACTTGTCCGCTGGAACGGTTGTTTCTACTAGCGGAACAGTAACTGCTTCAATTCTAGATGTTGGCAACGGCTGGTATCGTTTGACTGCGGTTGTAACTGCTGCCGCAACAGCTTCTGGCGGAGTGCAAGTTGATCTGGTTTCTACTGGGTCAACCATTTCTTATGCTGGGGTTGCAGGGAATGGTGTGTTCCTCTGGGGCGCTCAACTAGAAGCAGGCTCCTTTGCCACCAGCTATATAGCGACACAAGCCTCCCAAGTCACCCGAGCAGCGGACAATGCGTCGATGCTGGGGGATAACTTTGCGACTTGGTTCAATCAAGTCCAAGGCACCATCGGCGTCAACTTCAGCTTCTACTCTGCAATTCCTGCTGCGGGCAATCGCGGTGGAGTGTTGGCTCTTGGTCCCGGTGGGTATGCTGCCGCAAATGCGCTAAACATTTTCCAAGACGGTGGAACTCAAAACCTTGCGGCGTACTTTACGTCTGCGACTTATCCAGACGTTAACCTTATAAAGTCACTGAACGCGGCTGCCAACGCAACAAACAAGGCGGCATACGCATACAACAAGTCAGCCGGAAGTTATGCGCTGACAACGAACGGTCAGAGTCCTTCTACAGGTACATCAACCCAAAACACAGCGACCTTTAATTCAATGCACATCGGGGTGCGTAATAGTGGAAGTACGTATCTGAACGGCACCATTCAATCCATCAGCTTCTACCCGGTTGCGTTGCCAACGAGTATTCAGAGCATCACAGCATGACCGACGAAACCCTAACCGCTCTGGTCGAAGCTGCCAAGCTGGCTCTGTCGGTGCTGGAGGATTCATGCACCCCACGGTTGTCAGAGAAGCACTGCGCCGCATACGACAACGCCATTGCCGCGCTTGAAACCGCGCTGAGTGGTCTGGACAAGGAATAACCCATGACCGACGAAACCCTAACCGAGCCCATCGTCACCGAGGGCTACTCCGACTACATGGTTGTTTTTGCTGATGAGGATGAGGCCTATTCGGTCCTGTACGACTCAAGCACCGATGGTGAAGGCAACGTGACGCTGACTCCGCGCTTCACTGCGGTGGACATGATCGGCACGATCTACGAGCCTGCGCCTGATCCGGTGCCGAAGAACTACAAGCCGCTGCCGTACACGGGCTACCACGCCAACGTGCGCAACATCGGGCCAGCGCCTGAGCTGGATGTGTTTGTGGTGAGTCCTGGGCCGGTGACGCCGCTGAGGGTGTGGGCGTGAGCAGAAGGAGGAGCTGATGGACGCACAAGCAGTCATCGCCGCCCTGCGTGACAGGGCCCGCAAGTACGTGTCCCTGGACACGCCCGAGGACGCTGACCTGGGCGACATGGCCATCGACATCGCCACGGGCTTCCTGCCGGTGGTGGGCACGGCCCAGGCCGGCCGCGACTTTGAGCGCGCCAGGCGCGACAAAGACAAGCTCGGCATGGGCCTGTCCAGCCTGGCAGCCATCCCGGTGGTGGGCGGTGTGGCCAAGGCGGCCAACAAGGCGCGCAAGGGGGGACAGGCGGGCGAGGAGGCTGTGAAAGTTTTGCGCGGCCCACGCGCTGAGGCTTTGGAAACGGCCCGGCAGAACGCAGTCAAGATGCTCGGGCTGCCTGAGAACAACACGGCGATGGATCGTGCCAAGGCGATGGGGTTTGGCAACGACGTTTATCACGGTACAACCAAAAATTTCCCGGCGTTCGACACCAGCAAGCTGGGGGCGTCTGGAGTCGATGCCGCTGAAGGGGTGTTCACGGCCAACAACCCAAAGATCGCCAACGAGTTCACCTGGAGCAATGGCAGTCAGGACGGCGCGAACGTGATGCCGCTGATCTTGCGCACCTCCGACCCTGTCAAAGCCAGCACCGTCTTGGACGGCACCACGGGCTCGGCGGCGGCAAGAGTGCTGCAACAAGCAAAGCGCGCCGGATACGACCGCGTGGATTTCCCGACCAACATGCTGGGCGCTGAAGGCACCACGCAGGTGGTGTTTGACCCGTCGCGTATCCGCTCCCGCTTCGCTGCCTTCGACCCCGCCCGCGTCAACGAGAACGACCTGCTGGGCCGAGCAGATCCGAGGCTTCTGGCGGCAATCGCTGCCGGTGGCCTTGGCACGGCAGCCGCCGTTTCCGCCCTACGCAACCGCAACAAGGAAGAGGAGAAGGCCGCGCCATGACCCGCCGCCGTTACATCCAAGACCGCACCACCGGAGAGTTGATCGAAGTCACCGCCGAGCACCGCGAGCCCATGCGCAACGACGCCGGCATCCTGTGGGGCGACCGTCACTACGACGGCCTGCAGGCCACTGACGGCAGCGACATCAGCACGCGCAGCAAACACCGCGACTACATGCGGGCCAACAACGTGACGATGGCCGACGACTTCAAGAACACCTGGGCCCAGGCCCAGGCACAGCGTGAGCGCCTCTACACCCAGGGCGGCACGTTCTCTCGACGCGACGTAGAGCGCGCGATCTCGCAACTCCAAAACAGGTAACACCACATGAGCGAACCCACGACGATGAGAGACGCCATTTCGGCCGCGCTGGACACTGCAGCGCCCGACACGGCGCCCGAGCCTATTTCGCAGCCTGCTCCGTCTAGGAGTGACCTGGGCGAAGAGCTGGGGAGTGCCCCAGCGCCGCAGGCTGCCTCCTCCAGGGGCCAAAACCTCGACGCTCTGTCCGAGGGCCAGAAGCCTGAAAGCCAGCCGCTTCAACAACGCGACGAAACCGGAAAGTTCAAGCCAAAGGAGCAGACCGAGGGCATCCAGCCCGGGCCCAAGGCCGGCCCGCGGCAGCAGGGCGATCGTGCCCCCCAGGCCTGGCGGCCGGAAACCCGAGAGCACTGGGGCCAGCTGCCCGAGCCGGTGCGCGCCGAGATCCAGCGCCGCGAGGTGGAGGTGCAGCGCACGCTGCAGGAGTCGTCCGAGGCCCGCAAGGCCTACGACGCCGTGATGCGCACCATCCAGCCCTACGAGGCCTTCATCAAGGCCGAGAACAGCAACCCGCTGCAGGCCATCGACAACCTGATGAGCACGGCGGCCAGGCTGCGCACCGGCACGGCGCCTGAGCTTGCGCAGCTGGTGGCGGGGATCGTCAACCAGTTCGGCACCGGGCGCTTTGGTAACCAGTTCATCGAGCTTCTAGACGGCGCCTTGGCTGGCCAGACGCCAAGGGTGGATCCGCAGCAGGCCGCGATTGACCAGGCTCTCAACCAGCGCCTAGCGCCCGTGCAGCAGATGCTGACGCAGTTCCAGCAGGCGCAGCTCGCGCAGCAGCAGATGGTGACGCAGAAGGCGCAGTCCGAGGTGGGGCAGTTCCTGCAGCGCGCCGAGTTCGGTGAGGACGTGCGCGAGGAGATGGCCGATCTGCTGGAGACGGCCCAGCGCCGCGGCCAGGAACTGAGCCTGGTGGACGCCTACAAGAAGGCCTGCATGCTGAACGACCGCGTGCGCTCGGTGCTGCAGGGCCGCGCCAAGGCTCGAGGCGCGCAGACGCAGACGGCGGTGGCGCAGAAGGCCCGCCAGGCCGCGGTGAGCGTGACCGGGGCCGCCCCGGCCGGCGCGCTGAGGCAGGACGCCACCGACGTGCGGTCTGCGATCGAGGCGGCCATTTTGATGAACTCACGCTGATGGATAATTCGCACCAGGGTGCGAGTAATCGCATCTTGGTGTGCCCAGCACCCCAGCCACCGAAAGCTCGCAGGAGACGCCGCAAGGGCGTCCCACCTACAGCACAACCGGACTGAGAAGGTTCGCGTAGGCGCATCTGAACTGGCGGCCGAAAGGCCATCCCCAACTCAGATGGAGTTTTCATCATGGCATTTCCAAATGTGAGCGACATCGTCGCCACCACCATCCAGTCCCGTTCGCGTCAGATCGCGGACAACGTCACCAAGAACAACGCCCTGCTGTCGCGCTTGAACCAGCGCGGCAACATCAAGACGATCAGCGGCGGCAACGTCATCCTGGAAGAGCTCAGCTTTGCCGAAAACGGCAACGCCGGCTTCTACTCGGGCTATGACCTGCTGCCGGTGGCCGCGCAGGACGTCATCAGCGCCGCTGAATTCAGCATCAAGCAGTTCGCTGTCCCGGTCGTTATGAGCGGCCTGGAGATGTTGCAGAACAGCGGCAAGGAAGCCTTCATCGACCTGCTCGAGGCGCGTCTGAACGTGGCCGAGGCGACGATGATGAACAAGCTGGCGCAGTCGGTCTACTCCGACGGCACCGGCTCTGGTGGCAAGGAGATCACCGGCCTGAACGCCGCCGTGGCCTCCACCAACACCTCCGGCACCTACGGCGGCATCGACCGCGCCACCTGGACCTTCTGGCAAAACAAGAAGTACGACTTCAGCGACAACACCGTGACCCCTGGACCGACCACGATCCAGAACGCGATGAACACGCTGTGGGCGTCCTGCACCCGCGGCAACGACCGTCCTGATCTGATCGTTGTGGACACCGTCTACTGGGGCTTCTACATGTCGTCCCTGCAGGCCCTGCAGCGTTTCTCCAGCCCCGAGACGGGCAACCTCGGCTTCCCGTCCTTGAAGTTCATGGACGCGGACGTGGTGCTCGACGGCGGTATCGGCGGCTTCTGCCCGGCCTCTACCGGCTTCTTCCTCAACACCAAGTACCTGAAGTGGCGTCCTCACAAGGACCGCAACATGGTCCCGCTGTCGCCCAACCGGCGCTACGCGATCAACCAGGACGCCGAGGTGCAGATCCTGGGCTGGGCCGGCAACCTCACCTGCTCCGGCGCGCAGTTCCAGGGCCGTCTGCAGAACTGATTGGTGGACCGTCGTGGGTCGCCTTTCCCGAGAGGGGCGGGGTGACCCAATCCTCTCGGGTTTTTTTCTTCAGGAGTTTCCAACATGGGACAAGCAATCATCGGAATTGGCAAGGACGACATCGTTGCCGCAACTGGGGTGCCTTCGTGGCGCTTGGGCACTGTTGGCGGGTATGACGACCCAGTCAACGGCTACCAGGAATTCATCTACGGCCGCGCTGATGGTGCGGTGACGGGGCTGGGTTACCTGTGCGTCGAGGCAACGGGATTTGACTTTGCGATGGCCACCACCACCACGACTGCGCCTGGCGCGTCTGGTCCTGGTTCTCGTTGCGGCGCGGCTCAGGCTGCGCTGGCTGACAACCAGTACGGCTGGTTCCAGATCTACGGCAAGGGCAGCGTCCGCACGCTGGCCAGCGCCGCCAAAGGAACCCAGCTCAACAGCACCGCCACCGGGGGCGCGGTCGACGACGACGCCACGGCCGGTGCCGAGGTCATCAACGGCCTGGTTATTGGCACCGCTACGGGCGGCGCTGCGGCGACCAACGCCGATGCGCTGTTCTCGTACCCGACCGTCGGCCGCACGCTGTAAAGCCCCCCCAAGAAGAAGGAGAACAGCATGCAACCCACGACATCCACCATGTTTGATGAACCCACGCACCTGGCCAGGCCGGATGAGTCCCGCTACGCGCACGACGCGCGCCTGTACGTGGAGTTTTCGCGCGAGCCTGTCATGCACCCCGGCAAGAGCCGGGAGGCTGGCCGGGCCGTGTACGAGGAGCGGGACTTCATCCGCATCCATGTGCCGGGCGACAAGACCAGCGTGGTCTACCGCCAGGTCACCGAGCAGGACGCCCAGCGCTTTGCTGACCGCTACCAGAAGTGGAAGGCCGGCCAGCAGGACGCGGTAATTGGCACGCCGCTGACCGCGCTGCCTGGCATGACGCCGTCGAAGGTCGAGGAGTACAAGTACTTCAAGATCGTCACGGTGGAGCAGCTGGCCGACGCGCCTGACAACCTGGGGCAGAAGTTCATGTCCTTCCAGGCTGACAAGCAGCGTGCCAAGGCCTTCATGGAGGTGGCGGCCAACAACGCCCCCATCGAGCGCATGAACGCCGAGCTGCAGAAGCGCGACGCCGAGATCGAGAACCTGCGCACGATGGTCGAGGCCCTGCAGGCCCAGGCCAAGCCCGGCAAGCGCGCCGTGGCCGCGGAGCCGCTCGCAGCCTGAGGAAGGGTAGGGGATGGCCTTCCAGATCGTCAACGAGTCAACCCTCTCGGCCATCGTCCAGAACGTGGCCGGGATGGTGGCCTTCCCCACCCCGTCTGATCCTGCCGGCAGCACCGACCCCGCGGTGCAGCAGATGGTGCAGGCCGTCAACATGTCCGGCATCGAGTTGCTGTCCATGTACGACTGGCAAGAGCTGGTGAAGAACTACCAGATCCCGATCCAGCAAGACACCAGCGGGCAGAAGGAAAAAGCCTTCGACCTGCCCGAGGACTTCTTCGACTGGATTGACCAGACCAACTGGAACGCGACGACGCAGTTCCCGTCGCTGGGGCCGGTGTCGCCTCAGATGTGGCAGCAGCTGCTGATCCGCACGACGCTGCCCACGCTGTCGTTCTACTGGCAGGTGCGGGACAACAAGATCTACGTCCTGGCGCCGCCGTCTGCACCGCAGACGATGAACGTCTTCTACCTGTCGCAGGCCTGGGTCCGCGATCAGGACGACAGCACGCTGTACAAGAACCGCGTCACCAAGAACGGCGACGTGACCCTGCTCGACCCGACGCTGGTGACGCTGTACACCCGCGTGAAGTGGCTCGAGATGAAGGGCCTGGACAGCTCGGCGGCCATGCGCGACTTCCAGGTGAGCTTCGAGAACCGCAAGGGCGCCGAGAAGGGCGCGCCGGTGCTCAGCATGGCGCGGGACTTCCGCTTCCCCTACATCCAGCCGCTGATCAATACGCCTGACACGGGCATGGGGGCCTGACGTGCCTCTGGTGCCGCTGAAGCCCTTCAAGGTGCCGCGAAGGGCGGCCGCCTCGCAGGTGTCGCAGTCCGCGATCATCCCGGCGCCTGTGGGCGGCCTGAACTACCGAGACCCGATCAGTGCCATGGACCCGCGCGACGCGCTGGTGCTGACCAACCTGATCCCGGGGCAACAGGGCGTGGAGCTGCGCCGCGGCTGGGCCGAGTTTGCCGACGCCGTCGAGGTGTCTGGTGCGCCGCAGTCGGTGGAGGCGGTGTTCTCCTACAAGGCGCCCAGCTCGGCCAATGACAAGGTGTTCATGGCCGCCAATGGCAACATCTACGACGTGACCGCAGGCGGCACGCCGACGGTGGCTGTCACGGGCACCGGCAGCACGGCAGACGAGTGGTGGACGACGCAGTTCTCCACCGCGGCCGACACCTTTTTGCTGGCCGTCTCGCCAGGCGCGGGCTACTGGACCTACAGCACCACCTCGGGCTGGGTCAACCGCACCGGCACCGTCACCGGCATGACGACCTCGGTGCGCACGGTGATGGTCTGGAAGCGCCGCGTCTGGTTCACGTTCGCGGACAGCCCCAACGTCTACTACATGAACGCGGTGGACGCGATCACCGGCACGGTGACGTCGTTCCCCATGGGCTCGCTGCTGCGCAACGGCGGCTACGTGTCGGCCATGGTCAACTGGACCACCGACGCCGGCATCTCGGTGGACGACTACTTGGTGGTGATCGGCACCGAGGGCGATGTGGGCGTGTGGCAGGGCACCGACCCCACCAGCGCGGCCACGTTCGAGCTCAAGGGCGTCTGGTACGTGGGCCCGGTGCCGCTGCACGGCCGGTACTTCACCACGTTCGGCGGCGACGTGATGATCGTCTCCCAGCTCGGCCTGGTGCCGATGTCGCGCCTGTTCACGGGCCAGTTCAGTGCCGACAACCAGAACGTCGGCCCCGCGGCCAAGATCCAGACGGTCTTCGCGCCCCTGGTGCGCAGCCTGCGCGACCAGAAGTTCTGGAACGTCTTCGTGGTGCCGTCTTCTGACGTGCTGGTGATCTCGCTGCCTGTGGATGGCGACGTCTACCGGCAGTTCGCCATGAACGTCACCACCGGGGCCTGGTGCAGTTTTGAGGGCATGCCCATCCGCAGCGCCGCGGTCATTGGCGGTGAGCTGTACTTTGGTCAGGCTAACGGCACCACTTGCAAGGGTCTGTCTGGCGACTTGGACGGCTTGGCCATTGACAACACCGGTGGGTCCTACGTGCTGGGTGAGGTGCAGTGCGCCTTCAACGCGTTTGGCGCGCCGGGGCAGTTGAAAAAGTTCAGCCTGGCCCGGCCTATCTTCTTCGGACCGGCAGCGCCCAGTGCTCAGCTGACGATCAACACGCAATACGCCTTCAACGACACCGCGGGCGCCCCGGCGTTCTCCGACCCGGGCGCCTCCGTTTGGGGTTCTGGCATTTGGAGCCAGGCCGTGTGGTTGACGAACAACAGCTACGAGGGCTGGTTCGGCACGGCCGCGTTGGGCTACTACGGATCGCTGCGCATGAAGCTGCGCGGCCTGCCGGGCACGTCGTTCCTGTCGGCGCACGTGCTCAGTGAAATGGGTGGGGTGATGTAATGGCGACTGCTCCTGTTCCTTACCAGAGCGCGCTGATTGAGTCTCTGCGGGCTGCGTCTCCTGGTTTCACCAGCAACAACCCGGGCGTGACGATGCTGGCCAACCCGGCCAACAGCAGGTCGATCATTGACTTCATGCGTGCGCCCAGAGGAAACCTGCTGTTCACGCCTCCACCTCCTCCTCCCGCACCAGCGCCCTCGCCTGCCCCGGCGCCAGCCCCTACCTATGGCGGTGGAGGGGGCGGTGGTGGGCCGGTGACGCCGGGTCCAGTGGTCATTGGTCCTGGGCCGTCGTTTCCTGTCGATCCTGCACCCGCGCCCGCTCCTGAAGTCCCTGACTACACGGACGATCTTTGGCCGCCAGTGGAAGAGCCACCGCCGGTTGAGACGTTTCCGGTGCCGGATCCTGCACCTCCTGAAGTGGTGGATTTGCCGCCGCTGCCGCCAGAGGATGAGGTGGCAACACCGTTCCCTGTCCCAGACCCTGCACCGCCTGATGTGGTGGATCTGCCGCCGTTGCCGCCAGAGGACGGCCCGGAGGTTCCTGACTACACGGACGATCTGTGGCCGCCTGTCGAGCCTGAACCTCAAGACCCTCCGCAGGGCGAGATCGTCATTGAACCCATTGGCGGGGGTGATCGTGATCAGATCCGCGAGGCTGATCCGGTCACTGTCGTCAGTGATCCGATTGATGAGTGGGAGCCAATAACTCTGCCAGAGATTGACTTGGCAGACCTAATGGGCCCGCCTTTGGTGCAAGACCCTCCGTCTCCATCGGTAGAGGTTGTGCAGGACTTGCCCGTCACCACGACACCAGCGCCGGTCTATGACCCTGTCGAAAACTTTGACATTGACAGAGAACTCGGATTAGTGCCTGAGTGGGATGTGTATGTGCCGCCTTCTGAGAACTCCTTCGACTTTGCTTCCGAAAACTCCTTCGACTTTGACTTCTTTGACGATGCCCTGTTCGGTGATTTCGGATGGGGCGGCGGCGGGGGTGGCTTCTTCGGCGGCGGCGGTGGAGGCGGGGGTGGCGGGGGCGGTGGATTTAGAGTGGAACCGTACCAGCTTGAATGAAACTCGTTACTGATCAACCCGAGCAGTACCCGGTCGTCTGGCAGTGGATGAACCGGCGCACGCGGCTGCCTTGGAGCACCGACCTGCGCACGATCGCGTCCATGCGCGACGACGGCACCATCGCCTGTGCCGTGGCCTTCAACGCCTGGACGCACAGCGCCTGCTGGATGCACGTCGCGTTCGACGGCGAGCACGGCCTGACGCGCCAGCTCTGGGAGGCTGCCTTCCGCTACCCTTTCATCGACTGCGGGATGGAGGCCGTCTACGGGTTGACGCCCAAGGCGCTGGACGAGGCCCTAGCCATGAATGACAGGCTAGGGTTTCGCCGGGTCGCGGAGACAATCGACAGTGTGATGTTTGAAATGAAGGCCGACGAGTGTCGGTGGCTGAAAGGAGTGAGACATGGGCGGCAAAGGCAGCGCACCTGCAGCGCCTGACTACCTCGGCGCGGCTACCGCGCAGGCTCAGGCATCAGAGAAGGCCACGACGTCGCAGAACTTTGCGAACCGTCCGACCATCAACACGCCATTCGGCGGGCAGTCCTGGTCTACCGGGCAGACTGTTGACCCGGCCACCGGCCAGCCTGTCACCACCTGGACGCAGAACACCACGCTGGCGCCTGGCCTGCAGTCCGCGCTCAACGCGCAAATCGGCCTGCAGAACGACCGCAGCCAATTGGCTGGCGGGTTCATGGACCGCGTGGCTGAGGAGTATCGGCAGCCCTTCGACTACGCCAACCTGCCGCAGATGGCCATGGCCAACGCGCCGGCCAGCCTGGGCACGTCGCTGACCGACTACACCCCGGGCCTGGCCACCGGCTTCAACTTCGGCGGCGCCATCCCGCAGGTGGACTCGAGCTACCGCGACACGGTGGCCAACCAGCTCATGCAGCGTATGCAGCCGGTGCACGAGCGTCAGCAGGGTCAGCTCGAGACGCAGCTGGCCAACCAGGGCTTTACGGTGGGCAGCGAGGGCTACACGCGGGCCTTGGCGGATCTGCAGCAGCGCCAGGCCGCCGAGAGGTTCAACGCACTGGATCAAAGCGGCAACGAGATGCAGCGCCTGTTCGGCATGCAGATGCAGTCGCAGAACACGGGCTACAACCAGAACCTGGGCGCTGCGCAGTTCCAGAACCAGGCCCTCGGCCAGGCCGCCTCGCTGGACCAGTCGCGCATGCAGGCCCAGAACGCGGCCATGGCGCAGCAGCAGGGACTGAACCAGTCCTACGCCGACGCGCAGAACCGCGTGCGTCAGCAGGCCATCGCGGAGCAGATGCAGCGCCGCGCCATGAGCCTGAATGAGATGAACGCGCTGCTGAGCGGTCAGCAAGTGAGCATGCCGCAGATGCCGTCGTTCAACCCCTCCGGCCGCGCCGAGACGCCCAACATCCTGGGCGCCACGCAGATGGGCTACGACGCGCAGCTCGGCGCCTACAACGCGCAGAACGCGGCCTTTGGCAACCTGCTGGGAGCAGGCGCACAACTCGGCTCGGCCGCGTTCATGTTCTCTGACCGGCGCCTGAAGTCCAACATCAAGCGCGTGGGCACTCATCCCATCGGGGTGGGCATTTACACGTACACAATGATGGGAATGCCACAACGTGGTGTGATTGCCCAAGAGGTTGAGGCGGTGCGCCCTGACCTGGTCAAGCGCCACGCCAGCGGCTACCTGCAGGTGAACTACGGAGGCCTGTGATGAACGACGATCTGATGTTCGATTACCTGCTGCAGATGGGCGCCATGCGTCCTGAGCAGGAGGAACTCAAGCGCAAGCAGGCCATGGTGGAGGCCCTGCGCGGCCAGGCCATGACGCCGATGCAAGGCCAGATGGTGGGCAAGCACTACGTGGCGCCCGGCATCGCCAACGCCATCGCCCAGATGGGCACGGCCTACATGGCCGGGCAGCAGCAAAAGGGCGTGGACAGCAGCGCCATGGACTTCAACAACCGGCAGCGCGCCGCGTTGGAGGAGATGCGGCGCCGTCGCAGGCCCCAGATGCCGGGCATGGACAGCCCAAGTCTGTCCGCGTTGCCCTACGGCGACGGCCCGGCCTACTGAGGGCTCGCCATGAACGACCTGACCTTTGCCGAGGACGTGCAGGAGCGCAAGCGGCGCATGCTGCCCATGGCGCTGGGCGGCCTGCAGTCGACTGACGGCACGCTGACCAACACCGTGCAGCCGGGCCGGGCCCTGCCGTCTGCGCTGCGCACGCGCCTGGGCAAGGTGCAGCAGCAACTGGACGACATGGACGGCCAAGAGGTTGACACCTCGGCGCTGCAGGCCTTCGCACGGCAGCAGGGCGAGAGCGGCCAGGCGTCAATGCTCAACGCCCTGGCGGCCCAGTACGCGGGGGAGAACTTCCAGCCGGTGCAGGCGCAGTTCCTCAAGCGTGCCGCGGCTGCGGCTGAGCCGATGAAGATCGGCGGCGGCATGATGACCCCGCAGGGCCAGTTCATCAAGGATCCGTTCGCGCAGCGTGATCAGCGGCGCACGGCGCTGGAGCGCCAGGCTCTGGGGCTGGAGCGGATGGCTGGCGAGGAGGAGCGCACCGCGCAGGCGCGTGAGGACCGGCTGTCGCGTGACAGGCAGTCAGATGACTTCAGGCGCATGGGGCTGGACCTGCAGAAGCAGGGCCTGGACCTGAGGCGTGACCTGGCGGCCAACAAGCCCGACACCCAGTCCTTCACACGCGCCACCAAGTTGCGTGAGGAGTTCGGCAAGAAGTCCGACAAGATCGGGGAGGGCGTCCGTCACGCCGAAACGGTGCTGACGCTGCTGACGGATCCGACGATCGCGCGCGACCCGACCAAGCAGGTGTCGCTGGTGTTCGCGTTCGGCAAGATGCTGGACCCCGAGTCGGTGGTGCGCGAGTCTGAGTACGCACTGATCTCCAACGCTCGAGGCGTGTTCGATTCGGTGCTGCAAAAGCCCGACCAGATCATGACCGGTGCCCGGCTGACCGAGCAGCAGCTCAAGAGCATGCAGCAGATCGCGCAGCAGCTCTTTGCCGGCAGCACGCAGCGCCGCCAAGACCTGACCAACTACTACCGCGGCATCGCGGAGCGCAACCGGATCCCGGTGGATGACGTGCTGCCGATGAGGTCGGCGGGCGGTGGTGGCAACGACCTGGCGGCGGCGGCCGCGGCTGAGCTCGAGCGGCGCCGGAAGGGAGGCCAATGAGCCCCGATCTCTTGCGCAAGCTCTCCGAGGCTGACCTGCAGGCCCTGGCCGCGGGTGACATGTCTCGGGTTTCGAGCTCTGGGCTCCAGCTCATCTCCGGGCGCCAGCCTGAGCCTGAAAAGCCCATCGACCCCACCGAGGGCATGAGCGGCACCCAGAAGGTGCTGGCCAACATCGGCGGCGGCATGATGGACTTGGCCACGGGCGTGCGCCAGTTCTACACCGACATGACCGGCACCGACGCCGAGAAGGCCGCGATGCGCGCCGAGGTGGAGGACAAGCGCAAGCGTGACGCGGCGCTGGCCGAGGCGACACCAGGCGGCAAGTGGGCCGGCAAAGGCCTGCAGGTGGCCGGCAACGTGGTGCCAACCCTGGCGCTTCCCGTGGGTGCTGCCCTGCGTACCCTCACGGCCCTGCCGCGTGCAATGGGCCTGATGCGGGCTGCGCCTGCAACAGCCCGGCTGGGCACAGCCACTCTTGCAACAGACGCTGCGCTGACTGGCGGCG
>Ga0315901_10006773_pt1 | contig 13669 bp, 10 predicted proteins | sample LakEriMetagenome_10_FD_203761 | JGI IMG/M metagenome (GOLD analysis project Ga0315901, IMG submission 203761) | Freshwater fungal communities from buoy surface, Lake Erie, Ohio, United States - Buoy 2 MA116 | ecosystem: Environmental > Aquatic > Freshwater > Lake | place: USA: Lake Erie, Ohio... | reverse complement strand
ACCACAAGCGTGATGGGTCGTGTGGGCCAGGGCTCCCGGGTCTGAGCCAGAGCGGCTGCGGGCAGGCAGGCCAGGCCAGCCAGAATGCTGCGGCGGGCGACGGTGAGTGGCTTGTTCATATGGGTCTCCTCGGGGCTGCTTCGTCGGCCATCGCCGCTCGCAATCTCAAAAGGCTGGGTTCGCAAACTCAAACCGGCAGGCACGCAAACTCAAACCGGCAGGCACGCAAACTCAAACCGGCAGGTGCTCAAGCGGGCTTGCGCAGGAAGCCCTGATGGGCGCCCGGGCGGTTCGGCGCGAAGCCGTTCTCACGCAGAGTCTCTTCGACGGTCTCGTAAAACACGCCGATCTTCTGGATGTCCCGAGCCTGTTGTGCAGTGGCGATCGGTCGGCCCAGCTCACTCGAGATGCGAACGAGCTGTCGAATCTGTTCGACGGTGCTCATCTTGCCGGAGCGGGTGGGATTCCAGATCACGTCCTCGATACCGCATCGCACATGCAGACCCAGAGCGATGCCGATGGTGTTGATCGGCAGCACATTGCGAACCGAGCTCTCGACCGTGAGCACCGTACCGTCGGGCACTGCGCGCAGCATGTGGGTCATGTTGTAGATGTTGGCCTGGTCCATGCCGCCGCTGATGGCCACCCAGTTCATCACCAGCGGGCCCTTGTAGACACCGCGGCGAATGAGGCGCTCGATCGACTCGAAGCTGCTCATGTTGTAGACCTGAAACGCGCTCTGAATGCCGGCCGCCGAAAGGCGTCGGATGTGCTCCTCGTACCAGCTCGGGTTGGAGGGCACCACCATGTCCTTGTAGGTGGAATACAGATGCGGAAAGCCGCGTGAGAGACCCTCGAAGTCGTCCACGCCGGCATGCTCGGTCACGTTCATCTGCGAGGTATTGACCGTCACCGTGACCTGATCCGGCTTGGGGTCGAGTTCGGCCAGCATGTGACGGGTATCGTCGCTCAGCCACTTGGCAGGCTGGCCTTCTTCAGGCGCAAACGAGATCGAGCCGCCGACCTGGATCACCATGTCGGGAACAGCCTTGCGCACCCCGGCAATCAGCTCGTTGAATCTCGAGAGCCTTTTGCTGCCTTTGCCGTCTTCTTCGCGCACGTGCAGGTGCAGCACGGTGGCGCCCGCTTCGTAGCAGTCCACGGCCTTCTGGATCTGGTCGGCCATGGTGATGGGGATGTCCTCAGGGAAGTCTTCGGGAATCCAGCCTGGTGCGTAGGGCGCTGCCGTGATGATCAGGGGCGGCTGGTTCTCGGGATACAGGTGGCCGTCGAGGAAGTTCATGGGGCGATGTCAATGGGCTGTTTCGGTCGCCGCAGTATCGAGGCCATCGACTCTTGTGGTTTGCCCGATTGGGACATGCACTTGCTATATTGGGCGTCATGGCTGACTCCAGATCGATGACCCCTGCTGCCGCACCCCGTCTGATGCGCAGTGCCAGCTTGAGCAATTACGTGGAGCTGGTTCGTTCGATGGATCGCGATCCCGCCCCTTTTTTGCGGGCCGTGGGTCTGAGGGCCCGCGATCTGGCCGATCCGCAAGCGATGATTCCGCGCGATGCCGCCCGCGAGTTGCTCGAAATGACCGCGCGCGCCACGCGAACCGAAGACCTTGCCTTGCGCCTGGCTGCGCAACGCAAGTTGTCGACACTCGGGCCCATCAGTCTGGTGTTGCGTGAGGAGGCGACGGCTCGGCAGGCCATCGATACCCTGTGTCGCTATCTCAAGCTGGTGAATCCCTCCCTGATTCTGGTGGTCGAGGAGACCAAGGACTGGGTCATCATTCGCGAAGACCTGTTGCCCAGCCCCGGGCTGTCGATGCGCCAGTCGGTGGAGCTGGCGGTGGGCACCCTGCATCGCATGCTCTGCGATCTGGTTGGCCCCGAATGGAAGCCCCGTGAGGTCTGCTTCACACACCGCCCGCCGGAGCAGTTGCAGGCGCATCGCGCGTTTTTCGGTCGCATGCCCAAGTTCAATCAGGAGTTCAATGGCCTGATCTGCGCGGCCACAGATCTGTCGCGTCCGCGCGTGCTCAATGATCCGGGAGCGGCTGCTCTGGCCAGAAAACTTCTGGAGTCGGCGCTGCGGGCTGAGGCCGACAGCATTCAGGATCTGTGCATGCAGACCATCCGGGCGCTGTTGCCGGGCGGGGATTGCAGTGCCACTCAGGTGGCCCGGCTGCTGCGCCTGGATCGTCGCTCCATTCACCGACAGCTCGCCGCGCAGGGCTTGTCGTACATGCAGCTGCTGGATCAGGTGCGCATCGATCTGGTCAAGCGCCATCTGGGCGAGAGCGACCTCGCCTTGAGTGAAGTCGCAGGACTCCTTGGATTTGCAAGGCTCAGCAGCTTCGGTCACTGGTTTCAGAGTCAGTTTGGATGCAGTGCTTCACAATGGCGCCAGAGCCAGCCCTGATAACCCAGGCAAACCCGAAGCGATTACCTGCCGATCTGCATGCCGATGATCCCGCCAGAAAAATCGCGCTTCAGGTGCATCGCGTTTTGATGCCGGATGTTGGCGCCGGATCGATCCATATTGGGCGGCTCACCTCGGTAGTACACTGCATCTCGGTTCCGGTGCTGATTGCTCAGGCTTGGCGTAGCGCTAGCAACGGCGTTGGGCGTTCTGATCGAATCTCCGGTGATGCTGCTGCTGGTGGTGTGGGCAGTCGCAGCAAGGGCTGAAGGGATCAACGATAAATTCAAGGTGATTCGGGCTGGTGACGTATCAAGAGATCCGCGAGACAGGCCTGATCTCTTTGAGAAATATGAAACGCTCGAAGTTCGATTCGTGGTGGAGTTTTTGTATTGTCGCTGAGGGGCAATCAAAAGACTCGCTGTATAAGTCTTTATTTAGTGAGAAAAAGCACCGTGTCCAAGCTTTCGGCTGTATTCAGAATTGCAATCTTGGGTTTCTCGCTTGTGGCAGCCCAACAAGCCACCGCTCAAGCGTCAACCCCCACCACCGGACTAGCTTGTGCAAAACCGGGCGCTCTTGGCAATTCGGTCTACCTCAGCACAGGCGCTGCCCAGGCAATCCCTCGCTTTCAGGTCAATTTGACTGATTCGGAACCCACACACGCGGTGAAAAACGACTTCTCAACCGCTGTCTACATTGGATCGCCGGGGTATTCAGACTATGTGCCGTCTTCGGTTGCAAATTTGGTTGATCCGACCGGGCTGTTTCGGCAAGACTATTTTCCGGCGGGAGATCCGGTTGGAACAATTGGAACAAAGATCTCGATCAACGGTGTAGAAAAGCTCAAGGCACGAACCGAGCCTTGGTATCAACCGCTGCTGTTTAATCTATCTGGAAGTAGGTCAAAAACGATATATATTAACTCTGCACTAACGCAAGAGGGGCAGGGTTTCAACGTTGCATACGCCGGTTGGTGTGATGTTGCATTCGCAGCAACGCCCGGGTATGTAACTAGGCAGGATCTGATAATGGCAGTTAATGATCCATTAACAATCGATCTTATTAAATTTGGGCTCTCCAAAGACCAAAATCCAAGCAAGCAGTATTTTACTCTTGCCAATCTTGAGCTTGTGGGGGTGAATCTGTCATTTTTATTCAATGAACTCAAACTGGTCCCGCGGCAGCCGTCAACTCTCAATCATACCAAATCCCTGAAAATGCTGGGCGGGCGTGTTTTGGAGTCGAATGTAGGTGAGACGGTGATATTAAAACTCATCGATAGTTCGATCAACTTCGGTCAAATCGGGTTTTTTGGTGCCGACGCCAGGGGTGCGCAATCAAATCTTATTTCAATTGCGTTTTGGGCGGCGGTTGATCCTTCAGATGCATCGAAGAATACCAGTTCGCTTTCGTTTGAATCTAATAACAGTGCTTTGGGCAATGGTGCGCGGGTTCAGGTTTTCGTTGACCAAAACGCAAGTCTTAATATCAAGCAAAGCGGCATCTTGGACAAGCCTTTAACGGTCACGGGTGTTGCTGGAGATCAATCTTTCTTTGTTGCAACCCCCTGGGAATTTTACCTGGGAAATAATGCAAAATTGCTGTTTTCAGATGCATATATCGATTTTCATTACAACAGGTTTATTCCGCAGACAGCAATCCCTGTTCTGTCGAGCATGACACTGAGCGATCGTGCAGAGCTTCGCTTGGACAAATCAAATATTTTTCTTGGGGGGTTGAATTTACGCAAGGGCGCGTCGAATTTGACGAAGCCCGAGGCGACGGTGAAAGTGAACAATAACAGTCTTCTTGCGCTTGAATTTGTGCAGGTGAATTCTGGTGTCCTTAATTTCGAGAGCGATCAATCTGCAGGTTTTAATATCGGTGGCCTGGTTCTTAGCGACGCAGACGTCAAATTTTCCGGGGAGAGGACCCGGCCGAAGCCCAGGCCTGGTGTTCAAGCTGGGCCTGTTGTTCAAGCTGAGCCTGATGTTCGAGGTGTGGAGTTTAATTCGACGAGTACCCTAACTGTTGACGGCTTTTATTCTACCGGTCTGTCTTTCGGAAAAGTTGTCATAGGTGGGGGTGGGTCTGATCGTTTGACGATTAATATCGCTCAGAATGCTCCGCGCCCCGGCTTTGCGCCAATATCGTTTGGCGGTTTTAGTGCTATCAGCGCCGCAAGCCTACCTACAGTGATCAATCTTTCGCCAAATTCATCCCTTCTTATTTCAGGGCGCACGGAGTCCTTGATCCCCGATGGCAGTCGGCCGGAAAGGGAGAAGCAATATCAGGTCGATATAAACCTGGGTGCACGTACGACAGTTGATTTTTTTGGTGGATCAAGGCCACAGCCAGTCTTTACCGTGGCAGGCTATAAGGATTATGTCCCTCTTTCTTTCCAGCCGATCAACCTGGGGCCTTTCAATTACAACCTCAAGGGGAGTGAGGGAGCAGCGAACATCTTCTACGAGGCTTTTTTGAATCCTGGTTTTGGTAATGACCTGACAGGCGTTGCTACTCTGAACGCCGACACTGATTCAAGAGTTTTTGTCGGAGACTCCTGTGTAACGAACGATATTTCCACGTGTATCTGGAAGCGAAATATTTCAAGTCTTAAAATTCCACAGTTGTTCGGAAGTTTTGCTTCTTTCTATTATGACATCAGTTTGGATTCCTCCGGGCGTCCGATTAATGACAAGATTTCTACAACCCGTGCAGATCTTAATTTTGCAAATTTTGTGGTTGACCTCGTCCCCACACCCGGGTCAAATAAGTTTCCATCCGCGCAAGAACTGGATGGTCAGACCTTTTATCTATTTGAAACTTCAGATATCCCCAATTCTGTGATAAGGCCCACCCCCGAGTTGATTGCCGGGAATTCCATCCCAGCTGCAACTCGGTTGTTTTTTATTGGGAATCCCGGAATTACCAAGCAAGTGATTATTGGTGCGCAAACCGACTTGGGTCAGTTGCAGAGAAGGGTTGGGTCCCGAAACCAGCGTGGACTCGCTCAATCCCTGTCTCTGACGGGGCCGGTTAGTGGCAATCCGAACACTCCCATTCCATTTACCGCTGCGCATCAGGGCATTGCGCTTTCATCAGGGGTGTCGCTTGCTACTGCGTTGTCGACACTGAATGGTCCTCAGTGGGATCTGCTCAGTAAGCAGCATGGTGAGCCCTTTGCATCTTTCATGACGGTGGGCCTCGAGCAGAGCCTGATGGCGGCAAATATGGTGATGAACCATGCAACGGGGTCCGGCGAGTTCATCAACAAGTCGCTGGCTGGACTTCCTGTTGGAAAGCGCGATGTCGCTGGTGCGGTTAGCGAGCGCAAACGTCCGCGACAGCGCTTGTGGGGTGATCTGCAATACTCCAAAGGCTCAGTGAAGTCGCAGGGAGACCTGGCGGGCTACAAATATCAGGTTGGAGCGATGATTTTTGGCTCTGATTTCTTTGAGTCCGAATCGACGACAGCCGGCGCATTCACTGCCCTCGGTTTTTCTGACATGTCCGAACATGATTTTGTCAATTCGAGCTTTCGATCAACCGGTTTGAATTTCGGTGTTTACGGTCGACACAGTCTCCCCAAGGACGTCAACCTCACGGCCACGCTTGGAGTGAATTACAGCTTCATCGATTCGCGACGGAATATTCCCAACGTTGGAAGCTTCCAGGGTGGCAAGCTGACGAGTGATTACAACAGTTGGGGTGGTTTCGCAGGGCTTAGACTCGATCGCTCCTATCCACTGTCGAGCAAGCGCTCCTACATCACACCAGTGGTCGAGTTGAGCTACGCGCGCCAGTCTTTCGAGTCAGCTGCTGAAAGGGGCAGTCGCGATGTGGGTTTCAACCTTGGATCCGGTCGTGCCGACGCCCTGCTAGCCGGTCTTGGTTTTGATGCGTCCCATGCCTGGGAATACCAGGGCAATGTGTTCGCCATCGATGCATTGGTCCGTTACGAGCATGACTTTTTTGCCAACAGCAATCCCCATCATTCGCTCAATAAGCAGTCGCAGCTCACGAACCAATTCTCCACGGTCTATGCAATTGACAGGGGTGCGAACGGTTTGAGTGCCGGTTTGGCTCTGACCATGATTCTGAGTGAGAGTGCGAGTTGGGGGATGGGCTATAAATACTCAAGCTGGTCCCATGGTACTCAGCATCAGTTCGGCGCTAACTTGACCGTCAGATGGTGACTTCGTATCTCGTCAAGTCCTGAAGACGCTTACCTCTTCCACCAGCCGTGCCGACTGATTCTTGAGGCTTTCGGCAGCAGCCGTGCTTTCTTCGACCAAGGCAGCATTCGATTGCGTGACATGATCGAGTTGAGCCACGGCTTCGCCCACCTGCAGGATGCCTGTGGCCTGCTCGCGGCTGGCCAGCGTGATCTGCGAGATGAGGTCGGCCACGCGCTCGACCTGGGTCACGATGTCGCGCACCTGGGCACCGGCTTCATCCACCAGCTGGCTGCCCGACTCCACCTTGCTCACGCTGGTGTTGATCAAAGCCTTGATCTCATGGGCGGCGGCCGCGCTGCGTTGAGCGAGCGTGCGCACCTCGGAAGCGACGACCGCAAAGCCCCGGCCCTGCTCGCCTGCACGCGCCGCTTCTACGGCCGCGTTGAGTGCGAGGATATTGGTCTGAAAGGCGATGCCATCGATCACGCCGATGATGTCGTTGATGCGGTTTGAGCTCGCAGCAATTTCCTGCATGGTCGAGACCACCTGGGCCACCACATCACCGCCTTGCGCGGCGGCTTGCCGTGCGCCGGCCGCCAGCTCGCTCGCCTGCACTGCGGCAGCCGAATTGTTCTGAACCGCCGAGGTGAGTTCTTCCATCGAGGCTGCGGTTTCTTCAAGATTGGCCGCCTGCGATTCGGTGCGCTGGCTGAGATCCGCGGTACCCATGGCAATCTCGATCGACCCGGTCGAAACCGATTCGGCGGTCTTGCGGACCTCACCCACGATGCGCGCGAGGTTGTCATTCATCTGCTGCAGGGCCTGCATGAGGCTCGCCATCTCGTCGCGCCCGGTCTCTGGCATGCGCACGGTGAGGTCGCCCTGGGCGATGGTCCTGGCCCAGTCGACGGCCTGCGCCAACGGCCGCGTGATCGATTTTGTGACGGCCCATCCCACCAGCATCGACAGCAGAATGGCTGCCGCGATGAGGGCCACGGTTTGCCACACCACGCTCTGATAGGTGCTGCCCGCTTCGGCATGCACCTCGCCCGCGACACGCAGCTGCAGGGTGATGAGCTCGGCAATCTTTTCGCTGATCGGGTCGACCGTGTCGTACAAAGGCCCATCGAATGCGCCGAGTTGGCCCGCGATCTTTCCCGTCAGCGGCTTGAGGGCTTCAACGAATGTGGCCACCTGGGCATCGGCCTTGGCCATCAGTTGTTTGGCTTCATCGGCCAACCTGGCCTCTTCAACCGTGAGTGTCGTGGCCATGTAGGCCGCCCATTCGCGGTGAATATCAGCCTGCGCCAGCTGAACTGCCTTGAGGGTTTCTTCAGCCGTGAAGAGTCCGCCATTGGCCTTGTTGGCCGCGTCGATCACATTGACCGCATAGGCATCGGCGATCACTTTCAATTGCTGTAGCGGCACCACGCGGTCGTTGTAGACCGTGGTGAGCCCGGCACTGACCGAGCCCAGACTTCGGATACCAATCAAGCCGGTGATCAACAGCAGCAGGACAGGTAGCAAAAAGGAGAGAGCCAGACGAGGGCCGATCTTGAGGTTCTGGAGCATGGCGCAGATCCGATGAAGTGTGACCAGAGTGTGAACTTGACCCGCACCCAATTGACCTGCAGGGCGACTGACGCCACGTCACAGAAGATCAGCGGCAGTTCGAATTGGGGTCAGATGACAATTTTGGTGATCGCGGGCTTGGCCTGCGCCGGCCCGCGTGGGCTGCGGCAGCGATTCTGACCAAGCTCGGATGTAGGGTGCCCAGTTTGGGGTTCTGACCGAATGGTGCGTGGTGGGGCACCGAAAAATAGTCGTCGTTGTAGGGCAGATCGAGTGTCTTGCCCAGATCGAACTTCGTGTCGTAACTCAGACCCGCGCTGGCATAGGCGACCGGATGCTCGCTGCGCGTGATCCGGAATTCGCCACTGTAGAGCCGATTGGTTTTTTGACTGGTTCCGTAAGCCACACTGACATAGGTCTGACCTTCGGAGTCTTCCTTGACGGACGTAATGAGGCCTGGTCGTGGCTTTGGCTTCGGGACGATATTGTCTGGAAAGTGGCACCAGGCAATATCACCGGCCGCCGGCAGGGGCCACCACCGCATCAAGGACGCTCAGGATCAAAGAGACTGCTCCTGACCGTGGCACCCCTGGCCTTGGGAGCCGATCTCTTGATCTGAATGATTTGAGCCCTGGTCAGAGCGCCATCGTCGGCTTCGTACTGAGGCAGTACCCGCGCGGCCAACTCATGCAAGGCCAGGTGAATCACTTGCGTTTCATCGACACCCAGCACCTCGGACAGACGCTTGGCCGTGGTTCGGGTGACACCGGTGACGCTGTCTTTTGAGCGATAGCGAAAGGCGATTTGTTCCGCAACGACAGCCATGCCGGACCCTTTAAGAAGATATGTTAAAGATATCTGGCCTTCTGCTTCCGGTCAACCGCCTGAAGGACCAAGCGCCCGGCGTAGGGTCGGGCGCTTGACGAATGCTCAGAAGGCCGCCACGGCGCCGTTCGAACGCGGATCAAAGCCGCCTTCAAGGACCCCGTTGGCATGACGGATCAGCATGCCTGCATGGCCGACGGCCTCATCCCAGGCGCCGATGGTCTCGACCTCATGGCCCCAGGCGCGCAACTGCGTCACCACATCAGGTGACCAGCGCGACTCCAGCTTGAGCGTGTCGCTGGCATTGCCCCAGGTGCGCCCGAGTAGCCAACGCGGGCGCGAGATGGCGAGTTGCGGATGATCGTTGAAATGGCGCACGCGATTGAAGATCGTGGCCTGGGTCTGGGGCTGACCATCACCGCCCATGGTGCCGTAGACCATGAAGCGGCCATCATCAAACTGAGCCAGCGCCGCATTGAGCGTATGAAAGGGCTTCTTGCCAGGCTCGAGTGTGTTGATGTGATCGGGATTCAGGCTGAAGCTGCAGCCCCGGTTTTGCCAGTTCACGCCCGATTCGGGCAGCACCACCCCGCTGCCAAACTCATGATAGATGCTCTGGATGAACGACACAGCCACGCCATTGCGGTCGATCACCCCCATCCAGATGGTGTCACCCGGGTCGGTGCGCTGACCCCAGGGCAGTGCCCGTGCAGGGTTGTAGTCGGCCATCAGACCATCGAGGAAAGCCGGCGCCAGAAGGTCTTTGGCCTTGAGCTTCATGAAGGCGCGATCCGTGACATGGGCATCGCGCACCTTGAAGGCGCGCTTGGTGGCCTCGACCTGCGCATGCACAAAGGCCGCGCTTTCGGGGCCACCCGCGCCCTGACGCCAGTCAGCCACCGACAGCATGCGCTCCATCAGGCCCAGGATCATGAGCGACACCACGCCCTGCGAGGGCGGCACCATGTTGTGCAGCCGAGCGCCATGGGCCTGCAGCATCAGAGGATCCACCAGAGCCGCCTGGTGGGCCTGCAGATCCTCGAGCCTCAGCGGGCTGCCCACCGCCTGCAATTCGCTGGCCATCTGGCGCGCCAGCGCGCCACGGTAGAACTCATCCGTGCCTTTTTTGGCGATGCGCTCGAGCGTGGCCGCCAGGCGTGGCTGCCTGAACCATTGCCCAGGCTGGGGCACCGACCCATCGGGCAAGAAGGTCTGTGCGAATCCGGGTACATGCTCGATCTCGGCGCGCTTGGCCGCTGTGAGTGCGCTCTGGCTGAGCGTGGTGGGCATGCCGTGATGGCCGTAATGGATGGCATCAGCCAACAGTCGGGTAAGGGGCATGCGCCCGCCCAGTGACTGCTTTGAAAGGTGCTGCGCTGCGCCCCATCCGCTGACGGTGCCCGCCACGGTCAGTGCGGCCTGCCCTCCCCGAAAGGGAATGCTCTGCGTGATGCCTTGTTGGGCGTACCACTGTCGTGTGGCGGCACGGGCACTGGCGCCGCTGGCGTCAATGCCCCCCGGCACGCCTGCCGGGCCACGAATGACCCAGAAGCCATCTCCGCCGATGGCGTTCATGTGCGGGTAGACCACCGCAATGGTGGCGGCCGCAGCGATCATCGCCTCGAGCGCATTGCCGCCTTCGCGCAAGACGTCGAGTGCCGACTGCGCCGCCAGCGCGTGAGGGGCCACGGCGATGCCGCGTGTACCAACAATCGATTGCATGTTCAGAGCTCCGCTCAGCCAGTCTCATCAGTGAAAACAGGGGACCTCAATTCCAGCCGATGACCTTGGGCAACCAGAGCGCAATCTGGGGATAGAAAAAGACCAGCGCCAGCGCGATGCCCTGCAGGGCAATGAAGGGAACCACACCGCGATAGATGTCCTTGATCTGGACCTCAGGCGGCGCGACGCCCTTGAGATAAAACAGGGCCCATCCGAAGGGCGGCGTGAGAAAGGAGGACTGCAGGTTCACGGTGATCAGCATGGCGAGCCACACTGGGTCTACGCCCTGGGCCAGGAGCACCGGCATGAAAAGAGGAACCGCAATGTAGCTGATCTCGATCCACTCGATGAAAAAACCCAGCACAAAGATCAGCAGCATCATGAACCAGATGTCGCTGTTCACGCCGCCAGGCAGCCAGTCAAAGACCTTGGTGATGAGCTCTTCGCCCTGCAGACCCCGGAAGGCCAGCGCAAAGACCTGAGCAGCCATCAGGATGAACATCATGATGGCCGTGATCTTCGAGGTTTCGAGGGCGACGTCCTTGAGGGTCTTCAACGTCAGACGACCTGAGAAGAGCGTGATCAGCACTGAGCCCACCGCGCCCATGGAGGCCGCCTCGGTGGGGGCTGCGATGCCACCCACGATCGCCCCCAAGACCGATACCACCAGCAGAATCGGCGGCACCACGACTTTCCAGAACCGCCGGATGAGTTCGCTGCGGCTCACAAGGGCGCGCTCCTCCAGCGGAATCGGTGGCATCAGACTGGGATTCATCCAGCCTCGCACCAGCAGGTACACGATGTACAGGCTGGCGAGCATCAGCCCGGGCATGACTGCCGCGGCGAAGAGCGTGCCCACCGACAGCTGCATGATGTCGGAGAGCAAAATGAGGATGAGACTCGGCGGAATGATCTGCCCGAGCGTGCCCGAGGCACAGATGGCTCCACAGGCCAGGCCCTTGTCGTAGCCGCGTCGGATGAGGGTGGGCAGGGTGAGCAGGCCGAGCGTGATCACGGTGGCCCCCACGATGCCGGTGGTTGCACCCATGAGCACGCCAAACAGGATGATGCCCACGCCCATGCCGCCATTGAGGCCACCGGCCACCAGCCCCATCACATCAAGCAGATCATCGGCGAGGCGCGACTTCTCGAGCATCACGCCCATGAAGACAAACAGCGGTATGGCCATCCACTGGTAGCCCGCCACGATGCCGAAAAAGCGTGCAGGCAGCAGGTTGAACAGCGTGTCGCCAAAGCCGAGCCATCCAAAGACAAAGCCGACCACGGCGAGTGTGGTGGCCACCGGTATGCCGATCATCAGCAGCACAAAAAAGGCTGCCAGCATCAGCAAGGCATAGGTCTGCAGTTCAAACACCGATCTGACTCCAGTGCACGAGGTTCATGAGGAGATGCCGGCGGTACGCCGGCGTTCTATGCGGTAGTGAGCCGGTGTTCTATGCGGCCGTGCGCTGGCGTTCAATGAGCATGCGTCGCGCGATGGCCGCGCCGCACTGGATCGACACCAGGACGTAGCCCAGCGGAATGAGGGCCTTGATCACCCATCGGTGGGTGAGACCGCCGGGATCGGGTGATCGCTCCCCGATCCCGTAGGACTGCATCACGTAAGGGATCGACAGCTTGATGAACAGCAGGCTCACTGCAAGGAGCAGAGCCAGCGATACAAGATCAACCACGTACTTGGTGTGAGGCTTGTAGGAGGCATAGAACACATCGACCCGCACGTTGTCGCCCCGCTGCAGCGCGTGGCAGATGCCCAGCAGGATCAGTGATGCCAGCAGGTGCCATTCGAGTTCCTGGGCCCACACCGAGCCCAGGCTCATGGAGTAGCGCAGCAACACGTTGATCGCCACCAGTCCGATCATCAGCAGGGCGATCCAGAGCGTCAGTCGACCGACACGGTCGATCAGACGCTCCACCGATTCAATGGTGCGTTCCATCATCAGAGGCTCTCCGTGCGGTAGCGGGCTCAGCCGCGTACCTTGACGTGGTAGGCCTCTTCGCTGATCTCGCTCCAGCGGTCGAACTTGGCCTTGAAGGAGAAGTAGCTGTCGTGCACCTTCTTGACCAGCGGGTCTTTGGCCGTGGCTTCAGCCAGCACCTTGTCGGTTTCGGTACGCAGCGCCTTGATGACCGAGTCGGGCAGCGGCTTGGCGATGACCTTCTGGTTCTTGATCAGGTCTTCCATCGCATCCGAGTTGGCCTTCTGGCACCAGGCCTCGCTGATCACGTTGCAGGCCGCGGCCGCATTGGTCACGATGGCCTGCAGGTCCCTGGGCAGTTTGTCCCATGCGGCTTTGTTGATCAGCAGCTCGCTTACGGTGGCCGACTCGTGCCAGCCGGTCGTGTAGTAGTACTTCGCGGCCTTGTGCAGACCGAGGCGTCGGTCCTGGAAGGGGCCCACGAACTCAGCGGCATCGATCACGCCGCGCTCGAGCGCCGGAAAGATCTCCCCGCCCGGGAGCACCTTCACATCCACCCCCAAGGCGGCATAGACCTTGCCGGCCAGGCCCGGGATGCGCATCTTCAGGCCTTTGAGGTCGGCCACTGAATTGATTTCTTTCTTGAACCAGCCGGTCATCTGTACGCCGGTGTTGCCGCAGGGCAGGGCCATCAGGCCGAAGGGCGCATAGACCTCGTTCCAGAGCTCCTGGCCGCCGCCGTCGTAGAGCCAGCCGTTGATGCCCTGAAAGTTCATGCCGAAGGGCACTGCCGTGAAGTACTGCGCCGCAAAGGTCTTGCCTGTCCAGAAGTAGGCATTGGCATGGTTCATTTCGACGGTGCCTGCACGCACCGCATCGAAGCCTTCAAAGGCCGGCACGAGTTCGCCAGCGCCAAAGACCTGAATCTTCATGCGGCCGCCCGACATGGCTTCCACGCGCCTGGCCAGATCCGTGGCACTGCCCGGGCCGTCC
>Ga0315901_10006772_pt1 | contig 13670 bp, 10 predicted proteins | sample LakEriMetagenome_10_FD_203761 | JGI IMG/M metagenome (GOLD analysis project Ga0315901, IMG submission 203761) | Freshwater fungal communities from buoy surface, Lake Erie, Ohio, United States - Buoy 2 MA116 | ecosystem: Environmental > Aquatic > Freshwater > Lake | place: USA: Lake Erie, Ohio... | reverse complement strand
TCTGATCTCCAGAAGCTGATCTTCTGTTACTTTATTATTTTTCAATTTTTGGACCTCCAATTTTTCACTTATTGGTATATTTTATCGAGGGGGGACCAACCAAATCCAAAGAATTAAAACACATAACCCTTACATTGGCCAGAGTATTTTTCAACTCTTTAGATTTTCATTAGGAATTTTTGCTGATTAAAAATTAATCGAAATAAGATAAATTCCTCTTTTTTCAGAAACTTGAGAAAAGATTTAGGTGGGAACAATACTCAAGAATATTATAAATATTTATCTGATGAGTTAATACCAAGGGTTTTGCCTAAATTGTTGAAATATTCTGTTGATCATTTACCTTTAGTCTGGCATATACAAAAAAATAATTTTAATGAATTTATGAATTTAGTTGCTTATTATTTACATGATTCATTGCCAAATTTTAGTGTTGACTTAAATAGATTTATTTCTCACTCATCACAAACGATTAATCCTAATGAAAAAAGCCAAGTAGATTCTTTTATAAATTTGATGGAACAAACTCAAGTTTTAATAGGTTTAAAGACAGCTATTGATACATTAATTAAATTTCTAAAATTGATTCCAAAAAAACTGAAGGAAGCTAAACCTAACGAAAAAATTACATTAGAGGCTATTTTTGAAACTTTGAAAAGTAAAGTAACTAAAAGTACTATTTGGAAAATGATGAAGACTTTAGAGGTTGGAGAATTTTTAAGCCTGGATGCACACATTAGTGAGGTTCACGGTTATAATTCAGAATTTTTCATTTTATCTGGCAAGGATCTCTCTTTTCAACCTACAAAAATAGACATGAACCAAAAAGAGCCTATTGAAGGAGTTCATTCTACAGGTTCTTATATGGCAAAGAAATCCCAGAATGATAGCACTAGGTTGGGATGCCCAGCTACTGCTAAAGAACTGGATATGGTAATTGAACATCTAGAAAGAATTTTAAGATTAATGTGGGATAGTAAGTGTAATGATTTACTGCAAGCCGTTTAGTAAACAGTCACCTAGTCCTGATAATTAATTAACGAATAAACGTCAATGCCAGCAGATTCAAGCTTTTGGCGACCTGGCAAAAAGCCAAGCTCGATTAAAAATGCCGCGCCGACTATGTTTGCGCCTAATTCTCTAACTAGCTGAGCGCTGGTAAGACAGCTGCCGCCAGTAGCAAGTAAATCATCTACGATAATTACATTAGGGTTTTTATTGTCCCCGAAGGCATCAGCGTGCACGCAGAGCGTATCGGAGCCGTATTCTAGCTCGTAACTTTTACTAATGGTCTTAGCTGGCAATTTACCTGGCTTGCGCACTAGAGTCAAGCCCGCACCAAGAGCGATCGCCACCGGAGCCCCAAAAATAAAACCGCGCGATTCAGGCACGACCACAAAATCAATTTTTTCTGATTTATATTTTTGGGTGATTAAATCCACCGTAAGCTTAAAAGCCTGGGGGTCGGATAATAAAGTCGTTATATCCTTAAATAATATGCCGGGCTTAGGGAAATCAGGGATATCCCTAAGGGCTTTTTTGAGGATTTCTATGTTTTTTTCTATATTTATTACTGTCATAACAATTTTCTTAAGATTCAGCAGAATCAAGAAAAGTATTATACACTAAATATAAGTATCTCGTTTTATATTTTATGTCTTTAGTCCAAAAAATCAAAGAAAATAAAAAAGACTTTTACGCTGGACATATTTTCCACGAAAGACAAATGAATTCTTGCCCAATTGGTTGCGCGGGTTGCGCCGTGTCGGCTAGCACTAATGCTGTTGGAGCTATGTCCTACGCTAGTATTAACGAGCTTTATAGAGATGCTAAAAGTTTTAATGTCGAGCTTCAGATCACAAAAGTAGAAGGTTATGACCCAGTTTTTGTGAATTATCGGGATGATTCTAGTGTGCCTTTTGCTCAAACTGTAAAAGACGCTATTGATTTGGGTCACAATATAATTACGCCTGTCTGCACGACCGGGAGCTGGAAGGCTGATAGAACCAAATGGCAGCTTGAAGAGCTCGGTAAGCTTGGTAATGAGTATAGGTTTTATAGATATCCATCTGGTAATCATGGAGTGGGTTACGCACTATCTGTGCCGCGTGAAATTCGTCCTTTTGCTAATGGTAAGTATAATTTTGATGAGCATTTAGCTAAGCTAAGTGAAGATATTGAATTGCTTACTATTAACGGTAAGATTGATGTTTTGATTTATTTTAATAGTAAAGTTTCTGATGATAAAAAAATCGCTAGTGATATAAAAACCACACTTGAATCTAAAATGCCTCTAAAAACCGCTCCAAAAGTGAATTTGATCGTTACTGATTTTAATGATCAAACTCTGCCGGAGTCTTGTTTCCGCTATCCAAATAGTATTTTGGTTTCTGATAAAGGTTTTACTCTAATCGATCCTGTTACTATGGAATGGGAGCTTGATCCTAATTTGGTTTCACAATCCCAAATCGCTCTTAAAAAATTAGCTAATGTCAAATAAATTTACTCTATGAGTTCCGCCTCGATATTTTTAAAAACACTTTTGGCAGATCTCAAAAACTTTGTTAAACATCCGACTCGCACTATTAGTGAGATTCTGAGCCGTAAGACTCCGGTCACTAGAGCGCTTTTAGTATTTGTGATTTTTACAAATTGTTATTTTTTGTTTTTGCCTTCTTTTTTGCTTTTGCTGAATATTATAATCTTCTTTATTTTTTTTATTTCCCTCGGTTCGGTTTATTACTTTAGTCAGGAGATGGCGATAAGTTACGAAGAAGAAACAGGCGCCGATGTGGAAGATAGATTTTTTTATGTGGTCGCGTATTGCTTTGGGCTAGCGGGTTTCATAGGTTTTATTCTTAATCTTTTAGCCAATTTCTTTTTTATTGTGTTTAATAAATTTTTAGTGGTGGGAGTTTTTTTTGCTACTTTGTTTACACTGCCAATAGCTTTGATTTATTTTTTTTATTGCATTAAGATCACTGCTGTTCTGTGCCCCAATTCCAATGCGGTTTCTAAATATATTGAGCAAATCAGTCAGAGCTTTATTCTGACTTGTAAAGAGGGACTGGGCTTTAAGGCTGTTAGCGAATTGCTTATAGACTGGCGTGAGCTAAAATGATAAAAGATTATCTCCAGGAAAATATTCTTGATAAAGTCCAGAAACCCGGTCAGTATCTGGGTCTTGAGTGGGGCGCTCATGCTAAGGATTGGGATAGCGCTAAAGTTCGGATGGCATTGATTTATCCGGATCTCTATGAGCTGGGGATGTCTAATTTTGGCTTGAAAATTCTTTATAATATCGTAAACTCTCATCCTGATTTTCTTTGTGATCGTTCGTATGCGCCCATGCCTGATATGGAAGAGCAAATGCGCAAGCATAATTTGCCGCTCTGGGGTTGGGAGAGCTACAAGCCGCTTGGAGACTTTGATCTGGTCGGTATATCACTAGCTTATGAGCTTTGTTACACTAATATTTTTACTATTCTAGATTTAGCAAAAATCCCTTTTTACGCTAAGGATAGAACTAATCAGCCTTTGATTTTTGCGGGCGGACCAGCGGTGTTTAATCCTGAGCCCATGGCTAATTTTTTTGATTTTTATATTATCGGTGATGGCGAGGATCTGATGATAGAGATTCCTGAACTTATCAAAACCCTTCGTCAAGCTAATCCTAGTGTTACCCGTGATGAAATTTTATTGGCGCTGGCTAATTTGCAGGGTATTTATGTGCCGAAGTTTTATGACCCTGATCCGCTTTCAGGCTCAATGCCCAAGCCTAATCGAGTCGATGTTCCTTTTCCGATTCTAAAAAGAATTACTAAAAATCTTGATGATTATAATCAGCCCGTATCTGGTCCAGTCCCTCTTTTGCAGGCTGTTCAAGACAAGCAAGTCCTTGAAATCCGCCGAGGTTGTGATCGTGGTTGTCGCTTTTGCCAGGTGGGTTATACTTACTTGCCGGTGCGAGAGCGCAGTCCAGAAGAGCTTTTGGAGCTGAGTTATAAATCCATCCAGGATTCTGGCTACGATGATTTTACGCTTTTGTCTTTATCTGCTAGTGATTATACTTGCTTGACTGAAGCGGCAAAAGCCATTAATAATGCGCATCGCGAAAACGGAATCGGATTATCAATGCCTTCCCAAAGAGTCGATCGCTTCGATGTCGAGCTCGCTGATGAGATTACTGGAGCGCGCAAGTCAGGCATGACTTTTGCGCCAGAAGCTGGCACAGAGCGGCTTCGCAGGGTCATTAATAAAGGTCTTAGCCAAGATCATATCTATAACACCATAAAAGGCAGTTACCAAAAAGGCTGGGCTCATATCAAGTTATATTTTATGATCGGCTTGCCTTTTGAAGAGGATGAGGATCTAGACGGGATTCTAGACATTTTGACTTGGTCTATTAATATGTCTCGTGAGCTCAAAAAACAAAACCCTCAAGTTTATAAGCGTCCGCTAAATATTACCTGCACGATTTCTACTTTTGTGCCTAAGACTTTTACGGCGTTTCAATGGTTTCAGCAGTGCTCCCAGAGCGAGTTTAAGCGTAAACAAAAATATCTTTTGGATGGTCTTTATAAGCGCCGCTTGGTAAATTTTGTAAAACTAAACTGTACCGAACCTGAGATCGCTTTGATCGAGTCGGTTCTCTCCCGCGGGGACCGTGCTTGGGGGGAAGTGGTCAAATCCATATGGCAAAAGGGTTCTAGGTTCGATTCTTGGTCTGAAAATTTTAATATCACGCGCTGGACTGAAGCGGCTTTAGAGCACGGTCTTGATCTTGAGCAAGAAGCAAGTAAGTTTAGAGAGCCTGGCGCTCTGAATTGCTGGGATCATTTGAGCTGCGGATTTACTAAGAATTTTTTATTAGATGAATGGAATAATGCTGTCCTTGCAAAAGAAACTATTCCTTGCACCGAGAACAAATGTCACGCTTGCGGTGTTTGTTTTAACTTGGATGTAAAAAACGTTGTCACTCGAGATCTTTCGGATAATAATCCTTTTGTTATCGAAATCGACAAACAAAAAAGACAACAAGCTTGCGCTGGCTTGTTTGAAATTCTCAGTAAGCAAGAAACTTTATCAGCGGATAATCCGCCGCCAGAACCTGCTAAAGATAAGCAGTTAAGCGCCTTAGTATCTCAGCCTACCGTCGTAGTCAAAAATACAGTTTCCCAGCAAAAGTTAAGATTAAAAATCTCTAAGCTTGATGATTTACGCTTTATAGGTCATTTGGATTTTCAGCGCATGGTTGAGCGGGCTTTAAGGCGTACTGGATTAGCCGTATTACACTCAAAAGGCTACAATCAACGCTTGAAAATGACTTGGGGTCCGGCTTTACCGTTATTTATAGAGAGTAATGGGGAATATATAGAAATAGAGCTGGCTGAAAGACAAGCAGATCTTGAAAATTTAAAAAATATTTTAAACCAAGAATTGCCAAATCAGGCTAGAATAGTAGAGGTAACTGAGATCTTGCCGGACGACAGATCCTCGATTTCCAATGTACTTGAAACCCATTATCTTGCAAAGTTAATATCAACCAAGGAGGCTCAAGCTTCAAGTACAGATCATGAACTTTTAAAACTAGTCATTGATGGGGAATTGATAAATCGTTTTCTTGCACGGGATCAGATTAATGTGACAAGGCTTTCCAAGGATAAAGAAAAAATCGTCGATATCAAACCACAAATTGTGGCCATAAACAAGATAGACGATCAGGTTTTAGAACTTAACTTGCGAGGGTCTCAAAGAGTATCAGAAGTTTTAGAATCTTTTTTGAGTGGTTCAAAGTGGAAAATCAAAAAAGTTTCACAAAGCATAAATTAAAGTGATCAATTAGGAGAAAATTATAATGCGTCAACTTGTTATTTCAGAGCAGGAACATATCGCTGCGTTAATGGAGGATGGCAGAGCTCTCGATTTTTATATTTCCAAAAACGAATTTGGAGTCGGGGATGTCTATTCAGTAGTAGTCGAAAATATTATGCCGTCTATAAATGCGGTGTTTGTAAAGCTGCAAGACGGTCAAATGGGCTTCTTGCACGCTAACGACATCCCAGGTAGAGGCTCACTCTATGACAGATTAAGTCCAGGACAAAAACTCCTGGTTCAAATCGTCAAGGAACCTACTGGTAATAAGGGTCCTAGAGTAAATTTATCTATCAGCTTGCCTGGCCGTTACTATGTACTAACTACAGAGAATAAGGCTATCGCTATCTCAAGAAGAATTAGCGACAATAGCGAAAGAGATAGATTGCGTTCTATTACTAATTTGATGAAGCCTGAGGAATTAGGTGTGGTCATCAGGACGGAAGCCGCTGGCAGAACTCAAGAGGAGCTCGAAGAAGATTTTCTTGGGATCTGGGAAAAATGGAAAAATGTAATTGATAAATATGAGCGTCTTAATAGCTATGGATTAATTTATAAAGAATCTGATTTTATTTACACGATTTTAAGAGATTGTTTTAATAACACTATCGATGAGATCGTTGTTGGTAATATGCAAGCCAAATACAAATGCCAAGAGCATTTGCAAGGCTGGACAGGTAGAGAAGTTAATGTCGCTTATTACGAAAACAATGAGCTTTTGGTAAAAACTGATGTGATAAAAGAGCTAAGAAGCTGTTTGTCTAATCGCGTGAATTTACCAAGTGGCGGATATATTATTATTCAAGGGATGGAAGCGCTGACTGCCATTGATATTAACTCAGGTAAATTTACCAGTAGTTCATCGCTCAGAGAAACAGTTAGACGTACAAATATGGAAGCAGCGGTGGAAATCGCTCGCCAAATGCGTTTGCGTAATATCGGTGGAATGATAATTATCGATTTTATTGATATGGCTGATCGCAGTGATCGTATTACTGTAATGGAAACGCTAGAAGCGGCGATGAGACCAGATAAAGCTAAGCCACAAATCGGGCAATTATCAGATTTGTGTTTAGTCGAAATTACTCGTAAGCGCTCAGGACAGTCTCTGGCTGAGGTTTTTGGTAATACTTGCCATCACTGTAGTGGAACGGGTTTGATATTTAATTTGCGTGGAGGAGAAGAGTCGCACAGGCACTCGCACCGTCAAGAACGCTCTGATAGATTTGAACGCCATGATCGTCATGATCGTGATAGAAGACAAAATCTTCAATCTAGAGATCGCGGTGAGATGAGAGAACATCGCCAAGACCGTCAAGAGCGCCCTGATAGACAGGAGCGTCCTGAACGTCAAGATCGTCCTGATAGACAAGATCGCCCTGATAGACAAGATCGTCAAGATCGTGGTCATCAACAGCGTAATAACCAAAACCGTGATCGCAGAAATAATCAAAACCGTGATCGCAATCCTAGATTTAATCGTGATAGAAGGCAGCAAGGCTCTAACCCTCGCTTCAATAACACCAATCAGGATGCAGGTTCTGGGGCAGCGACCGATACATCAGTAGGAGAGCTTGCTAATGAAAATTATGAAGTTCTTTCTGATATGAATCCAGCTGGATTCTCTGGCGCTGAAATTACAGCCACTGAAACTTACGAAACTTTTGATTCAGGTGATTCTGATTTTCAAGCGGGTAATGAAGGTGATGTCGCTGTTACCAATACTGAGATCTAGTTAAATTCGCTCGATATGTTAAACTCCAAGATTAACCCGAGTTTAAAAAATATTAAAAATGCTCTTGCTCTAAGAGTCAATCCCCAAGATGCTTTTAAGAGTATCGTGGTAGCTGGCACCAATGGCAAAGGTTCTGTTTGTAGTTTTTTGGAGCTACTCTATCTTAATCTTTTTCCTGAGCTAAAAATTGCTAAATACATCAGCCCGCACTTAATCTCAATCTGTGAGCGGTTTTCCGTGGGCGGGCAGGAGATTTCTCAGGAGGCGTTTGATTATAATTGGAAACGCTTTTTGGGTGATGATCCCGCGTGTCGTGATTTGACTCCTTTTGAGAAAGAGACCTTGTTTGCTTTTGAGTATTTTAGGCAAGAGCAAGTGCATATCGCTATTTTAGAGGTGGGCATGGGCGGTATTTGGGATGCGACGAACACCACCAGCCCCGCTAAGACGCTGGCGACAGCCATCACGAATATTAGTTTTGATCATATGGAGTTTTTGGGTAAGACCCTCGACGAGATCAAAAAAAACAAAGAAGGTATTATAAAAACTGGTGTGCCTCATTTTAATGGCAGTGATATCCATGCGCTAGATTCTAATCCCAATGCGTTTCACGGAGTGAACTTCCTGCTTGCTTTAGAAATTTTTCAGAGCATTAATAAGATTAGTGTCTCCGAAACGGTCCAGAAAAAAATCCTGCAAGAATTTCCTGCGCGCTATCAAGCTCGCTTGCAGAGCGATTTTCAGCGCAAGATCCTTCGAGATATCGCTCATAATCCAGCATCAATGACTAATCTAAATCTTTATATCCAAAAAACCTTAGCACCTGAATCCAAAAAATTTTTTGTAATTGGCATGCTGGATAAAGATTACCAATCTTGCTTAGATAATTTATTTAGTGGTTTAGACCCACGCTCCATAGAAGTGATTTTTTGTGAGCCAGATAGTCCCCGCAAAACCTCTGCTAGATTGCTTTTGGATTTTACCCACAGAAACCACCCCGAAATTCAGGCTTCGATAGTAAAAGACCCCAAGCAAGCCATTGATAGGGCACTCAGTCTTAAGCAGCCCCAGGACTGGCTAATAGTGACCGGTTCTACGACTATAATGTCGGCTGTAGAATTTTAGATAATTTTTAAGCCAAGTAAAGCCGAGCAAAGAATAAAAGTGCCCGCAAAAATCCAGGTCATATTATCGAGTTTTTCATCTGCTGATGTGCGCACGCCTTTAAATGAGTGAGCTGATGAGCCAATCGCACCGAGTCCTTCAGATTTTGGCTCTTTTAAAAGCACAAAAAATATTGTTAAAAGACCACTGATTATTTGTAAAGCAAAAACGATAACGCCCATATTTCTAATTTTAGCATTTGGGACCTTGCTGTGATCCTGCTTCTCTTGTGATTATCTTTACTTGAGGCGTTTTCGTAGACAATGTCTGTGAAAAAAGGGAATAATAGAACTATGTACCTTGATTGGTCTCATTTGATTTCTAATATTGATATTAATTTCTTCCTGCAAATTATAACGGTTGTTTTTGCGGCGGGAATTATAGGTCTTGAGCGTCAACTAAATAAAAAGCCAGCAGGCATTAGGACCTCGATCCTGATTGGTTTAGGATCGATGCTATTTGTTAAGTACAGCATTGTGGCCAGCTCTGATGTCGGTGCGGTTAACGCTGACCCAGCACGTGTAATGGGTCAAGTGGTCTCAGGAATTGGTTTTTTGGGAGCGGGTACTATTATGAATCGTCAGGGTTTAGTCGCTGGCTTGACCACTGCATCCACCATCTGGGTGCAAGCGGCAATAGGATCGATAGTGGCTTTGGGCTACTATTTTGATGCTTTGATTTTTTCTTTTGTAACGCTTTTTGTTTTGCAGGGTGTTAGTAAAATTGAAGTTTGGCTTAGGTTATCTAAGATCAAGGGTAATAGAATTCGCATTAGAGAAGGTGTCGCTAGACTACCACTTAATGAAGATGAGTTTGATGTATAGCCAAAAAAAAATCCCCTATCGGGGATCCTTTTTATTTTTTTAATTTAATAATTAAAAAATGCCCTAGCATTGAACTATTTTTCCAAGCGGTCTCCCACTAAGTATTGTCGTCGCATACAGCCTTTACCTTCGTGTTCGAGATGGGAACGGGTGTGTTTCTGTAGCAATAACACCAAGACAATAGTTATAATAGCAAGAAATCATAGCTAATATTGTTAAATTTTTTTGAAGTTTAACGCATTTGTTGTTGAATATTATCTTGAAATGTATCGGACTAGCTTGGGAATTGTTCTTAATTTGAAAAATCAGACTTAGAGAGCTTCTGATCAGTTTTGGATTCTTCTTCTTTGATCCTCTCGTAAGAGTTTAGTAACTGATCCTCTTTCCATTTCTTCTAAAGTTCTTAAGGTAGGAGTCCTACATTGTCCACAAGACATGCATTTGCCTCTTTGAAAATAATATATATCATTGGTTACACCTTGTTGAACTATTTTTGTACCAGGTTCTGTAACTTTTGTGCAGTTAGGATCCCAGTGAAACTCACCAGATTTACCTTTTTTTGCCTTAGTTATCCACAACACTATCTTGTTATCTTGGTTAATATAGGGTGGTATTATGATTGAATCCTGTGATTTTGGGACTGTTGCTTTTTTTACAACATTAGTTTCTTTGGGTCTATTTGATAATTCGGTTTTAATCTTTTGATTTAATTCTTTAAGTTTTTGTACTGAATTAGGTAAACTTCTTTCTCCAGTATTTGCGTTAACTAAATCTTTAAACAAGATATTTGCTTCATTTAAAAGAGCTAAATTATTTTCATTTGGGTTTTCAAGTGTATATTTTTTTAAATCTAGGTAGTCATTAAGTGTACTATTTAAGGGTGATGCGTCGTGCAAAAGATTTACATCATTAATGAAAATTGATTCTGATCCCATGAGGCGTAAATAACCATAGTTAATATATTCTTCCGAAATTTCATTTTTTCCAGAAAAAAAATGTTTTTCTGTAAGTAATCTAAGATTATTTGAATTTTTGAGTATAACCCAAAATGGCATTAAACTGAGCCTGATTTTCAGGTCACTTGCAGCTTTAAAACTAAGCTTAATTGTTGGTTCTTCACTTAAATAATTTTCAAGTGAACCAAGCAATTCTTCCATTGGGGGTTCATAAAGTTTTTTATATATTCCCAGATTAGCGAACACCTTAAATATGCTATTGTCCGTCCCTTTTAAATGTCTCAATGCCTCTAAAGAATGTGAAGTTCTGAATAAATGTATATATCTATTATTCTTTACTAAATAATGAACGAACATACCTAAGGTTCCTAATTCAATTCCTGCCATCAAATCAAGATTAGAATTTTTATGAATATATTCAGCAAAATTTGACATGAAAGCATTATCATTTTGAGTATCATCTTGAACCGGGAGTATAACACTAACTTTTCTATTTGAGTTATCACCAATGGTTTCAAAAAATTTTAATAGAGCTGCGTATGTTTTATTGCGAGCAGTTTCGTTTGATTTTGAGCAAAATATTTGAAGACTGTTATTACTTGTCAAATCAGGCTTTATTATCAATGCTATATCACCAAGCTTGTTTGGCTGAGAACTAAATTCAAATTTTATCTGGTCTTGGTTCCAGAGTGTAAACACATCTACTTTTGAATTTGCTTCACAGTCAAGAATATCGACATTGTATTTATTTTCTCTTTTGCTACTATCTGTATTTGACTCTGATCGAGTGAGTATAGCTTTTTTGTTTTCTCCCAGATCCATTTCATCAACAACAAATACCGGTCTGTAAATAATATCCAGAGTGTCATAAATGCGTCTAACGTCATCTGATTCAAGATTAGAATTGTCAATTTCTGATCTCAAATTTTGATACATATTTTTTAATCGATTCATATTCCTTGTATCCAAATCATCTAAATCTAATTCTTCAATTTTTTTGGAGTTGATAAATTCTTCTAGATCTAAAAGAGTTTTCTGAAAATCATAAATAGAAGCTTCTGCTTTTGGATTATAACTTTTAACCGATTCGTATAATTTTTTTATTTTGTCGTTGAATTGATTTATGAATATATTTCTGTTAAGTGCTCCTTTATAGACTCCCTTACTTCCCATTAACTCTTTAAACTTTTCAGGCTCTTCGAAGAAATCAGCCTCTATAACCCCAGCATTTTCTAATGGTGTATAACTCAAAAAGAAGTCAACCATGGTATCTATAAAGCGTTGATCAACAACTAGATTTTGGGTATCACTTTCATTCCGAATACCTTCAACATTCCACTCAGATTTTCCTGTTTCTACAATCTTTAAGAGAGAAGCAAGATCATCAAGAGAAAACCCTGTTAATGTACGCCAAAGTTCTAAATCATGGTTCTGTATAGCTTCAGTTAAATCATAGAAGCTCACTTTTCCATTATCTGCAGACAAATTGCGTTCGTTCTTAATTATTTTAATAATTTGATCCCACAAAGATGAGCTTTTAAGTTGATTCACATCAAAAAAAAGTGATTTCCTATAATTAGCTTGGACGGTAAGCATATTATTATTAAAAATTATCCTGGATACTTCTTCAGGATTAAGAAAACTATGACAAATCTGTCTAATCAGATCAGTGTTGTAATCTTGTCGTTGGGCTAAATTATTATTTGCTCCTAATACCTTAAAAAGATCTTCTCTTGAAAGCCTTAGAATCTTTTGTCTCAAGAACTTTATGTTTTGAGCCATATTCTTCAATTGTTGACTTCTTTTTTCACTAAATTCAGGTAAAATTGAATCGATATTGTCTATGTTTAGTTCTTGGTTTTGGTTAATACAGACCTGGTTAAGTTTAGAAATTAAATGACGGTAAATAATTTGATTAGCTCCATCCAATATCCACGGTTTATTTAATCTAAGTCCTTGAGGATCGTTCTCAGCAAAGCAAATAAGAGGATAAATACTAGCTCTTAATTTATTGATGTCACAATTACTACTTTGAACCTCATTGAAAAAACCTTCTAAAAACTTGTTTAGAAAATTTTGTGCATCTGCTTCATTATCTGTGTTTGCCCCAAGTTTTTTTGCGAAGAAAAAGTCTAATTTTTTAAGTTCTCTTGGATCAATAATATTCTCATAAGTAATATATCTACGCTCAAGAAGGTAAGGTATATTTTCCATAAACTCTTTAATCGAATTTACATAACCCCCGTTGAAGTCAATATCTTCTTCAAGGGCTTCCTTTTTCGGATCTCTGCTTCCAGCTTCCCTTAAATCAGTAAATGTCGAGCCGCAATTGCTGAAAAACTGCATAACATTTAAGTTTCGAAGTTGACCTACAAAATCAACTAACCTTAAATTTTGCTTTAGAGGTGCAGGTCTTAAACCTCTTCCTACGGTTTGTAAAAAGGTTCCCAAAGAATTAGTATAACGTGCAAGTATTAATCTACTAATATCTGGGACATCGACACCTTCTTTGAACATATCAACAGCTACTGCTATCTTAGGGACAGGTTTACTTGAATACTTGGAATCTTTTGGCCACTCTCCAAATTTCCAAGCTGTGTAGTGATGATCAAAGTATTCTGGACCGTATTCGATATTATATGAAGAATCTTTTTGCCTTGAAGTTAGTGCAATTGCTGAGTAACCTTTTTTCCTAAAATTTGCTGCGACTTTCTCAGCAGTGTCATTATCCTTAACTATTATGAGTGATTTGCCCTCTTTACCAGTTTGTACTAAGTCTTTTTTATAAACTTCAGGAAGTTTTGCGAGTCTTTCCTCATCAGCAATCATTCTACGATATAATCCCCCAAGTCTAGAATCTGGTAAAACTGGTACAACATCTTCTGGATTAATATCATTATCAGCAAGGACAATATCTAGAGGAGCAAGGAAACCCATAGACCAACCTTTATCTATAGGAAACTCAAAATCAATTTTATTACCAAAGAACCTTTAGGTGTACTGAATTTTTAAACCAAAATTTTTAATTTCTCTTTCCATGTCTCCGTAAGAGTTTTAATAAATATAATTATAGCAAATTTATCATCTAAAGTAAACCTCAAATGGAGTTTGATAATT
>Ga0315901_10006768_pt1 | contig 13671 bp, 12 predicted proteins | sample LakEriMetagenome_10_FD_203761 | JGI IMG/M metagenome (GOLD analysis project Ga0315901, IMG submission 203761) | Freshwater fungal communities from buoy surface, Lake Erie, Ohio, United States - Buoy 2 MA116 | ecosystem: Environmental > Aquatic > Freshwater > Lake | place: USA: Lake Erie, Ohio... | reverse complement strand
GAAACAATGTGTCGGGGCTTCGCTCGCGTTACATCGTTGAGAACCGTATCATCAATACCACCCGCTTTAATTTCAATTCGGTACTCAACACACGCGTAAGCGAGCACCTTGATTTTACCGCCGGGGCCTCTTACCAGATGCAGCGCAATCATTACTATAAAAAGGTCGATGATCTGTTGGGCGGCGAATTTTACGTAAATCTGAACCAATTCGCCGAAAGGGATTTTGGAGTGGGCACGACCGCCAACCAATTCGATATCGATGTGCCCAACCGTATCTTGAAGGTGGGAGATCGTTTCGGGTACGATTACAACCTGAACATCAGTCGTGCTGCCGCTTGGATGCAAGGGGTGTTTCAATTCAATAAATTCGACTTCTTTGTATCGGGTCAACTTTCGCAGACGAAATTTTACCGCGAAGGAAATGTTAGAAACGGCGTTTTTCCCACTGAATCATTTGGAAAAGGAACGATCAACGATTTTCTGAACGGTGCCGGTAAAGGGGGCATAACTTACAAGATCAACGGTCGCAACTACCTGTTCGTGCACGGATCATACCAGACCCGCGCACCTTATTTCGAGAACGTCTACATTTCTCCGCGTACCCGCAATTCTCAACAGCAAGTGTTGGAAAGTGAAAAGATCATGAGTGGCGAGGCCGGCTATGTACTCAATGCTCCCAAGCTGCGGATCAAATTGGGTGGATACTACACCCGTATTCAGGATGGCATGGATGTTACGACCTTCTACCATGATTTCTATCAAAATTTTGTCAACTATGCCATCAGCGGTATCAATCGTCTTCACTTCGGTGGGGAATTTGGTGTTGAGGCAAAACTTAGTTCTACGCTGACCATCAACGCCGCCGCTTCGGTGGGCCGATACTATCTGGACAGCCGTCAGCAGGCGATCATTACCGTTGACAACAGTGCCAAGGAGTTGGGTCGCGACATCATCTACGCCGAAAATTTCAGGGTCCCCTCTACACCTATGGAGGCGTACAGTGTTGCGATCAACTATCGTTCGCCCCGTTTCTGGTTCGTCAGCCTGACCGGAAGCTATTTTGACCAGTCCTATTTGGCCATCAATCCTATTCGTCGTACCTGGGATGCTCTTCAATATCTTACACCGGGAACATCCTCCTACAAAGAGGTTTTCGACCAACAAAAGTTCGATGCACAGTATACGGTCGATTTTTTTGGCGGCTATTCTTGGAAATTGCCTCGCTCATATGAGATCAACAACAAGTCAACGTTCTTGGTCTTTAATGCCGGAATCAACAACCTGCTCAACAACCGCAACATCGTTACAGGCGGATTTGAGCAGCTCCGCTATGACCAGCAGCAAAATGCAGCTGATCCAACACAGGTAGGCAAGTTTCCTCCAAGGCTTTTCTATGCATTTGGCCTTAATTTCTTTACCAGTGTAACCCTTCGTTTCTGACCTGATCGAAAAAAATACAGATTATGAAAGCTTATCAAAAAAAATTATTCGGTTGGTTGTTTTTAGTGAGTGTGGCGGGTTTATTATCCTGCAATAAACTACCCTTGGGCCCCTCAGGTCCCGATCCGATCATTCCAACCGACCCTGCGCAATTGATGAAGATCGCTGACTTTCGCGCGCTCTATCCCGGCTCCGGAACGGTGACTGTTCCTGCCGGTACCAAAAAGATCCGCGGCGTGGTCATATCGAATAGTGCCAATGAAGCGGTTGGAAATTTTAGGGTTCAAGAAGAGAACGGTGCCGGTATTTACCTCTACACGGTCGCAGGTTCTCCCACCTACGCCCTTGGCTCTGTTCTCGAGATCGATGCGGCCGGGGTAGGAGAGCTGTTGCTTTACAACGGCGACCTGGAATTAAAGAGCGTGCCGCAAGACAAGATCGTGGTCGTTCCCCTGAGCAGTACCATTACGCCCAGAAATGCGACTTGTGCCGAGGTAGTAGCCAACCGCAATACCTGGTCCTCGTCGCTGGTAAAGATCAGCAATCTGACCAGTATCAGACAAACCAGTACCAACACTACGGGTACCACCTATACGATCAGTGATGCTTCGGGTAGTTTGACCATGTTCGTTAGAAATGCGGCGGCTATCACGGTCAATACGGCTGGCCGATCCGTAACGGGTTATGTGTCGATCTTTAAAACCTCCACGCAAGATGCTACCCAGATCGGCATCCGTAGCGCCATGGATATTCAATAACAACAGGTATCTAGAAAAAATAAAAAGTATGAATGTAATCGCTCGTCTCAAAAAGCTGTTCGGGTTTTTGCTGTTGGCAGGAGCTCTTTTCGGGTGTAAAAAAACGTTTACAGAACCGGAGCCATACGGACCTCCCGGGGTCGTAGCCAACATCAGCATTCGCGACGTCAAGACCCGGTACACGTCGGGGGCCCCTGTGGCCATTACCGATGAGCTCATCATTCAAGGAGTCGTCTCTTGCGATGATAAAAGCGGTAACTACTACCAGCAAATCGCCATACAGGATTCCACCGGTGGTATCTTGCTCCGACTGGCGGGCACCAACCTGCATACCCAGTATCCGGTCGGCCGTCGTTTGTTCGTTAAACTAAAAGGTCTTTATCTGGGTCAATACGGCGGCACCCTGCAATTTGGCGGCGGTGTCGACTCTGCTTACATCGCACAGGGAGGTGTTACGCTGCTGGCTTACAATCTTTTTGACCAGCACATCATCAAAGGGCCGCTCAACCAGCCCCTGGTGCCAAAGGTGGTCAGCGTCTCTCAACTTACCACCACGTTACAAGATCCCCATATCAGCACCCTGATTCAACTTGCCGATATGGAGTTTAGCACTGCAGACACTGCTAAAAATTATGCGGAGGCTTCGGCCTCAGGCAATCGTATCGTGCAAGGTTGTTCGGCTCCTGCCACCAACCGAATTACGGTGCGTACCAGCAATTTTTCAAATTTTGCCGATCTGCGTTTACCCAAAGGAAATGGATCTATCACCGGCGTTTACTCCTATTTTGGAACCACCCGTCAGCTGACGATCCGAGATACTTCGGATGTACGTTTCGGCAATGCCCGTTGTGGTAGCGGCCCCACAACTCTATTATCCATAGGTCAACTGCGGGCGCTCTATACTGGTGCCCCTGCTTTTGTGCCGGTGGGTCGCCGTATTACGGGTGTGGTCATCAGTGACAGAACCACCAATAATCTCAACACGCAGAATATTTATTTGCAGCAGGGCAATGGTCTTTCCGGCATTTGTATACGGTTCTCTGCTGCCCACACATTCAACTTGGGAGATTCCATCGATGTCAACGTAAGTGGGCAAGAGGTAAGTGAGTTCAATGGGCTGTTACAGCTAAATACCGTTCCAATAGGATTTGCCACGTTGGTCTCTACCGGTAAGAGCATCACGCCCCGCACGGCGACCATGGCCGAGATCAATACTAATTTTCGTGCCTGGGAGTCGACTCTTATTCGTATTGTAAACATCAATTCGCTTAGCGGTGGCAGCGCCGGGCGTTGGGGTGGGTCCGTTATCATGAACGACGGAACCGCCACGCTGGTCGCCTTTACTGCAACGGGGGCCAGTTTTGCCAACACGCTGTTCCCCGCATCGGCTACCTCCTTTACCGGCTATTTGACCCCTTTCAACTCAGTGCGTCAGATATCTTTTCGTAATCTCAACGATGTGGTAGGAGGAGGTGCACCACCCCCTCCTCTATCCGGCGGGATTCCGCTGACTACATCGCCCTACACACAGAATTTCGATGGTATCGGAGCGGGACTCCCACAAGGAATAACGGTCAAGATCGGTGCTACGGCAACGAGTCTCGGTACCGGAGACATGCCTGTGTTCCCTACTGCGGGACTCAGCACGGCAACGGCCTGGAACCAGACCAGCGCGGGTCTAAAGAATTTTGCCTCGGCAGGTACACTAACGTCCTCCAGCGATGCCACTGCACAAGCTGCTTCTACCAACCGTGCCTTAGGCATTCGTCAAACCAGCGCTACCGGGTACGATCCTGGTGCCAGCTATTTGTTCGAGCTGGCCAATACTACGGGTAAAACAAATTTTCAGATGAGCTTCTTACTGCAATCGCTCGATGCTACTCCCGGCGGCCGTACTACCACCTGGCGCGTGGAATATGGTATTGGTGATAATCCTACCACGTTCACCGCGGTGAATACCAATCCGGCCACACTTACCACTAATCTGGGTACCTTTTCCAGCACGCCCGTTACCGTAAGTTTTGGTACTGCACTCAATAATATTTCTCAAAAAGTCTGGATCCGTATTGTGGCCTTGTCAGCCACCACCGGTAGCAATAGCAGGCCCTCTACGGCTATCGATAATCTGCAGCTATCCTGGAATTGATCGGAAGTCGATCGCACGACCTCAACAGCTAATGCACCTGATTCGCCCTGCTCATTGAGCGGGGCGAATGTCTATTACCTTTAGCTGTATCGTTCTTTTATTGTTGAAGTTATTCTCGTCTAGCGTACAGACCACATCTATGGGTTGTCCATTTCGAAGAAGGGCAAACCTATCGGCTAGTCCGAAGCCAATGCCGGTCAGGACCTTGCGGGCCGTCTTGTCTTTTAGCGAAAAGCGAATGTGTTCTTCTTTAACGATCTTGGATTGACCGGTGTCCCGCAGTTCCCTTATCAAAAATACCGGTCTAAGATTTTCAGGACCGAAGGGTTCCATTTGAGAAATGATCGAAAAGAAAGTGGGGGTAACATCTGGCAACTCGATCTCTTGGTCTATTACGATCTCCGGAATCAGTTGTTCTGGCAAGATGGTAGCGGCTACTACCGATTCGAATTTATCACGAAAAGCGTCTACCTGGTCTGGCTGAAGTGTCATGCCCGCTGCTGCAAAATGTCCACCATAGCCGATCAGGTGTTCTCGGCAAGCGTGAATGGCCTCGTACAGATTGAATCCGGGAACACTTCTTGCACTTCCTGCTACCTGCTCTCCCGATCGGGTGAGCACGATGGTGGGCCGATGATAATGTTCGATCAGCCGTGAGGCTACAATGCCCACAACCCCTTTGTGCCAGTGAGGTTGAAATACTACGGTCGATCTGCTGTTGATCCAGGATGGGTTTTCCTCGATCAGTTGCAGCGCCTCTTGGGTGGTAATTTTGTCGGCCTCTCTTCTGTCACTGTTATCGCTTTGTAACAGTGAGGCGAAAACAAGGGCATCTTCGAAAGAGTCGGAGATAAAAAGTTCTACGGCTTTTCCGCCCTCGTCCATTCGGCCGGCCGCATTGACACGCGGGGCGATCATAAAGACCAGTTGGTGAATAGTAAGCGGCAATTGAACGCTGCCGGTCTCTGCCAGCGCCGCAATCCCGTAGTTAGGTTGGGTGTTGGCTTTTTGAAGGCCATGAAAGGCTAGTATTCGGTTCTCTCCTGTCATGGGAACAATATCGGCTGCAATGGCAGTTGCCAAAAGATCGAGATAGGCATAGGCAGCATCGTCGGGTAATCGCAATTGTTCTTGTAGCGCACACATCAATTTAAAGGCCACGCCGCATCCGCATAATTCCTTGTAGGGGTAGTGGCAGTCTTCTTGCTTGGCATTCAAAATAGCAATGGCAGCCGGCAGTCGCTCGTCGGGCAGGTGGTGATCGCAGACGATGAAATCGATACCACAAGTACGCGCATAGTCGATGAGCTCGACTGACTTGATGCCACAATCCACCGAGATGATCAGGGTGACGCCCTGCCGGGCCGCTTCGTCTATGCCGGCCTGGCTAACGCCATATCCCTCCCGGTATCGATGCGGAATGTAGTATGAGAGCGGAGCATGTATCTTTTTCAAGAATAGATAAAGGCTGGCTACGGAGGTTGTGCCATCCACATCATAATCCCCGAATATCATTACCTTTTCCTTTTCGACAATAGCTTTTTCTATGCGATCGGTAGCTTTTTTCATATCCTTCATTAGCCAGGGGCTATGAAGTTGGTCGAGCGATGGTCTGAAAAAGGAACGCGCCAGCTCAAAGTCAGTGACGCCTCGTTGGGCTAGCAATGCGCACAATACCGGATGAATTTGCAATTGCTCTCGTAACAGAAGTGCTTCAGCCGGCCGGTCCGGTGTTATTTTCCATCTCTTTTGCAATCGATCAGTATTTTCTGTCTGTTACGAACAAGACCATATCCTCGAGACCTTTTCGAGCATCCGACATGGGAAAGGTGTGTAACAGCGAGAGGGCTTGTTCTTTAAAATGATTCATTTGCGCAGTGGCGTAACGGATGCCACCTGTGGCGGTGACTTGCTCGAGTACCCAGTTCACTTTCTTTTTATCTTGACTGTTGTTCTTTACGATATAGATGATCTTTCTTCGCGTAGCGGCGTCACAGTGGTTGAGCGTGTAGATAAGTGGCAGCGTCAATTTTTTTTCTTTGATGTCATTGCCGGTAGGCTTGCCCACATCTTCGCTGGCATAATCGAACAAGTCGTCCTTGATCTGAAAAGCCATGCCTGTCAACTCGCCGAACAAACGCATTTTTTCAGTAAGTGCTTTGTCTTGACCGGCCGACCAGGCACCGGCCGCGCAGGCCGAGGCCAGCAGCGAAGCGGTCTTTCCTTTGATGATATCGTAGTAGATTTCTTCTTTCAGATTCAGGTTACGTGCTTTTTCGAGTTGCAACAGCTCTCCTTCGCTGATCTTTTTGACCGCATCGGAGAGAATATGAAGTAAAGGGTAATCTTGGTTGTCGAGCGACAGCAACAATCCTTTGGCCAGTAAGTAATCGCCGATCAGTACACTGGCCTTTGTTTTCCAAAGGGCGTACGTGGAGAAAAAGCCTCTTCGTTCGAGCGAATCATCCACCACGTCGTCGTGTACCAGGGTGGCTGTATGCAAGATCTCTACCAGCGAGGCCGCTCGGTAGGTGCTGTCGTTTATTTCTCCGCAGAGTTTGGCCGAAAGTAACACGAACATGGGCCGCAGCTGCTTTCCCTTTCGCTTGACCACGTAGCGCATGATCCGGTCCAACAAAGGGGCCTGACTTTGAACTGCTTCGTTGAACTTGACCTCAAAACGATCGAGTTCTTTTTGAATTAAGGCGGCGGGTAATTTCATCTCGGGGGCGACAAGATACTGCAAAATAATGATTGCAATTAGTCCACGGTCAGCGGCCTTCGTTCTATTAACTCATTGAATAGTAGTGAGAAATGGGAGAAATACCCGTAATTAAAATTTTGCATATTCGACCGACTTGACTACTTTTGTAAAAATTTTTGAATTTTTAAAAAATTTAACCCGTAATTATGAGAAGAAGTGCATACCTGCTGACGATGCTGTTTAGCTTGTTGGCAACCTATGGATTTTCACAGCGTGTGGGCAAGGTTTACGATGTCAAGGACTCTTCCTTGATTCCCTCTAAGAGAATGCCCCAGCACACGGAATTCCTGAACGGAACGTACAATTATCCTGCTATGCCCCGTAGCCAGTGGGAAGTGGGTGTCAAAGCCGGTCTGTTTCAGATCAGTGGCGACGTGCCTTCTCAGTTCCTATCTCCCGGCTTTGGCTTTCATGTAAGAAAGTCTCTGGGTTACACACTCTCTATTCGTGGAGAATATATGTACGGTATTGGTAAAGGCTTCGAGTATCGTAGCAACACTAACTACGCAAAGAATCCGGCTTGGGGTGCCAACATTGCCAGCCCTGGTCAGCGCTACAGCGCGCCTAGGGCAGCTATGGGGCCTAACAACGTAGTAAGCATCGTGTCTTCTACCACAGGTCTTCCTGCCAACTCTTTTGACAGGGTTTATTACAATTACCAGACCAAAGTCAGCGAGGCTACCGTGCAAGCGTTGCTTACGCTCAATAACATCCAGTTTCATAAAACAAACACCAGCTTGAACATTTATGGTATTGCCGGTATCGGTGCTGCCATCTATGAGACTCGGGTTAATGCCCTTAATGGAAACAACAAGTATAATTTCAATGCGTTGGTTGATCCTGCTTATTCCGATCGCAGAGATTTTATCAAGAATCTTAAGAACAATGTGCTCGATGGCAGTTTTGAAACACCTGCCGAAAGTAACAACAATGCAAATGACAACGGTAAAACCTTCAGACCGCTTGGAACTTTCGGTATCGGGTTTGCTTATAAACTCAACGATAAGATCAACATCGCTTTCGAAGATCGTTGGTCGGTTACTCGTGACGATCTGCTCGACGGTCAGCGCTGGCAAGGTCATCCCAACGGAGATGCAGCCCAAACCCGTGACTTCGATACTTATAACTACATGAGCCTTGGTCTTAACATTAACCTCGGCAAGAACAGCGTACAGCCTTTGTACTGGCTCAATCCGCTCGATTATCCCTACGCAGAGTTGCGTAACCCCCGCTTGATGAACATCCCCAAACCCGTATTGCTCGATACGGATGGCGATGGTGTTACCGATCAATTCGATCGTGAGCAAACTCCTGCCGGTTGCCCTGTTGATACGCATGGTGTAAGTCTGGATACCGATGGCGATGGAGTTCCTGATTGCAAAGACAAAGAATTGATTACTCCTACACGCTGCCAGCCCGTTAACGTGGATGGTGTTGGTAATTGCAAATGCCCAGATGATTGTAAAACTGCGATCGCACCTGTAGCTCCTCCAACTTGTGAGCAAAAAGTGGGAGCACTTCCCAGTGTTGCTTTCAAGGCAGGTAGCAATAAGCTTTCTGATGATGCCAAATCCGTGTTGGCCTCTGCCGCTTCACGTGTACGCAACAATCCTGGATGCCAAGTAGTGGTGGTAGGTTATTGCGCCGGTGACAAGCGAGAGCAGCAGCTCAGCTGGGACCGCGTGAATGCCATTATCTCTTACATGGTAGACAAAGAAGGTATCAGCCAAGACCGCTTTATCTTTAATTATGGCCAAATGGGCGGTGATTGCAACACAGTTGATCTGCGTGCGGCTGCCGAAGGTGAGACCGGTCACAACCGCGTAGATCCTCCTCATCCTAATTTGCGTAAGAACTAATAGAATCCTATTTTTAGAGAAGGCCCCGACTAAATCGGGGCCTTTTTATTTGAAAAACAGCGTATTATCATAATATTAACGGGCTGGCCTTGGTCGTCGATCTTTTTTGCGTAACATTTGCCCATAACCGTTAACTTTGCTACCCCTATGTCCATCTTATTGCGATTCAGTGTGTTATTGGTGATGAGTGTGGCGATCGTATCCGTTTCCGGATGTGCTAATAGCATGACCAAGTTGCTCAAAAATCCGGATGCATCGTATAAGCTTCGTCGGGCAGAGCAGTTCTTTGCAAAAAAAGATTACATCAAGGCTCAGCAGGTGTATGAAGATATCATGCCGTTCTTTAAAACGAGCAAGGAATTCGAGGATATCTATTATAAATATGCCTTCTGCGCTTACCACCTTTCGGATTTCATGAATGCCGAAAATCTTTTCAAGAGTTACCTCGAGATCTTTCCTACCAGTGGACGCGCCGAGGAGATCGATTACATGCGTGCGTATTGTTTCTATAAACAATCGCCCAAGGCACAACTCGATCAGACCAATACTGTGCGTGCGATGGGGATGATGCAAACTTTCATTAACACCCATCCCGGATCGCCTCGGAACAAAGAGGCCAACGATATCATAGATATTTGTCGGTCCAAACTCGAGACCAAGGATTTTTTAAGTGCTCAGTTGTATTACGATCTGGGTCAGTTCAGAGCGGCCGGTGTGGCCTTTACTTCGCTATTGAACGCTTACCCCGAGTCGTATCGTGCCGATGAATACAAGGTGATGGTGATCAAATCGTACTATCGTTTTGCCGAGATGAGCATCGAAGAAAAAAAGGCGGAGCGCTTCGAGCAGGTAATCAGTGAATGTTTTGAATTTGTGGATCGCTATCCGGAAAGTAAATGGAAAAAAGAGGTCGATAATTTCTTGAATCTATCACAGAACAACATAAAAATTCTTACCAATGAGCAAACTAAGAAGGCAGCTTAGTGCCGGTATTACCAGCAATGTAGAGACACGCAATCTGCAGGATGTCAAATCAAAGACAGGGAATGTCTATGAGTCGATCTCCATTATTGCCAAGCGTGCCAACCAGATCAATATTTCGCTGAAAGAGGAATTGCACAACAAGCTCGAGGAATTTGCCAGTCATACCGATAGCCTCGAGGAGATTCACGAAAATAAAGAGCAGATCGAGATCTCTCGTGCCTACGAGCGTATGCCAAACCCCGCGCTGCTGGCCACGCAGGAGTTCATGGACGATAAAGTCTATTTTAGAAAGCAGGAGGACGAGTTGTTCAGCTAAATTTGCTGATCATGTTACCTCGTATATTATTGTTACTGGCTCTGGGGCTTACGATCGAATTGTCTGCCCAAGAATTACAATCTCGCGTCAGTATCATTGCCAATAAGGTAAGCTCACAGGTAGATCGCAAGATCTTTCAGACCCTGCAAGGAGGACTCACTAATTTTATCAATACCCGTAAGTGGACGAACGATGCCTTTGGTCCTGCAGAGAAGGTTCAGTGCAGCTTTCTCATCAGTATCGATCAAGATCTGGGCAACAACGTATTCAAGGGAAAGCTGACGGTGCAGGCAGCCCGTCCTGTTTACAACACTTCTTACGAAAGTCCGCTCATCAATTTTCAGGACGACAATGTAGTATTCAAATACGTCGAGTTTCAACCGATAGAGTTCAATGAGAATCGTGTACAGGGTAATGACCCCCTGGTGGCCAACCTGACGGCCATCATTGCTTTTTATATCAACATTATTCTAGGTTTGGACTATGATTCTTACGCGTTGAGGGGAGGCGATCTGTATTTTCAGCGCGCATGGAACATAGTGAACAATGCCCCGGGTACCCGTGACATTGCGGGATGGAAGTCTTTTGATGGGCTCCGCAATCGGTATTGGCTGGCCGAGAATATGAACAATAATCGATTTACACTGGTGCATGATGCGATCTATGCGTATTACCGGTCCGGAATGGACGTATTCTATGAAAATGAGGAGGCCGGTCGCAACGGAATGTTGAACGCACTCAATTATCTCAATACGGTCAATACGGAGAATCTCAATTCTATGATCGTGCCTTTTTTCTTTCAAGGAAAGGCCAATGAGTTGGTCAAGGTATTCGGCAAAGGAAGCAATGAGCAACGGACCCGCGCCCGTGAATTGCTGACTAAAATGGATATTACCAATATCTCGCTCTATAAATCGTTATGAGGTCTCTTTTTATTTTTCTGTTTGCCGGTTGTCTGACAGTGGCGGCTTGTGGGTCCGATAAGCCGGTCCCTGCCGGTGTGTTACCGCCAGAAAAAATGCAAGAGGTGGTGTGGGATCTGATGCGTGCCGACCAGTTCGTGGTCGGTTTTGCGATTCCCAAAGACAGCGCACTCAATAAAGATGCAGAAAAGATCAAGTGGTATAACCGGGTATTGGACATTCACCGGGTATCTGAACAGCAGTTCAAAGAGAGTTTCCGCTATTATCAGACCCGCCCCGACCTGGTGGCCATTATGATGGACTCCATTGCGCGTAAGGAGGAGAAGATCGACCGAATGCCCAACCGAAAGCCTCAGCGACTGCTGGAGTAAGTTTCCTAATTTTACAGACGATCAACATAGCATAACATGAACAAAGTAGTAGCAGGTCCCGATGTGGCAATAGCGGATATCATGGATGGGGCCACCCTTATGCTGGGAGGATTTGGGCTGTGCGGAATACCCGAAAATTGTATCGCGGCCCTGGTGCGCAAGCAAGTTCGGGAGTTGACGTGCATTTCCAATAATGCCGGTGTCGATGATTTTGGAATTGGACTTATGCTCGCACAGCGACAGGTAAAAAAAATGATCTCCTCTTATGTTGGGGAGAATGCCGAGTTCGAACGGCAACTACTTAGTGGCGAATTACAGGTAGAACTGATTCCGCAAGGAACACTGGCCACTCGTTGTCTTGCTGCCGGATACGGAATGCCCGCCATTTATACCCCTGCCGGCGTCGGTACAGAGGTGGGGATCGGCAAGGAGGTGCGAAATTTTGAGGGTAAGGATTATTTGATGGAGATGGCATTTGATGCCGACTTCGCCATAGTAAAGGCCTGGAAGGGCGATACTATGGGCAATCTTATCTATCGCGCAACGGCACGTAACTTCAATCCACTGATGGCAATGGCCGGAAAGATCACGATCGCGGAGGTCGAGGAGTTGGTTCCGGCAGGAGAACTTGATCCCGATGCCATTCACACGCCCGGTATCTATGTACATCGAATTTTTCAGGGAACAGGATACGAGAAAAGAATAGAACAACGAACGGTCAGAAGCGTATAAACTTTTTTTGATGGCACTCACCAAAGAACAGATCGCACAGCGCATCGCCAGAGAACTGCAGCAGGGGTATTATGTGAACCTGGGTATCGGCATACCCACGCTGGTGGCTAATTATATCCCCAGCGGTATGGATGTGGTGTTGCAAAGTGAGAATGGTTTATTGGGAATGGGACCTTTTCCGTTGGCAGGGCAAGAAGATGCCGACTTGATCAATGCCGGTAAGCAAACGATCACTACCGTAAAGGGTTCCGTCTTCTTCGATTCGGCCCTTAGTTTCGGAATGATCCGGGCCGGTAAGGTGAATCTTACGGTGCTTGGAGCCATGGAGGTCAGTGATTGTGGTGATATCGCCAATTGGAAAATACCCGGAAAAATGGTCAAAGGAATGGGAGGGGCCATGGACCTGGTCGCAAGCGCCCGCAACATCATCGTAGCCATGATGCACACCAATCCCAAGGGAGAGTCCAAATTATTGCCGGCTTGTACCTTGCCCCTAACGGGAGTGCGTTGCGTAAAAAAGGTCGTCACCGATCTGGCCGTACTCGATATCACCCCACAAGGGTTTCGTTTGCTGGAGAGGGCGCCCGGTGTATCGATCGACGAGATTCGTGCCAAAACGGCCGGAAGACTGGTCGTGGAGGGCGAGATCCCCGAGCTGCGATTCGATTAGTCGATCAGATTATTTCGTACGGCGAAAAAAACTAGTCCGGCCGTATTCTTTGCGCCAAACCGATCCATTAAGCGGTCTTTGATCGCTTCTACCGTTCTGGAGCTAAGCTCCATTTTTTGTGCAATTTCTTGTGCGGTGAATTCCATGCAGATCAGCCGTAGTACCATTTTTTCTCTTTCGGACAGCGCCATGTCTTGCTCGAGCGGGGGTAGAATTTTTTGTTTTTGCCCGGCATTGCGTAGCAGCACTCTGTTGACGAAGTCGTTCAGGTAATATCCTTTTTCAACCACCGCCGTGATGGCGTTGAGCATCTCCTGTGGCTCCGCATTCTTTAGCAGATAGCCATGTGCTCCATTCTCCATCAGGTGGTGTACGAATCGTTCGTCCTCGTGCATACTGACCACAAGCACCTTTATGTGGGGATACGCGCGGCTGATGATCTTGGTTGTTTCGATCCCGTCTTTACCCGGCATTTTAAGGTCCATCAGTACTACTTGGATCGGATGGGCCTCCAACGAGGCTAACAGCTCGTCTCCGTTACCGGCTTCTACCACGAAGCGAATCTGTTGATAAGCGGAAAGCGAATGAATAACGCCTTTTCGGAACAGTTGGTGATCGTCGGCTATGGCAACGGTGATCTCACTCATGGAATCGCAATTTTGATAGCATAGATGTTCTTGGTAGGTTCTTTTTCGAATTGGATGGT
>Ga0315901_10006766_pt1 | contig 13671 bp, 7 predicted proteins | sample LakEriMetagenome_10_FD_203761 | JGI IMG/M metagenome (GOLD analysis project Ga0315901, IMG submission 203761) | Freshwater fungal communities from buoy surface, Lake Erie, Ohio, United States - Buoy 2 MA116 | ecosystem: Environmental > Aquatic > Freshwater > Lake | place: USA: Lake Erie, Ohio... | reverse complement strand
TCAGTGCTGCACCTGCGGCGATGCCGAAGGTTCTACGGTCGAAAGGAGTGTTCATGACCTATTTCTTTTCCGGTTCGAGGATAGTCGCTTTGACCAACGTGATCGGGTCGGCGGGAACGCCGGAATGGGGCGCTCGGGTTGTGGTTCGAACCTTTGCCATCTGGTCGACGATGTCCTCACCCTTGACGACTTTGCCAAAAACACAGTACCCAACCCCGTCGGGTGCATTCTTGCGGTCGAGCATTTTGTTGTCGGCCAGATTGATATAGAACTGCGATGTCGCGCTGTCCGGAGCGGAGGTCCGCGCCATCGACAGGGTCATTCTTTCGTTCTTCAAACCATTCCTCGATTCATTCTTGATCGGGGACTCGGTGCTCCGCTCCTTCATGTTTTTCTCGAGCCCGCCCCCCTGAACCACAAAGCCGGGGATGACTCGATGAAAAATGGTACCGTCAAAATGTCCTTTCTTGACATACTTCAAGAAGTTTTTGACGGTGATGGGTGCTTCTGTTTCGAAAAGCTCGACCTCGATTACCCCCATCGATGTCTCGAGCGACACGCGGGGATTCTCGGCGTGCGCGACGAGACCCAGTGCCTGCAAAAAAAACGCGGCGACGACCGAGGAAAACAGTCCGCGAAGGACAGATCCCAAGTTGACACTCATTTTCCGTTCCTCCTTAGCGCTTGCGCTCGTAAACTCGAACTGCTTTGGATTAGACTATCTCGCGGAGCGGCCATGCAACCCATGGTTATCCGTTGATCTTACCATTTGGAAAAGGGGGTTTTTCTCATCCATGGCCCGATCTTTCAACTTCGCGTCGGCAACGATTTTCGTCTTCGTTTCTCCGAGTCTCCTGGCCCTGGTCTTTTCCATGGCTGGTTCGATTGCTGGTATCGGGCAGTTGACCTGGGCCGAGGATGGGGGGAAGTCGCGGAAGGTCGCTTCTCCCTCCACGATCGCGGAGCGGTCGAACTTCATGGCCACCTCGCGCGAACTGGATGTCCAGAGTTTCCTGGAATCGCTCGATAAATCCAGCTCGCACGCCAAACTCATCCAGTACGGCTCCACGACAGAAAATCGACCCTTGCTGGCCCTGGTCTTGTCCCGCGAGCAAGAGGTCCAGCTTCCCCTCCCCGCCGAGGACCCACGCCTCCTGGTGGTCATGATCGGAAACATCCACAGTGGCGAGTGCGATGGCAAGGAAGCGCTGCTGGCTCTGGCCCGCGATCTGGTCCAGGACGGATCGCACCCATTTCTCGAGAAAGCGGTCCTAGTGATCGCCCCCAACTTCAATGCCGACGGCAACGAACGGGTCGGTGTCCTTCATCGCCCTGGTCAAGATGGCCCAGCCCTCGGCATGGGAACCCGCGAGAACGCGATGGGACTCGACCTGAATCGCGACTTCGTCAAGCTCGATTCTCCCGAAGTGCGGTCGCTGGTCCGATTGCTTGACGCTTGGAACGCCGATGTGCTCTTCGACGCCCATACGACCAACGGCTCGCTCCATCGCTACGACATGACCTACGACATCCCGCACAACCCAGCGGCCAATCCCGACATGGTCGCGTGGATGCGGGGGACGATGATGCCGCGCGTCGGTCAAGCCATGCGCGATCGGGGCGCACCGGTCTTCTATTACGGCAACTTCAACCGCGACCATACGATCTGGGAATCCTACGGTTTCGAACCCCGCTACAGCACCGAGTACATGGGACTGAGGGGCAAGATGGGAATTCTGGTGGAGTCATACTCCTACGCGTCGTACGAACGGCGCATCGAGGTCTCGTACGCCTTCATCGAGGAATGCCTCAAAGCCTTGACGGAAAATGCGCAGACCCTCAAGCCGATGCTCAACCCCGCGGCCAGGCCCACTCCGATGCAAGCCCCGATGCAAGTCCCGATCCAAGGAAAAATCGTCGCCGCCGAAGGCGAAGCGCAAGTCGCCGGTTACGCGTGGCCCGATCCCAAACCCGATTCCCCGTTCCCTTCCCCTAAAGATCGAGACCGGGTCAAGGATCTGAAGCCGACCGAATACCAAGTCACCCTCATGAATCGCGGCGTCGCTTCATTACAAGTCGATGCACCGAAGTTCTATTTTGTGCCCGAAGAGTATTCCTGGGCCGCGAGCCGATTGCGGCTGCATGGTATCCCGCTGATCCCATTCCCTGGCCGAGAGGTTGTTGAGGCCGGCCGCTATCGCATTCAATCGCGAAAGGAACTCAATGAATTCCAGTTTCGCAAGATGAGCCAGTACGACGTTCAGCTCGAGTCCGCTGCGGTGGAGATCGGACCGGGGTGGATCGTTTCGACCGATCATCCGCTGGGGACCTTGGCGACGTATCTTCTCGAGCCCCATTCGAACGAATCGCTGGCGAGCTGGGGGTTCTTCGATCCGTCGCTGCGCGAGGGTTCGCTCTACGGAGTGGTTCGTTTGAACGAGTCTCCCAAGTCCCTCGCCGCCCGGTCGCTGCCCAAGCTCGGGATCGGCCAGCTCAAGCCCACCGATATCCGCGGCGAACGACTGACTCTCGAAAAGCTTTTCGACCCCAAGCAGCGTGTCTCCTACTCGGCGATGCCCGCACCGATTCCCAAATGGTTGCCGGAGAGCGACAGCTACCTCTTGCAACGGGAGAACCGATGGTTCGAAGTCGACGCTCTCTCGGGATCGATGAAGCCCTTCGCACTGCCGTTGAAGATGGTCGAAGCCCTGGAAAAACTTCCGGGCTTGGGCGATGGCCAAGCGGCCCAGTACGGCCGTCAAATCAATCTGTTCGACAGCAAGTTCAAGACCGCCCTGATCCAACACAAAAAGGATCTCATTCTCTACGATGCGGATTCCCAAACCGCCACGGCCCTCACGGAAACCCCGGACGTCGAAGAGGAGTTCGCGGAGCTCAGCCCGTCGCGCGGGCACGTCGCGTTTGTTCGAGACCAGAATCTGTGGGTGGTCGATTGCAAGACTCGGCAAGCCAAAGCCCTCACCACCGATGGTGGGGGCGAGATTCTCAACGGCAAACTCGATTGGGTCTATCAGGAAGAGGTTTACGGCCGCGGCCAATTCAAAGCCTTTTGGTGGAATCATGATGGGTCCCGCATCGCCTACCTGCGGCTCGATGAATCCCCCGTTCCGAATTTCGTCATCGATGATTCTCTGTCGTTCGCCCAGAGAATCGAAAACATGCGCTATCCGAAAGCGGGCCAAAACAACCCGCTGGCTTCCCTGCATGTGGTCGATATCGCGACCGGAACGAGTGCCGAGGTCGGAATCGAAAATTATCCGCAGCCCGATCGTCTGATCGTTCGGGTGGGATGGAAGCCCAACGAACCAGATCAACTCGTTTTCCAAGTGCAAAACCGGATCCAGAGCAAGCTCGATGTGATGCTCTTCGATGCATCCACCAGGGCCGTCCGCACACTTGCCCACGAGGAATCGAAAGCCTGGATCGATGTGATCGACCTGCCGCGGTGGCTGCCCGATGGCAGCTTTCTCTGGCTGCACGATGACGCGCACGGCCGTCGCCATATCAGTCGCATCCGCACCTCAGGCGAGCGCCAGCAACTGACCAGCGGCGATTGGGATGTCAAGGAAATCTCCAGCGTCGCCGAAGATGGCAAATCGGTTTGGTTCATCGGACATCGCTCGGCACCGACCAACTCCGATGTGCTCCGGCTGCAACTCGATTCCGGGGAGATCCAACTCGTTTCGAATCAACTCGGTTCCCATCGCATCGCCGTTCATCCCAGGGGACAGTACTACTTCGATTCCGCGAGCGACCTCGACACACCTGCGGAACTCTGGTTGAGAAACGCCCAAGGGGCATCGATCCGATATGCGGGAGGATTTCGAAACGATCGCTTGGACTATGTCGACAGCACCGCTCCGCGGTTGATGCAGATCCCGGCGCGGGACGGTCAGCTTCTTCAAGCCATGCTTTATGCACCCTCGGAAAAAACGATTGCGGGATTGCCAAACCAACGCGCGGCAACGGTCATCCATGTCTATGGCGGACCGTCCGCCCCGACGGTCGAAAATACATGGACGCGCCGCAGCGATCTGTGGCATCGCTATCTCGCCGATCAGGGGATCGCGGTGCTGCTGTGCGACAACCGATCGGCACTCGGCAAGGGGAACTCCGATACCTGGCGGATTTATCGCGATCTTGGAGCGATCGAGTTGCTGGATCTCGAGGATGCTGCCCGTTGGCTCGCCGCGCAATCCTGGGCCGATCCCGAGCGGATCGGGTTATGGGGCTGGAGCTACGGCGGGTACTTCACCGCCTACGCGCTGACCCATTCCAAACTGTTCAAGGCAGGAATCGCTGGGGCGCCGGTCACCGACTGGCGCAACTACGACTCCATCTACACCGAGCGCTACATGGATACGCCGCAGGCCAATCCCGAAGGCTACAAGACCAGTTCGGTGGTCGAAGCCGCTGCGAACCTGCACGGAAAACTCTTGCTCATCCACGGCGAGATCGATGACAATGTGCACATGGCCAACACCTTGCAGCTGGCCCATGCCCTGCAGCGAGCCGGCAAAGAGTTTGAACTGATGGTCTACCCGAGCAATCGGCACGGCATCACCGATCCGATGCAGGTTTACCACCAGTACCGGATGATGACCAACTTCTTCGAGAAAAGCCTTCGATGATTTCCCTTCCGAGTTGGTTCCTGGGGCTCGGCATCGCGATCGCCGCGGGCTCGATGGCAGCCGCGATCGCTCGGCCGGCCATCGGTCAGGAAACGGACACGTTGCCGTCCGAGGAGGATCGCGGCAAGCTCGATTTCTTTGAGTCGCGGATTCGGCCTGTGCTGATCGAGCATTGCTACGAGTGCCACGGCCCCGATGCGGTCATCGCGCAAGGGAATCTGAGACTCGATGCCCGAGACTTTTGGCTGCAGGGCGGGGATTCCGGACCGGCCGTCGCGCCGGGGGATCCTCAAGCGAGTTTGTTGCTGCAGGCGATCCGATACGACGGGCTTGAAATGCCTCCCAAAGGGAAACTCAGCGACGCGATCGCTACCGATTTTGAGCGGTGGATTTCCGATGGAGCGGTCGACCCGCGGGAATCCTCGGCGCGGCCCCGAGGATCGCCGATCGATCCGGTCGCCGCCCAAACGCATTGGGCGTTTCAATCGCTCCCACCGCAGTCCCCAACACCATCGATCGACTTTTGGATCCGCGATGCGCTCGAGAGCGAAGGGCTGCCGATGGCACCCCCTGCCGATCCGCTCGTCCTGTTGCGCCGCGCGACTTTGGATTTGACCGGATTGCCTCCCACAATCGACGAGATCGATTCCTTTCTCGCCGACGGTTCGCCCGATCGCTATGAGCGGCTGGTCGATCGATTGCTGGCGTCGCCCCAGTACGGCGTCCGGTGGGGACGGCACTGGCTCGATACGGTTCGCTACGCCGACAGCAACGGGGCTGACGAGAATCACGATATGCCGAATGCCTGGCGCTACCGGGACTGGGTCGTCGAAGCACTCAACGAGGATTTGCCATTCGATGCCTTTGTGGTGCAGCAACTGGCGGGCGATCTGTTGCCGATGCCTGAAGGGGAGCGAGAGCGGGGGCGATTGCTGACCGCGACCGGATACTGGGTCCTCGGGCCCAAGATGCTCGCCGAGCAAGACAAGGAGAAAATGCGCATCGATATTGTCGATGAGCAGATCGATACCTTGTCGCGGGGACTGATGGGAATCACCCTCTCGTGCGCGCGATGCCACGACCACAAATTCGATCCCTTCACCCAAGAGGATTACTACGCCGTCGCTGGGATTTTGATGAGCACGCGCGCCATGGAAAACGAGAAATTCGTTTCCCAGTGGATGGAACGCCCGCTCCCTTCCGCGGCCATCGAAGCCAAGCGGGCAGCGCATCAAGCCCAGGTCGCTGAAGCGAGCGGGCGATTGGCGCAAGCGAAAGCCGAAATCCCGGAGGGCAAGGAGCCATCCGCTGAGCAGAAGCAAGCCATCGACCAACTCGCGAAAGAAGTCGAATCGCTCGAAAAAAGTATGCCGTCGTTCGAAATGGTCATGGCAGTCGAAGAAGGGAAGATCGCCAACCTCCCGATTCACATCCGAGGCAATCATCTTCGTCCGGGCGAACAGCCGCTGCCGCGCGGTGTCCCGAGGATCCTCGTGCGCCACCGAGCGATGGAATCGATTCCGGATCATGCGAGCGGACGGCTGCAGTTGGCGCGTTGGATGACCCATCCCGACCATCCCTTGCTCGCTCGCGTCATGGTCAATCGCATCTGGGCATGGCACTTCGGCCAAGGGCTCGTGGCATCTCCCTCCAACTTCGGGCTTCGAGGGGATCCCCCCAGTCACCCCGAACTTCTCGATGGTTTGTCCCGCGCGTGGATCGACCAGGGTTGGTCCATGAAATGGTTGCATCGACAGATCATGCTGTCCGATACCTATCGCATGCAGTCGAGCTATGGGGCGGTATCCCCGCGCGATCCGGAGAATCGTTTTCTCTCGCAGCGCCGTCCGAGGCGCATGGAAGTCGAAGCCCTGCGCGATGCGATCCTCTCCACGAGCGGTCTGCTCGATCTGCGATTGGGAGGCCCGGGCCAACCCCTGGCCAGCAACAAGCGATCGATCTACTTAACCATCAATCGAGCGGCCCTCGCCGATTTGTTCTCCGTCTTCGATTACGTGGATCCAGCCAGCCATATGGAACAGCGACCCGTGACTCAGGTTCCCAGCCAGGCTCTGTTCCTGATGAACAGCCAGTGGGTGCAGCAGGCAGGCCAAGCGATCGCGCGCGACGTCGCCGCCCAAACCCAGGATCAATCAGGACAGATCGAACGATCGTACCTGCAGATGCTCGGCAGGAGACCATCGCCGTTTGAACGCGAACGATCCGCGTCTCTGTTGGAACTCATCGGCAAGCACGATCCGCAACCCGAAGCGCCGCTGGCGGCGCTGGTGCGAAGCTTGATCGCTACCCAGGAATTCGTCAGCATTGAATGAACGGGACCTTCGGATGACAAAGATTCCTTCTCACCGTCGAGCCTGGATGCAGAGCCTGTGCCGCGGCCTCGCAGGCATCGCCATGAGCGACCTGCTGATGCGAACGGCTGCGGTCGGCGATACGGCAGGAACTCGGGATGGGTTGCGGGGGATCCTTCCCCAACTCCACTTTCCCCCGAAGGCCAAGCGAGTCATCTTCCTGTTCATGCATGGCGGGCCATCCCATGTCGACACGTTCGACTACAAACCGGAGCTCGAGCGTCTCAACGGCCAACCACTTCCGATCCCCAAACCCCGCATTCAGTTCGCGCAAACCGGAAACTTGATGCAAAGCCCGTGGGGCTTCCGGCAGTATGGAGAAAGCGGGGCTTGGGTCAGCGACCTGTTCCCCGAAGTAGCGCAGCACGTCGATCGCTTGACGATCATCAAATCGCTGCACGGGTCCAACGAAGCCCATGGCGGAGCCCTTCTCAAAATCCACACCGGAAGCGATACGTTTGTCCGGCCAAGCATGGGAGCGTGGATCAGCTACGGGCTGGGAACAGAGAATGAAAACCTTCCCAGCTTTGTCACCATCAATCCAACCCTGGGCCACGGAGGTGTCCGCAATTTCGGTTCCGCATTCCTTCCCCCGATCCATCAAGGGACGCGCATCGCCGGTGGCAACGGGCAATCCAAGATCGAAAATCTGGTGCCGAGCATCTCCAACGCGACCCAGCGCCTGCAACTCGATTTTTTGCATGACATCGATCGCCATCACATGCAGCGACCCGATCGAGACGACGCAGCAGCCACTGCAATCGACGCCCGTGAACAAATGTTCGAACTCGCGTTCCGCATGCAGAGCGAAGCCATGGAGCGATTCCGAACCGAGGACGAAACCAAAGAAACCCTGGCCCTGTACGGCATCAACGGAGGACCTACCGACGCGTTCGGACGCCAATGCCTGCTGGCCCGGCGACTGAGTGAGGCCGGAGTCCGCTTTGTTCAGGTGTCCCATGCTTACTGGGACCAGCACGCGGAACTCAAAGAGAAACACGCCGAGCTGGCGGGGCAAGTCGATCGGCCCATCGCAGGTCTCCTCAGCGATCTGCAGCGCCGTGGTTTGCTCGAGGACACCCTCGTCCTCTGGGGAGGGGAGTTTGGACGCACACCCACCGCGCAGGGTGACAACGGTCGCGACCACAATCCCCATGCCTTCACCTGGTGGCTGGCCGGCGCAGGGGTTCGCCCCGGATTCAGCTACGGCGCCTCGGACCCATTCGGCTTCTATGCCCAAGAGAACAAAGTCCATGTGCATGATCTGCATGCCACGCTCCTGCACTTGCTCGGGATCGATCACGAACGACTGACGTACCGCTACGGCGGACGGGACTTTCGTCTGACCGATGTTCACGGCACCGTCGCGCGCGAAATCCTGCAGGGGTAGGCGAGGGACGCACGAGAAGATCTTCCGAAACTTTTTTTCAAAATTTCGAACGGGTGACCAAAGGTGTCCGGGGAACCCTTCATATTTCCTTAACCGCAAGAACGACCAGGGTTTAAGTGGTCGCGCATGGGGTCGAAACCACAAAAGAAGGATTCCTTCCCTTGCTCACAAATCCCGATCAGAGCGGGTTTTGCGCGCGGGCGAAACCAAAATTTGACATGGAGGATGGAAACGATACACTGCTCCCCACTGACGCAACATGTAGTGCAGTCTTTGAGAATTAACTACTATAGGTAGTAGGAATGCCCGATAAGTACTGTATGAGTGATCCTCGACAAGTGCCACCACGGCGACCGGGTGGAGATGCTAGCGAGCAGCGTCGGATGCTGGTTGGTCCGGGGTAAGAATCCCGTAGGTCGCAAGGAATCTTCTTCTTATCCACTTTTTCATCGAGGTGCAGCGTACGAAGGGAACTCATCCGAATTCCACGGATGGTTACCGTTTTGTTATCTGCGCTTTGCCTTTTTCCACTAACGCATGGAGTCGCACGAGCGTATGGCAACGGTTGAACTGGGACGTGAGCATCGGGCTCGAACACAAACAACGCATGAAGCACGAGGGAATCGCAACGGGTTGAGGATCGAGACACGATTCTGCCCCAGCCAGGTGGCGAGTCCGTTCGATACCACGGAATGGGAGGTTCGGAGTGCGGCGATCAAGGATGAGAACGGCAAGGTTCTCTTCGAGCAGACCAACTGCGAGATTCCAGCCTCATGGACCCAGCTTGCAACCAACGTCGTGGTCAGCAAATATTTTTACGGCGATCCGAACAACCCCAAGGAGCGCGAGCATTCGGTTCGCCAACTGATTCATCGGGTGACGCGAACGATCGCCGATTGGGGTGTGGCTGATGGATATTTCGACACGCCGGAGGATGGGGAGCGTTTCTACCGCGACCTGACTTGGTTGTGTCTGCACCAGTACGGTTCGTTCAATTCGCCCGTCTGGTTCAACGTCGGGTTGTACCATCAGTACGGCGTGGTCGGAACCAAGTGCAACTGGCACTACAACGTCAGCACGGGGGAATTGGAGCAACCCGAGAACCCTTACGAGTACCCGCAAGCGTCCGCATGTTTCATCCAGAGCGTGGATGACAACATGGAGGACATCATGCGTCTGGCGACGAGCGAGGCGATGCTCTTCAAATTCGGTTCCGGAACCGGAACGGACTTGTCGACCATTCGTTCGAGCCGCGAGAAGCTCTCCGGTGGCGGCAAGCCGAGCGGTCCGCTTTCGTTCATGCGAGTCTATGACCAGATCGCGGCAGTGGTGAAGTCGGGTGGCAAGACCCGGCGAGCAGCCAAGATGCAATCGATCAAGGTCTGGCACCCGGACGTGATGGAGTTCATCGAGTGCAAGTGGAAGGAAGAGCAGAAGGCCCACGCGTTGATTCGCGAAGGCTACGAATCGAATTTCAACGGCGAAGCCTATTCGTCGGTGATGTTCCAAAACGCCAATCTTTCCGTCCGCGTTACCGACGAGTTCATGGAAGCGGTCTCCGAGGACAAGGTGTGGAAGACACGTTGGATTTCCGAAAAGTGCGCCGTGGAGCCTCCGACCTACCAGGCTCGCGATGTGCTCAACCGAATGGCCGATTGCGCATGGCATTGCGGCGACCCGGGCGTTCAGTACGACACGACGATCAACAAGTGGCACACGTGCCCCAACAGTGGACGCATCAATGCGAGCAACCCGTGCTCGGAATACATGTTCCTCGACAACACGGCTTGCAATCTGGCGTCGATCAACTTGATGAAGTTCCGTCGCGACGACGGTTCGTTCGATTACCAAGGCTTCATGTCTGCGTGCCGATTGTTCTTTATCGCCCAGGAAATCCTGGTCGATCATGCAGCGTATCCCACCGATCGGATCGCTTACAACAGTCACCTGTACCGACCTTTGGGCTTGGGGTATTCGAACTTGGGCTCGTTGATCATGACGGCTGGGGTTCCCTACGATTCCGCCACAGCGCATGGCATCTGCGGCTCGTTGACATCATTGCTGCATGGCGCCGCAAACCTCGCCAGTGCGGAAATGGCTGGGGTGGTAGGTACGTTCGCCGCCTACGAAGAGAACTCCGAGCCGATGATGCGGGTTATGCAGATGCACCGCAACGCGGTCGAGCAGATCGACAACTCGGGCCCGCAATACCTGAAGGATGCGGCTCGCGAAGTTTGGGATCGTGTTCTGGATTTGGGACGACGCAATGGTTTCCGCAACGCGCAGGCAACCGTGCTCGCACCTACCGGCACGATCAGCTTCATGATGGATTGCGATACGACGGGTATCGAACCGGACATCGCCCTGGTGAAATACAAACAACTCGCTGGCGGCGGCATGCTCAAGATCGTCAACCAGTCGGTACCGATGGGACTTCGCAACTTGGGCTACAGCCCCGAGCAAGTGGTCGATATCGAGAAGTACATCGACGACCGCGATACAATCGAAGGGGCGCCGCACCTCAAAGATGAGCATCTCGCGGTCTTCGATTGTGCGTTTACGCCTGCCAACGGCACCCGGAGCATTCGGTGGCAAGCCCACGTCGAGATGATGGCTGCTGCCCAGCCATTCCTCTCGGGAGCCATCAGCAAGACGGTCAATATGCCCAAGGACACCACGGTCCAGGACATTGCCGATGCCTACTTCTGGGGATGGAAACTCGGCCTCAAAGCGATCGCCATCTACCGCGACGGTTCGAAGCAGAGCCAGCCTCTGTCGACCAAGTCCGAAGGAAAGAAAGCGGAGGAAGCGGCTACCCAAAACGTGGTGATCAAGCCGCGGCGAGAACGGCTTCCCGATACCCGAAACTCGGTCACCCATAAGTTCAGTATCGCTGGCCACGAAGGTTACATCAACGTCGGTCTCTATCCGGATGGACGACCAGGAGAGGTCTTCATCACGATGGCGAAGGAAGGAAGCACCATCGGTGGCCTCATGGACTCCTTTGGCACCGCGATCTCCATCGCGCTGCAGTACGGCGTGCCGCTCGAAGTCCTGGTCAACAAGTTCAGCCACACGCGATTCGAACCGATGGGGCATACCAACAACCCCGAGATTCGGTTCGCCAAGAGTGTCGTCGACTATATCTTCCGATGGTTGGGGCTGACTTTCCTGGCCAGCTATCGTGAAGAACATAGAGCGAAAGCAGAGCTGTTGGCGAATTCCGCAGGAGAAATCGCGGCCACGACATCGACGACTCCTTCGACCAAACCGACAACGCCGGCCGCGAAGCCCAATGGGAACGGTGCAGAAATGCCAGCCGTTGCGAACTACACCAAGGCGAAATTCGTCGGCTTGTCCGACGCTCCACCGGTATGGAATGTCACGACGACGCCAGCCAGGGAGGATTCGCGCGATGCCCAGTTCGCCAAGTTCCAGGGAGATGCCCCCGCGTGCGACAGTTGTGGTTCCGTGACGGTTCGCAACGGCAATTGCTACCTGTGCCACAACTGCGGCAACAGCCTCGGTTGCAGCTAAAACCAACGGATCGCGGACCGGAAGGTTTCCGCCCTATCACGGAGGACGCACCAAGAGCTCGGGCGCAAGCCCGGGCTCTTGGCTTTTCTGGCTGGCTTTCGCCACCGGTCATGGGTGCACCGGTCATGGGTGCACCGGCCCATGGGTGCACCGGCCCATTCCCAAAGGGAAGAAGACCTCCCAGGGTGGCGATGGCAAAGAGTGTTATACTCGGCGACCCGGATTCCGATTCTTTTCTTCCAACACCAGGCCGCTACGGTGAGCGACATTCTTCCCAAGAAAACCGGATCCTGGCAGGCGTGGGTGGGCCCGCTGCTGTGCGCTGCGGCAGCGGTGCTGTGGAGCACCAGCGCCCTGTTCGCGAGGTCCCACCAGTTCGATGCTTGGCCCGTCGAGTATCGCGGGGCCGCGATCGGGCTCTGGCGAGCGATCTTTGCCCTCGTGATTCTCGCTCCCTTGGTCCGACGCGTCAGTTGGGATTGGCGCATGATCCCGATGGCAGCTTGCTTTGCCTTGATGAATTGGACCTATCTGACTGCCTTGGTCGGCGGCCCTCCGGAAAACGCCATTTGGCTGCAAAACCTAGCTCCCGCCTGGGTGATGCTCGTCACCGTACTGGTCCTGCGCGAACCGACCATCCCTCGGGACTGGTGGATGCTGAGTCTGTGTATCGGAGGTGTCCTGTTTATCCTCGTCCTGCAAAATGTGGCTGCGGCACCCTCGGAGAAAAACTATTGGTGGGCACCTTGGCTCGCCATCGCGTCTGGGGTTTGCTACGCAGGAGTGATCCTCAGCTTGAGATCCCTGCGTTCGCATGATCCAGCATGGTTGATTGCACTCAACCATGCCGTGACGGCACTGCTCCTGTGGCCGATCGTGTGGCAAAGCGGTGTCAGTTGGCCGGAGGGGGGGATGTGGCTTCTTCTGGCGGGGGTCGGCATGCTGCAAATGGGGACACCCTACCTCCTTTTCGCGCGCGGGCTCAAGACGACCCCCGGCCACGTGGCGTCGTTGATCACGTTGCTCGAACCGGTCCTCCTTCCGGTCTGGGTATTTCTCGTCCGGGGAGGGGAGCCGGACTACGAACCGGCTCCGTGGTGGACTTGGGTCGGTGGGGGAATGATCCTGCTGGGGCTGGTTTTGCGGTATATGCCGGTCCGGGCCGTTCGATCGATCGATTCGGAATAAAGCAAGGGTTGATTCGGCGGCATTTTTCGGTTCAATAGAAACCCGCCGCGCATGCTTTCCGATATCCCTATCGCCAAGTCGGACGGTCCCATCATGACGCACTCGATCAACTCACACTCGATCAACTCACACTCGATCAGCTCCCAGTCGATCACGACATCGGTCCCAACATCGGTCCCAACATCGGTCCCGCGTCAGGGTGCCGATCGCGCTGACCGCACCGCGTCGCTCGCGCGAGTTTTGGTAACTGGAGGTACCGGTTTTATTGGTAAAAATTTGCTCAACCGACTGAGCCTGTCGGAGTCCGAGGTGCGGGTTGCCGTTCGGACTGGAGGACGAAGCCGTCTGCCTGCATCGTCCGGCATGCAGATCCATGAGTGCTCGATGCATCGGCTCGAAGATTGGCTTCCCCTCGTCGATGGGGTCGACACCGTGATCCACCTGGTCGGTGCGACGGCAGGCACGCGCGAAGAACTTCTCGACGTCAATCGCGACATCACGCTCGGTCTGGCTCGGGCATGCAGCCAAGTTT
>Ga0315901_10006764_pt1 | contig 13673 bp, 22 predicted proteins | sample LakEriMetagenome_10_FD_203761 | JGI IMG/M metagenome (GOLD analysis project Ga0315901, IMG submission 203761) | Freshwater fungal communities from buoy surface, Lake Erie, Ohio, United States - Buoy 2 MA116 | ecosystem: Environmental > Aquatic > Freshwater > Lake | place: USA: Lake Erie, Ohio... | reverse complement strand
GTGCGGTTTCCAACCTGTAAACCTGCTCAGTCTTTTGATCTAACAGCCACTCTAGTGACTTGATCCTGTGCAACAGAATCTGTTCGCCTGCCTCGTTCATTTCTTCTCCTCCCATTTACCCAGCGCCCGCAAAAACGCTTCTGCGCGTTGGTAAGCTGTTGCGCACACCCACGGCCAGTCTGCATCCAATCCGCGCAAGTGATCAATTTCAACTAAACCGGCAAGAGTGTTCAGATATAAGTTGCGGTCTTTGGTTAGTATTTGCTCTGCCTCATGCATTGCGTTAAGGCTCGTTGAGTAGTTTGGCAAAAACATTACCCTGTTGGCTGTTTCGCCCGGCTCCTTGCCAACAACATTGTCTCTAATCTCCGTCCACCCGCACTCTCGCGCAATCGCAGCGTTTATTTGTTTGTCAGTCATTTTGCAGCCTCCAGTTGATTTATTGGTATCTCGGTCAACGCATGGACATCCATGCACGCTTCCATGGCCGAGTAAGCGTCAACTTGCCAGCGCCGGAACGGCAGGTAGTCTGCGGTAACCGTGTAGGCCAGTTTTTTAAGCGGTGGTAGTGTGGTCATATTGGTTGGTATAGAAGTGGCATCAGAAACCGGCATTTTGTGCGCTGGAAAGCCTGCTACGGATTCCAGCTCGAACCGTCCAGCAGCGTTCCTGAAATGCTTGCCAGCAATCCCGCTGGATCATGTAGGCGATTGCGTCGGGCTCGGAAGCCGAGTTGTAATGCCTCGGAAAAGTCTCGATGAGACTGTCAGCTTGGCGGAGCAGTTCGCGGAGTGCTGCGATCTGTGCTTGCAGGTTTGCGATGCGCACCGGGGTCACGGTATCGCACTCGATGCAGGGTTGCGCCACCAGTTGCCGGTAGCGTTCGATTTCGTTCATCAGGTCGGGGATCATTGGTCTGTATCGGTTGGGAGTGTCGGTTGGTTTAGAAAAAATCCTCGAAAGTTTGCTCCGGTTCTTTTGAGCCGCTGCTGCGCCTCAAGCGCGAGCGAGCGGGCTCGGTTTCTTCCTTCTCTACTACTCCCGCTGCCGCTTGAGGCGGCGCGGAGTAGTTGTTCTCTTTCTTATTAAAGCGTCCAAACTGTGTACTCACGAGCCGTCCATGTGGTGTACTCACGAGCCGTTCATCTGGTGTACTGCCGCGTCCATGTGGTGTACTGCTAATCGACGCCAAAAAAAAGGCGTTTCGGGTTGCCCGGTGTGCTCCGTTTGAGCCCGAAAACTTGCGGATCAATCCCGCCTTTTCGAGCGCATCAAGTGCCGTTTTGACGGTCCCGCGAGAGCATCCTACATGCTCGGCGAGCTGCTCGTAAGAAACCGAAAACCGGCGTTTGTGTTCGGTCGCCGCAGCGCTCTGAAAGTGCGTCAAAGCGCAGTAAATTGCGTATGCGTTAATGCCTAGTTTGCCCGCCTCAACGGCAGCCTCACGGTGCTGCCAAGCAAACGGCCCCTCGTCTCGCGGATTCTCAGATCGTGGCTTCATTTTCGTTTTTTGGTCTCCTCCGGCGGTTCCGGCTTGTCACACTGCTGCCAAATCATCCCCTCCTTTTGCGGATTGAGACTGTGGCGAATGTAGATTTGAGCCGTTGCACCACCTTCCCATTTGCCCATCCCGGCGCGTAATCTGCGCTTGGTAGCGGTCAGCGAACAGGTCGGCGGTTGCCCTGGCTCGGTTTCCATCCGCTGCAAAGTCACGACCTCGCGAGCCCAGTTGGTCAATGCCGACGATCCGAACCCGGCATAGGCCAGATCCGAATCCGTTCGTGCTGTGCCTTCCCTCGGTTTTGGAAGGTGATGAATCAGCACCAACAGCACTCCTGTTTTGCTGCTTATGCGGTTCAGCGCGTTGCAGAATTCGGTGACAACCTTTTGATCGCTGATGTCGTCCCCGAGGTAGCACATGAGCGGGTCAATCCACGCCACATCCGGCTTGTGCCTTACCACCAGCGCCTCCAGTACGCGCAAAAACTCCGAGCCTGAATGCACATTGTCACGGTAAAACACCAGCCGTTCATTCAATACTTGCTTTTCGTGTTCACCGCAAAGTTTGCCGCCGTATTTACAAATCACCGATTGCAATATTTCGGCTTGATCCCCGATATCATTTTCGGCCTGCAAAATCAGGCTTTTGAGCGGTTTTACAGGCTTAATGCCAAAAGTCAGATTCTCCGCAAAAGTCTCAAGATCTTTAATGCCATACAGCGCCCAGCCAATTGCCAGTTGCATCGTCAATGAGCTTTTGCCGATTCCAGACTGCGCGTTGATCAGTAATGATCCGCCCTTACAAAGCCAGCGGTTGCCCAAAAGCGTGTTGGGATCTGCGGCGGTGTCGTAAGTCAACAGATCGTCAAAACTGGTCTGTTTGACATCTCCAAGCCCCTGTTCTGCACTCGCGACCGTGACGGCATTGCCGAGGTCAGCCACTACATCTCCTGTTGGTGCGCCCTCGGAGATCGCCTTTGCCGTTTCGGTGAGTTGCCGCAGCAATCGCCGCCGCCGGGATGCCTCAAGCACCATCCCACACCATCCCGGCAGCGGCGCAAGGCTTGGCATCCCCGTTGCTAAATCTGTCAGCAGCGGGTAAGAAACGCCCTTACTGGCCAGCCTGTGAGCCAACGCAATCGGGTCCAGACTGTCACCGGCATCGGCTGCGGACTGGATACCCGCAAAGATGGTCGAGTAGATCGGGTGCAGGAAATCACCTGCGGTCAACCCAGACGCTACTACCGCAGGAAATGCGGTATGTGGAGCAAATAAGAGACAGCCCAGCACCGCCCGCTCGGCCTGCTCAGCCTGCGGGATCTGTTGAGTGCTCATCCGTTAGAGCGTTGCCTCGTGTTGCCGTTGACGGCGTCCGATCTCGGACTTGTCAGGGTCTGCCTTGGCCTGAAACAGCTTGATCGCCCGCGCGAGTCTGATCGTGTCCATCGCGTGCGGGTCAAGACCAGGTTGTCCAGAGTTCACCAGCGCCAAGTGCGTTTCCATCAGTTCGTCGGCGATCCGGTTGGCTTCGTTAAGTTCAGTTTTGTTCATTCAGTTGCCCGCGTTTGTCGGATGCGCGGCCCCCGGTGCGGATTATTTTTTGCGGCTTAGTGCAGCAACAAGGAGATCAGCAATATGCACCGAATCGCCAACCATTTCCTCATTAGTCCAATTCTTTGACCTCGGATCAGCAACCATTGCTGCCAGCAAATGCAAAGCAGCGTGGTTTCTCAATGCTTCCATTTCGCTTTTTCGTTTTTGAGAAACAGAAAGCTGCTTTGGTGTATCTTTGACGCTCATTATTAAAATGGGATTTCGTCAGCATCGAGATCGGCATTGGCTGCAAGCGGAAGCCAGCGTTTGATCTCAAGGTACGGCTTGCCGGTCTTGTCGTTAATGCGCTCGCCGGGCCCGAGTTCGACGCGAGCCATTTTGCCCACGCAATCCTCGGTCTCAATCACGAGCGTTTTGCCTTCGATAACCTTTTTCCCGATGGCTCGTCCAAATCGTGCGACATTGTCAGAATTTTTCGCCGTAAAAACAACCCACGACCGGAAAGTCAGCGGCCCCACTTTTACTTCAAGTTGAAGCATTTCGTTCCCGGCTTTTGACACCGCTTCAATCGCGGTTTCGATGCGGGCAAGGTGGATTCCCGCCTCAATCTGCGCGGGTTGATCAGTAGTTTCAATTTTTAGTGATGGCATATGTGTTGTGGTTAAATTCCGAAAGCTGCAAAAAAACGCTCAGGGAATGCGATTGCCTGCGCGGCAATGTCTGCCGGGATGTCGACATAGGTCTGTCCCTCCTGAATCCAACCGCGCTTGATGGCTCCTTGTGTGACTTTTTCACGCTGCGCCTTGGTCTTGTCGGACAACAGGCGCTGCATGGGCGGGATGCGTTCAAGCATGGGAGGGACCGTGGACTGTACCGGCTCGGAGTCTGTCTGTACAGTTTCAGACTCGACGGTGATGGTCGGTGTCGGCTCCGGGTCAGGTTGAATCGGTGCAAACTCCTGCACTTCTTCGGGTGCATACAGTCCCGAAAGCACGGCTGGAAAGATTCCGCGCACGGCCTCGGAAATGCACCGTGCCTTGAGCATTTGTCTCGGAAACTTGCGCCAGGTTGGGTTTGATGTGAGCCCGGCACGCTCGGCGTCTTTAATCGTCCAAGCTACCTTTAAACTCCCGCCCTGCGGATGGCTAAAAGTTCCCGACACGGCCTCGTGCGTGTAGTCGTGCCACTCAACCTTTCCTCCAGCCTGCTGAAACCGTGCCAGCATTGCCTCGGACTTAAGAGATGGTTTGCCGTTAATGATGTGGTAATCGCGGGCGGCTTCGGCTGGATGCCGCCCTTCGGCTTGGCAGAGTAGTCCAAGTGCGAGTGCCTGTTCAGCGTTCTGGATGCCGAACAATTTGGATTTTGCGATGGCTTCAGCCATCAATCGTGTCTGGTCGAATGGTATCAGGTTCATTTGCGTAGTTTTATTCCCGCCTCCAAAATCAGCAACGCGTCGGCGGTTTTAAGCGTTACTGTGAGTGTTGGATACAGCGCCTGAGCCCGTCCTTTGAGATGAGCTTTCCAGCGCGGCCCGTGCGTTTTTTTGTCACCAAGCCCCAGTGCCTTTTGCCACGCTTGCGGTCTGAGGTATTCAATCCGACACTGATGGCTTGCCAATAATCCCTCGATCCGACCGTAATTGCGGAACATTGTTGCCATTGAGCTGCCGGACATTTTCCCGGCAAACTTCGGAAGTTCCTCCAGAAACACGGTTGGCGCCGTGATCCCGTAACACAAGACGCTTAAAGTCTGGCGTAGATCGTGCACGGTTTCCGGCATCGGCAAAGCATGTACGCTGCCGTCGGTGTCGGTGTAGGCAATTCCACCGCCCACGCCGGGATCAATAGCTATGCAATTTTGAGCACTCATTTGGTTAATCGCGCCCAGATACGAGCAAGGACGCTGTGGTTTTCTAAGTGGTTGAGCGATTCTCGAAGCAGTCGTACGGATTCGCCTTGCCACGCGATGATCTGCCGGGCGTCTGTAAGTTTTGCCGATGTTTCTTTGAACTTTGCGCGTTCGTCGCGGAGTTTGCGACGCAGGTGCCAGATTTTTTTTTGCATGCTCATTTCGTCACTTCCTTCGCTGCTGCAATGAGTGCGTCTGCTCGTTTTAGCGCCATCGTCGGCCCCTCATAAGCTCGGTCATTTGCCAAAAACATCGCCGCAATCTCAAGGCGGGAGGGTTCTGGGCGGATAAGCGCAACAGCGGCTGTGAGATTTGTGATGGCGGCCTTTTTCAAGTCCTCAAGGTGGTCTTCAAGTCGCAAAACCTCTTGATTTGCGCCGTTCCATCCCCTTTGCATCCTTTCCATTTCAGAAAAATATCCGTCCCGTTCCGTAGTCAAAAGTTTCACTTTTGCCTCCAAGTCAAAAACCTCTTTAGCTGCGACTCCTAACCTCTCACGGCAATCGTCGCGCTGGTTTTGCAAAATGCCATAGTCGTGCGGCGTGCGCTCGGAGATGGCCTGAGCCAGCTCTGTTTTCATCCGCTCTAACTCAGCGCGAGTGTCGTTGTGCTTTTGCATACACTCATCAAATCGCAGACCAAGTCCCTCGATAGCATTAGCTGCCAATGTCATCGTTTCAGACACGCCTGCACACGCAGGCTGGTCACACAAATACCGAAGGTCTTTGATGATGTCTTCAGTTGTCATACTATTTAGAAGCAACAAGTGGAGCTTGCCCGATTTTGCGCTGCACAATCTCATCCGGCAGCACTGCACCCGCTGCGCTCCAGAGAGCTTGAGCCTTTTTGAGGCTTATTGAGCCTTGAGCCTGGATTACGTCCCCGGCGCCCAGCACGCCGTTGCTGACAGCCTGCGCCACGTGTTCGGCCTCGATGTACTCGCTTGCACGAGGCTTTTGCAGCCTCCAGCCAGGCACTTTCACGCCAGCCTCAAGAAGCCCGCGAGCCTTCTCCTTTGCCGCGTCCCTAAAGTCGTCCAGCGTCTGGCAAGCTGCCAAAAACTGCCCTAGTCGGTCAGGGTCGTTCAGGAGTGCCAAAAACGCTTCGTCCTGCACCGTTGGCGCAAGCCCGGCAACTGTCACCAGTGCGCTGTCTTTACTGGCAACGCGAGCCGGACAGGTCAGAGATTTCGCACACCATCCGCAGTAGTCGTTTTCTTTTGGAGCGGTACCGACATTGGCTAGGACGCTGCGCACGAGGTCATGCGCCTCTTGGTAAGTCCACCGACGACTGACAACCTGGCGCTGGTCGCAAAATAGCAAGTGCGTTGTCCAGTGCCCCACAAAATGAGTCTGCATCAGCCCCAATGCATAGGCTGCCATCTGCGCACTGTAATCGTAAACTTGCCCGCTTTTTATGTCGACCAGCCATTGCCCACGCACTGCCACACCGTCAGCAGTGCCCTCGTGATCCAGCCCGCCAGTGCGGACTTTGCAGGCGGCCTCGTCGGTCGTCAGCCGGTCAGCGCCTCCGTTTAAACTGATGCACCTGTCGATTGCCCAGCGCACTGCGGCAGCGTCCTCGTCGGACAAGTCACGCGGAAATTCGCCTGTAGTCCAAGCGTCCCGAAAAACACGGTCAAGCATGGTACCGCGTGCTGCTGCTTCCGAGGTGCCGGGAGCGCCCTCGTATTGCCCGCACAAGGCCAATTTAGGAAGTGAAGAGTGTCGTATTTTCATTAAAACAGGCTTGGTTGAGCTTCGATGTTTCGCAGGTTCGTGACGGCGTGTTCTGCGTACGCCTTTTTAAGTTCCGAGCCAACAAAACGCCTGCCTAAGGTCAGAGCGCCGTATCCTTCAGAACCGATGCCGGTAAACGGCGAGTAAACAAGGTCTCCCTTGTTGCTCCAGAGCGTAATGGCGCGTTCAATCACATCCAGCTGCAACGGGCAAATGTGTTTTTCGTCCTGATCTTCCCTAGCAATTTTACCATTGAGTACCCGAGTCTGATTAATGTCCATCCACACTGGAGAAGCCCATTCTTGCCATTGATCCAGCGGAAATTCTTCCTTGGTGCGAGTCACCGGGTTTTCGTTCATCTTTTCGCCCCACTTGCGAAAAATGATAAGATACTCCGCCATCCCCATTCGCGTGTACTTCGAGTTTTGACGAAGCTGTTTGTAAAGCAGTCCTTGCGCTTTTGTGCGCTGCATCTCAATCACTGGGTCTTTCCAAATTGTAATCTCGGAGTGATACGCCCACCCAAGCTCAACGTGAGCGCGAATGATTTCTCCCCGAAAGTCGCGCAGGCCAGCCATCCCGTCGCGGTTGGCGTAATTGACTAAATTTTTGCAATGCACCGCCGAGAGACATCCCGGTTTTGTAATGCGATATTTTTCAGCAATGAGGAATTTGTACTGCTTGAAAAATTCGTCGTCGTCTTTGCAATTCCCCATGTCCTGTACATCGTCCGAGTAAATGTACAAATTTGCAAAGGGAGGAGAGTAAATCGAAAAGTCGATTGACTCATTTTCCAGTTGTTTTGCGACGCGGACGCAATCGCCGTTGTACACGGTGAATCCGGTCCCGGTGTACGCTTCGATGGTTTCATTCATTTTGAGTTTCTTTTCTGATTCGTTCCTGAGCGCCTTGCTTGCATGCTTCATGCGTTTTTGCATTTTTCGGTGAGCGTCCATTTTGGACTGCACAGTTGAGATAATTTGCGATTCGTTTTTGCCGCTGATTATGTATGCGTTGACTTCCTTTGTTTGCCCAAACCGATAGCTTCGCCGCAGAGCTTGGTAAAAGTCCTCGAACGAGTACGAAAGCCCGACAAACGCGATGTTGCGGCAGTGTTGCCAGTTCAGGCCAAAGCCACAAATTGACGGCTTGGAAATAATCACGCGAGCCGCTCCAGTTTGAAATGCGTCGAGCTTTTTGGTTTTAAGCTCGCTTGGATCGGATCCTCGCACCTCTACCGCTTCCGGGATTAGGCGATGCAATTCGTCGGCCTCGTAATTGGTGTTGCACCAAACAATCCACGGTTCTTCGTTCGACTGCACCAGCGCCGCTGCCGCTTTTGCCCGAGCGGCGCAGGAAAAACGCATCTCTTTGTGTATTGTCGTGGCATTCATTTCCGGCGTACGAAACAACTCGCCTTCGCTAGCGCCTTCGACGTCGTCAACGTCAACCACGATTTGTTGCAAGTTCAGCCTAGGCAAAATGTAATTTTTACCGTCAAAACCTAGGTCTTCCGGCGTAGCGACGCACGCCGCCCAGGTTCCCACCCAGTCCCAAAAATCACGCTCGGCGTGCCCTTTGAGGCGGTAACTGCCAAAGTTCATCGTGTCGTTAATAAACCAGCGACACAGCATCTCGTTTGATGGCATTGCGTTTAGAAACTCACAGTGCTGCCCAAACTCCATGTAGTCGTTAGGCGCAGGTGTCGCGGTGCAGGCGAGCTTGTACGGTGTGTTTTCAAAAGCCTTCGTGAGCGCAATTCGAGTTTTGCCCATGAAGTTTTTCAGAATTGAAGACTCGTCTAACACGACGCCTGCGAAATGGTCCGCGTCAAACTTTTCGAGCTTTTCGTAATTCGTCACATAAATGCCTGGCGCAGCGATTTCGTCCTGCGATTCGACAACGGAAACCGGGATTCCAAACTTCGTTCCCTCTTTTGCCGTTTGCTGCGCCACAGAAAGTGGCGTAAGAATAAGCACGCTGCCGCCAGTGTGCCGCACTACCTGGCTCGCCCATTCAAGCTGCTGAGCAGTCTTGCCAAGGCCACAGTCTTCAAACAGTGCACAACGGCCCTTCCTGACCGCCCAACGCACGATGTGCGCTTGCCAGTCAAACAGTGGAGCGATGATTGGCAGAGGTTCAAAACCGGCATCCCGCACGGTCTTTTGCTTTGTTAAAATGTAGTCGTCGTAGTTCATTCTTTCAGTTCGGTTCAGTTTTTCTTCCTGTTCTTTCCCAGCTCGCGCATTTTCCGACGCGCTGCTTCTTTTGTGCACGGTGCCGTGCATGTCTTGGCTGGCAATTTTGTGCGCGTGTACCGCCACGGAAACTCTACGCCACAAACGGTGCAAATCTGCGGCGGCCTTGGCTGCCGACGCAATGCCGCCTCGGTAACCTGCTTTGCCTGATACCTGCGCCCGCACTCCCGAGTGCAGCAGATCTCCTTGTTCGCGCGCTGGAACATAGTGCCGCAGTGCGCGCACGGCTGCTTAGGGCGATCAGCAATCCGGCAAGCCCGGCATGCGGTCAGGTTGATGTGGATGACTGCACCGCACTTGCACGGCTTCGTCATTGGCCCCGTGTAGGTCAGCTTCGGCTTCGGTTGCACAACCACCGGCTCGGGTCGCTGGATGAGTCCGGCTTTTATGGCAGCATCCACGGCGGCCGGAAATGATGCCAGCAGTTGTTCGTGCGTTTCCGGTTCAGGTTCCGGTTCCGGTAATTTGACCAGCCCCTTCGCAATCGCGCTTTGAATGAGGCGCGGCAGGTCCAGCAACTGCGCCTTTGCCACTTCCTGCGAAGTCCAGTTCCGCATTCCGTAACTAGTGCGCGTTGCTGGTGACCAGCACGGCTTGCCGTTCATCGTTCCGTTTTGCCCGCTCATAGCAGGTCTCCTTTCCAGAGTGCTCCGATTGTGAGCACGATGAGCGCGGCGATAGTCAGTGCCTCGCCCAAGCACTCAGCGTGCTGGATTGCCACAATGTCAACCAACAGAAGGCAGCCAAGCCCGCAGGCGTAGGCCACGGACCGTTTGCGGCGGTTCGGTGTTGGAGGTTTTTGCGGGCCTTGATACGGCCCAGAGGAATAGTGGGAAGTGCTCATTTGTTCAGTTCAGTTTAGGTTCACTCTGACGGCCTCGTCAGCACCCGCATCACGGGTGGACGCCCCGAAGGGCGTTTCGGCCTAGGCGTACAATTTAATGTCGCCTTCGTGTAGGGCGATTTGCCCAGGTGCCAATTCAGACAAATTGGCAGGGTTAACTTCTTTGAGGATGTAAAGCCATTGCTTTACATGGGCGTCAAACTTGCGGTCGAGCACCACAAATACTCCGCAGAAAATTCCGCGAACAATTTGGTTCAATGCGAAACTGGGTTCGCCCGTAGTGGAGAGCGCCGAGGCGCAGGTTTCTTTCATGGGCTTAACTATACGCAGCAAAACACGCTTGGCTAGCTATTTTTTGCAATTTTTTTTGCCCGCTTTAACGCGTTGAGTTCGCGTGCTTTAGGACGCGGCTGGCACGCATTCCGGCGCGCTGCCTCTGCTTTTTTTTCGGATTTTACTGCTCCGCCTAGCCTTCCGATCTCGCGGCAATGCTCGCGAAGTGTTTTTTCGTGCTCCATCCAATCAGCCTAACGAGCTTTGCTAGGCTGTCAAATTAGTGTCGCAAGTGCCTTTGTTTCAAGGAGGGAAACTACAAAACCTCGTCGCAGGCTCTCCCTGCGCACCATACGGTCACCTGCGGGGACTTAGTCCCAAACTATTCGCCGAGCATTGCAAGCCCGGCTTCAAACAAATCGGCTTCCTCGTCCCTGCGTCGCCGCAGTCCCCGAGACTCCGGCCAAAGTCGCTTCATTGCACGCAACTGGTCAGGGATGTGCTGCCACTCTTTCACGCGCATAAGGTCGCGGATGGTTGCCATCTCGATGCGCCTGTCGCCCACCAGCGATGGTCCACGGTTGAACACCAGCGAAACCAGCGCCGCCGCGCAGTCTCCCGGGAGATCCACGAGTTGCGGGTAAACTCGGAGCGTGCGTAGATACCAAGTCGGGAGCGTTGTCTCCTCAAACACGGCCAGAGCAGCAGACCACGGGATGATGAGGTGCCGGACATGTGGGAGAATCGTCCTGGCGTTCTCACCTTTCCTGCCAGAAACACCGACAAGTGCCGCCATGGTTTGCGCGTCCAGATGTTTTGCCCACGCTCTAGTAGTTTCGATGACAGGAGTGTGCCCCAAGTCCCAACCAATGCCTATCGTGACGCCAGATTCACCACCGGGCCATTCAGGATTGCGGTCGTACAAACTCTCCCCGCCCGTTTCCCAGCCGATAAGTGCCTTAATCCCCCGTGTGCTGATATTCATCGTCGTCGTCATCTTCTTGTGTTTCTGCTGTTTCTCCAGTCTCTTCCGAAAACCGCATCGCTTGGTACAGCCGCGCAAAAAGGCTGCCAGAGCCTGCTTCAAATGTTGTATAAGTGTCGGTGTCCGAGTCATGCGCAAGTATCTGGACGCAATCAAAATGCTCGCCAATTTCGGCAGCCATCCGCTCGATAAATTGCTGCTTTTCGTCTTGGGTCATTGCACAAAGTAGTGCTTTGCCAGCACTCGTTTGCCGTCGTCAGTCGTGGTCATATACCGAGCACTATTCCATTTCTTGGCAATTGCAAACCGGACGGCTTTGCAGCGCGGTATTTCCAGCATTTTCGCTAGTTGCGCGGGAGTATACCAGCCTGCCGGTGCAGGTTCGCCCAGCAACTCGGCCTTGAGCGCCGCGATTGCCGATTGCGTCAAACCGGAAGCCGAAATTGTTGATCTCTGGTCTCTTTTGCGAGCCATATAACAGTCTCTGTGTCTGAATATTCGCCCCACGCAAAGCCACGGCTCCAAGATGTAGTGGCACGCCGATTTGCGGCGTAGCCCATCTCGTCGATGTTACCAAGCCATCCCACACAGTACCCAGTTGGATGCGCTCTATTGCGTCCTTCGGCCTGCTGCACTCGGTGCAGGTGTGCGATCACCACTTTGTTTGCTGCGCCTTCGCAGATTGCTTCTGCATGATCCCGAACGGCGTTTTCATTGACCATATACCCATGCCCGAACAGCGCGTCACCGAACAACCTCCAGCCTCGCTGAAAATTGTAGTCCACAACCTGGCACCGCATCGATCGAGCTCGATCCTGAATCTGCGACATTACGCGAGCTGCCAGCGCGGCCACGATGGCGCGTGGAGACTCCATCAGCGTGTTTAGCCGAGCCTCGTGGTTGCCGAGAAAGTAGACCTGCGGTTCCAGTCTTGAAAGGAACGCGAGCCCGTCGTTTAAATCGGACTCTGGGTTCACGGCATCGTCCGCAGTACCGGCTGCACCAGCCCGTAGGCATGCAAGGTCGATTGCGTCGCCCAGATGGAGCGTGGTATGCGGTTTCCACCGCTTTTTAAAAGCCAGCACCTTGGCAAGCAAAGCCTGATCCGCGTGATGCCCGTGCGAGCACCCGACGGCAAGAAACCGCTTCCACGAGCGGACGATGTTTGCCATGCGGTTTAGACTCGCGCCAAGAATGTGGTGCCCGGTCCCGGCACGCGCGGAAGCCGTCCCTGCTCGTCGTAGATGCCCGAGTACGGGTTGATTTTGTCAGACGGCAGCCCAACGCCATCAATTCCCGCAGGTGGCAAAATGCGTTTGATCTTCGCGAGCACTTGCAGCCCTGCGGGAGGAGTCGCGCCAAGGTAGCGAGATTGCATCGCCGGGATCACCGGCACGGGAAGAACGGTCATTGCAGTGGTGCTTGCCCGCGCTCGTTACGAATGACATCGATCACGCCAAAGATGCCCATGACAGCAGTGCCAACTGCGCCACCGATGCCCGTTGAATAGAGCCCAAGTGCGGCCCCAAGCTTTGCGAGTCCCAGCCAAGTTGAAGGCTGTCGGACATAGGTTTTAAGCGTCTGTTTCATTGTCGTTTTGGTGGTTCAAAAGTCGTTCCCAGAGCGCTTTGCGGTCGGCCTCGCACTCCTTGATTTTGCCGTTAAGATACCACACGCCCGCAAGCGTAAGCGCCATGGAGAGCCCCTGCGCGGCTGCCTGCTGGGCGATTAGGTCGAGGAGTTGCGTCATTAGAAATAGGTGGTGATGATGACACAACCGGGTGCCCCGTTGCCTCCGTTGCCACCGTTGCCGGAGCCGATGGTTGCACCACCTCCACCTCCTCCATGGCCGTATCCGCTTCCGTTTGCGCCGTTGCCACCGCTCCCGTTGGCAAAAGTTGAAGCTCCACCTCCTCCTCCACCAGATCCATTCATCAGTAAAGATGGCACGCCAGATCTTGGAGTTGAAGGCGTTGCACTGCCACCGTTTGCAACGGTGCTTTGACCTCCAGCGGCTGAAAATAAATTGATGAACGGATTTACTGCTCCATTTCCACCGTTGAAAGGGGATGGAGCCGCAGAAATGCCACCGCCGCCACCGCCGCCACCCGGAGCGTTTGCAGAGCCTGAACCAGAAGCTGCTGTTGCGCTGATTGAAGTTCCTCCGCCAGCATTGCTGTTGGGTGCGCCTCCGCTGCCTGCTGCTGGTGCAGTAGTGCCGCCGTTTTGTCCCGGCAATCCGCCGGGATTACACCGAGCCAAAAACGCCGTAGGTGTTGCAGTTTGGGCAAAACCAGAGATGCCGCCAAGTTGCGCGGTGGACACCCCAAACACTGCACCTGCCCCTCCTGCGCCGACTGTAACATTGTAAGTTGTTGGTGCGTCAGCAAGTTCAGCCGCATTTAGTTGCGTGCGGCTGTATCCACCAGCGCCGCCACCTGTGCCCCCATAAATAGCAGTGCCGCTTGTGCCTTTGCCTCCAGCCCCACCGCCATTCCCGCCAGACACCATTTCAATTACAACTTGTTTTGCGCCTGTGGGTTTTGTCCAAGTAAACGCGCCTGCCGTTGAGTAAATGTCAACTTGCGTTTGATTAGCTTTTGCAGCCA
>Ga0315901_10006763_pt1 | contig 13673 bp, 20 predicted proteins | sample LakEriMetagenome_10_FD_203761 | JGI IMG/M metagenome (GOLD analysis project Ga0315901, IMG submission 203761) | Freshwater fungal communities from buoy surface, Lake Erie, Ohio, United States - Buoy 2 MA116 | ecosystem: Environmental > Aquatic > Freshwater > Lake | place: USA: Lake Erie, Ohio... | reverse complement strand
TGGCAGCTGATACCACAGGTAACAACGCAGCCTTTATTCCAACCCCACAATCAACCGAAGTAATTAACGGCATTGCAAACGCTGACAGAGGATTTATTGACGCAATTTCACGCGCAACACTTCCAGCCTCAGGTATGTCATTTGAAATTCCAAAAATTACAACAGCACCAACAGTTGCACAAGCAGACGAAGCAGCAGCATTATCAGAAACAGATACAGCTTCTTCATTCGTATCAGTTGCAGTTAAAAAATTTGGTGGACAACAAACATTGTCAGTTGAATTGTTAGACCGTTCTTCACCAGTATTTTTTGATGAACTTGTTCGTCAAATGGAATTTGCTTATGCAAAAGCAACAGATTCATATGTAATGAGTGAAGTTGCAAACAACGGAACATTAAACGCAAGTGCAACAACTGAAGATGCATCTGGTTTGATTTCTTACGTTGCATCAGCAGCAGCAGCTGTTTACTCAGCATCTCTTGGATTTGCACGCAACCTTGTAGTTAGCCCACAACAATGGGGCAAAATTATGGGTTACGCAGAATCAAATGGTCGCCCAATTTATACTGCCTCGAATCCAAGCAACGCCGGTGGAACTGTTTCACCACAAAGCCTACGTGGCAATATTGCAGGTCTAGAACTTTACGTTTCACGTTCAATGACTGGAACAGGTGGAACTGGTTTAGGTGACTATTCAATGGTCGTATTAAACCCAGATTCATACACTTGGTACGAAAGCCCACGTTTAAGCCTACGCACCAACGTAATCAACACAGGACAAATAGACGTAAACTATTACGGCTATGGCGCACTAGCTACAAAAATTGCAGCTGGCGCAAACTGGTTTAACAAGTCCTGATAAACCACTAAGTCGTGAGGCTACTCTCGCCCCTGTGGGTAGCCTCACCCTAAACGAAAGGAAATGAAATGCCCGTACTAGTAACAGCAGCTCAATTAAGAGCTGTACTTGGTGTTTCATCTTCCCTTTACAATGACGCAGCTCTTGAAGCAATAATTGACACAGCAGAAGACGCTATTGGTGATTTTCTTATTCAATGGAAAGTCAATATAGATAAACACTATTCAGAAAAAGCAACCGAAACAACAATTCACACAACAAGACCCCACAAATTTTATGAAACACAAACAGTTGCCATATCAGGTGTTGAAGCACACGTAAACGGCAACAAAACAATATCTGCCATAGTTGATGATTACACTTTCAGAATTATAACAACAAGCGCACCAGTACATAAAGATTACAGATTTGTTATTCCTAATGGTATTGCAGCCGAAAATGATTTATCACAATACAACGGCGTAGCAGCAATAGAAGAAGCTGTGCTACAAATATCTGTTGACGTATTTCAATCAAGACTTTCAGTATCGGGAACTGCCCAAGCTTTAGACTTTACCCCTGCCCCATATCGTATGGGTCGGACACTTTTGTACAAAGTTACAGGTTTAATTAGCAAATATATTGACTCTAATAGTCAAGTAGGTTAATTATGCCTTTAAGTACATTACGTTCAGACCTTAAAACAGCAATTACTTCAAATACAAATTATTCTGCTTATGATCACGTTCCAGAAATAATTATTCCACCAGCAGCTTTAATTCTTGCCTCAGACCCATATCTTGAACCAATGGTTATAGGTAATGGCAAAAATTATTACGTCAGACTAACTTTAGAAGTCGTTAGCACTACGTACTCAAATCCAAGCGCATTAAAAAACTTGGAAGATGATATAGAAACAATCTTGGCTTTAATACCTTTGAACTTCATAGTATTATCGGTATCTAGTCCAAGAATTAGAGCAACTAATAGTACAGACCTATTAGCTGCTGAAATCCAACTACAAACAGCCTACACAGGCTAAGAAAGGCAATAATGACAACAACAATTTTAAGTGGTCGTTCTCTAAAATTAACAATTGCTTCAGTTGATTATTCAACCCAAATTTTAGACTCTGCTATCAACTTTGATACAGAACGTTTAACTTTTGATACCCTTGCAGGCAAAGCCTACAAATATATTGACAGCAACGTTACTTTAGATATTACATTTTTAAATGACGCAGGTAAAACAACACCAATAGGAAGTCTTTACAAAGCACTTTGGGATGCAACAGAATCAGCCCCAGATACAGCACTTGCTTTTGTTATGACACTTACAACAGGTGTAACTTTAACTGGAACAGTATTACCACAATACCCTGGTATTTCTGGTTCAGGTGCAGATGCACAAACTTGTACAGTATCACTACAAGTTGTAGGAATTCCAACAGAAGACCTAACAGCTTAACAACTACTAAAGAACAGGGGCATCAAAAATGCTTAAGTTACAAATTTCGTGGGAATTAGAAACAGGTGAAAAGTTTGATGAGTGGACAAGACCTATTGAACTTGCTATGGCAGAAAAAGAACTTTATAACAACAAATCTATTGTTAAAGTTCTTATGGAAGAAAGCACACCAAGCAATTCACTTCTTTTATTCCTTGGTCACAAAATTCAGCAACGTGTCACAAAGAAGATTGAAAGTTTTGACGTTTGGAAAACCAAAGTCATCTCTATTGCAGCTTCTGATTTTGAGACAGCAAATTTTACCAAGCCCGAAGTCTTGGGCGAACAGCAGTAGAACTAGCAATAGCAACTGGGATAACACCGGACTATTGGCTGAATGCAGAACCCGATATATGGGCAACGGCTATAGACATATTGAACGAGCGCAATAATGGCTAAAGCAATTCAGCTAGTTAAAGTTGATAAAGACTATCGTGGTTTATTACGTGCGTTTGGCAAAATGGATGACGTTGCTAAAACAGATATGAAAAAGATTGCAAGTGATTTGGCTGAACGTGGTGCTAATTATGCAAGAGGTGCAGCTAGTCGCGCACCATATAACGTGCGTCAAGCAATAGCTGTAGCAGATTCAATTAAAATATCTAGATCAGATAAAGCACCAAGTTTTAGTATTGGTGGTCGTGCCAAAGTTGGCTCTAGTGCTTTTAGTGCTGGATATGTGATAATGGGTAATGAGTTTGGTTCAAAGCAATATAAACAGTTCCCACGTCGCTCACCAAGCGAAGGCAGAGGTAATCGTGGTTGGTGGTTATATCCTGCTATGGCTAGATTCCAACCAACTATTGCAAAAGAATGGTTAGCAGGTTTTGAACTTATTAGAAACGCTTGGACAGGAAGAATTTAATGGCTGATATTAGGACACTTAAATTAGCGTTACTTGCTGACACAAAAGATTTTATTGCAGGACTAGATAAAGCTGATAAAGAAACAAAAACTTTTAGCAATAAGTTAGATGACGCTTTACAAAAAGGCGCAGCAGCATTTCTTGCTGTTGGCGCAGCTGCTGGGGCTATGGCTATTAAGATTGGTATTGACGCTGTTAAAGCAGCCGTTGAAGACGAAAAAGCCCAAAAGTCTTTAGCCGTAACATTAAGAAATACAACTAAAGCAACAGACGCACAGATAGCAGCTACAGAAGAATTTATTGACAAAACAGCAAGAGCTACAGGTGTTGCAGATGACCAATTACGTCCAAGCCTTGACAGACTTGTTAGATCAACACAAGACATAACTAAAGCACAAAAACTACAAACATTAGCCCTTGATATTGCTGCTGGTACAGGTAAAGACCTTGCCACAGTTACAGAAGCCCTTGGTAAAGCCTATGACGGCAACCTTGGCGCGTTAAAACGTATTGGTGTTCCTCTTGACGAAAACATAATTAAAACTAAAGATTTTGACGCAGCAACTAAAGCCTTAAGTGAAACCTTTGCTGGACAAGCTGCTGCTGCTGCTGAAACTTTTGCTGGTCGTATGGCAATAATCAAAATTTCTATAGATGAAGCCAAAGAACAATTAGGTCAAGCATTATTACCTTTACTTGAAAGATTTGCTAAATTTGCTACACAACAATTAGCCCCAGCACTACAAGGTTTAGTAGACGGATTGACGGCAAAAGGTAAACAATCTTTAACTAGAGCCTTTTATGATGCTGGAACAGGTGCAGTTACTTTTGGTTATGATATGGATACTGTTCAAGGTCAAGCATATTTACTTGGTGAACAACTTAGACGCACAACTCAATTGCTTACAGATATGTTAGAAAAGGTAACTGGAGCTGCTGAAGGTGAAGGTTTTAAGAAGTTATTAACAGTTATTACAAGTGTTATTACTGGTTTAGAGCGTGCTATAGAACTTTATAATAGTTTGCCTGATTTTGGAAAATTGCTTATTAACCCAGTTGGACAACTTGCACCTTTGGCTGGCACAGCAGCTCAAATACCTAGCACAATAGCAAATAGAGGCACAACAGTAAATATTGTTAACAACGTTAAAGGTGCTGTAGATCCACAAGGCACAGCTAGAACAATTACTAAAGTACAAAACACAGCGTTAAAGACGACAGGAATAAAGCCATTTAACTTTGGGTTTAGATAACCAATGCCAATTTACACACCTACATTTAAGATACGTATTGCTGGCGTTGAATACACTAATGAGGTTTTAAGTAACGCAACTATCACAGCGGGACGTAACGACTTTTTTGAACCAACACAACCAAGTTATTGTAATCTTGAACTTATTAACTTATCTGGCACAAGCCCAGCAATTAACTTATTAGACGTAGTAAATATTCAAGTTAAAGACACAAATAATGTGTTTGTTGATTTGTTCACAGGTGAAGTTTCAAGTGTTCAAAACACTCTTGAAGGTGCTGGGGCTAATGACCAGTTTGCAAACACAGTACAAGTGCAGGCTATAGGTGTGCTTGGTTTACTTGTTAAACGTTACGCAGGTTCAGTATCTTACCCACAAGAATTTGACGGACAACGCATTGAAAGAATACTTGAAGAAACTTTATATGTTGCTTGGGAAGATTTAAGCAATATAACTACTTGGAATGATTTACCTGCTACAACAACTTGGCAAGATTATGGTGTTCAAGGCATAGACGTTATTGACAACGGACGTTACGAGGTGCTAGCACGATCAGCACAAGTTGAACAAGCTAATGAAATAACAGACGTTACAGCCACAACAGGTTTAGGTTATTTGTACGAAACAGGTGACGGACTTATTGGTTATGCTGATGCTGAAAGACGTTCAACTAACTACGGAACCAACACTATAGCCGTTGACGCTGACATTCTTTCAAGCGCAGGCTTTACCACACGTTTACAAACAACAGATATTATTAACAGCGTAGTCATTCAATACAACGATCCAGTTGCCGAAGAAGCAGCTGAGAATGACACAAGTATAGATACCTATGGTTTGTTGCAACAAATTGTGCCAACCATTTTAGCTGAACAACTAGACGCACAGGAACAAGCTGCTAGAACAGTTGCCCTTAGAGGTTTACCTAAAGTATCTTTAGATTCTGTTTCTTTAAACCTATCTAACCCGAACATAACTAATGCTGTACGTAATTCATTCCTTGGTGTTTCAATGGACACACTTGTAGCCATAACTAATATTCCAACAGGCATTATTACTTCAGGTGTGTTTGAGGGGTTTGTTGAGGGTTGGACTTGGACTTTATCAAAGAACAGTCTTGAACTTGATCTAGCAATTTCTAATTCAATTTATAGCTCTCTTGATGTACAATGGGAAGACTATAACCCATTAACCCAATGGCAAAACCTGCCTAACGATTTAACGTGGCTTGACGTCGCTTAAGAAAAGGATAAACTAGAACAATGGCAACTACGACCAATTATGGCTGGACTACCCCAGATGATACCTCACTTGTTAAAGACGGGGCTTCTGCTATCAGAACTTTAGGTTCTGCTATTGACACGTCCCTTGTTGATTTAAGAGGTGGTACAACAGGTCAGGTTTTAAGAAAACAATCTAATACACAAATGGATTTTGAGTGGGCAACAGCTTCTTCAGGTTTAACCTTAATTAACACCACCTCTTTCTCTGCAGTAGCCAGTCAAAGTTTTAATGATGTTTTTAGTGCAACTTACAATAATTATTTAATTAGAGGTGACATAGATGACACTTCAGGAGCAGGCGCAAATTTTAGACTGAGAGTTGGTGGTTCAGATAACAGTTCATCAAATTATAGATATAGTCGCATTTATATTGGCAATACAAATGCAACAGGATTAACAGGTGAATCAAATCAAACAAGCACAGGTTTTCTTTTAGGAGATTTGAGCACACAAACAGGTATTGAAATTTTACTTTTTTCACCTTTTCTAACTAAATTGACAACATTTAGACAAGGATTGAATAATGATTATTCTGTAACAACTTCAGGAACTATGACTGTGACAACTTCATATACAGGTTTTACTATTGTATTTGGTTCTAGTGCGACAGGAGAATTGTCAGTTTATGGCTTCAACAAATAAAATTATGGTCGGTATTGACGACCAAGTTATTGAACTTAAAGGTGCAGATAAAGAAGCCTTTATTGCAGACAGAGAAGCGACAGCAGAAACACAACGCCTACTTGAAGCCGAGTATAAAGCCAAACAAGAAGCCAGAGAGTCTGCTATCAAAAAGTTAGCAGAAATAGCAGGACTAACAAAAGATGAACTTGCTTCAATCCTTTAACCATAAACAATTTTCTTTAGCTGCAATTGCTTTCCTAGCAGCTTGGCAAGCAACAGACTTCGCCCTTGATTACAGAGCTGTATTAGGTGCTGTCGTAGCTGCTTCAATGGGAGCTATGAACCCTAATGCCAAAACCAAGGTTAAGTAAAGCAGCTGAGCAATTACGCTCGGAAATAAACGCCAAGTATCCTAAGCGAGATAAACGCTCGGACGGCTGGATAGGCGACACAGCACACAACGCGGGTAAATCAGACCATAACCCAGATAAGAATGGTTGGGTTCGTGCCATAGATGTTGACTCAGACCTTGTTAAAGGATCTAGTAAAGAGTCTTGGTTACTTGCTGAGCAAATTAAGACAATTGCACTTAAAGGCGACAAAAGACTTAGTTATATTATTCATCAACACCGAATAGCCTCACCACGACAGAATTGGGCTTGGCGTGTCTATAAAGGGTCTAACCCTCACGTATCACATTTGCATATATCCTTTACTAAGGCAGGCGACCTTAACGGAAAGGTATTTGGAATATGAGCAAACCTAAAGCAAAAAAGCAAACAATTGAATTACCAGACGTAATGGCCTCAGAGCTGGTAAAAGTGATTAACACAGCTCACGAAGACGGCAAACTTATTACAGGGTTTGTTTGTTTACTTGAAACTTTTGACGGACGCAAAAAATCTATAAAGATACAAGCCAATGCAGATATGCCACAACACAGCGTATTTGGAATTATCAACTTTGCTGCTGAAAAATACCAGTTCACAGTATCGCCAGAAGAAGACGACGACGACTTTTATGATCCTGAGTGGTTTGACGGACAATGATAAATGAACTTGTTGGCATTATTGGTTTGCTTATTACTATTCTTGTTTTGGTTATTAAGGCAACTGCAGAAATTATTAAAATGAAGTCACAATTGTTTCCTAATGGTGGAAGTTCTTTATCAGATAAAGTGACACGCCTACAGTTAGATGTTGTTAAAATTCGTAGTACTATAGATAGTATTAACTCACAGTTAGGTAAGAAACCTACACGAAAGAGGTAACTATTAAACGTTACGTCGTAATTTCAGACTTGCAATACCCATACATTAAAAAGCAATACGTTGATTCTTTACTTGATTATATAGATTATGTTAAACCAGATAAATTACTTTGTGTTGGTGATGAGCTTGATTGCCAAACCATTTCAACTTATGCACGTGGCACAGCCCTGGAGTTTGAGGGTTCTTTACAAAAGAATATAATTGGTTTGAAGGGCTTACTCAAAGAATTCCGTAGTGCTATTGGACGCAGTAAGCCTTTCCAAATACAACGCAGTAATCACACAATACGAATTGAAAAGTATATTAGCCGTCACGCACCAGCATTTGCAGTTATTGACGCAATTAAAATTGAAAACCTTTTAGGTTATAACGAACCAGATATTAAAGTTACTTATAACAGATCATTAACCGAAGTTGCTAAAGGTGTAATTATGGGTCACGGTGACGAAGGCAGGCTTTATAATCACGCAGGACAAACAGCTCTTGGACTAGCTACAAGAACAGGTAAGAATGTTATTTGTGGTCATACTCATAGGCAAGGTATTGCTTCAGCGTCACACGGTTTTGCAGGCAAACTTAGTACTTTGTGGGGTATGGAAGTTGGACATCTATGCGATCTTAATAGTGCTGGTATGCGTTATATGAAAGAAGGTCACGCAAATTGGCAGGCAGGCTTTGGCATATTATACGAACAGGACGGACAAGTTAAACCCGAGCTTGTGCCATTTAACAAAGACGGTTCATTTATAGCCGAAGGCGAACTTTGGCGTTAAAGCCGTTATCAAATTGTTATAATTCAATGCCGTGTTTTGACGCACCTTTGCTTTAACCTTTCATTAACGAAAGGGGCAATAATGGATAAACAGTTTTACCCAATCTCGATATTGCTACAACACGCATATCACACAATGGATTACTACCACAGAACCAGATGCATATTTGAACCTCTTGTATGTGCTGGAGATTGTGAAAACAAAATGCAACAGCTGCAAGAATTTTACGGACTATTTATAGGAGTTAATTAAATGGATTATCTAAAGAACTACATAGAAGTTAAAGATCGTATACAAATGTTTTATGACAAATACCCAAACGGAGTATTACGTTTTCAATACCGAGGTGTATTGGAATTTAACGGTGAAACCTTTATTTATGGTGAAGCCTTTGCTTACCCTGATCGTGAGCAATTAAATCACGCAACAGGTTGGGCTTGGGAACGTGTACCTGCTAAAGGCTTTGCTCGTGGGGCTGAAATGATGACCCTTGAAACAAGTGCTTGGGGTCGCGCTATTGCAGCTCTTGGTATTGCTGTTACTAAAGGTATTGCTAGCAGAGAGGAAGTACAACGTAATATGAAACCAGAAAACGACCCTTGGCAGACCCCACCAGATACCGATTTAAGCCAAAATAAGGGCAAAATTAGCCAAGAAACCCCTGCGCCTGTATCTGGACAAGGACAAGGCCTAGAAATGTCTTATTTTGGGTCTTATAGGGTTGCTACAGAAAAGCAAATAAACTTCTTGCATTCTTTATGTAAACGTATCTATACTGACTGGGATAAAGAGAAACTACTGAAATATCTGCAATTCCTAAGTAAGGAACAGGAGTTTTCTAAGCTAGAATTCGCACCATACACAATTGTTAAAAACCAATTAGACAACCAACAATTATTGGCAGATAACCTCAGTGCTTGGTTAAACGCTTCTAGACTTCCGTCAAGCCACGAACAGGCCGAAACGGCAGCTGCAGATTGGAAGACAGAACAATTTTAGAGATACTTTTAATAAACCCATATTTTAATGACGTTGAGCTACTCCCAAGCGATTACCGGAAAATAGCCGTTTGTGAGTCGTCATTAGATCCAACAGCTGTTAATCGGACAGGCAAGTATAGGGGCTTGTTTCAGTTTGATAAACGCTCTTGGGAATGGGTAGGGGGGTCTGGCGACCCTGCTAGAGCGTCTGTGCGTGAACAATATAAACGCGCACAGATGCTTGTATCAAGACAAGGATTTGACAGAGCATTTCCACAATGTTCAAAAATTATGGGGGTTAAATAATGGAAGCAATTATTGTGTTCTTTGGCGCGTTTCTGGTGTTACTGGCGTTATATATGCGACAATAAGACTAAGAGAGGGGGGCAAATGAAACCACAAGACGTATACAAGCTAGAGCAAGTCTTGAGACTCTCAATTTCACAAGACTTACTCAATAAGGCATCAAACTTTCACAATCAAGACGATATGGAAGAAGCAAGAAAGATAGTAGAAAAAAAACATTAAGTCAAGACAGGGGCAACAAATGGAACAAAGATACATAGACGCATTACTATTTGCAGGTGTAATACTAGCTGTGTTTGGTTTGGCTACATTATGGGAAATGGTGAAAAACTATGTTAGAACTAATCGCTAGATGTGTTAGTTGTGGTGGTTGGACATATAACGCTAGTTACTGTAAAGCGTGTATGCAAAGGATCAAATAATGGCTACGTATGTTTGGTGTAAAATGTGCAACAAGATGATTGCTAAAGAATTATTACACGAGTGTGATGAAGAATGACCACAATATATTTGCATTATCACTATGATTACGACAACAGCAGAGAAGTGTTATGCAAAGACGCAAAGTGTTACCAAAAACGTCTTGATGATAAAAAGAAGCTGCAAGAATACCAAGATAAAGTAGATCTTGATTTACAACGTAAAGAAAATTTAATGCGTATTAACGATATGATTCAAGACCCAAGGATAGACAACTACAACGATTACTGATATAAGTTACATACTTGGTAGCTAGTGCCAAGTCTAAACCTAAAGTCTAGGGTTGGTTGATAGCCAATTTAATCGCCGTTAGAGGGCGTTAATTACCTATGCCTAATCAACGTAGCGTGTAACAATAACGAGAAGTTACGACATCATAAGCAGCTATTAACGAGTCTTCTAATAGCAACACAACGTTTGTGATGATATGGCAAGACTACGCAGAATAACCAATAATGCGTCCGTTTGAAAGTGCGAAACCGAAAGGGTTCAAACTAGAGAATGGTTCTAATCACTAAGCCGTTCTCTGTGCTTCAACACTCAGGGTTCATATAATATATAATTGAACAATATATGGATAAGATTAAACGTAACGGATCAACATCACGTTGGAGAAAGATTAGACTTGGAATACTCAGACGAGATAACTACACCTGTTACTACTGTGGAATACCTACAGCTACTACAGTCGATCATCTCACACCCGTCGAGCAAGGCGGCGACGATTCATTCAATAACCTCGTTAGTGCTTGCTCAAACTGCAACTACAGTAAAGGCAATCGAACCGAAGAACAGTACATTAAAGCAAGAAACAGAAAACATAAACGCAAAATGATAAATAAAACCCAATTTTTTGAGCACGGTAAGACACCACCGACCCCTGCTATGTCTTTCTCCCCAAAAGGGCTTAAAACACCGTTTGAATTACCTAAAGGAGTTAGTTGTAATGATTAAAGAAGAAAAGCACAGAATTCTGCCTGCTTTAGATCGTGCTCACGAAGAAGCGTTACGTCAGGGCATAATCTCAGACTTGGACGCAGCTGGTATGGCTATGGCGTTTACTTTAGCTGGTGTTTTAGACGGTGGAACATTGAAACCTATTGAAGAAGTTAAATATATGGGGCAGTTGCAACAAATCTTAGACAAGTATGGTCTTAGCTTGTTTGGTCGTAAAGAAAAACCTGAGTTAGAAGTTGGTGAAGACCCACTTGACGATCTTAGGAAACTCAACCCCGAGAATTCAGACCACACCACTAGCTCACCCAACTAGAGGTAACGAGGTTGCTGAGTTTGCTGAGCAAATCGGTATGCCGTTGCTTCCTTGGCAACAATACCTAATTGACGAGGCTAGTAAAACTAAACCAGATCACACTTGGGCGCACCGAAACGTGTTAGCAATCTGTGCAAGACAACAAGGTAAAACCCATTTAATGAGAATGAGAATATTATCAGGTCTTTACTTGTGGGACGAAAAACTACAAATTGCAACAGCACAAACACGTGATTTATCGTTAGAGACTTTTAGAAAAGTTATTGAAACAATAGAAAACTTTGATTGGTTACGCAAAAAAGTTAAACACATAACACGAGCTAATGGTCGTGAAGAAGTTGAACTGAAAAATGGTATGCGTTACAAAATTATAGCACCAACAGCAGGTGGCGCGCGAGGTTTATCAGCTGACACAGTTTACTTGGACGAGGTAAGACAACACAAAACCTTTGACGCTTACGCTGCTTTGGCTTTTACAATGAACGCAAGACCTAACCCACAATTTTGGGGCATCAGTAACGCTGGAGATCATTACAGCGTGGTGCTTAATGCTTTACGTCAACGAGCACTTGACAAAATAGAAAAAGATTCAGACGAAGACATCTTGTATATGGAATGGTCAGCAAGACCTGACAGGAAACTTAACGACATTGAAGGCTGGCAAGAAGCAAACCCTGCCCTTGGAAGAACAGTACAGCTAGAAGCAATTAAAGCCAGGTTGAGTGACCCACCAGAAATATTTCAAACAGAAGTTTTATGCCAATGGGTTGAAACAATGAATTCAGCTTGGGAACAAGGTGCTTGGAATTCTTGTATGCAACCTAATCTAACACTTGTGCCTGACAGACCTACTTGGCTTGGTGTTGAAATAAGTCCAGAGCGAAACAGTTGGGCTTTAACAGGTGCTCAAATGCTTAAAGATAAATCTATAGCTGTTGGTTTAATGGAATACGTTGATTCAGATAACCCAATAGATGATTTACAGATAGCAAGCCGTATAGCCGAATGGGCAAAACATTACAACGCTGAAGAAGTTATAGCAAACAGGTTTACAGGTGATTCAGTTGTAGCCAAATTACGACAAGCAGGCATAAACGCTAATTTAATTAAAGGAGCAGACTATTTCACAGCTTGTGATCAAGTGCTTAGTGCTATGAGTGGGGGTCGACTAGCTCATTCAAACCAACCAGAGTTAACAAGTAGCGTAAACACTTGCACAAAGAAAACAAACGACTCAGGTGCTTGGTATGTGATGAGACGCAAAGTATCCACAGCTGCAATAAGTATGATTTTGGCAATACACAAAGCCGAACAATACGGCACAAGGTCAGTTAACCAAGACATTGTAGTTGCTTAGGTGCTTGACTATTATAACGATTTGGTAAAGAATTAGAAGTTATGGGCTTCTTTCAAAATCTTCTTGGTATCACACCAGACGACAGCGTAAACAAAGTTGACGCAGCCGTTGCACCATACAACTATCAACAATACGCCCAACCATTTGACTATTTTGGTTTATCATCAGTAACCAGAGCACAAGCTATGCAAGTCCCAGCAGTTGCAAGAGCTAGAAATATTATTTGTGCAACTATCGGATCACTACCATTAGAAGTTAGACGCGAAAGCAATAATTCAAAAGTTCCGACCCCACCATTTATTAGGCAACCCGACCCTCGTATGACTGGACAGTCTGTTTACACATTTTTAGCAGAGGACATTTTATTTACAGGTCAAGGTTATATGCGAACACTTGAACTTGGCACAGACGGACGACCTTTATCAGCTGAATGGATTTCAGTAAGCCGTGTAACAAGAACACTTGACGCACTTGGACACAACGTAAGATATTACAGCGTTGACGGCAATCGTGTACCAGAAAACGGACTTGGTTCACTAATACCATTTACAGGATTTGACGAAGGATTACTTGTAAGAGCAGGAACAACAATACTTACAGCACTTGCATTAGAAAAAGCAGTTAAAAGATTTGCAGACGAACCAACACCTAACGTTGTGTTGAAATCAAACTTGCCTATGCCTGCTGAAAGAGTTACAGCCCTATTAAATTCTTGGAAAGAAGCAAGACAAACACGTGGCACAGCTTTTGTTAACGACACAATCGACTTTCAAAGCATAGGATTTAGCCCAGAACAATTAACGCTAAACCAAGCACGTCAATATATGGCTTCTGAGATTGCTAGGGCTTGTAATTTACCTGAATATT
>Ga0315901_10006759_pt1 | contig 13682 bp, 12 predicted proteins | sample LakEriMetagenome_10_FD_203761 | JGI IMG/M metagenome (GOLD analysis project Ga0315901, IMG submission 203761) | Freshwater fungal communities from buoy surface, Lake Erie, Ohio, United States - Buoy 2 MA116 | ecosystem: Environmental > Aquatic > Freshwater > Lake | place: USA: Lake Erie, Ohio... | reverse complement strand
GGGTTAGTAATTGTCACGGGCAAAGTCGATGCGTAGATTGAGCGACACACAAAAAATACGAGAAAAATCGAAGATTTTTCGAGTCTAAGCACAATTTTAAAATTACTAACCCTAGGAGTAAATTTCTTATCTATTTACGCCCTACTAGAGTGCTAAAATTTTTTTAATGAAAAAAATATTTTTAGCATTAGTGGTTTTATTGACTTTTACAAGTCCAGTTTTAGCAGAGGATTTTTTAGCAGAGGACTTTCATGAGATTGAAGTCAGTCACCAAGCTGAACCTAAAAAAGATGATATAAAAAGATCTATATCAGTATCTGGCAAATCTGTTATTCAAGCCTCTCCTGATATGGCGGTGATTAGATTTGCGATTCTTAACACTAATAAAGAACCTGAAAAAGCCCGCTTAGAAAACACTCGAGTAGCAGGTTTGATACTTGATGCTGTAAGAGCTTTTGGAATCCCTGATAAAAAAATTAATCTGGAATCTTTAGAGATAGCAGAAGATTTTCGTTATAACCCTAAGACCAACGCTAATGATAGTCTGGGTTTTAAGGCTATAAGACAGCTCAAGATAGTATTGGAGCTTCCAGCGGCTGATTCAAAAGAGCTCAGCAATAAGCTTTCTGATCTAGTAGCTCTTGTTGTGTCAAAAGGCTCTAATCAATTACAAAGTGTCGAATTCGGTTTGATTGATTCTGCTCCTTTGCTGGAGCAGGCTCTAAACATGGCTGTTGCTAACGCTATGCAAAAAGCTGAACGCATGCTTGAGCCCTTAGTAGGAGTTAAGCTTGGTAAGGTTATTACACTAAGCGAACAGACTCAAATGAGACCTCCAGTGTTTGCTCGCTCCCATAACTTGATGCTAGCGGGCGCGCCGATGGCAGATTCTGCTGATCATGCGTCTTTTAGCGCTGGTAATTTAGAAGTTGAAGCTAATATTAGTGCTGTTTTTGAAATAGACTAAAAGGTTTATCGTGACCAAAAAAAACATTATTATCGGAGCAGGCATCGCTGGTTTAACAGCTGCTTTTGAGCTTAAAAAATCTGGGCAGGATTTTTTGGTTCTTGAAAAATCTTGTAGCGCTGGTGGTAATTGGCATTCATATAGTTATAAAAATTCCCTTTATGAATTTGGTCCTAATAGTTTTATGTCTAATGCTCCTGAGTTTCTAGAAATGATTCAGGAAGCGGGTTTTAGCTCGGAGCTTATATCTAAATCTTTTAAAGATTCGATGCGATATCTTTATTTGGATTCTAGGCTAATTCCCATCAAGCCCGGTCCTAACCTTCTTTTTAGCGGTATCCTGAGTTTGGGTGATTGGCTGAGGGCTCTTGGGGAGTATTTTGTGCCGCCAGGCTCTAGCCCTCAAGTCGAGGAAACTGTCCACGAGTTTTTTACTCGCAGGTTCGGTATTGCAGTCGCTGACAGGCTTGTAGCTAATGCTCTTCAAGGTATTTGGGCGGGCGATACAAGGCAGCTGTCGATGAAATCAGCTATGCCGAAGCTATTTAAAAAAGAACAGGAGTTCGGATCTGTTCTTAGAAGTATGTTTAATAGTCCAAGAACTGGCTCTGGTAGACCTTTGGAGAGTTTCTCTTTTAGGGAAGGAATGCAAAGTTTCTGCGAGCATATGGTTGATTATTTAGGTCGAGATAAATTTATTTTTTCTGCTGATATCTCTTGTGTAAGTTCTCTTGAATCAGCCTGGCGGATTGACTTAGCAAGCGGTCAAACCTTGCAAGCCAAAAATTTAATTTTCGCTACTAAGGCGTTTCAAGCTGGTGATTTACTAAAATCGAGCTTACCTAAGTTATCTTGCGAGTTAAATAAAATTTATTATGCTCCTGTTTCACTGTTTGCTTATTCGATAAAAAAATCTCTTTTGAAACCCTCTGCAAAAAAGACCATGGATGCTTTTGGGTTTATTTCCGGTGATAGAGAGCATTTGACGCTTGGCAGTATCTGGTCTTCGCAGTTGTTTCCGGAACGAAATCTAGAAGATGAGTATTTGATGTTAAGTTTTATGGGCGGCTCTAAAAATCCTCAGGTCTTGGATTATGACGAAGAATCGCTCTGGGAGAGACTTGTAAACGAACAGATTCAAGTCCTTCAACCCTATGCAGTCAGCCAGTTATGCTTAGGTGATTTTACAAAGATTAATTTTATGAACGTTCCGCAAGCTATTCCGCAGTATCACTTGGGTCACGCTGAGCTTCTTGAGCGAGTTCAAGCTCTTGTGGCTCAAACTTCTAATTTATACCTTTTGGGCAATTATATCGATGGGGTTTCTATCGCTGATACCATCAGGCTCAGCAAAAAAGTTATGGGCGGGCTGGTGAATGCACCGCAATCCTGTTATGATTAAATTATGATTTTTGAGGGAATGTGGAAGGGCGTGGTTTTTGGGTTTAGCGTGCTTGCTATAATTGGTATTTTATTTGTGACGGTTTTTTCTAAGGTTATGCCTGGACATGATGATCCGGGGGATGAGTTGAGTCCTGACCAAATGTAACCCTCTTGAACTGCTCTCCTTAATTTTTCATAGATTTTAAAAAATCTTCTAGAGCCTTAAATAATCTTGTTTTTTGTTTTCGAGTATAGCCCAGTGTAATAAAATCTTAAAAACTCTTGTGAGGATTAGGTTTTTTCGATTTTGTGATAAGTTAAGAAGATCAGTTTATGAGGGATGAAATAAAGTTGAAATATTAAGATTTTAATATTTGCAGTAAATACAGATTGCTTTCTAGTGCCCGCTTTGTTAATATTTATTTTATAATTAACAATTAGTTTAGGTTTGGAGGGTGTATGGGTATAAATGGAATTTTAGCAGGAGTTCTTGAACATATTAGTAGCCAAATGCTTCAGCAAAGGCAATCAGTGCAACCTATAGCTTTAAATAAATCGGCAGATGTTAATAACGGTCGATCTGAGGCTCATAGGAGATGTGCCAATCTTTTAGCGCGTCCAAGTTAATTATTATCAAATACTAAGAGGTAGTTTCTTTTTAATAATAAGCATACAAGGGAGTTTGCAGGGATGAATTTATTTGAATCAAGGTTTTCTACAGATCGCTTTTGGGGTTCCAAGCGTAAGTCATGTCCAAAAAAGAAAGTTTTGGATAAAAAAGTTTGCGGAGGGTATGGGAGGAAAATGTTTTGACCGCCAGTAATTGGCTATAAATGGGCTTGAATACTATAGCAAATCACCTCTTTTCAGCCGTTGTCCATTAAGCCAGTCACTGGCCCTCTGCGCCATTTTACCTTGAGGTTTTAAACTTAAAATTTCAAGTATTCCTTCTTGAGTTTGAATACAAATAGATCCAAGGTCTTTTTTAAGATCCACTATTGATCCGGGTTTTAGACCAGATTCATCTTGGGCTACTTTGGTTTCTAGTAAGATGATTTTATCATCGCCGCGCATAAAATACGCTCCAGGCCAAGGATACGTGCCTCTTACTAAGTTATGAATATTTATGGCAGAATTTTTTTTGGTGATTAAAAAATCACTTTGTTTTGGGTTGGCGGATTTGTAATTTAGCTCCTGAGCTTGAAACTCAATATGACCAAGGTTTTTATCCATAAAAGGAGCCAGGGTTTTTTCGGTTAGTAATTCTGGTTGTTTTTGGGGCTTAATGTTTTTAAACTCCCTAATAGTTTTCAGCATCAGTTCTGAACCTAGCTCTGCAAGCTGATTTGAGATGCTATTGGCTTTTTGATCGTTATCAAAAGTCATCTCGGCTTTCAACAGTACATCACCGGTATCAACTCCAATATCAGAGAGCATAGTTGAGACTCCGAGGGTTTTTTCACCATGAATTATTGACCAATTAATGGGGGCAGGTCCTCTGTAATCCGGTAGCAGAGAAGCATGCAGGTTTATGACAGGGGCGATATTAAGAATTTCGGATTTTATGATCTGCCCGTAAGCGCAGGTAATAATAAAATCTGGACGCATATTTTTTAAGTCTTGGATCAACACGGTATCCTGATTGAGTTTCTCAGGTTGGTAAATTTTTATGCCATGCTCGAGTGCTAGAGTTTTGACTAGGGGGGCTGTTAGGATTTGCTTGCGCCCGGTCGGTTTATCGGGTTGGGTGACCACGGCTAAAACTTTTATGTCTGGGGCTTGAAGAAGCTTTTCAAGAGTCGGTATTGCAAAATCAGGAGTACCAAAAAATACGATGTTGTGGATATTATTTGAATCTTTGAGTTCCATGGACGCTAAGATTCTAACATGTCACTCTTGAACTGCTCTCTTTAATTGTGCATCAGCCTTGAAAAGTCTTTTATTAGCATAGCAAATTCGTTTTTTTTGAGTAGGGGTAAGCAGGGGGGGTTAAGAAAACAAATAAGTATTCGCTCATCTTGGTATTTCAAATATTCATGTGAAATTAAGAAGACCAGTTCAAGAAACATTTGTAATTAGAATTCATCTATATATATAGTGCCTTAATTGGCTCTACTTTTCATGCTTAAAAACCCCTACTACACCCAAGCTTCTACTCTAAAATTTAATCCCTTAAAATATATCGGGTTTGTTCTAGCGATTGTTTTTTGGTGTTATCCGGTGCAGGCTCTTGAATCTGTTCGTGATACTTACCAGGCTATTCCGAATCTAAGTTTTACAAGCTTGGTTGACTATCAAAACCAGCGACCAAAAGCTAATCAGCTATTATATGCTAATCACGCTGGAACAGATTATAGTCCTATCAAGCTAGAAGCCTCACTGGAAGAGCCTTTTATAATTGATTTGGAAAATATAATAGCACTTGCTATTGAGAATAATATTAATCTTAACTTGGCTCGCTTAGATACTAAAATGTCTAATTGGAAATTTTGGCAAAAATTTGCAAACGCCCTTCCTGACATCCAACTGCGAGCGTCATCACAAAAACGAGATGGTACTTTTTATTTAAATTCTCAGTTCCAAAGAGAGATTAATGAAACTATTACCAACGCTGGAGTTAGAATTAATTATCGAATTTTTGATGGTGGTACCACAAGCTTTTTAGCGATGGCAGAAAAATATTACCGTTCATCAGTCTCGGAGCACGAAAAAGCAGTCTATCAGCAGATCTTACTTGATTCGGTCACTTACTATTTCGATCTTCTGCAAGCACAAACATCTCTTTTTGCTCAGCTAAAAGCTTTTGAAGCAGCTAAGAGTAATTTAGACCTTTCTGAAAAATTTCTAAAAGCTGGTACTGGCACTAAATACGATGTTTTGCAAGCTGAATCTATTCTTGCCCAGGCTCAAAGATTGATGATAGAAAGAGAGGCTAATTTTAGAAATGCTCAAATCAATCTTGCAATCCATCTAAATCAAGCCCTTGAAACACCCTATTTGATTGATAAAAATACGATTGATGTGATCAGGATTGTTGATGAGGATATGCCTATAAAAGATATTTTACGCTCGGCTTTTCAAAAAAATCCTAATATAATTAGTGCTCTTAAAGCTAAGCAAGGCGCTTATAAAGAGGGTTTGTCGTCAGCTGGAGAGTTTTTGCCTAAGCTTGATATCTACGCTGATTTTCTTGGAGCTGGTGAAAACTTTGGGGATTTAGTCGGCATAACTACATTGGGGTTTGATGCTAGTTATAGTATTGGTGATGGTTTGGGGCTTACAGCTTTTAGTAAAGCAATGGAATCAAAAACAAAAGTCCAGAAGGCGAAGCTTGAATACGCTCGTGAGCTTCAAGGTATTGAAATGGGTCTAAGAGCCTCGTACATCAATCTTCAAAAATCCAGATCAATAGTTTATGCTTCTCAAAAAGAATTGCAAGCAGCACAAGAAGCTGTTAGGCTTTCTAAAATCCGCTACCAGAATGGGCTTGAGATTTTTGCTAATTTGATCGAAAAAGAAAAAGAACTTATACAAGCGGAGTTGAGCTTGATTAACAGTACGGCTAGTTATAATGTAGCGCAAGCTGAGCTTGCCTATAACATGGGAATTATAGAAGTAAAAAATATTTTAGGGACGATATAGTGGATAAGAAAAAAATCAAATCCTTAGATCTATTAAATTGCACAGGTTCAGGTCTGGGAGAGCTTTTGGGTCAAGTGAATTCAGAACTTAATTTCAAAAGATTTTTTCAAATTTTGCTTTTGGGTAATTATCAAGATCTTGAAAAAGAATTTAATAAGTCACCTGATTTGATAGATACGCCCAAAATTAAAGCTTTATTTTTGTTAAATTTGATTTTGCAAGGTATTCCTCTTAAACATCATCATATTTCAATGAGACCCTCTCAAGAATTCATTTTAGACGCTTTAGCTTATGAACTTATTGAGGTTTTTAAGATGTTAAAAGCTCATAAACACTCACTAGAAGTCAATTTTTATAAGTATTTAGAGGTTTTACCGTCTCTTGTGATTTATTATAGTGACTACTTGCTCAAAGATAGCTATTGGGGGAATCAAGAAAGCTCGGAAGCTTTAAACTCAATCCTGGAGATGGTTTGGGTCTATCTTGATGATATTAATTGTTGGAAATTTATGAATCAGGATTTAAATTCCCAGCGTCATAGATTAACAGCGCTCTTCCATAGAAGATCCATGAATAAAGAATTGGCAGAAAATGCACTTGTGAAGTATCGAGAGCAATTCACGCCAGACTTGCAGGCAAAAATAAAAATCAATTCTATCGATCTTACGCAAAAATTTTCCGGGATTCAAGTTTTGGAAAATATCGAAAATATATATAATGAAATCGCTTCAATTCAGTCTGAAATCATGACAAGGACTGGGATTGATTTGGATTCTTGTTTTTATTATTCTTGTAATGATTGTTGTGCTAAGGATTTTCCTACAGTTTCTTTACTTGAGTTTTTGTATATCAAAAATTGGTTTCAAGCTAATAAAATTGACATGAAACCCTTTGTTGATAATGCTTTGAAAATCCAAAAGCAACATCAAGAAGTTTTTGGAGAGCCTATGAAAATTGTTGATCAAACAAAATCAAACTCTCAAGAAGAAAATCCTTTTGGACTTCAATTTAGATGTCCTTTTTTAGGTGCTGAAAATGTTTGTCAGGTCTATGCTGCCCGCCCGTTGGTTTGTAGGTCTTTTGGAATTTCAACTATTGACGGATCTAGTGTGCAAGCTTGTAAATATTACCTAACTCAATATCAGTACAATTCTAGTCCGCGCAATGAGCGCGATGTATTTAGCTCCATGACTACTACGCATATGTTTGGTGAGGCTAATGAATTGCTTGCAAAAGACCATGGCTTAGAAGGTATGAAACAGCCCGTAGGCACTCTTGTGGCTTGGCTGAGTCAGATGTCTTTGGAATAGGAGTTTATCTCTTTATACCAATTGCTAATCCATCTTGAATTGTTATTATTAAAGAGTCAAAACCCTGATGAATAGAGAGTTTGTCATTAAATTTTTGAATTGCTAATGTTTGGTTATCTGGGTTTTCGGTATTGAGGACTTTACCATCCCAAAGACAATTATCCGCTATTAAAACTCCTCCACTAGGAAGCAATGAATAAGCAAGGTCTAGATAAAGAGGGTAATTGGCTTTATCAGCATCAATAAATATCATGTCAAAAATTTGATTTTCATTTTTGAATTTATTCATCAAATCTAGTCCAGCACCTTGCTGGACGTTTACAAGATACTCAAGACCTGCAATCTGAAAATATTTTTTGATAATCTTACATTGTTTTTCTGAAATCTCAATACAATCCAATCTATGACCTGGTTCTTTGCTTTCGAGCTTTTGAAGGGCACGGGCGATCCAGATAGAGCTATACCCAAAATAACTTCCAAGTTCCAGGACTCTACGTGGTTTATGAAGTTGAATAAGTAAGCTCAAGAATTTGCCTTGATCTGGTCCGATATTCATCATAGGACCGCCCCCGGCTAGCTGGTCTTGAAGAATTTGCTTAAGTAAATCGTCTTCAGGGGCGAAGCGGGTGGAGATGTAGTTTTGGATATTATCTCGAAAGTCGGACATTGATGGATTCTAATTTTGAACTGCTCTCTTTAATTTATCACAAAGTTTAAAATAACTAATAAGGTCTTATTAATTTCAATTTAAATAAATAGAACCTAAGGTTATTTATAAAAAGCCATAAAAGCAAGGCCCAGATTGATATTTTTTTAGAAATGAAAAATTAAGGAGAGCAGTTAAAAAGAGAGACTAATGTATATACACTCAACTGTCTTTTTTCTGTTTTTTTAATTTATCAAGTCCTTGTTTAACTTTTTTTTCAAGCTCTTTTTCTTTTTTTAGAGTAAGTGACCAAAGATTAGCAACTTCTTCTTCAGCAAATCTTTCAGCTTCAATTAAAAAGTCTCTAAGTGGTGTAATAGCAACATTCTCAATTGTTTCACGAATATTACTAACCACATGATGCTCATGATCAGATACTTCTACATTGTATTCTTTATCGCGTTCTTCATCTACTCTGTCGCTATCGTTATATTCACTAATTTTTGATCCTTGCTTAAGTTTTATTAATTGTGCGATCAATTTAGCAATCTCTGCAAGCATGACTGGGGATTGCTGAATTTGCGGGTTCTGAAGTGCAATCAGTAAGTTGGTTACAGCAGGATTAGCTCGCATGCTGATAAAAGCAGATTTATTATTTACCAACCAAGAAGCAAATTCTTTTGGACTGGTAACCAAGGGGGTCACAGGTATAGGTAAGCTCGAAGCCGCTCCTGAAGCGCCATCTCGGCTAAAAAACAATGCTTTAGCGGTGCGGGTACTTTGGTCTTGAGTTTGGACAAATTTATCATTAACCTCTTTGATTATTGGTTTAAAAGCTGCCTCTAATTGTTTTTCAGTGTTTGCATTAGCACTACGGGAGCGCAATTCATCAAACAGGGTAGATTTTTTTACATCATTTTCTTGATTGGTTTGAAAGTATTGAATGAGGAAATTCTTCATCTCAGAGAAGGTCCCTGCTTGTCCACTAGCAAGTAGTTTGCGCACAAGTCTACTTGCAACCATTTCAGAGACTCCCATGCGACTTGCTACTAATTTGATCATTGGCATCAAATCACGTTCCGATGCGCTTCCGGATTTCATATCCATTAATTCAGCAGTTTCACCTGAGTATCGATTAGGGGTATTGAGGCCAGCTTGATAAGAACTTTGCAGATTTGCAAAAGAGTTAAAGGGGGTAATATTATTATTTATGTTTATTTCGTTCATCGACGCAATAGCGTCCTTCGCAAGAAGTTTAATCTTACTTTTTAATATTTCGCTTATTAATATTATACCACATTTTTGACCTAAAATGAACTATTTTTAATTTAAGTTAAAAAAATGGCTGTAATACGGGTTTTTCTCTTGCTAATTTGCCCTAATCTATAGTATTTTGCTATAAGGTTCCTTTGTTTGGAACCGTGAAAATCTTAAAGGAGAAAAGACCTCATGAACAAAGGTGAATTAGTTGCAAAAATTTCTGAAGATCTTGATCTAACTCAAAAACAAGTTGATCAAGTTGTAACAGCGTTACTTGAAGAAATTAAAGATCAAGTAGCAAAAGGTGAAAAGATCACATTGACTGGCTTTGGTGTTTTCCAAAAACGTAGTCGCAAAGGTAGAACCGGTAGAAACCCAAGAACTGGCGAAGAAATCAAAATCCCAGCTTCTAGCGTTCCTGCTTTCTCAGCTGGTAAGCAATTCAAAGATACAGTAAAAGCTAAGTAGTTTTGACTTTATTAAAAAAAATTGGCTAAAGTGATTTAGTCTGTTAAGGCCCAGGTTTAATAGCCTGGGCTTTTTTTTGTTGAACCTAGTCCAAAGAACCAAAAATGTAGTAAAATCAATGTTTGTGAGCATTTCGCTCAAATTTTAAAATGAAAGATTTATTTAGAACTGGCGGTAAAATTAACGAAATTTCAATTCGTGATGAAATGAAACAGAGTTTTATTGACTATGCGATGTCGGTGATTGTTAGTCGTGCTCTGCCTGATGTGCGCGATGGTTTGAAGCCTGTTCATAGAAGAGTTCTTTATGCCATGCATGATATGGGCATGTACCCAGATAAGCCTTTTAAGAAGTGCGCCCGTATTGTCGGGGAAGTGCTTGGTAAATACCACCCCCACGGTGATACCGCCGTCTATGACACCCTGGTGCGCATGGCACAGCCGTTTAGCTCTCGTTACCCCACTATAGACGGTCACGGCAATTTTGGAAGCTTAGATGACGGCCCAGCGGCGATGAGATATACCGAAGCTAAATTACAGAAGGTTTCTGTGGATATTTTGGCTGATATTGAATCAAATACTGTTGATTTTACTGATAATTTTGATGGATCTTTAAAAGAGCCAAAAGTTTTACCTACTAAAATTCCTATGCTGTTGGTTAACGGCACCACTGGTATCGCTGTGGGTATGGCTACAAATATTCCACCTCATAATTTAACGGAAGTTATGCAGGGTTTAATCGCCATGATTGATAAACCGGATATCTCAATCAAAGATCTAAACAAAATTATAAAAGCACCAGATTTTCCATCTGGATGCAGTATTGTAGGCACCAAGGGCATTGTGGATGCTTTTACTACTGGTAAAGGCTCGATCACTCAGCGCGGCACTTACAAAATCGAGGAGATAACCAAGGGTAAAACCTCGTCACAGACAGCGATTATCATTACTGAGCTTCCATATTTAGTAGGAGCTGAGTCCTTTATTACTAAGGTCGCTGATCTAGTTAGAGATGAAAAAATTACTGGTATAGCTGATGCTAATGATGAGTCGGGCCGTGATGGAACCCGCGTGGTGATTAAGCTCAAGCGTGATGCTAATCCGCAAGTGGTCCTGAATAACCTTCTTAAATTCACACCGCTTCAACAAAATTTTGCAGTTAATGTAGTTGCACTTATTAACGGAAAGCCGCGTCAATTGGGAATCATAGAAATTCTAAAAGAATTTATTGAGTTTAGAGTTGAGGTTGTAACTCGCAAGGCGCAGTTTGATTTAGACAAGGCAGAGGCTCGCCACCATATCTTAGAAGGCTTATTGATTGCGATTGGTGATATTGATAAAGTAATTAAACTCATCAAAAATTCAGCAAACACAGAAGAAGCTCGTGATGGTTTGATGTCTAAATTCCAGCTTAGTGAAAAACAAGCTGGAGCTATCCTTGAGATGCAACTCCGCAGATTGACTGGATTAGAGCAGGATAAATTAGAAAAAGAGAAAAAAGAACTCGAAAAAACTATCAAGGCTCTCAAAAAACTTCTATCTAGCCGTGATTTAATTTTGGATGAAATTAAAAAACAATCTCAAGAAATTATTGAACAGTATGGTGATCAACGCCGCACTAAGATTGTGGTTGATCACGGTGATATGAGCATGGAGGATTTAATCGCTGATGAGAAAATGGCAGTTTTTGTTACTAGCCAAGGTTATATCAAGCGTATTCCATTAATCACATTTGAGCGCCAACGCCGTGCTACAAAAGGCAAAGGTGGCATTAAAACTCGTGATGAAGATGATTTGGAGCACTTCTTTGTAACATCGATGCATGATACTTTGTTATTCTTCACAGATAAAGGACAGGCTTACTCTACTAAAGTCTATGATATTCCAGAAGGCTCAAGACAGGCTAAGGGACAGGCTTTGGTGAATTTTATTAGTATTAGACCTAGTGATAGAATTACAGCAGTAATCCCAGTAAAGGTTTTTGATGAGGGTACTTATTTAAGTATGCTCACCAAGCAAGGTACGATTAAAAAGACCACTCTGTCTGAGTTTGAGGCAGTTAGAAAATCTGGAATTATCGCTATTGGGCTTGATTCTGGCGACAAGCTTGCTTGGGTCAGAATTTCCGATGGGACAAAAAGCTTTATTTTAGGAACTAAAGATGGTATGGTCATTCGCTATAGCGAAGACGAAGTCAGACCTATGGGCCGCGCGGCAAAAGGCGTTAAAGCGATTAGCCTTAGAGAGGGAGATGAGCTAGTTGGTTTTGATATCGTTGATTCTGATAATGAGGATGTGAATCTTCTGGTTGTTACTAATGATGGTTTTGGTAAGCGAGTAAAAATCGGCGAGTTTAGAGTACAAGGCAGAGGAGGATTGGGTCTGATTGGTACTAAATTTAAGACTGCTAAATCTAAATTAGCGACAATTCGTGTAGTTGGTCCTAACGATGAGTTTATAATTGCTACTGCTAATGGTGTAGTTGTAAGGCAAAAAGTAAGCGAGATTTCTTTCCAGAGCCGTATGGCGACCGGTTCTTGCGTGCAAAGGCTTGAAGATAATGATGAGGTTGTTTCTGTAACTCCGATTATTAATCCTGATGAAGATGAGGCTGTTTTAGCTGCTGAAGGTTTAGCTAATGCTGCTGACGGATCTGAGCAATTAAGCTTAGTTGCGCTCGGTGACTCAGATTTGCCGCTTGATGAAGAGCCGTTTGAGGATTTATAAAATCATTTTGTGATTGCTATGGTTGATAGGAATAAAAAATTTAGGATCGCTATTGATGCAATGGGGGGCGATTATGCTCCTCTTGAAATAGTTAAAGGCGGTATTGAAGCGGCTCAGCTGCCGGGTATTCATGTGATCCTAGTCGGGAAAAAAGCTATTATCGAAGATTTGGTTAAGCAAGAATCTCCTAGAGGAGTTCAACTTGATCTTGAGATTTATGATGCACCAGGTGATATACCCATGGATGAAAAGAATCCTGCTCGTGCTGTCAAACGTGGTCACGATGCCAGTGTTGTAGTTGCTAACCAATTAGTTGCCGAGGGGAATGCTGATGCTGTGGTCGCGGCTGGACATACGGGTGCGGCGACTGCTTCTTCACTTTTTACTCTTGGTAGAATAGAGGGTTTTGAGAGACCATGTATTTGTACTTTGATCCCAACGATTACCGGTAAGATGTTTTTGATTGATGGTGGCTCTAATATCGAGACCACTCCTGAGCAGATGGTTCAATCTGCCTTAATTGGTAGTATACTAGCTAAGATTATTTTAAAAATTGATAATCCTAGAGTGGGCTTGCTTAATGTGGGCGAAGAAGAAGGTAAGGGTACGGATAGATACAAGCAGGCTTATGATCTTTTGAAAAATTATCAGCGAATAAATTTTATTGGTAACGTAGAAGGAAAAACAATCATAGACAGTATTTGCGATGTTGCGATCTGTGATGGTTTTACTGGTAATATTCATCTTAAAGCTCTTGAAGGTGGTCTAAAAGCTATGGCTGCGGCTGTGCAAAATCAAATTAAAAAATCAGGACCTTTAGCGATGCTTGCTGGATTGACTTTAAAATCCTTAGGAGTTTTTGATAGAATAAAAGCTCATTTTCATCCTAATTCCTTTGGTGGAGCGCTTTTAGGCGGGGTGAATGGTGTTTCTATAATTTCTCATGGAAGTTCTAATGCTGAGGCGATTAAGAATGCTTGCGTTCATGCTCGGGTTTTGTTGGAGCATGATATTATTGCCAAAGTGACCAACCTTTAACTGCCCTCCTTAACTTATTAAAGTACTTTTGACCCCTTTTATTCTTTCCGGTCCCTGAGCCAGAATGAGGGGCATGAAACACCCCAAAAAACGCACTACCCTATGCCCCTACTGCAATTCAAGTGAAAAAATCCAAAAACGTGGTTTTTTCATACGCACATCGGATAAGAAAAAAATCCAAAAATACTATTGCCTATCCTGCTCAAAGCATTTCTCTGAGCAGACTTTAAGCTATGATTATC